>Ga0137397_10000057_pt1 | contig 67230 bp, 62 predicted proteins | sample czorhiz116metaG_FD_106658 | JGI IMG/M metagenome (GOLD analysis project Ga0137397, IMG submission 106658) | Vadose zone soil microbial communities from Angelo Coast Range Reserve, California, USA - czorhiz1.16 metaG | ecosystem: Environmental > Terrestrial > Soil > Vadose zone | place: USA... | reverse complement strand
CGTGGACATCGAGGATCGTCGGCGCGAGTGCCGCTGTGTGCGGCTCGCTGACTGGTCGAAGTTCAAGTTCTCCAAGGTGCGCCAGATCGAGATCGCCTACCCGCCGGACGGCGCGGTCGCCCTTCTGCGCGTCACCGAGATGGACGGCGCGATGCGCGAGCTGCGCGCCGATTCCCTCTATGGTGCCATGGACTCGTTCGCCCCGCGCTTCGCGGCGCGCGTCGACGGGGAGGTGCGCGAGTTCCCGCTCATCCTCTCCGAAAGCGGCTCCGCCTGGCCGGAGGAGAAGCTGGTGCGCCTGCTCCTGAAGCGCCCGCCGAAGCGCACTCTCCGACATTGATGCGGCTCCTTCCCGGCGGCGACCGGTGACGCGAGCCGCAGGATCATTGCGCGCCCTCGCGCTCATCTTCCTCCTCTCGGGATGCGCCGGGCTCATGCACGAAGTCGCCTGGGCGCGCGCGCTCGGTCAGAGCCTGGGCAACTCGCTTGTGGCCCTGACCGCGGTCCTCGCCGCCTTTCTTGGCGGCCTGGGCCTGGGCTCGATGCTCGCCGCGCGCGGCGCCGGCCGGCCGCGCGACCCGCTGCGCGTGTACGCGGCGCTCGAAGGCCTTCTGGCGATCTGCGGCCTCCTGGCCCCCGTGATCGTGTGGACGCTCCCCCGGGTCCTGGTGTTCGCCGGCCCTTTCTGCGGATCCGATCGGCTCCTCGCCCTCCTGCGCTTCCTCATGGCGGTAGCGGCGCTGACCCCTTCGACCCTTCTGATGGGGGCGACGCTTCCCTGGGTCGTGCGCGAGGCCGCCTCGCGTGGCGCGCCCGCGGGCTCGACCCTGGCGTTGCTCTACGGAGCGAACACTCTGGGGGCCGCGCTCGGAGCGATCCTCGGTTCGTTCGCGAGTCTTCCTCTGCTTGGAACGCGCGCCACCTTTTTCGCCGCCGGGTCGATCAACGCCGTCGCGGCCGTCACAGCACTCCTCCTCCGACGGTACCGGGCCGAGGCCCCATACGCCATGGCACCGGGGACTCGGCCGCCTCCGGCCGCGCCCGCGCCAGGCCGGTCGCATCCCCTCGCGGGGCGGCTCGTCCTCCCGCTCGCCGCCCTTCTCTCCGGAGCCATCGGGGCGATTCTGCAGATCGGCTGGACGCGCGTCGCGGCGCTGGCCTTCGGGTCGACCGTGTACGCTCTGGGCGCCACGCTCGGCGCCTATATCTTCGGCCTGGGCGCCGGCCCGCTCCTCGTGCGCCGGCGTCTGGCGCGCGGCCCCTCGCCCTGGCTGGCGGGCGCGGCCCTCGGGGCGGCGGGGCTGTTCTCTCTTCTTCTGGTTCCTATCCTGGGACGGCTGCCGGTGGTCGCCGCCCTCGTCTCGGGATCGATCGAAACGACATCCGCGGCGCTTCTCGTCCTGCAGTTCGCGGTCGTGGCCGCGCTCCTCATCCTCCCGACCATGGCCCAGGGGACGGTCTTCCCCGCCCTCGCGGCCCTGGCTCCGGGCGCGCCCGGGGACGCGCACCGGACTGCAGGACGACTGTACGCCGCCTCGACCTGGGGCTCGGTCCTCGGTGTCCTGATCGCGGGCTTCGCGGCGCTGCCGCTCCTCGGGACGCGCCGCTCCCTGCTCCTGGCGTCCTGCGCGTCGATGGCGATGGCCGTTTGGCCGTTGACGCTCCTGCCGCTGCGCAGACGATCCCTCGCGCTCGGGGGCCTGGGATTCGTCCTGCTGGCGCTCGGGCTCTGCATCGTTCTGCCCGGCTGGGATCCCGACCTGATGTCGGGCGGGGGCTTTCTGTACGGGCCGATCTACCGCTCCGCGTCCCAAGGGCGGGGTCATCTGCGCGACCTGATGCATCGACGCGGCGAGATCCTGTTCTCTCGCGAAGACGGCGTCGGGCTGGTCACGGTGCGCCGCAGCCCCGCCGGTGTCCAGTCGCTGCAGATCAACGGCAAGACCGAGGCCTCGACGGGGGGGGACATGACGACCCAGCTCCTGTCGGCCCACCTGCCTCTCCTGCTGCACCCCGGACCCAGGAACGCCCTGGTGATCGGCCTCGCGAGCGGCATCACTCTCGGGGCCGCCGAGCGTCATCCGCTGCGGTCGATCGAGGTGATCGAGATCGCCCCGGTCGTCATCGAGGCGGCGCGCCTGTTCGATCCGTGGAACGGCCGGGCCCTCGACGATGCGAGGGCGCGGGTCGTCGTGGACGACGCGCGCGGACGGCTGCTCGCCAGGCCCGATCGGTACGACGTCATCACGTCGCAGCCGTCCAACCCCTGGGTCGTCGGCGTGTCCAACCTGTTCACGGTCGAGTTCTACCGTCTGGTGCGCGCGCGCTTGAACCCGGGCGGACTGTTCTGCCAGTGGGTGCAGGCCTACCGTCTTTCCCCCGAGGACTTCCGGGGCGTCGTCGCCTCGTTCGTGCAGGTCTTTCCGGACGCGACGCTCTGGGAGGAGTCGCCGGGCGGGGGGGATTATTTTCTTCTGGGCGGCGATGCTCCCCTGCGGCCCGACCCCGCACGTCTCGAGCGGGAGGACCGGCGCGAGGCCTGGAGCGACTTGAAACGGGGCGGTCTCGAAGGGGTCGCCGACCTGCTCGCCCGCTTCGTCAGCGGACCCGACGGCCTGCGCCTGCTGGCGCGGGACGCCCGGCCGCACACCGACGACGACCTCTACCTGGAGGCCCGGGCCCCCCTGACGATGTTCCGCGATACGTTGCGCGAGCAGGTGGCCCTGCTGCGCCGCATCCGCCGGCCGGTGTTCTCGATCCTGCCCGAGGGGATCGCGGCGCGGGAGCCGGAGCTCGCGGCACAATTGCGGGAGCTGGCGCGGCGGCGCGACCTCAGGCTGGACATCGTTTCGGGATTGAAGGACGCCGACCTCTGGAGTCTCGGCGACCCCTACCTGGCGGCCGGGATCGCCGCGCTGCGCGCCGGACTCCTGGCCGAGTCGGTGGCGGCCCTGTCGCAGGCGGCCGCCACCAACCCGGAGAGCGGCACGGCCCACTACCTTCTCGGGGAGGCCTATCGCGCGTCGGGACTCGCCGATGCCGCGACGGTGGCCTACGCCGAGGCGGTCAGACGGGATCCCGATCTCGCCCCCGCCTGGAATGCCCTCGGACGATCGCTGCTGCTGCGCGGCGAGATCGAAAAGGCCTCGGCGGCCTTCCAGAGGGCCCTGACGATCGATCCGGGCCTGGCGGAGGCGCGCAACAACCTGGGTGCGCTCCACCTGCGTGCGGGAGATCTGGAGGAGGCGGAGCGCTCGTTCAGGCGCGCCCTGGAAGACAATCCCGGCCTGGCGGCGGCGCAGGCGAACCTCGGCCTGCTGTTCAAGAGACGGGGCGACCGGGCCGGGGCCGAGGCGGCCTATCGAGCGGCGCTGGAGATCGATCCGCTGAACAGCGACGCCCGATACAACCTCGCGGTCCTCCTCGCGGACGGCGGACGTCTCGATGCGGCGCGGCTGGAACTGCGGAATCTCCTGGACGCCGACCCCGGCGACACCGACGCGGCCGGGTTGCTGCGCGCGATTGATCGGCCGCGGGGAAGCGGTGCGGTGCCGAGACGTGTGAACTGAGGCGCCGGCCGGGGTCGGACCGGGCCCTCAGCCCGCGAGAAGAAGCGGAATGTCCTGACCGGCGCCTCGGCGGGTGTGCTTTCCCGGCAGCCCGCCGCGCTCGAACACGTCCAGGAGCGAGCTCTGCGCCAGCATGGAGCGGACCGGGGCACTGCCGCGGGTCACCCTCAGGGTGGCGCCGTTGCGCTCGGCGTCCTGGAGACAGACCAGGAGCGCCCCAATGCCGCCGCAGTCGATGGCGGACAGTCCGGCCAGGTCGATCGTCAGTTCCCGCATGCCCCGTCTGCACGCCGCGCGCACGCGCGACAGAAGTCTTCCCGCCGTCGCCCCCGACAGGATTCGCCCGGACAGGCGCACGACAGCCCTGTTCCCCATCCACTTCTCGCTGATCTGAATCGCCTGGCTCATCATGGCGTCACCTCACTTTCCGAAACCGCCCCTTGATACGCGCAGACGCGCATCCGGGTTCCGGACGTTACGAATCTTTTACAGGCGGGAAGGCGTGCTACCGGGGCACCGCTCCGGGCGACGTCGCGGGGGAAGGGGATGCCGCAGGGCTCGCCTCCGGCTTCGGCGCCTCGGAGGCCTCCTTGACGAGAGCGTCGACCTGGGCGTCGATCTTCTTCAGGACGTCCGCCGCCGCGACTGCGACCGGGTGCCAGGCCATGTCCCGCACCAGGATATGTCCCGCCCTGTCCGGCTCGGAGATCACGAGGTGCTGCGACTTCTGCTTTCCGGAGGCGGTGTCGGTCTCCTCCTGGAGGGTCAGGTCGAGCGCGGGACGCTTGAGGATGCCGGAGCGCACCGACTCCTTGGGAGAATCGTCGAACGCCACGGCCTTCAGGTCGCTGATCATCCTGAGGAGCGTGTCGACCGAATCGGACTTGAGCTTTCCGACCGAGGCCCCGGTCAGCGTCCACGACTGCTCCTTGTCGCGCGTCAGCGTGAGGGCGGGCTGCCCCTTGCGCGCCAGGGTGATCGATTCGACGCGGTACTGCTGCACACCGAGCAGGTCGCGGCGTCTCAGGTCGAAGAATCTCGTCGTGACCTTGGGCCAGAAGTCGGCTGGAACCGTGAGGACCGGGTCGCGGCCGCTGGTGCGGGCGTAGCGGCCGCCGCCCGCCGCCTCCTTGCCGAACAGAACGGATTTCTCGACGTCCCACCCCTCCTGCAGCAGGGTCAGGCGCGCCTGGGGCGGCGACAGGCCGAACCGCCTCAGGTCCGGGGCCGCCGGTTTTTCCGAATCGAACCGGGTGGCGCGCAGGGTCTGCAGGGCGTTCAGGAGGTCCGTGATCGTCGGGCCGTCCGCCGGCGCCTCGACGGGCTGCCGCACCACCCAGCCGTCGTCCGGTTTCTCGAGCCGGATCGTCTCCCGTCCCCTCTCGAGCGTGAGCGTCTTCACCTTCCACGGGTCGAGAGAGAGGAGGGACTTGTCGCGCAGCGAAATCGTCTCCTTGCGGGTGACGTCGCCGATCGTGGAGCTCACCACCGCCACGTCGTTCGTCCCGGGCAGGAGGGCGTAATAGGAGCCCCCGATCGGACTGCTCTCGCCGATCTGGAGCGTACGCGGCCCTTCCGGCGCGGAGGTCTCGATCGTGACGCTCGCCTTGGGCGGATCGAGTCCGTACTGCTTCCTGTCCTCGGACTTCGCGAGGCGTCTTTCGATCTTCGCGAACTCGAGAGAGTTGAGCAGCCCCTCGACCGCGTCCTTGTCGGCGTCGGCCTGCAGCGGCTCGGTGAGCTTCCACGCGTCCCCCTCCTTCTGCAGCCGCAGCGCGCCGCTGTCATTGGTGAGACGGATCGCCTTGAGTCTGGCGCGCTCGAACGGGATCGCCTTGTCCTTCGCGGTGTCGACCTTGTCCTCCCCCGCCCGGCCGCGGATCTCGTAGACGTAGACGTAGGCGAAGAGGCCGGCGAGGAGGAGGAGCGAGACGAGGGGGCCGAGACGGCGCTTCACTGAAGGGCGCCTCAGAGCTTCTTGCGCCGCCACCAGATCGCGACGCCCACGACGGTGATGGCGATCGGGGCGACGGCCACGATGGTGAAGAAATAGTAAAGGACCTGCTGCCGCGACAGGACCACGATCCGGGGCTGGGAGCTCTTCGGGCGGATCGACACGAGCTCCTCCTGCTCGGAGAGCCAGGCGATGCTGCTCAGGGCGAGGTCTCCGTCGCCCGAGGCGTTGAAAAATCCGTTGGTCAGGAAATCCGAGTCTCCGAAGACGACGAGGCGGGTCTCGGCGGTGCTCTTCGCTTCCCCCACAGCGCTCTTCGCCGGCTCGGTTGCGGGCTTCGGGATATCCGGGAGCTTCCTGCTGACCGCGGCGGCGATCGTGACCGGCCCCTTCGTGCCGCTCCCCTCGCGCAGCGTGATCTTGCCGGTCTTCAGCTCCCCGTTGTCCGGCTGGGCCCACGACAGCGGGGAGGTCTGCGCCAGCTTCGTGGCGGTGACCCCTTCCGGCAGCGAGCCCTTGATCTCCACCGAGGAGGCGAGCGGGAAGATCGTCTGGTAGCGGAACGTCTTCGTGATGGGGTGAACCTCGTCGTATCCGTCCGCGGGCACGAGCGGCAGGAGGTAGTCGCCTCCGAAGAGCCTCGACACCTTGTCCACGATCACGTCGTTGCGCACCGCCACGCCGTATTCGGAGAGGACAGCGGCGAGACCCGGGTCGCTCCCGGGATCCTGCAGGTACAGGAGGTGCCCCCCCTTCTTCAGAGAGTCTCCGATCATCCTGACCTCGGCGTCGAGGAAGGCCTTCTGCGGACCGGCGACGACCACGACACTGGCGTCGTCCGGCACGCCCTGGCTCAGCACCAGCGGCTTGACCGTGTAGTGCTGCTTCTCGAGCTCGGCCTTCAGGAGGCTCAGCCCGGTCTTCTCGCTGACGCCCAGGTCGCGCTCGCCGTGACCGGTGGTGAAGTAGATGACCTTCTCGCGGTCCTTCGTGACCTTGATGATGGCGTTGGTGAGCGATTCCTCGTCGGCGGTGGTGACGCGGCTCTCGTTCTTGCCGCTCTCCACCACGATCGTGCTGGCCTCGGTGATGCCGTAGCGCTTGGCGTCGCCGGGGTGCGTGAACGGGTCGATCGTCTGCACGGTCAGCCTGCGGGTGTGATACTGGTACTCCCCGATCAGGTCGTCGAATTTCGATCGGGTCGGCTCGGCGTCCGCGTAAAAGGCTGTGACACGCACCTCGCGGGGCAGGGATTCCAGCACCTTCACGGTCTGTTCGCTCAGGGAAAATTCCTTGCTCTCGGTCAGATCGAAGCGCCTGTGATGCCGCGCCGCCAGGAAATTCACCAGGAGGAGCACCGCCAGCACGGTCAGGGCGTAGCCGGCGCTGGCGCCGGCGGCGCGCGCTCTCTTGCCCCGGAGCAGGGCCATGACCCGATCGTGGTTGAGGAGCAGCCCGGCGGCGAGCAGGACGGTCCCGAAGACGCTGACGCTCCAGACGTACACGCGGCGTTCCGGAACCAGCGACGACAGGATGATCGCAAGCGCCAGGAGCAGCGCGCCGAACCCCGTCGCGTAACCCTTCAGGAATCTCACGCTAGCCCCGCCAGCGCTGCGAGTCGACCACCCGCTGCGTCAGGAACAGGGAAAAGAACACCACGCTCAGGTAGAACACGATGTGCTCCGTGTCGAGCAGGCCCTTCCGGAAGTCGTCCAGGTGATTGACGAACGACAGCTTGGTGAGAAAATCGCCGAGAGTCGGCCCTCCGAGCCCGAGATGCACCTTCTCCCACAGGCCGAACGTCAGGGAGTTCATCAGGCTCGCGAGCGTGACGGTCGCCGACTCGGCGATCCACGGGAGGATCCAGAACGCCAGGGAGGCCCCGAACGCCCCGACCGCGGCGACGATCTGGTTCTCGGTCATCGACGAGATCAGGAGCCCCACGCTCAGGAACGACAGACCCATCAGCAGCACGCCCAGGTAGCCGACGAGCGTCGGCTTCATGTCCGGGCTCGTGTTGCTCGCCAGGATCAGCACCGGGTAGCTGAGCGTCACCCCGATCATCACCACGAGAAGGAAGGCGGCGCCCAGGAACTTTCCGAGGATGACCTGTCCCGTCGTCACCGGGCAGGTGAACAGGAGCTCCGCGGTCCCGCTCTTCTTCTCCTCCGCGAACAGACGCATGGAGACGACCGGGATCATCAGAAGGAAGATCACGCCCATGCTGCCGAACAGCGGCCGGATCACCATGTCGTTGACGTTCAGCTGGTTCAGGAAATACGGATTGCTCCCGAAGCGCAGGCACAGCTCCGAGAAGCGGACCAGGTGGGCCCAGAAGATGTAGCCGCTCAGCGCCAGGAAGACGCCGATGACCACGTACGCGAGCGGCGACGTGAAGTAGGTCCGGATTTCCCGCCAGGCGATCGCCAGGACGTTCTTCACGCCGCCCCCTCCGTCTCACCCCTGATGATCCCGATGAAGATGTCCTCGAGGCTCCGCGTGACCGGCCGCATCTCCAGGAGCCCCCAGCCCTGGCTGACCGCCCGCTCGGCGATCTGCTCCCGGACATCGCGCGCCCCTTCGGTCTCGACGACGTAGGACTCATCCTGCCCGTCCTCCCGCCGCACGTTCAGCACGCCCGGGATGGCGCGGATCTGGCCCTCTGTGGCGTCCGCCGCGCGCGCCAGCCGCACCACGACGCGACGCGTGCCCCCGCCGCGCGCCGCCATCGTTTCCATCGTCTCGTCGGCGGCGATCCTCCCCTCGTTGATGATCAGCACACGATTGCAGGTCATGGTGACCTCCGCCAGGATGTGCGTCGAGAGGATGACCGTGTGCTCGCCGGCGAAGCTCTTGATGAGCTGGCGGATCTCGCGGATCTGCGACGGGTCGAGACCGACCGTGGGCTCGTCGAGGATCAGCACGTCCGGCTCGTGCAGGATGGCCTGCGCCAGGCCCACTCGCTGCTGGTATCCCTTCGACAGATTGCCGATGAGCCTTCCCGCCACCGGACCCAGACCGCACCGCTCGACGGCGCGATCCACGCGGCCGTCCATCTCTTTGCGGGGCACGCCGCGCACGGCCGCCACGAAGCGCAGGAAGGGCCGGACGATCATCTCCCGGTAGAGCGGAGGATGCTCCGGGAGATAGCCGATGCGCCGCTTGGCCTCGATGGGGGCGTCCTGGACGTCGAACCCGGCCACCCGCGCCGTCCCCGACGTGGGCGTCACATAGCCGGTCAGCATGCGCATCGTCGTGGTCTTGCCCGCACCGTTCGGGCCGAGGAACCCGGCGATCTCCCCCTTGCTGACGGAGAAGCTGATTCCGCCCACCGCTGCACGCTGACCGTACATCTTGGTCAATCCTGCCACTTCGATCATGACGCCTCTTGGGGTCGACCCCGTGCCGCTCGAACGACCGATTACACTAGCAGAGGTCCAAAAAAAAGCCCAATCGATCGATGCGCTCGAAGGGGCGATACCGTACAGTGACGCACCCCGACTGTCAAGACGACGCAGGCTGCCCGGCCGAACCCGCCGCCGCGGCGGCCCGTCTCACGGGTGTTCCCCCGAGGGTCAGGGACGGGCGGGGTTGGACGGGGACTTTTCGGATTCCGAGGCGACTTCGGCGAGGTAGCCCGGTCCGATCGCGTAGAGAATCATGACCTGCCTGTCGGTCACGGGAAACCAGGACGAGGATTCGCTCCGGATCTCGAGAAAGGGTATGAAGCGCGCCACGGAGAACAATCTCGCGGCGGCGCGCGGGAGCGGATCGAGGAGCGCGCGCTCGATGCGATCGGAGCGCGTCATGCCGGTCGTGTCGCTCGCCCCTATCAGGTAGCGCACCCGGTGACCGTCCCGGAAGCCGAGCCACCTCAGGCTGCGGTCCCAGGTGATGAAGTCCCCCACCACCGCCCAGCGCGCCCCGGCGATCTCCTGCTCCATCACCCGGCCCGACGGGTAGAGCGGGTCGGGGATCAAGCGGACCGAGACCTTCGCCCACCCGGACCGGTGCGCCTCGATCTGCCCGACCCTCACGGTCGATGCGTTCGGCTGGAAGTCGGCCTGGCCGAGGGCCAGGAACCCCAGGACGGCCCCGAGGAGGAGGACCACGATTTCGAGCAGGAGTCCGAGAAGGCGGTCCTGGATCATGCCGCTGCGGTAGGGCGCCCCGTAGGTGAAGCGGGAGCGGATCGACAGGGCGAGCCGGTACGAGCCGCGCGCGCACAGGACGACTCCTGCGATCGAAACGAGCGCCGCGATGATCTCCAGCCGGTCGATCCAGCCCATGGCGCGCGCATCGTATGTCTCCGCCCGGCGCACGTCAACGACGTGCGCCGCCCGCTTGACCTCGAGCCGGGGTGTCCGGGATACTTCGCCGGGGAGGTGAGGGGATGGAGTGGTGCCGATTCACGACGAGCTGGGGCGGGGTGGAGCGTTGCTCCGAGCCTGTCTACCGTCTCGGCTTCTGCCGCTTTCACTTCGACTGCTACCGCCGCGGCGAGATCGACATCCGCGGCATCATCTCCGAGAGAGTCACGGACCAGGAACGGCGCCGGCAGATCAATTTCCACGGACTCCGGAGACCGAGCGCGACGCTTTCCGCAGCTTGAACGGCCGGACCTGGTACTCCCACACCGCGCGGTTGTGCTCGCTGAGGGTCTTCGAGAAGAAGTGCCGGCCGGTGTTCATGGAGACGAAATAGAGGAAGCTCGTGTCGGCGGGCGCGACGGCCGCCTGGAGCGCGGCCGCCCCGGGATTGCCGATCGGACCGGGCGGCAGGCCGGAGTAGCGATAGGTGTTGTAGCGCGAATCGATCTTCAAGTCCTCCTTCCGGATGTTCCCGTCGAAGGCGTTCCTCATGGCCAGCGCGTAGATGACGGTCGGATCGCACTGCAGCCGCATCCCGAGACGCAGGCGGTTGTAGAAGACCGAGGCCACCAGGCCGTTCTCGTCGGCCTGCGCCGTTTCCCACTCCACCATCGAGGCGAGAGTCGTGGCCTCCCGGACCGTCAGACCCCGCTCCGTCACACGCGCGACCCAGGAGGTCTGGAACACTTCGCGGAAGCGCGCCACCATCATGGCGACGATCGCCTTCGGCGTCGTTCCCTTCTGCAGGCTGTAGGTGTCCGGGAACAGGTATCCCTCGAGATCGGTCGCCTCCGCGTCGAGATCGGCGATCGGCGAGGTGTCCCGGAACAGCAGGCGATAGTCCTCCTCGGTGCCGAATCCCGCCCGCACGAACTGCGCGAACACCTCGTCGGAGCGGACACCCTCGGGAATGGTCACACGGTGGTAGTACACGTCCCCCGATATCATCTTGTCGAACACCTCCCCGGGCGTCATCGGGCGCGTGAACGAGTACTCCCCCGCCTTCAGACCGTGGGTCCGCCCGGTCAGGCGCAGGTAGACGAGCGCGAGGGGAGATCTCTGGATGACCCCGTGCTCCTCGAGAATCTCGATGGCGCGCGCGGCAGCGGTCCCTTCGGGGATGTCGATCATGGCGTACGAAGCGCCGTAGCCGCGGTACGGGATCGACGCCCACAGGAAGATCTGCGCGGAGACGGTGAGGAGGAGGACCAGCAGGACGATCCCGATCATCCCCAGGAACCAATGGTCGCGGAGCCACGCGGGCCAGCGCTTCATCCCGGCGTCCCCCCCGCATGCTGCGCGTCCAGCCAGGCCTGCAGGAGAATGACCGCCGCGACCTGGTCGATCACCTGGCGGCGTCGCGCGCGGCTCACATCACCCGAGATGAGGAGTCTCTCGGCCTGGACCGTGGTGAGCCGCTCGTCCCACTCGATGACAGGCAGGCCGGTGGCGCCGCGGATCTTTTCGATGATCGTCCCGGTCAGGCGGGCGCGTCCTCCCCGCCGGCCGTCCATGTCCAGGGGAAGACCGACCACGATGCGGCGCACGTCATGATCGCGGATGAGACCTCTGAGGCGATCGAGATCCGCGGGCCAGGAGGTGCGCGTCAGGGTCATGAGTGGCCGGGCCGTGAGACCCAGTTCGTCGCTGAGGGCGATACCGATCCTCCGGTCCCCGTAATCGAGGGCCAGCGTGCGCCCCGCACCGCCGCCTCGTTCCGCCTTTCCGGCCGTGGAGTCGCTCATGGCCGTAAGGTATACGCCGCGCCGGGGGAGGTCAAGGATAGGGGTTCGCGCCTCCGTCAGCGACCGGCGGTGGCGCCGTCCCAGTGGATGACCTTGGGGACGTACTCGGCCGGAACGTAGTCGGGGGAGTTTTCCCGGGTGTGGCAGGTGACGCAGAAGGTGACGTCGACCTTGCCGTACCCCGACTGCATCGCTTCGGGGTGCCGGCTCGAGGGGCCGTGGCAGGACTCGCAGCCCACGTTCTCGAACAGCGGCGTCGCGTGGGGGTTCACGTAGCCGCCCTTCTGGTTGTAGCCGATGGTGTGACAGGGGAGGCATTTCGGGTTGAAGTCCTGCTTCGCGCGCACCAGCGTCTCGAAGGCGCGCGCGTGGCCGCTCTTCGCCCACACGGCGAATGCCTGTTCGTGGCAGGTCGCGCAGCGATCGGATCCGGTGTAGGCCGGCTCCTGCGGCACGGCGGCGACGGCCGGGGCCGCGAACGGGCTATCCGCCATCGTCTTCTTCTTGTTGTACTCGTTGACGCCCACTTTGACCCGGTCCATGACTTCCGCGAGCCTGGGATCGTCGGGCCATTCGCGGCTCAGCTGGATGATGGCCCGCTGCGTCGAGGTGACCGATCTCTTCGCATCGAAGAAGAGGCGCACATCGCCCAGGACCTTACCCTGGTCACCGGCGAACAGCAGTCGCGTGCGGCCGAACTGCGTGTCCTCCGGGAAATCGTCGGAGCGCGTGATCATCCCGGTCTTCCCGGGGGTGGGATCGGCGCCGACGACGAGATCGATGTTCTTCACTCTCTTCGGCAGCTGCCGCGCCTCTTCGAGGCCGAGGGCGACGAGCGCGACGACGATGTCCGCCTTCTGCTTGAGCGCCGGCACCTGCTTTTCCGCGGCCGCGTAGGCGTCCACGGTGACGATGCGCCGGCCCGCGGGCCCCTCCTTCTGGAACGCGGGGTCGTTGCGGGTCAGGCCAATGAAGCCGACGCGCACGTCCTTCACCTTGGCGCCGTCGCGCAGCGGCACCCGGACGACGGTCGTCGCGGACACGACCGGCTCGCCCGTGTCCTGCCACACGACGTTGGCGGAGACGAACTCGAAGCGGGCCTTCTTCCGGCGCTCGAGGAAGACATCGTAGCCGTGCGACAACTCCCGCTGCGACAGGTTGGAGACCTTGTAGCCGAGGACGTTCATCCCGTCGATCAGCGCGTCCGTCTGCATCTTCCCCGGTTCGGTCGGATCGCCGGTGAAGTCGCCGGTGTCGGCCCAGAGGATCGGCGTAGCCGGGTAGTTCTTGTTGAAGATGTTGCGGTAACCGGCCCTCCGGGCCAGCCCTCCTCGAGGGTTGTGCGGTCAGCCACAGGGTTCGACGTAGCCGGCCACCTCGGCGGTGAACACGAAATCCAGATCGGGCGCGGGGCCCGCCGGCAGCGGCGGCGGCAGGGTGATCGGCGACGGCTCGGCCGGGACGGCCTGCTCCTGGGGCGCGGCCACGGAAGCGGCCACCGTCCCGACCAGGATCAGAAACAAGGCGGCCGGAAGATTCGAGCGCATCAAGGCAACTCCGTCCGAACGGCCGGAACACGCGCGCCGCAGGGTCCGGGAATTATAGAGTCGACCCCGGGCCCGGTCAAACGCCGCGTTGCGCGCCGCGCCATCGATCCGCTAGAGTGGATGCCGGCCCGGATGTCCCGGGTGCTGCGCCCGTCCAGGAGGGACCGCCGGATGAAGAACCAGCCACGGCCGGAGATTCAGCTGCGCCTCCGCATCGACGTCGACGCCTGGCGCGCGGGGTCCTGAGTGCCGCGCTCCGGTCTGCAGTTCTGGCACCTGGTGGTCATCGTCCTGCTGGCCGCAATGGCCGGCACCGCCCTGGGCGACCTTCTGGGCAAGGCGTTCCCCGACACGGCGGCCGGGCGGTTCCTGTCGGCAGGGGTCACCGTCGGCAGTACCACCCCCCTGGAGCTCGAGTTCCGGGTGGTGAGCCTGACGATGGGTGTCGTCCTGCGACTGACCGTGCTCGGCGCCCTCGCGGCCCTCGCGGCGCTGGTCATTTTCTTCCGCCGCCTCTGAGGCTGCCGGAACGATGCCGTCCCGATCGATCGTCCTGGTCTCCGCTTCCCCCCGAAGGGCCGATCTCCTGCGCCGCGCCGGACTCGAGTTCACCATCCGTCCGTCCGAGGTCGACGAGACGCCGTTTCCGGGCGAGGCCCCGGGGGTTCTGGCGGAGCGTCTGGCGCGCGCCAAGGTCCTGGCGCTGCCCGCGCTGTCCTTCCCGGCGCTGGCGATCGGGGCCGACACGGTGGTCGCCGTTGCGGACGCGGTCCTGGGCAAGCCCAAGGACCGTGCGGAGGCCAGACAGATGCTCCGGCAACTCTCCGGCCGCGTGCACGAAGTGACGACGGCGATGGCGCTGCGCACGCTGCCGGAGGAGACGATCCAATGCGAGCGGGCGGTGTCGCGCGTCACCTTCGCCCCGCTCTCGGACCGGGAGATCGACTGGTACGCGGGGACCGGCGAGGGCATGGACAAGGCGGGGGCCTACGCCCTGCAGGGCATCGGCGCGCTGTTCATCGAGTCGATCGCCGGCAGTTACACGAACGTCATCGGTCTGCCTCTCGACCGGCTGTACCCGCATCTTCGCCTGCACGGCGTGCTTCCCGCGCTCTCCTGAGCGTCTCCCGGGACCGTCCCTCCCCTCCCCGTTCGCAGGCGTCCTTGCTCCTGCGCCCCCGCAGCCCTAAATTTTCAGCGGCCACTGCCGACAACGGAGAGAGCGCGCGTCATGGAATCCGCGGTCCTCGAAGCCTACGAGAAGCTGATCACGGTCACCATCAACGGCCGGAGCTACGAGGTGCCCGAGAACAACACGCTCCTGCGCGTCCTGCAGTTCATGAACCTCGAGCTGGCCTACAGCAAGTACTGCTGGAACGGCGACTGCCGCAACTGCGCCTTCCGCTACGTCTCCCGCAAGTCGGGCAACGAGGTCGAAGCCCTCGGCTGCCAGATGCGTCTCTTCCAGAACATGGTCATCAAGTGCCTTCCCGAGGGCGTCCAGCTGAATTGAGGCGGAGGCCCGCGCGGAGAGGCTTCCTAGCGCGCGCTCGTGTCGGGGGTCCAGCGGATGACCGGATTGCGGGCGGCGCCGACTTCGTCGAGCCGCCGCACCGGCGTCGTATGGGGGGCCGTTCGGACGAGATCGGGATTCGAGCGCGCCTCCTGGTCGATGCGCAGCATCGCGTCGATGAACGCGTCGAGCTCCTCACGGCTCTCGCTCTCGGTCGGCTCGATCATCAGGGCCCCCTTGACGATCAGCGGGAAATAGATCGTCGGGGGGTGGAAGCCGTAGTCCATGAGACGCTTGGCGATGTCGAGTGTGTGCACGCCGGTGTCTTCGAGGTTGCGATCGGAGAACACGACCTCGTGCAGGGACGGCGCGTCGTACGGCAGGTGGTAGGCGGCCTCGAGCTTGCGACGGAGATAGTTGGCGTTGAGCACGGCGGTCTCCGCCATCCGCCTGAGCCCGTCGGGTCCCAGCGCCAGGATGTACGCGAAGGCGCGCACGAACATCCCGAAGTTGCCGAAGAAGGAGCGGACCTTGCCGATGCTCTTCGGCCGGTCGTGGTGCAGGACGAAGGTCTCCCCCTCCTTCTCGACGGTCGGCACCGGCAGGAACGGCTCGAGATGACGCTTCACGCCGACCGGGCCCGCTCCCGGCCCTCCCCCGCCGTGCGGTGTCGAGAACGTCTTGTGGAGGTTGAGATGGTGCAGGTCGACCCCCATGTCGCCGGGACGCGCGACGCCGACGAAGGCGTTGAGATTGGCTCCGTCCATGTAGAGCAGGGCCCCGCCGGCGTGGACGGCGGAGGCGATTTCCTGGATCTCCCCTTCGAAGACGCCCAGCGTGTTCGGATTGGTCAGCATGAGGAGGGCGATGTCCGGGGACATGCGGCGCCGGAGCGCGGCCAGGTCGACACAACCGCGCTCGTTGGAGGGGAGCTGCTCGACGCGGTATCCGGCGATGTGCGCGCTCGCGGGGTTCGTGCCGTGCGCCGAATCCGGGATCAGGACCACCTGGCGCGGGTTGCCGCGCTCGCGATGGTACGCCCGCGCCATCATGATCCCGGTCAGCTCTCCCTGCGCCCCGGCGGCGGGCTGCAGCGTGAACCGGTCCATGCCGCAGATGGCGCACAGGGCCCGTTCGAGATCGTGCATGAGCCTCAGGCAGCCCTGGGCGGCGGCCGCCGGGAGCTGCGGGTGCGAGTCCGCGAACCCGGGCAGGCGCGCCACCGTCTCGTGGACCTTGGGGTTGTATTTCATCGTGCACGAGCCGAGGGGATACAGGCCGAGATCGATCGCGTAGTTCAGGCGCGACAGGCGGGTGTAGTGCCGCACGATCTCGACCTCGCTGAGCTCGGGGAACCCCTCGATCGCGTCGCGCGTGTAGCGCGGATCGAGCCCGGCGCCGTCGCCGGTCGGGACGTCCAGGGGGGGCAGCGCGAAGCCGCGCCGTCCCGGTCTCGACAATTCGAACAGGAGCTTTTCCGGCGCGCGCAGGGTGCGCGTGTCGGTCACGACAGTCTCCCCAGCTCATCGGCAAGCCGGTCGATCTCGGCGCGGGGATTGGTCTCGGTGACACAGACCAGCAGGTCCCGCTCCATCCCGGAAAAGTAGCGGGACAGGGGGATACCGGGGACCAGGCCGCGGTCCAGCAGGTGACGCACCGCCTGCTCCGCCGGAACCGGCAGGCGGACGGTGAACTCGTTGAACACGGGGGCGGCGTACGGGGCACTGCACCCCCGTGCGGCGGCGAGGGTCCTTCTGGCGTAGGCCGCCTTGGCGTGATTGTGCAGCGCCAGATCCCGCAGACCGGCCCGCCCGGCGACCGCCATGAAGATCGAGGCGATCAGGGCGCACAGCCCTTCGTTGGTGCAGATGTTCGAGGTCGCCTTCTCACGCCGGATGTGCTGCTCGCGTGTCGACAGCGTCAGCACGTAACCGCGCCGCCCGTCCACGTCCCGCGTCTCCCCGACGATCCGTCCCGGCATGCTGCGCAGGAAGGCCTGCCGCGCCGCCAGGAAACCGAGATACGGTCCGCCGTACGACAGCGGTACGCCGAACGAATGCCCTTCCCCCGCGACGATGTCCGCCCCCTGCCGTCCGGGCCCCTTGAGGAGGCCCAGGGCGACAGGCTCGGTGACGACGACGATCAGATGGGCGCCCGCCTCGTGCGCCGCCGCCGCAAATGTCTCGATTTCCTCGAGGCAGCCGAAGAAGTTCGGGTGCTGGACGACCACGGCCCCCGCCTTTCCTTCCCGCAGCGCCCGCCGGGCCGCCTCCGGGTCGGCGCTGCCGTCCGGTCGCGAGCCGAACGGCGCGAGATCGATGTCGAGACTGGCGAGATAGGTCCGGCACACCTGAAGGTACTCCGGGTGCAGCCGGTCGGAGACCGCCACGCGCCCGCGGTGCGTCACCCTCTCGGCCATCAGGATCGCCTCGGCCAGTGCCGACGCCCCGTCGTACATCGACGCGTTGGAGATGTCGAGCTCGGTGAGCTGGCAGACGAGAGTCTGGAACTCGAAGATCGCCTGCAGCGTCCCTTGGCTTATCTCCGGCTGGTACGGGGTGTACGAGGAGTAGAACTCGGTCCGTGAGATCAGGTGATCGACGAGAACCGGACTGTGGTGCCGGTAGGCCCCGCCCCCCAGGAACTGCGCGCCCGGAGCGGGCTGACGGCTGTCGCGCGCCCTCCGGGACATCTCCTGGAGGAGCTCCTGCTCCGACAGGGCCGCGGCGAGCGGCAGCGGCTCCTTCAGGCGGAGCGCGGGCGGGATCGTGGCAAAGAGCTCGTCGATGCTCTTCGCCCCGATTTCCCGGAGCATCGACTCCCTGTCGGCGTCGGAGGCCGGAATGTAGCGGTGGACGTCCCCCATCTCAGTTGGCTTCTTCCTCGATGTACTTGCGGTACTCCGCCGGCGTCATCAGCGAATCGAGGTCCTTCGTATCGGCGAGCTTGATCTTGAGGAGCCACCCTTCGCCGTACGGGTCCTTGTTGATCGTCTCGGGGCTCGTGGCGAGCGTCGCGTTGACCTGCAGGACCTCGCCCGACACGGGCGCGAAGATCTCCGACACCGCCTTGACCGATTCGACCGTGCCGAACTCCTCTCCGGCGACGACCTGTGACCCGGCCGCCGGCAGCTCGACGTAGACGATGTCGCCGAGCTCGGACTGGGCGTAGTGCGTGATGCCGACCGTGCCGACGGAGCCGTTCACCGCCAGCCATTCGTGCTCCTTCGTATATTTCAGGTCGTCGGGATAGATGCCGTTCCCTTTGCTCAAGAGGAGCCTCCTCAGTGCGGTCGTCTGTAGAACGGCGTGGGCACGATCACCGCACGCGCATCGCGGCCGCGGATGCCGACGTGGAAGCGTGTCCCCGCCCGGGCCGCGCGGGCGGGGAAGTACGCCAGGCCGATGCTCTTCTTCACGGTCGGACCGAACGTCCCGGAGGTCACCGCGCCCGCCGCGACACCCTCGATCGAGATCGGATGTCCGTGGCGCGGGATTCCCGGGTCGATCATCTCGAACCCCATCAGACTGCGGGACGGCCCTCTCTCCTTTTCGCGGCGCAGCGCCTCGGCGCCGACGAACGGTCCCTTGTCCAGCTTGACGATGGACTCGAGCCCCGCCTCGAGGGCCGTCGTGGTCTCGTCGACGTCGTTGCCGTAGAGGAGCATGCGCGCTTCCAGGCGAAGGGTGTCGCGCGCCCCCAGCCCGCAGGGCAGAAGACCGTGCGGCGCACCCGCACGCAAGAGAGCGCGAAAGAGATCGGGAGCGGCCTCGGGGGGTCCGTAGATCTCGAACCCGTCCTCCCCGGTGTAGCCGGTGCGCGCCACCAGGCAGTTCGAACCGGCCACCCGGGTCTCGACGAAGTGGAAGGGGCGGATCGGAGCGAGGGGAACCGTCGCCTGGGTTTGCAGGATGTCCTGCGCCCGCGGACCCTGGAGCGCCAGCTGGGCGTAGCGTGCCGAGGCGTTGATCACTTCGACCCGGCCGCGCGCGTGCGAGGCGACCCAGGCGAAATCCTTCTCCGTGTTCGAGGCGTTCACGACCAGCAGGAAGTCATCCCCGCCCCGCCGGTAGACGATGATGTCGTCGACGAATGTTCCCGCCTCCGTCGTCAGGACGGTGTACTGGGCCCGGCCCGGGGCGAGGCGCGCGGCGTCGTTGCAGGTGACCGTCTGGACCAGATCGAGGGCCGCGCCGCCCCGCACTTCCACCTCTCCCATGTGGGAAACGTCGAACAGACCGGCGGCCGTGCGCACGGCGTGGTGCTCCTCCAGGACGGAGGAGAACTGCACCGGCAGCTCCCAGCCGGCGAAGTCCACCATGCGGGCTCCCATCTCGCGAAACAGGGGGGCGAGCGGGGTCGCTTTCAGGGGGCCGGCCGCGGGGGGCATGACGACACCTCAAGAAGAACGCTAACCGTAGCATAGGGACAGGGGGCAGTCAAGAAGACGTTTGTTCCCAAGTCCTTGCGTTTCTTGCAAATACGCACCACGGACCCTATATTCGCCCCGCCGGAATGCGACCCTCGCGTGCCCTCGTGGGGCTGCTCAGGGTCGCCCGTCGGAGCAGTCGGTGCCGCGAGAGTATCCGACTCAGTGCTGGTCCTGCCTCGGCGAGTTCGACGCCGTGTCGGCAATCTGGTGCGCCTGCAGCGCCCGGAGCGCCACCAAGCTCTGTCCGTTCTGCTTTCACTGCTTCTGCCAGGCTGACGCCGAATACCAGGAAGCCTTCTGGAGGAACGCTCCCCGCGAGCTCCAGGAGGAGCGCGATCTCCTGAAGGAGGCGGCCGGGTCTTCGGGTGAGGCGCTCATCCGGTCCAATCTGCTGAGCACCGATCAGCTCGTGTCGGCGCTGCGCTGGCAGCAGAACCGCGGCGCGAGCCTCGAGGATGCCCTCCTGGACCTGGGCTTCGTCTCGAAGGACAACCTCGAGCTCGTCGTGAAGCGTCAGCCCCCCGCGCCGGGCACGACCCTCGATCTCTCCAAGGGACTGGTGGACGCCTCGCTCGTGAAGGCGATCACGGTCGAGCTGTGCTACCGGAAGAAGATCCTGCCGATCAGCAGGGAGGAGATCGGAGAGAAGGCCATCCTGACGCTCGCCATGGCGGGCCCGACCGATGTGGAGACGATCGATCAGGTGCAGAGCCTGACGAACTGCCGGGTCATTCCGATGAACGCCTCGGAGAAGGACATTTTCGATCGCCTCGCCGATCTCTTCCCCGAGGAGTACAAAGCACTCGTGGCCGGCGAGGATCCGCCGGGAGCGGACGCCTCCGGGAAGGGCTCCGGTCGGACGCCGGGACCGATCTCCCGGCCGGAGGCGCCTTCCCCCAGGGCCACGCGACCCGCTACGACTCCGGCCGCGGCGGGCGGCAGGGGGAGCTCCCGGGCCAGGTCGGTGGCACGCCAGGCGGCGAGGCCTGTGGAAGAAGAAGAGGTCGAGGAGATCAACGAGCAGGGGGAGGCGGACACCGCCCCTCCGTCGCCGGCGGTCGATCCTCTGGCGCTCGACCCGGCGGCCGGCCCACCGTCCGCGAAGGCGCCCTCCCCTGCCCGAGCCGCGCCCGCACCGGTCGCCGGCGACGATGCGCAGGCCCTGCAGACGATCCTGTCCGAGGCGATCTCGAAGAGAACGTCGCTCGTGCAGTTCGAGATCCGTGGCACCGCGGTCTCTTTGTTCTTCCGGATCGACGGAAACCTGTTCCGGGCCAAGCTCTCCTCGAAGGCCACCGCGGCGGGTCTCCTGCGCGCCCTGAACACAGTCGCGGCGCTGCCGTCCGACGATCGGCCGGCGGCCGGCCGGCTGAGCGTGAAGGTGGGCGGGCGCAAGATCGAGGTGGTCGTGCGTCGCTTCCATTCGGCGGGGGGCACGAGTCTGCTCCTGAAAATCATCGAGCGCTCCGACTTCCTGCGGGCCCTCGAAGACCTCGGGCCGAGCGCCCTGGATCTCGAGCGGATCCGGCAGGCCATGACGCTGCCGAAGGGACTTGTCGTCCTCAGCGCCCCGCCGCACAACGGGCTCGAGACGACGCGCTACTCGCTGATGGCGCACGTCGCCTCCGAGCGCCGCCGGGCCCTGTCGATCGACTCGCCCCAGCTCTTCACCGTCCCGGGGATCCGCCAGGAGGAGGTCCTGTTCCCCGCCGACGCCGCGAAATGCGCCGCCGCTCTCACCGGAGTCCCCGGCAGCGAGGTGGTGTTCCTCCCGGAAATCCAGGGCCCCGGGATGGCGAAGCTGGCCCTCGAGACCGCCGGCTCCTGCCTGGTCGTCGCGGCCATCCAGGCCCGCCGGGCCTCGCAGACACCGGCGGCGATCCTCTGGCACCAGGTCGATGCCGCCCTGCTGGCGTCGCGGCTGAAGCTGATCGTCAACCAGCGTCTGGTGCGGCGGATCTGCGCGACCTGCCTCAAGGCGACGCCGGTCACCGACCGTATCTTGAAGATGATGGGGCTGACACCCGACGAGGCGCTCGATCTCAAGGCCTCCCAGGGAGCCGGCTGCGACACGTGCGGACCCTTGAGCCCGGGCTATGCCGGTCGGCTGGCCCTCGTCGAGGTGCTGCAGGGGACGCCGGAGATCGCGGTCCACGTCGCGGCCGGCGGATCGCCCGGCGAGATCGAGCGCGAGGCGCGCCGGGCCGGCATGAGCCCGCTGCGCGCCGGCTGCCTGTCCATGGTCGGACAGGGCGTCACGACGCTCGAGGAGTTCCAGAAGGGGAATTTTTGAAGTAACGCAGCACCGCCCTGGACAGGTCGGGGACGGTGGAGACGCGCGGAACGACCGCCACCCTGAACCGCTCGCGCCGCGCGGTGGCCGCCGTGATCGGGCCGATGGCCGCCACCGGGACTCTGCGGATCAGACGCGCCTCGATCCTGCCGCGGAACAGGCGCGCGAACGAGGCGACCGCGGAGGACGATGTGAAGGTGATCAGGTCCAGCCGCCCTTGCCGCAGCGCGGCACGCACCTGCTCCGCACCGGCGCGCGTCGGGACCGTGCGGTACACCGGCACGACGTCGACCACCGCTCCTCTCCGCCGCAGCTCCGTGATCAGGAGGTCGCGCGCCACCGCCGCGCGCGGCACCAGGACGCGTGCCCCCCGCAGGGGGCGCTTCCTCATCAAGGAGACCAGCCCCTCGGCGCGGTAGTCCTCCGGGAGCGCCTCGACCCGCAGGCCGCGCGCCTCTACGGCCGCGGCGGTCGCCGGACCGATCGCCAGCACGGTGATCCCTTTGAGATCGCGGACGTCCCGCCTCATCTCGAGAAGCCGCGCGAAGAAGGGCGTCACGCCGTTCACGCTCGTGAAGATGATGGAGTCGTACGAGGTCAGTCTCCGCATCGCGCGATCGAGCGGGGCCCTGTTCCGCGGCGGTCGGAGCTCGATGGAGGGGGCCAGAAGGACGCGCGCCCCGCGCGCGCGGAGATCCTCGACGAACGGACCCGCCTGTTCGCGCGGTCGCGTCACGACGATCGTGCGGCCGTGGAGCGGCAGGCGGGAGACCCAGTCGAGGCCACGGCGCAGACGCACGACGCGCCCCGCGATCAGGAGGGCCGGCGGCCGCACGCCGGCGGCGCGGGCACGCGATACGATGTCGCCGAGCCTGCCCGAGACGACCTCCTGTTCCGGGAGCGTCGCGCAGCGGACGAGCGCCACGCTCGTCGCCGGGCTCATGCCGGCGCGCAGGAGCCGCCCGACGAGCACCGCGAGCCGCCGCACTCCCATGTAGAGAACCAGGGTGTCGGCGCGCGCCAGGAGCTCCCAGTCGGGATCGCCGGTGCTTCGGGCCGGGCCGGGATGCCCCGTGGCGAAGACCACGGTCGAGGCGTGCCGCCTGTCGGTGAGCGGAATCCCGGCCCAGGCCGCGGCGCCGAGGGCCGCGGTGACGCCGGGGACCACGGTGAAAGGGATCCGGGCGCGCCGGAGGGCCTCGGCCTCCTCTCCGCCCCGCCCGAACAGGCTCGGGTCCCCCCCCTTGAGACGCACGACGAGCAGGCCGCGACGCGCCCGGTCGATCAGCAGGCGGTTGACGGTCTCCTGACGGACGCTCTGTCTGCCGCCGCGCTTGCCGGCGTTGATCCGTTCCGCCGACTTGGGAGCCAGGTCCAGGAGCTCGGGGGACGCGAGAGCGTCGGCCACGACCACGTCGGCCCGCGACAGAAGGTCCTGCCCTCGTCTCGTGATCAGACCCGGATCGCCCGGTCCGGCGCCGACCAGGTGGACCGTGCCCGGCCGGTGCCGGCGACCGCTCACGGCGCGTCGGGCAGGGGCGCGGACGTCCCCTGGACCAGCGCGGAAGCCCCGCGCGCCAGAAGGACCCGGGCCGCGTCGAGCCCGATCGCCTCGGCGTCCCGCGCATCCCCTTCGCGACGTTCCTTCAGGAGCGGCTCGCCGCCGGGACCGGCGACGAGAGCCCGCAGGGAGAGCCGCTCTCCGGCGACCTCGCCGAAGGCGGCGATGGGGGCCTGGCATCCTCCCCCCAGCCCGCGCAGCAGGGCGCGCTCCGCCGCCACCGCGATCGCCGTCGGGGCGTGATCGTAGGGACGCAGGATCTCCGCCAGACCGCGGTCGTCGGTGCGGATCTCGATCGCCAGGGCCCCTTGCCCGACGGCGGGGATCATCTGATCGTAGTCGAGCACGGTTCCCTCGACTTCGAGTGCCAGACGGCGCACACCTGCGCTGGCGAGCAGGATGGCGTCGTAGTCTCCTGTCCGCAGTCTCCTGAGCCGGGTGTCGAGGTTGCCGCGCAGGTCCTTGATCACGACGTCGGGGCGCAGCGCCCGCATCTGGCAGGAGCGTCTCGGACTCCCCGTGCCGACGACCGCTCCCGGCCTGAGCCCCGCGGGGCCCGGGGCGCCGGGGGCAAGCAGGATGTCGCGCGGGTCCTCGCGCTCCGGCACGCAGGCGATCGTCAGGCCGTCGGGCTGTGAGGTCGGCAGGTCCTTGAGGCTGTGCACCGAGACATCGACGTTCCCCGCGAGCAACGCCTCCTCGATCTCCTTGACGAAGACACCCTTCCCGCCCATCGACGCGAGCGAACGATCCGGGAATCGGTCCCCGGAGGTCCGGATGATCTCGACCCGCGAGTTCCGTCCTGCCTCGAGGAGCCGGAGCCTCAGCCACTCCGCCTGCCACAGCGCCAGGCGGCTACCGCGGCTGCCGATCACGAGGGTCCTCACGCGCGGGTCACCGGGTCTCCCGGCGGGTGGGAGCCCCGGTGGTCCCCTCGGGGGATTCCTCTTCCCGGGGCGTGTCTTCCGTCGGCGCCTCCTCAGGACGGTCGATCCCGAAGATCTCGCGGATCAGCATCACGCCCTTCCCCGCTCCGTTCTGCGTGGCGAGGCGCTTCAGCGCCAGGGTCGGGGCGTGCAGGAGCTTGTTGACGAGGGAGGCCGCCATCTGCCGGACCGCCTCCTCCTGCCCGGGGGTCAGTCCGGACACCTTGCCCCGGAAGCGCTCCACCTCCTGGTCGGCGATCCCGTGCAGGTGCCGGCGCAGGTCGACGATCGTGGGGGTCACCTCCAGGGACTTCATCCACGCCAGGAACGCCTCGGTCTCACGCTCGACGATCGCCTCGGCGACCGTCATCTCCTTCCGACGCTCGTCCAGACCTGCCTGCACGACCCCCTGCAGATCATCGATGTCATACAGGTAGACATTGTCCACCTCGTTGACCTTCGGATCCACGTCGCGCGGGACGGCGATGTCGATGAAGAAGATCGGACGCCCGCGCCGGGCGCGGCTCAGCTGCTGGGCGTGCTCCCGGAGGATCAGCAGATGCGGAGCCGCCGTGGAGGCGATCACGATGTCGGCGTGCTCCATTTCCTGGAACAGGCGGTCGAACGGCACGGCCCGGCCCCCCAGCTGCCGTGCCAGCTCGTCGGCGCGCTGGTAGGAGCGGTTCGCCACCAGGATCGATCGCACGCCGCTGCCGGCGAGGTGCTGGGCGGCCAGGCGGGCCATCTTGCCCGCCCCCACGATCATCGCGGTGCGCTCTTCGAGGTCCCCGAAGATATCGCGCGCCAGGCCGACGGCGGCGTAGGCGATCGACACCGGGTGCCGGGCGATGCCGGTCTCAGTGCGCACCCTCTTGGCCACCGTGAACGCGCGCCGCAGCAGGGCGTCGAGGACCGGTCCGAGCGAGCCGACCTGGCCGGCGAGAGCGTACGCCTCCTTCACCTGCCCGAGGATCTGCGCCTCCCCGACCACCATCGAGTCGAGCGAGGCCGCCGTCCGGAACACGTGCCGCACCGCCTCCCGCTCTCTGTAGAGATAGCAGTGTCTTTCGAGCTCCTCCCCGCTCACCGGGCGCTCGCGCGCCAGGAATCCCGAGAGAGCGCCCGCGCCGGTGCCGTGCCGCATGTGGACGATGATCTCGGTGCGGTTGCAGGTGGAGAGGATGAACGCCTCTTCCACACCGTCCGCCTGCCTGAGGCGGGCCACGGCGTTCTTCAGCTCCTGCTCCGGGAACGCCACTTTCTCGCGCACCGGTAGAGGGGCGCTCGCGTGGTTCATTCCGTAGACGATGGGCATGGCTCAGTAAAATCCCAGGATGCGCACCAGCACGACGCTGAACGCAACCATGGTGAGAAGGGCGGCGTTGCGCCCTCTCCAGCCCCATCCCAGCCGCGCCACCACGACGACGGCCAGGATGACCCACGCGATGACCGCGAGCGTCTCCTGCGGCTGCCAGGCCCAGTAGGTGCGCTTGATGCTGGCGCTGTACATGGCGCCTGTCACGATACCCAGCGTCATCAGAGGAAAGGCCCAGAGGAGAGAGACCTGGCCCACCTTGTCGCAGCTCTCGAGCGAGGGCAGCTTGACGAAAAAACGCCCGGGGCGTTTGCTCTTGAGTGCCCGGTCGAGGAGGACGTACGCCACGCTCGCGGCGAACGTGATCGACAGCGCGGCCATCGCGAAGATGATCACGGTGACGTGGAGGCGCCGGAGCGACGGTCTGAGCGTCGCGGTCAAGGGGATCACGTCCTGCGGCAGGAGGTCCGAGACGAACAGCAGCACCAGGACCAGGGGCAGGATGACCACGTGCAGGACCTCGATCCGGTGACGCCAGAAGACGACGAGATAGACCAGGACGGTGCTCCACGCAAGCGCCGACAGCACCTCCGGAACCGTGCCGAGCGGACAGCGCTTGAGCGCGGCCCCCAGCGCCACGAGGGCCAGCGTGTGCGCGACCCAGCCGGCGCCGGCGAGCCAGGGCGTGAAGCGCTGGGTCCTGACACGCCCCAGGATCGGCAGGAATGAATTGATGAATCCGAGGCAGTAGAACGCCAGGGCGATTCGAAGGAGGGTTAGACTCCAGTCCATGGAGACTCCGGGCACGGTGGCGGGCGCGACGTCGGGATTCTAGCATGCGAGTCGCGGAAAGTCTTTGAGAGACCTCCATTTGCCGGAACGAGGTCCGGCTTGATCCGGCGCCGGATGGGATGCTAGGATGGGCCCTACTTGGGGAACCTGCAGTTGATTCGCGGCATAATCTTCGACTTCGACGGCACGCTCATCGATTCGTACGAGGCGATTGCCGAGAGCCTGAATCACGTCCGGTCGTCGTTCTCACTCCCTAACTACACGGTCGAGGAAGTCCGACCCATGGTCGGTCACGGTCTCGAGCACCTGATCGCGGAGGCCATAGGTCCCGGGCGCGTCGTGGAGGGGGTGAAGCTGTTCCGGCAGTCCTACGCCAGCCTGTGCGAGCGCAAGACCACCATCCTGCCCCAGGTCAAGCAGACCCTCGACGCGCTGGACGGCCGCGGTTATCAGATGGCCATCGCCAGCAACAAGCCGTCCTACTTCGCGCGCGACATCATGAGGGCCCTCGAGTTCGATCATCTGTTCGCCGAGGTCCTGGGACCGAACGACGTGGAGCGGCCGAAGCCCGACCCCGAGATGCTCGAGATCATCATCATGCGCATCGGTCTCTCCCCCGAGGAGGTCGTGTACGTCGGGGACATGCCGCTGGACGTGGAGGTCGGCCGGCGGGCCGGCGTGGCGGTCTTCGCGGTTCCCACCGGATCGGCGACGCGCGACGCGCTTCTCGAGGCGCGTCCCGACCGCCTGCTGCATCGCTTCTCGGACCTCCTGACCTTCCTCCCGTCGCTCTCCGGCGCGCGCTAGGAGCCTGTCCGAGGCTCCTACCGGCTCCAGAGCCAGCGATCCCTGTCGAAGCGCCAGATCCGGATACGGCCGGTGCCGCCGTACAGGACGACCGCGGCCACGGTTCCGTCGCCGTCGCTGACGTACAGGGTGCCGCTGCTGGACGTGCCCCGAGGCGTGAACGTGATGATGTCGGAGCGGCCGAAGCGCACGGGATCGCCCCCGGGCATCAGGACGCCGGAACCGGGGGGAGTCTCCGGGATCGACACATCCGGCAGGCTGAAATCGATCCCCTCGTAACGTGACGGGAGGTCGCGACCGGCGCCGAGGACCGTATCACGGCCCGAGGCGATGTCGTCCGAGCGGACGCCGTCGCCGTCCCCGTCGGCATAGAACGCGTAGACGTAGCGGCCTCCCGACCAGGTGAGGCGCATCGCCACGTCGCGCCGCGAGGCGATCGCCTCCGAACGGAGGCGGGCCATCTCCTGCCCGAGCTCGCGCGCCGCCGCCGTCACCCGTCCGCGCGACAGGGCGGCGAACAGCGCCGGCGTCGCCGCCGCGGCAAGAAGACCGAGAAGGAAGAGGGCGAGAACGGTCTCCGGCAGGGAGAAGCCGCCCTCGCCCCGCAGGCGCGTCCTCAGCTCTTGCCGATGGTCAGCCTGTCCCGGATCCGCTCGAAGGTCTTCTCGCCGATCCCGCGGACGTTCAGGATGTCCTCGACCTTCTTGAACGGGCCGTTCTTCTGGCGGTATTCGACGATCCTCTCCGCGTAGGCCCGCCCGATCCCCGGGAGCGCCACCAGCTCGTCCACGCCGGCCGTGTTGATGTTCACCTTCTCTCCGGGGGCCGCGGCCGGCGGGGCCGCTCCCCGGGCGGTGCCGGGCGCGAAGGCCAGGACCGCAAGCGCGAACACCAGGACCGCTCCCACGAACAGGAGACTCTGCCGTCTCATGGAACCTCCTTGGGTGAAGGAAAAATCTTGGGGGAGGGGGGATCATCGGATCCCCCACCCGCGTCGTGGAATGGGATGAATCTCCGGGATGGAGAGCCGATCGGTTGTTGTGACTCATCCCATGTCTCCCCCAAGCTCATGATTCCGCTCCACGCGCGATCTGACGTCACGCACAGATGCAGGTGCACGCGGTGTGCCAGGCCGCGCGCCCCGCCGCTCTCCCCGCTCCCCGCCCCTCTGCACGCCTTCTCCGCCGCGACTTTCGGGCCGGTCCGGGCGGCGCCAGGACCTCGCCGCCAGCGAGCGTCATCGTCCCGCGCCTGTCCTCCCGCGGCCGCGGCCCGAGTCGGCCTGTCCTCCATCGGACAGTTCGAGACGCCGACCCTCCGGGCTCATCGACGCGCTTGCGACGTCGACGGCGAGGGAATGATTTCCGGGGGACGCCCGGGCTCTTCTGGCGGGGATCGGTGCGCTCTTCGAGCTCTAGAGGGTGACGCGCTCCGCCCAGAGAACGCCGCCGATCGCCGCGATGTCCCGCAGCAGGTCGTCGGGGACGGACGAGTCGAGGTTGAACACGGCGATGGCCCGGCCGCCGGAGCGATCGCGGCCGAGGGAGAGGTAGGCGATGTTCACGGACGCGGCGCCGATCGCCGAGCCGATGCGACCGACCATGCCCGGACGGTCGTCGTTGCTGACGATCAGCATGTCCCCCTTGGGAAGGGCGTCGAGGTGGAACTCGTCGAGGCGGACCAGGCGCGGCTCGCGCTTGCCGAACAGGGCTCCCGCCGCCGAGCGCTCGCCGTCGCGGCCGCGCAGGGTGGCGGTGATCAGCGCCGTGAAGTCCTGCGGCTCGGCGGCGCGGACCTCCAGGACCCTGATCCCCGCCTCCCTCGCGAGGATCTGGGCGTTGACCACGTTGACCGGGTCCGAGAGCTTGGACTGCAGGAAGCCCTTGAGGAACGACGCGGTCAGCGGGCGCATGGGATAGTCCTGCACGCTCCCCGAGTACTCCAGGGCCACCTCGCCGACCGGCCCGCGCGCCAGGGACGACAGAAGCTTCCCGAGCCGCTCGCAGAGGTCGCGGTACGGCTGCAGCGCCGGCAGCAGGCGGGGATCGATCCCCTCCATGTTGACGGCGTTGGTCACGAGATTGTCCTTCAGGTAGGCCGCGATCTGCTCGGCGATACGCACCGCGACCTTCTCCTGCGCCTCCTGCGTGGACGCGCCCAGGTGGGGCGTCAGGATCACCGAGTCGAACGACAGCAGCGGGCTGCCGGTGGGCGGCTCGTTCTCGAAGACGTCGAGGGCGGCTCCCGCCACGTGACCGTCCCGCAGGGCCCCGCAGAGGGCCGCCTCGTCGATGATCCCGCCGCGCGCGACGTTCAGGATGCGCAGGCCCTTCCGGCAGCGCGCCAGCTCCTCCCTGCCGATGAGATGCCGCGTCCCGTCCGTCAGCGGCAGGTGCAGCGTGATGAAGTCCGAGCGCTCGTAGACCGTCTCGATCGGGACCAGGGCCACCCCGAGGCGCGCGGCCACCTCCTCCGACAGGACCGGGTCGAATCCGATCACCTCCATGCCGAAGGCGCGCGCCCGCGCCGCCACCTCGCGGCCGACCTTTCCGAGACCGAGGACACCGAGGGTCTTGCCGGACAGCTCCACACCCAGGATCCGGCCGCGGTCCCAGCGTCCGGCCTTCATGGAGCGGTCCGCCAGCGGGATCTGCCGCGCCAGGGCGAGCATGAGCGACAGCGTGTGCTCGGCCGCCGAGATGGTGTTCTCGCCCGGCGCGTTCATCACGACGATGCCGCGCTTGGTGGCGGCCGCGACGTCGATGTTGTCCACCCCCGCGCCCGCCCGGCCGACGACGCGCAGCCTGGGGGCCCTGCGCATCACCTCCTCGGTGATGCGGGTGTCGGAGCGCACCACGATCCCCTCGACATCGGCGACCGCCGCCAGCAGGTCGCTTCCGGTGATCCCCGGGCGATGATCGGCCTCGATCCCCGCCCGCTTCAGGACCTCCGAGCACACCGGCAGGATGGTGTCGGCTATCAGGACTTTCACGCCGCGACCTCCTTGAGGACGTCGTCCATCGCGGCCTGCAGCTCCTCGATCCCCGCGACGGTGTGGTCCCCCATGTGTCCGATGCGGAAGGTCAGCTCCTTGAGCTTCCCGTAGCCGTTGCCGATACCGAAGCCGCGCGCGGCCAGGGCCGCGACGAACCGCGCCAGGTCCATCCTCCGGGTGTTGGCCACGCAGGTGATGGTGTTGGAGCGCGCCTTCTCCTCGGCGAACAGACCGAAGCGCCTCGCCGCCCAGGCTCGCGTCGTGTCGGCCATGGCGCGGTGGCGCTGGTAGCGCGCCTCCAGGCCCTCCGCTTCGATGCGCTTCATCTGCGCGCGCAGGGCGAACATGTGGCTCACGGAGGGCGTGGCCATCGGCGTGCCCTTGTCGAAGCAGCTCTTCAGCCGCAGGAAATCGAAGTAGTACCCCTTCCCCGAGCGCCGGGCCGAGCGCTCCAGCGCCCGGGGCGACACGGCGCAGACGGAGAACCCCGGCGGCAGGGCCAGACATTTCTGCACCGAGGCCAGGCAGACGTCGATGCCGTTCCTGTCCACGTCCACCGGCATGCCCCCGAGGGAAGACACCGCATCCACCAGCAGGAGCACGTCCGCCTGACGGCGCACCGCCTCGGCGATGTCCGGCAGCGGATTCACCACGCCGGTCGCGGTCTCGTTGTGGACCAGCGCCAGGGCGTCATAGCGCCCGGTGGCGAGGTGGTCGGCGACGGCCTGCGCCGGGATCGCCCTGCCCGGCTCGACGTGCAGCGGGTCGGCGTCGAGTCCGCAGGCCAGGGCCACCTCGTAGAAGCGTTCCGAGAACGCCCCGCACACGGGAACGAGAACGCGGCGCGCCACGCAGTTCCGCAGGGCCGCCTCCCACAGCCCGGTCGCCGAGCAGGCGGTCAGGAAGACGTCGTGGGCGCGCGTCCCGAACACCGTCCGCAGGCGAGGGAGCAGGTCGCGGATCATCTCCTGCATCAGGGCGCCGCGGTGACCGATGACCGGGCGGGCCATCTCGCGCAGGATCTCGGGCGAGACCTCGGTGGGGCCGGGTGTGAAGAGGATCGTGTGGTCCCGTTTCGCGGCGGGCACGGAGTCCGTCTCCTTCAGCGCGGGAACAGCTTGCTGATGTCGAGGTAGATGACGGTGGCCATGAACAGGAGGAGGAGAACGAGCCCGGCCTGCATGACGCGCTCCTTGAGCTGGACCGAGAGGTCGCGCCTGATCGTCCCCTCGATCAGAAGCGTGAACACGTGTCCGCCGTCCAGGGGAGGGATCGGGAACAGATTGATGATCCCGAGCTGCAGGCTCACGAACGCGATGAATTCGAGGAAATGGGTCAGACCCTCCTGGGCGGACACGCCGGACGCGAGATAGAGGCCGATCGGCCCCGAGAAGGAGCGCAGCGACAGCTCTCCCAGGAACAGCTTCTTGAGCGTCAGGAACATCAGCGAGGCGCCGTCGAGGTTCCGGCGCAGCGCGCCGCCCAGGGCGTCGAACAGGCCATACGTCCGGGTAATCGTGGGGACCGACGGGAGGAACCCGATGACCCCCTTGCCGTTGTCGCGCACCGGGGTGATGACCTTCTCGATCCTCTGGCCGCCGCGCTCGATGACGAAATGGAGCGGCTTGCCGGGGGAGCCCTGGATGGTCTTGATCACCTTCGAAATGGTCGTCATCGGCTCACCGTCGATCGAAACGATCCGGTCGCCGTTGCGCAGATCGGCCTTCTCGGCCGGTCGTCCGGGCTGGGGCTCGCTGACCAGGACATCCGTGGCGGGGGCTATCGGAGGGATGCCGATGCTGTTGCGCGTGTCGGCCTTGATCGTCAGCTGCACCGTCAGCCTCTGGCCCGCGCGTTCGAGCACGACCTCCTTGGTCTGTCCGGGGCTCAGGAGGATGGCCCACTCGAGATCCTTCCAGGTCGCCACGGACTGCCCCCCGAAACTGAGGATCCGGTCGCCCGGCTGAATGCCGGCCTGGACCGCCGGGGAGTCCGGATCGACCTCGCCGACCAGCGGGGGCTGGTACGGATAGATCGGCTCCTGGATGCCCATCAGGAGAATCGCCACCGTCAGGACGTACGCCGTGATCAGGTTGAACACCGCGCCCATGACGAACACGAGAAACCGCTGAAAGCGCGAGCGGGACATGAGGTCGCCGGGATCGTGCGGCCCGCCGCTCTCGTCGGGGGTCTCCCCCTTCAGCTTCACATAGCCGCCCAGCGGCACCCAGGACACGCGGTAGTCGGTCCCGCCGCGGGTCCAGCCGAAGATGCGCGGACCGAACCCGATCGAAAAGACCTCCACCGTGACGCCGAGCCACTTGGCGACGACGTAGTGCCCGAACTCGTGGAACAGGACCACGACCCCCAGGACGACCACGAACGGCAGCGCGAACTGCCAGATCCAGCTGATGTGCTCAAAGATGAAGCTCAACGCGCACCTCCCTGCAAAAGGATTTCCTCGGCGACGCCTCGCGCCCAGGCGTCGGCTTGAAGAACGGTCGAGAGCGAAGTGACGGGCGACGGGCGATGACGCTCGAGGACCTCTCCGACCAGCCGCGAAATGCCCGGGAACGACAGCCGGCCGGACAGGAAATTCTGGACCGCGATTTCGTTGGCGGCGTTCAGGACGGACGGAGCCGTCCCGCCGGCGCGCAAGGCGCCGTAGGCGAGATCGAGACTCGGGAATCGCCGCCCGTCGACCGGAAAGAATTCCAGCGGAGGACGCTCCGCCAGGTCGGGCGCCTTCACCGGTCCCTGGAAGCGCTCCGGGTAGCCGAGCGCGTACTGGATCGGCCCCCGCATGTCGGGCAGACCGACCTGGCAGAGGACGGAGCCGTCCACCATCTCGACCAGCGAGTGCACCAGGCCCTGCGGGTGGAGCACGACCCCGACCCTCTCGGCCGCGAGGTCGAACAGCCAGCGCGCCTCGATCACCTCGAGCCCCTTGTTCATGAGCGTGGCGCTGTCGATGCTGATCTTCTTCCCCATGGCCCACACCGGATGACGCAGCGCCTGCTCGGGGGTCACGCGCGGCAGGTCCTCCAGGGGGGTGGTGCGAAACGGACCTCCGGAGGCCGTCAGGACCACCCGTGCCACGTCCTCCGGGCGCGCGCCGCGCAGGCACTGGTGCACCGCCGAGTGCTCGCTGTCCACGGGGAGGAGCACGGCGCCCGTCTCGCGGGCGACCGCCTGCAGGAGCTCCCCGGCCATCACCAGGCTCTCCTTGTTGGCCAGCGCCACCGTCTTGCCGGCCTTGAGCGCCGCGTGCGTCGCCGGCAGGCCGGCGGCCCCCACCACGGCAGCCACGACGATGTCGGCCGCCGGGAAGACCGCGGCCGCAAGCAGGCCCTCCTGCCCCGTCAGGATCTCGCAGCGCGCCTGCCGTGCCGCGTCCTCGAGCAACCCGGCGCTCCCGGCGTCGGCGATCGCCGCCAGGCGCGGACGGTGCGTCTCGATCTGCCGGGCGAGCAGCCCGGCGTTACGGCCGGCCGCGAGCGCGACGACCTCGAAGCGCTCCGGGAGGGAGGAGATCAGGTCGAGCGTCTGCACCCCGACCGAGCCGGTCGACCCCAGCACGGCCACCGCGCGGCGCGCGTTCCCGGCCATCAGTGTGCCCTCATCGCAAAGAGGTAATAGTAGTAGAGGACCGGACCGGCGTACAGGAGGGAATCGACCCGATCCAGGATTCCCCCATGGCCGGGGACGAGCGAGGCGCTGTCCTTCATCCCCGCCCCGCGCTTGAGCATGGATTCGACGAGGTCCCCCAGAAGCCCGATGGTCCCGAGCGCCAGGCCCAGCACGACGCAGTCCAGGACGCTCAGTCGCCTGTAGAACCAGACGCTGGCCACGAAGGCCGCGAGGAGCGCTCCCATCACGCCGCCCACAGCTCCTTCCACCGTCTTCTTGGGACTGACCCGAGGCGCCAGAGGTCGGCGGCCGAAGGTCGTTCCGATGTAGTAGGCGGCTGTGTCGCTGGTCCACACCACGAAGAACAGCAGCAGGACCAGGTCGGAGCCGGCCTCGTCCCCCTTGGGCGGATCGTGGACGGTTCTCAGGTCAATCAGGTAGCCGAACAGCACGCCGGTGAACAGCGCGATGAAGAGCGTGGTGCCGATATCGGCGAGCGCCGGTCCCCACTCCCCGCCGCGCCAGAGAGAGGCGATCGGCAGGACGATCAGCGCGAAGGCCAGGGCGTAGCGGATATCGAACCCGGTGAATGCGAACGATGCGATCACCAGGAGGGTCACGAGCGTCCCGAGGAGACGATGGCAGCGCTGGCCGCTCGCCGAGGCGAGACGGAACAGCTCGCGCAAGGCGAGGAGCGCCGCCACGGCGACCAGGATCTCGTACGTCTCCGGGCGGAACTTCACGATGACCCAGAACACAGGAAGAAAGACGGCGGCGGAGAGGACGCGTTTCATCGGGGATCCGGGGCGGCTTTCACTCGGGCCGGCTCAGACGCCGGCCTTGCCGGGCGACAGGCTGATCGCCTCGGGCTCGGCGCCCACGACCCGGCCGTAGCGCCGCTCGCGCTTCTGGTAGTCCACGATGGCCTGCAGAAGCTCTCGCTTGCGGAAGTCGGGCCACAGGGTCTCGGTCACCCAGATCTCGGCGTAGGCGATCTGCCACAGCAGGAAGTTGCTGATGCGCAGCTCTCCCGAAGTGCGGATGAGGAGGTCCGGGTCGGGCTGGCCGGCGGTATAAAGGTAGCGCGAGAACGCGGCCTCGTCGACCGCCGCTGCCGGGGCGCCGGCCACGCGGCGGTCGGCCAGGATCCGGTTGACCGCATCCACGATTTCGGCCCTGCCGCCGTAGGACAGGGCGATGTTGAACAGCAGCCCCGTGTTCTCCCGCGTCGCCAGCATCCCTTCCTGGAGCTCCTTCTGGATCGCCGGGCCGAGCTCGTCCATCCGCCCGATGACGTTGAAGGCGATGTTGTTGCTCTGCAACGTGTCGATTTCCTTCTTCAGATATTCGCGCAGGAGACCCATCAACGTGTCGATCTCGCGCCGCGGCCGCTTCCAGTTCTCGACGGAGAACGCGTAGAGCGTCAGCACCTGGCAGCCCAGGCGCGCCGAGGTCTCGACCACGTCGCGCACGGCCGCGATGCCGGCCCGGTGGCCGGCGACGCGCGGCAGGCTCCGCATCCGGGCCCATCGCCCGTTCCCGTCCATGATGATGGCGATGTGACGCGGCAGACGCGCGAAATCGATCTGCGCGAGGAGCTGCTCCTCGGGCGATCCTTTCGTGATGAGTCCTGCCAAGTCTCGTGCCGGATGGGACATGGAGGGGGTCGTCGCTCCCACGCGGAGTGCGCTCGAATCGTAACACACGCTCGACTGAGGGAGCAAGGAATGCCGCCGGCTCACGTTCTCTCCTCGTAGAGGACCCTCTCGAGGCAGAGTCCGCGCGCCGGGGCGACCGGCCCCGCGCGCCCGCGGTCCCTGGCCGCAAGGATCTGTGGAACGGCGCCTGCGTCCAGCTGTCCCCGTCCGGCGAGGAGCAGGGTGCCGGCGAGGGTGCGCACCATGTGACGCAGGAACCCGTTTCCCACGACGCGGTAATGCACTTCCGGACCGTGCTCCGTGACTTCCGACAGCGTCAGGGTGCGGACCTTGTCCTCGATCTCGGATTTCGCGGGACAGAACGAGGTGAAGTCGTGCGTCCCCACGAAGTGCGCGGCGGCCCTGCGCATCGCCTCGACATCGAGCCGCCCCCGCACGTGCGCGACGAAGGGGGCGTCGAAGGGAGACACGACCTCCGCCCGCGAGACCCGGTAGAGATACTCCTTGCCGCGCGCGTCGGCCCGCGCGTGGAAGGACTCCGGCACTTCCTCGACGCGAATCACGGCGATGTCCACGGGGAGCCGGGCGTTCAATCCGCGCCGCAGTCCCTCCACCGGGATGCGCCCGCCGGTCACGAAATTGCCTACCTGGCCGCGGGCGTGCACGCCGGCGTCGGTGCGGCCCGCCCCGGCTATTCGCACAGGCTCCTGCAGCATCCGGCCGATGCGCTCCTCGAGGATCCCCTGCACCGTCGGACATCCCGGCTGGACCTGCCAGCCGGCGAAGCGCGTGCCGACGTACGACACGACGATCTTGAGGTTACGCACGTCCGGCCACCCGCACCCGGCGCATTATAGCCGCCCTCCGCTCCGGACCCCGGACCGTTTGACCGCCCCGAAGACGGCCGGTATAATCTCGCACCTCCCGGGAAGCAGGATCGAGACACTCACGAGGTGATGATGACGATCTTCCGCCGTTTCGAGACCCTGTTCCTGCTGCTCGCCGCCGTCCTTGTGCTTGCCGCCGGCCCCCCCGACTACAAGACGCCGGGGAAGGACTGGGCGAAGGGCCCGGTGAAGTGGATCATGACCGAGGACGAGGAGAAGGAGTGGAAGAAGCTGCGCACCGACGATGAGCGCGCCGCCTTCGTGAAGGCGTTCTGGGACAAGCGCGATCCCACGCCGGGGACGCCGGAAAACGAATATCAGGCGGTTTTCTGGAAAAAGGTCGAGGAGGCGGACAAGAGATTCAAATCGATCACCGGCCCGGGCTGCCTCACGGACATGGGACGCACCTACCTCCTGCTGGGATCCCCCACCAAGGCGGACAAGGACACGCGCGGTCGGAACATCTGGACCTACGACCCGAACGAAGTCACCGGGATCAAGGCGCACCTCGATCTGATGTTCGCGGGCGGCGGGGCGGCGCCGCTCCTCCTGGACCGCAAGAAGCTCGAGGAGTATGTCGCGACCCACCCCGAGACGCGCGGTATCGGCTGGAAAATCCCCGCGGCGCAGACGGCGGAGGCCCTGCCGGACGTCCCGACCGCGACGACCCGGAAGCCGGAGGAGGACCTGACGCCCGAGAGCAAGCGGCAGATCCCGATCCTCCAGGATCTCCTCGCCAAGGGGGGCGGCCGGACCGACGTGCCGTTCCAGATCGGCATCGACTCGTACGCCGCCGCGGACGGCACGACGCTGAGCGTCATCACCATCGAGACCCCGCGCGAGGCGGCCCACGGGAGCGGCGACGCAGCCCTGCACCCGTTCGCACGCATCGAGCCGGCGGGCGAGGGAAAGCCGGTCAACCTCACCGGCGACCTCCCCTTCGTCCCGTCGTCCCCCGGCGAGGCGCCGCCGGCGTCCTTCGTCTACCAGGCGCGTCACAATCTGGCGCCGGGCAGCTACCGGCTCGCCGTCGTGGTCGAGGACAAGGTCGTCCCCGGGCAGATGGGAACGCTGGTCAAGACGATCGACGTGCCGGATTTCCGAGAGAAGGACCTGCGCATGAGCAGCGTGGCGCTGCTCGCCGGATTCAAGCACCTCGATCCCGGCCAGGACCCCGACGAGAAGTCGCACGCAGGACCCTACGTCCTGGGGTCGTTCCGTCTCGTGCCCCGCGCCTCAGCCGTCCTGACGAAGAACGAAGCGGTGACCTTCTACTACCAGGTCTATAACCCCGCGAGCGATCCGGCCGCCGGCCACCCCAGCCTGGAATCGATCGTCACGTTCTTCCTGAAGGACGGAGCCGGCTGGAAGCGCTACCGGCCGCCGGTGGTCCGCCCGCTCGCCGGCCAGGTCGATCTCTATTCGATCGACCTGAAGGATCTCCTGGCGCCGAACCAGCCGCTGCCGGTCGACTTCAAGATGGAGATGAAGCTCCTGGACAAGATCGGCGGGAAGGAGCTGGACCGCGATGTCTTCTTCACGGTCCGCTGACGGCGAGACGGAGTGACGCGGTATCGAGCCTCACTGTTCGTCCGAGGGGTAGCGTGGTCTTACCGGCGCAGTGACCCGCCGGGAAGTCGATGACCACCGGGAATCGCGTGCCCTCGAGGTGCCTGTCCAGGATGTCGCGCAGCGGCATGTCGTTTTCAGGATCCTGGGCCGCGCAATCGACCAGGCGGCCGACCACCATCCCGCGCAGGTTCTTCAACCGTCCGGACAGCCGGAGGTGGCCTAGCATCCGATCGATCCGGTACGGCTCCTCGTGGACCTCCTCCCAGAACAGGATCGCGCCGTCCAGCGGCGGCTCGTAGGGCGTCCCCACCAGGCCGACCAGGAGCGACAGGCAGCCTCCGACGAGAGTCCCCTCCCCGTCGCCGCCCGCGTGGATCGACGATGCCGGGAGCGGCCAGGACAGGTCGCTCCCGCCCCCCGACAGGGCCTTCCAGAGAAACGCCTCGTCGAACAGGGCGGGGTCTCCCAGCTCGGAGACCAAAGGCCCGTGCCAGGTGGCCAGTCGCGCCGTTCTCAGGACCGCCGCGTGCAGGATCGTGATGTCGCTGTATCCGATCAACGCCTTCGGGTGCCGCCGCAGGGGATCCAGATCCAGCCCGGCGACGAGGCGGGCGCTGCCGTACCCGCCGCGCGCGCACCAGATGCCCCTGATCGTCGGGTCCTCCACGAAGGCGGCGAGATCCTCGAGTCTCTCGCGATCGGTCCCAGCCAGGTAGGCCTTGCGCCGATGCAGGTTCCTCCCGAGGACCGGCAGGAATCCGCGCGCCTCGAGGTAGGACAGGCCGCGCCCGAGCGCCTCCGCCCGGATCGGCCCGCCCGGAGCGGCGACACCGATCCGGTCGCCCGGTTGCAGGGGCGGCGGCAGGAGCGGCTTCAACGCTTCCTCCGCCGGACGCTCCGGAGGAAGATCTGGAACTCGTGCCGGGCCCGCCGCAGCGTGTCGTGATCCGCCATCACCACGAATCCGACCCTCGCCAGGGCCCGCATCGCCACGCGCAGACCGGAGCGGCCGCGTGGTCCGCCCGCGAGCCGCGCGAAACCGCGCGAGTGCAGCGGGACCGAGCGCGGCGCGATGGCGACGTAGGGATGGATCGAGGGCACGACCTGGCTGACGTTGCCCATGTCGAGCGAGCCCATCTTCTTGCGCGGGGCATCGACGGTCCTCCGGCCCAGCCTCCGCAGCTCCCTCTTGAAGAGGTCGGCCAGCACCCGGTTGGTGATCATCTCCGCGTAGGGGTGGTCGAGCGACTGGATCGAATAGCGGGCGCCCGTGAGCCGCGCCGCGTCGCTCACCGCGCCGCGGAAACGCTCCTCCACCCGCGCCAGGGTGGCCAGGTCCCGCGCCCGCAGGGTGAACCGGCCCACGGCCCGGTCCGGAACGATGTTGGCCCGTTTCCCGCCCTCGATGATCACGCCCGGCATGCGCACCTCGCGCGGCAGGCGGTGCCGCAGCCGGTGCACTTCAATGAACAGACGGATCAGGGCGTCGAGGGCGTTGATCCCCTTCTCGGGCGACGAGACGGCGTGCGACGAGCGTCCATGGAACGTCACCTGGAGAGAATGGCAGGCGAGCGAGGTGGTGTAGACGCGGTTCTCCGTCGAAGGATGAAACATGAGGGCGCAGTCGACGCCGCGGAACACCCCCTTCTCGGTCATCAGCACCTTGCCGCCGATGGTCTCTTCCGCGGGCGTGCCGACCACGAGGATCTCGCCCGGCGATCCCGAGAGGGCGCGCGCCAGCGCCGCGCCCGCGCCCGCGGCCGCGGCGCCGATGAGATTGTGACCGCAGGCGTGTCCGAGCCCCGGCAGCGCATCGTACTCCGCCAGGAATGCGACCCGCGGTCCGCCGCGCCCCAGCCTCCGGCGCGCCAGAAACGCCGTCGGCAGCCCGGCGACTCCGCGGCGCACCGTGAAGCCCTCGCGCTCGAGGAAGCGCGCCACCAGACGGGACGATTCGAATTCTTCCAGGCTGAGCTCGGCGCGACGGTGCAGCGACCGGCTGAGCGCCTCCACCGAAGGACGCAGGCGGGCGACCGCGCGATCGAGCCGGGCTCTCAGCGGGTCAGACGCGGGCATGGCGGACTCTCACCTGGGAAAAACGGTACGTGCGCCTGCCGCTTCGAGATTGGGCCGGAGTGATTCGTAAGCCGAATCCTGTTGCCGCCGTTTTCGGCGGCCGATGGTCATTCCTCTACCCGCGCGGTCACCCGCGCGGGCGGCGTCCCGGACCCGCGAGACCTGCGACATCTGCGGTCCCCGGCCCGGGGGCCAAGCGACCTACCCGGGAGCTTGCGGGCGGGCCACCCGTGAGCGCTCCCCTATTTGGCCTTGCTCCTTGCGGGGTTTGCCGAGCCGCCCCGGTCACCCGGGGCGCTGGTGGGCTCTTACCCCACCGTTTCACCCTTACCGCGACGGAAGGACTGGCCTCCCGTCCCGGCGGTCTGTTTTCTGTGGCACTTTCCTTCCCGTCACCGGGACTGGGCGTTACCCAGCGCAATGCCCTGTGGAGTTCGGACTTTCCTCTCCCCGGGGTTTCCCCCGGGCAGCGACCATCCGAACCACTCCGACCCGCCGTGATCTTAACAAAGCCGCGGATCGCCGCGCAACAACGCGTGCTACGATACAGCCCCGCGCGGTTCGGAGACCGGATGCCCGGCGACATCACTCTCGAGAAAGACATTCCCTGCAGCGTCGAGGCCGAGCGCTCCGTCCTCGGCGCCATCCTCATCGAAAACACCGCCATCAACCGCGCCCAGGAGATCCTCAAGGAGGAGGATTTCTACCGGGAGCCGCACCGGAAGATCTTCAAGGTGATGTCCGATCTCTCGGAGAAGACGACCGCGATCGATCCGGTCACCGTCAAGGAGGAGCTGTCGCGTGCCGGCGTCCTGGAGGCGGTGGGCGGTCCGGCCTATATCGCGTCCCTTCTGGACGGGGTGCCGCGCTCGGCGAACGTGGAGTACTACGCCCGGATCGTCAAGGAGAAGTCGATCCTGCGCAATCTCATCGTGGCGGGCGGCCGGATCGTCTCGACCGCTTACGAAGCCAGCCAGGATCCCGACGACATCCTCGATCAGTCGGAGCGCATGATCTTCCAGATCGCCCAGGACCGGCTGCGCGAAGGGTTCGTCCCGATGAAGACGATCGCCGACCAGAGCCTGAAGGCGATCGAGGAGCTCGCCGAGAGGCGCGAGCTGATCACCGGTCTCGCCACCGGGTACCGGCTGCTGGACGAGTACACCTCCGGCCTGCAGGCGGCCGATCTGATCGTGCTGGCGGCCCGTCCCGGCATGGGCAAGACTTCGTTCGCCCTCAACATCGCTCAGCACGTCGGGCTGCGTGAAGGGAAGCGCGTCGGCATCTTCTCGCTGGAGATGACGCGCGAGCAGCTCTTTCTGCGGATGCTGACCGGCCTGGCCAGGGTCGACAGCCACCGCCTGCGCACCGGACGACTGACCAAGGAGGAATGGAAGCAGCTCACCCGGGCGTTCGGCGAGCTGGCCGGGGCCCGCGCGTTCATCGACGACAAGGCCGGGATCTCCGTTCTCGAGATGCGCGCGCAGAGCCGTCGACTGAAGATGGAGCAGGGGCTCGATCTGGTGGTCATCGACTACATGCAGCTCATCCGGAGCCGGGGACGCTTCGAGAACCGGCAGCAGGAGATGGCGGAGATCTCCCGCTCGCTGAAGGAGCTCGCCAAGGAGCTCAACGTGCCGGTCATCGCCGTCTCGCAGCTGTCGCGCGCCCCCGAGCAGCGCGGCGAGAAAGGCCGGCCGCAGCTCTCGGACCTGCGCGAATCGGGGGCGATCGAGCAGGACGCCGACGTCGTCCTCCTCCTGTACCGCGAGGAGATGTACAAGCCGACGGAGGAAAACCGCGGCATCGCCACGGTGATCATCGCCAAGCAGAGGAACGGTCCGACGGCCGAGTTCGACATGGCGTTCATCCGCGAGTACACGCGCTTCGAGGATCTGGAGCGTCAGCCCGGGTGATGGCGAGCCTCGACGCGCACCGGCCCACCTGGGCGGAGATCGACCTCGGCATCCTGGCGGCCAACCTCGGGGCGGTGCGCCGGCGCGTCGGCGGCCGGCCCGTCCTGGCCGTGGTCAAGGCCGACGCGTACGGGCACGGCGCCGTCGAGGTGGCGCGCGCCCTGCAGGAGGACGGAGTCGAACGGTTCGGTGTGGCGATCCCCGAAGAAGGGATCGAGCTGCGCCGGGCGGGGATCCGATCTCCGATCCTGGTGCTGGGCGGGTTCGCCCCGGCGCAGGCCGACCTCCTGCTGCAGCACGACCTGATCCCGGCAATCTACCGGCGCGACCAGGTGGAATCGCTGTCGTCGACGGCGGCTCGGCGGGGAGTGGTCGCGGCGGCGCATCTGAAAATTGACAGCGGGATGGGCCGTCTCGGTGTTCCCGCCGGGGACGTCCCGGCGTTCCTGGACATCCTCGGCAAGGCCTCCTCGATCCGGCTGACGGGGGCCTTCTCCCACTTCGCCGTGGCCGACGACCCCGCCGACCCGTTCACCCGCGAGCAGACCCGCCTGTTCCAGGAGGCGACCGCGGCCATCTGGGCCGCGGGGCTGAGGGCGGACGAGATCCACCTCGCCAACAGCGCCGCCATCATGGACCATCCCCCGGCCTGGATGACTCTCGTCCGTCCGGGCCTGATCCTTTACGGGTATCCCCCGTCGTCCCGGATGACGCCGCTTCCGGTCCGCCCGGTCCTGGCTCTCAGGACCCGCATCATCTATATAAAGGATATCCGCCCGGGGACCACCCTGGGTTACGGGCGCACGTATAAGGCGCTCCGCCCCACCCGGGTGGCCTCTCTGGCGCTCGGCTACGACGACGGGCTTCCGCGCCTGGTGTCCAACCGCGGCCACGTCCTGGTTCGCGGCCGTCGGGCCCCCATCGTCGGTCGAGTCAGCATGGACCTGACGACCGTCGATGTGACGGACGTCCCCGCGGCCGCGCTGGGAGACGAGGTCACGGTGATCGGCGCCTCCGGAGAGGAGACGCTCGGCGCCGACCAGATCGCCGAGTGGGCCGAGACGATCTCCTGGGAGGTTCTGTGCGGGATCGGCTCCCGTGTGCCACGTCTCTACGTCCGCGGAACCGAGCGGCGGATCGTCTCACGATTCGGAGAACTCTAGGAGCCTGTTCTAGTCTGGGCCGCGCCGAGACGCTATCATGATCCTGATGTCATAATGTCATAGGTCCGTCTGAACGGCCCGTTCCGGGCCGCAACGAGGTGAACGCTGTGGGAACATACGTGCTCCGGACGCTTCTCGTCGTCCTGTCCATCATCCTGGGCGCCCAGATCCGGCCCATCACGCTCGAACCGCTCGACCTGACCGGTCTCGCCATCGGCGTCGTGTGCGCCGGGCTCATCCTCGGTCTCGAATACGTGCTGCGCGGTCTCGAGATGAACGCCCTTCTCGGCGGTCTCGCCGGTCTCCTGGTCGGGGGCGCGGCGGCCGGCGTCGTGGTGGCGCTCCTGCCCCTCGACATGTTCTCCTTCGCGCCGGCGATCGCCATCCAGGGGTTCATCGTCCTGCTGTTCGGATACACCGGAATGGCGATCGGCGCCGTGCGCGGCGAACGCTTCTCGCTCTCGAGCCTTCGCGCGGCCTGGTCCGAGGGCGGGCAGAGTCAGAACTTCAAGATCCTCGACACGAGCGTGATCATCGACGGGCGCATCGCCGACGTCTGCGAGACCGGATTCCTCGACGGGACGCTGATCGTTCCGCAGTTCGTGCTGCGCGAGCTGCAGTACATCGCCGATTCGCAGGATTCCCTGAAGAGGAACCGAGGGCGCAAGGGACTGGACATCCTGCAACGCATCAAGAAGGGCCCCGACATCAAGGTCGTGATCTCCGAGGCCGAGTTCCCCGAGATCAAGGACGTCGACATGAAGCTCATCGAGCTGGCCAAGCAGCTCGGGGGCAAGATCATCACCAACGACTTCAATCTCAACAAGGTGGCCGAGCTGCGGGGCGTCCAGGTCCTCAACATCAACTCACTCGCCAACTCCCTCAAGCCGGTCGTGCTCCCGGGCGAGTCGATGAAGGTGTTCATCCTGAAGGAGGGCAAGGAGGCCAATCAGGGGGTCGGGTACCTGGACGACGGCACCATGGTCGTGGTCGACAACGCCAAGCGGCACTTAGGCCGCAACATCGACATCACCGTGACGTCCGTCCTCCAGACCACGGCCGGCAAGATGTTCTTCGGCAAGTCCGACACGGCCGAGGAGGCCACCCCCATCGATCGGCCGCGCAGGACAGGCGCTTGAAGCGGTCGCTGTCCCTTCTCCTGCTCGCCACGGCAGCGGCGGGCGCGCCGCTTCTCGCCGCCGACACGACGGCGCCCGCGCACGCCTACCTCGTCCTGCCTTTCGAGAACACGGCGGAGGACCGATCCCTCGACTGGCTGTCCACCGGCCTGGCCCATGCGCTGGAGGAATACATGCTGGGTTTCGGCCAGCAGGTGATGGACGACGAGGAGCGCTCGGTCCTCCTCGAGGGGAGCGGCATCCCGTCCGGAGCGCCCCTCGCCCTGGCAAGCGCCCTGGAGCTCGGACGCAAGACTCTGCAGCGACCGGGCGGCCCGCGATCCGACCGCCTGGTCCTCGGGCGCTTCAACCTGGACAAAGGGGACATCACGGTCGCCGCCCGGGTCATCGACATCAAGCAGGAGAAGGCCCGGCCCTGGGTGCAGCGCACCGGGCGTCTCAAGGACCTCCTGGAGGTGAACCGCAACCTGGCGGTGGCGCTGGCGCGTGATGAGAAGATCGCCCTGCCGGACAGCCGCTCGGATCTCCTCCGCCAGCAGTCGGAGGACGCGCCGCTCCTGGCGTTCGAGACCTACTGCCGCGCCATGGCCGAGAGCGATTCGAAGAAGCGGCTGCAGCTCCTGCGCAAGGCCCTGCAGCAGTATCCGGGCTATCCGAAGGCGGCGTATCAGGCCGGCTCGCTCCTGACTCGCGAGGAGCGCTGGGAGGACGCGGCGGCGGTCCTGGGAAAGGCGTCGTCCGACCCCTTTCCCTACGAGTCCGACTTTCACCTGCTCAACGCCCTCGTCGCGTTGCGTCGCAAGGACCCGCAGGGGGCGATGTCCGAGGCGCGCCACGCACTGTCGATCGCCGACACCGCGCGCGGCCACCTGCTGCTGGGCCGGGCCCTGCAGGCCACGGGCGACCGTGCCGCGGCGCTGGCCGAGCTGGAGAAGGCCAAGACCGCCGATCCCACCGATGCCGAGATCGACGATCTGCGCCGGGCCCTCAACGAGGGGAAGAGCGAACGGAGGACCCCGTGAGCCTGTCCGATCTCGAGATCGCCCGCCGGGCGAAACTCGTGCGCATCGAATCCCTCGGGGAGTCGCTCGGCCTCCTGCCCGACGAGCTGGAGCCGTACGGCCGCTACAAGGCGAAGATCTCGCTGCAGGCGATCGAACGCCTGAAGGACCGGCCGCCGGGCCGCTATGTCTGCGTGACGGGGATCAACCCCACGCCCCTGGGCGAGGGGAAGACCGTGGTCACGATCGGGCTGGCCCAGGCGCTCCGGAAGCTCGGGAAGCGCGCCCTCTCGACCCTGCGCCAGCCGTCCATGGGCCCGGTGTTCGGCATCAAGGGGGGCGCCACCGGCGGCGGGTATTCCCAGGTCGTGCCCATGGAAGAGATCAACCTGCACTTCACCGGCGACTTCCACGCGGTCGCCGCGGCGCACAACCTGCTGGCGGCCCTCATCGACAACCACCTGCACCACGGCAACCGACTCGGTCTCGATCCGGAACGAATCCTGTGGCGCCGGAGCCTCGACCTGAACGACCGGGCGCTGCGCCGCGTCCGCGTCGCGCTCGGAGGCGGGTCGAACGGCGTCGAGCGGGAGAGCGGCTACGACATCACGGCCGCCTCCGAGGTGATGGCAATCCTGTCCCTGTCCCGCAGTCCGCGCGATCTCAAGGAGCGGCTCGGACGGATCCTCGTGGGGGTGGACCGCGAAGGACGCGGGGTCGTGGCCTCGGCGCTTTCGGCCCAGGGGGCGATGGCGGCGATCCTGAAGGACGCGATCAAGCCGAACCTGGTGCAGAACCTCGAGGGCGGAGCCGCGCTGATCCATTGCGGTCCGTTCGCCAACGTGGCGCACGGCAATAATTCCATCCTGGCGGATCTTCTGGCGCTGAAGCTGGCCGATTACGTGGTCACCGAGAGCGGCTTCGGGTCGGAGATGGGGGCCGAGAAGCTGTTCGACATCAAGTGCCCCGTCGCCGGCCTGGTCCCTTCGGCGGCCGTCATCGTCTGCTCCGTGCGCGCCTTGAAGCTGCACGGCGGCATTGCGATCACCGGCAGGGACACGTCGGCCCTCAGGAGGCCGGACCCCGCCGCGGTCGGGCGCGGGTGCGAGAACCTGCGCAAGCACATCGAGAACGTGCGCACCTTCGGCCTGCCGGCCGTGGTCGCCGTGAACCGTTTCGACGGCGATACGCAGGCGGAGATCGACGAAGTGATCGGCAGGGCGGGCGCCGCCGGCGCGACCGCGACGGTCGCCGCCGACGTGTGGGCGCGCGGCGGCGAGGGAGGTCTCGAGCTCGCCCGGGCGGTCGTGCGCGCCGCCGAGTCCGGCGCCCAGTTCCGGAGCCTGTATTCCCCCGACCTGTCGATCGAGGAAAAAATCGAGACCATCGCCCGGACGATCTATGGAGCCGCGGGCGTGACCTACACCGACAAGGCCAGGGAGAGGATCGAGTTCTGCCGGCGCCAGGGGCTCGGACGCCTGCCGATCTGCATGGCGAAGACCCCCCTGTCCCTGTCGCACGACCCTGCCCTCAAGGGGCGTCCGGAGGGGTTCGTCCTGCCGGTGACCGACATCCGCGCCGCCGCGGGCGCCGGGTACGTCTATCCGCTGGTGGGGAGCATCATGACGATGCCCGGCCTGCCTTCGGTACCGGCGGCCGAGCATTTCGACCTCGACGACGAGGGACGGATCAGCGGGCTGTCATGAGGGCGTGGCGGCCGGACGGCGAATCGTCTCAGCCCCTTCGTCCCTTCGTGTAACGCGCCACGACGAAGGCGTCGTAGGTGCTGAGCAGCCAGGACAGCGCCGTCACGAAAAGGATCCCCATCCCGACCTTGATGGCCTTGTCCAGGATGAGTCTCTGCGGCTCGATGTCGACCAGGATGCGGAACAGCGGCGACATCATGTACATCGTCATCAGATAGCCCTGAAGCAGGAACGAGAACAGGAAGAAGACCGCCTTGCCGAGCTGGCCGTTGAGCAGCTGCCCCCATCCGGGAACGCACAGCGACGCGAGCCCCGAGACGAACGGCTGGTGCAGTCCGTCGAATCGCCCGCCACGGCTCTCGGCCCCGCGGTACGCCTGCGCCACGTTGTAGATCAGGAAAAAGATGACGCAGAAGTCGATCGACGAAGCGTAGAGCATCAGCTCCCATTCGCTCACGAAGAACAGGTGCGCGAAGGTCCTGATCCGATCCCAGGTCATGTACATGAAATAGTGGAACGCCAGGATGAGCACCTCGCTCAGGAAGAACAGCGCCGCGAGCCTGCCGTCGCCGTTGTAGAGCTGGCCCAGTCCGCAGATGAACAGGGACAGGGTGGACGCGGCGGCGGGGCTCCGTCGCCCCCGGCCACGAGTCGCGGCCGGTCTGTCGACCACCGTCTCCCCGGCCTCGGCCTGTCGCTCGGCCGCCCTGGCAGCCTTGGTCGCGGGGACGGCGCGCGGTCCACCGCCCTTCCCCTTGCCCTTGTCGGAGGGCTTGAGGATGTCGTCCTCCGTGATCACGAAGACCTCGTCCTGGTTGATCATCTCCCGCCCTCCATCACCGACCGGAACGATGTCCTGCCCGTATCCAAGTTGCTCCCTCCGGCCGACGCGCGCAACCTCGGTGAGAAGAGCAAGGGGCGTACCAGAACGTGTCCAATCCAGCGAATCGGGCTAAACCCCGCTCCTCGCAAGGCTTCGCAGCGGGGGCCGGGGCGCTGGAGCGAAAGACGGTCGCCCTCGCAGGCTGCTATGCGGCAAAAATGGTAAGGGGGATCACGGAACGGTAACCAACGCCGACGGGTCCCGCGAAGATCTAATCGTGTGTGCGGCCCAGGAGACCGGCCAGGGCGCGGAGGTCGTGCACCAGGCTGGCGAACTCCTCCGGGAGGATGGCCTGCGGACCGTCGGAGAGGGCCCGGGCCGGATCGTTGTGGACTTCGATCATGACGCCGTCGGCCCCGGCGGCGATCGCGGCCCGGGCCAGGGGGGCGACCTTGTCCCGCCGGCCGGTGCCATGGCTCGGATCGACCAGGATCGGCAGGTGGCTGAGGTGCTTGACGGCCGGAACGATCGCCAGGTCCAGCGTATTGCGTGTGTGATCGGCGAAGGTCCGCACGCCGCGCTCGCAGAGGAACACCTGGTAGTTCCCTTCCGACACGACATACTCCGCGGCCATGAGGAACTCGTCGAGAGTCGCCGACATGCCCCGCTTCAGGAACACGGGGATCTTCGATTTGCCGGCGCGCTTCAGCAGGGAGAAGTTCTGCATGTTGCGCGCTCCTATCTGGACCGCGTCGGCGTGCTCTTCCACCATCGCCAGAGATTCCTCGTCGACCGCTTCGCTGACGATCGGCAGGCCGGTCTCCTCCCGCGCACGCGCCAGGATTCGCAGCCCCTCGAGCCCGAGCCCCTGGAAGGAGTACGGCGACGTGCGCGGCTTGAAGGCCCCGCCCCGCAGCAGATCGGCGCCGGCCTCGCGCACCTTGTGCGCGATGGCCAGCGTCTGGGCCTCCGACTCCACGGCACAGGGGCCGGCGATGATCGTCAGACGCGGCCCACCGACCGGTCGTCCCCCCACCTGGATGACGCTGTCGGCCGTCTTCACCTCGCGGCTCACCAGCTTGTACGGCTTGGTGACCCGGATCGCCTGCTGCACCCCCGGCAGGATCTCGAACTCCGCCGGATCGAGGGGCCCGTGGTTGCCGGTGATGCCGATGGCCGTGCGCTCGGCCCCGGGGATCGGGTGCGGCCGCAGGCCCAGGGCGAGGATCCTGTCCGTGACCGCCCTGATCTGCTCTTCGCTCGCGCCTTTCTCCATCACGATCAGCACGTTCGCCGATTCTCCCGGAAGTCCCGGATGATACGCCTCGGGGCCCTTCTCCGCAACGGGAAGTTGCCTGTTCGGTTGACAATAGCGCGGATCGCCCCGTATACTCTCGCGTTCGCAAGGCAAAGCCATGAGGCGCTTGAAGCGGCGCCAGTCCGGGCTTTCAAGTGAAGGCGCGTAGCTCAGGGGGAGAGCGCTACCTTGACACGGTAGAAGTCAGCGGTTCAAATCCGCTCGCGCCTACCACTCCCGCCTTTCACTGCACATGACCCCGGCCCGGGCGAAACCAGGGACAGGATGGGGCGCCACGATTGAAAGGACAGAGCGCCGTGGAGACCGTCGAAGTGATCCTGCCCGGCGGGGCAGTCCGCGCGTTCACGCGCGGCACCCCCCTGAGCCAGATCGCCGCGTCCCTGGACGCCGATCTCGCGAAGCGCGCCATCGCCGCGGTCGTGGACGGGATCGCCAGAGACATCTACCTGCCGCTGGATCGGAGCGCCCGGGTGGAGTTTCTCACGCCCGATTCGCCCGGGGCTCTGGAGATCTTCCGGCACACCACCTCGCACCTTCTGGCGAACGCGGTCAAGGACCTGTTCCCCGAGGTGAAAATCGGCATCGGCCCCGCGACAGAGGAGGGCTTCTTCTACGATTTCGAGCGCGCGGAGCCGTTCACACCCGCGGATCTCGAGCGCATCGAGGCGCGCATGCGCGACATCAAGTCGAAGGACTTCCCGATCAGGCGCATCGAGCAGCCGAAGCAGGAGGCCCTCGCCTACTTCCGGTCGCTGGGCGACAACCTGAAGGTGGAGCTCGTCGACGAGAAGGGCGGCGCGGTGGTCTCGTGCTACAGGCAGGACAAGTTCATGGATTTCTGCACCGGCCCGCATCTGCCCTCGACCGGCCGGATCGGCGCGTTCAAGCTGCTGTCGATAGCCGGCGCCTACTGGAAGGGTTCCGAGAAGAACCAGCAGCTGCAGAGGATCTACGGCACGGCCTTCGCGACCGAGGAGCAGCTCCAGGAGCACCTGCGACTGCTCGAAGAGGCCAAAAAGCGCGACCATCGCAGGCTCGGGCCGGCGCTCGATCTGTTCAGCGTCGAGGAATCCGCCGGGCCGGGGCTCATCTTCTGGCACCCGCACGGCACCCTCGTGCGGCAGGTCCTGGAGGATTTCTGGAAGGACGAGCACAGGCAGAGGGGCTATCAGCTCGTCACCACGCCTCACATCGCACGCGACGAGCTGTGGCGGATGTCCGGTCATCTCGATTACTACAAAGAGAACATGTACACCTTCGAGATCGAGGAGTCCGGCTACGTCATCAAGCCGATGAACTGCCCGGGCCACTCCCTGATCTACAAGTCGCGGCTGCGCTCGTACCGCGAGCTGCCGATCCGCTACGCCGAGCTGGGAACGGTGTACCGCTACGAGCGATCGGGGGTCCTGCACGGCATGATGCGGGTGCGGGGATTCACGCAGGACGACGCCCACATCTACTGCACGCGCGATCAGATCCTGGACGAGATCAAGGGGGTGCTCGATCTGGTCATCTTCTTTCTGAAGACCTTCGGGTACGAGCGCTACGAGGTCGATCTGTCGGTCCGCGACCCCTCCCATCCCGAGAAATACGCCGGGGACGATGCCGGATGGACGATGGCGGAGGACGCGCTGACGCAGGCCCTCGGGTCGCGCGGCCTGCAGTACATCCGGCGCGAAGGCGAAGCGGTCTTCTATGGTCCGAAGATCGACGTGCGGATGTTCGACGCCATCGGCCGCCCCTGGCAGGGGCCGACCGTCCAGTTCGACTTCAATCTGCCGCAGCGCCTGGGAATCCACTACGTCGCCCCGGACGGATCGCAGACACCGGTCGTGATGGTGCACCGCGCCATCTACGGGTCGCTCGAGCGCTTCATGGGCGGGCTGGTGGAGCACTACGCCGGCGCCTTCCCGCTGTGGCTTGCCCCCGTGCAGGCGGTGGTCCTGCCGATCACCGATCGGACGCGCGGGTACGGCGGCCGGATCCTGGACGTCCTGCGCGCCGCGGGTCTGCGCTGCGCCCTCGACGATCGCAACGAGAAGATCGGCGCCAAGATCCGCGAGGCGCAGATCAAGAAGATCCCCTACATGCTGGTCGCGGGCGATCGCGAGGAGCGGGACGCGACCGTGGCGCTGCGCAGCCGCAGGGAGGGGGACCTGGGTCCGATGGGCGTCGAGGCGGTCCGTGACCGACTGGTCAGGATGAACGCCGGGCGCGAACTCGGGCCCTGAACGGTTTACCCGGTCAACCGAACGCTGGGCCCCTGGTGGACGGGGGCGGGAGGAAGAACACCATCGAGAAAAAACTAAGGGTCAACGAAAAAATCCGGGCCCGGGAAGTGCGTGTCATCGGGCCGGACGGGGCGCAGCTCGGGATCATGTCCCCCGATCAGGCCCTGCGGATAGCCACGGAGGGCGGGCTGGACCTGGTCGAAGTCTCCCCCGACGCGGTCCCGCCGGTCTGCCGCATCCTGGACTACGGGAAGTACCGGTATCAGCTCAACAAGAAGGCCCAGGAGGCCAAGAAGAAGCAGAAGACCATCCAGGTCAAGGAGGTGAAGTTCCGCCCCAAGACCGACGAGCACGACTACGAGTTCAAGAAGAACAACATCATCCGCTTCCTCACCAAGGGAAAGAAGGTGAAGGCGACGGTCATTTTCAGGGGCCGCGAGAACATGCACCGCGATATCGGGTACAGGATCCTCACCCGCCTGCGACAGGAGGTGGGCGATTTCGGAATCGTCGAGAACGAGCCGCGCCAGGAAGGTCCGTTCCTCGACATGATCCTGGCGCCGAAGAAGTGGTCCGAGAAGGCGCCCGTCCCGGCGCCCCCCGGCAACCCGGCGGAGAAGATCTCGCCGGGCCGGCGCGGTCCCTAGGAGAGGCACGCATGCCCAAGATGAAGACCAAGAGGGGCGCGGCCAAGCGCTTCCGGTTGTCCTCGACCGGCAAGGTCAAGCGAAGCCGCGCCTACAAGCGTCACATTCTCAGCAGCAAGACGACGAAGAGAAAGCGCCACCTGGACATGGAGGCCCTGGTCAGCAAGTCGGACAGGCGCCGGGTGCGCGAGATGCTTCCGTACGGCCGACCCTAGGAGAGAGCCCACGTGCCGAGAGTCAAGAGAGGAACAAAGAGACGTCATCGACGCAAGAAGATGCTCAAGCTGGCGAAGGGGTATTACACCGGCAAGAGCAAGCTGTACCGCGCGGCCAAGGAGGCAATCGAGAAATCGCTCGGCTACGCCTACCGCGACCGACGGGCCCGCAAGCGCGAGTTCAGGAGCCTGTGGATCGTGCGCATCAACGCGGCGGCGCGCCAGAACAGCCTGTCTTACAGCCGCCTCATGTCCGGGCTGGCGAAGGCCGGAGTGGCGATCGATCGCAAGATCCTGGCCGACCTCGCCGTGACCGATCCCAAGAGCTTCGCCGCGCTGGCAGAGACCGCCAAGAGCGCCCTCGGCGTCGCCTAGGGACGTGGGGCGCCGCCCGCGGCGGCGCCGGGAGCCTCCGTGAAAGGCCGCGTCCAGGAGATTCGCCGACAGTTCGATCACGATGTGGCGGCGGCGCGCGACGCCGCCGCTCTCGAGCAGGTGCGCACACGGTACGTCGGCCGCAAGGCCGGGCTCCTGACCCTCCTGCTCCGGGATCTGCGCGACGTCCCGGCCGGCGAGCGCGCCATCCCGGGCAAGGCCGTGAACGAGCTCAAGGCCCACGTCGAGACGGCGCTCGAGGCGGCGCGCAGCCGGGTCGCCCGCGGCGAAGGGAAAGACGGGGCGATCGACCTGACCCTGCCCGGCCGGTCGCAGCAGCCCGGAACCTCGCATCCCGTCACCCAGGTGCGCGCTCTCATCGAGGAGATTTTCCTCGAGATGGGATACACCCTCGAGACCGGGCCGGAGGTCGAGACCGACTTCTACAACTTCGAGGCCCTCAACATACCGCCGCACCATCCGGCGCGCGACATGCAGGACACGTTCTACGTGGAGGGCGGCCTGCTGCTGCGGACCCACACCTCCCCGGTGCAGATCCGCACGATGCAGGAGCGCCGGCCGCCGGTCAGGATGGTGGCTCTCGGCAAAGTGTTCCGCCGAGACTCGGACGTGACCCATTCCCCCGTCTTCCACCAGGTCGAGGGGCTGGTCGTCGACGCGGGGATCACGTTCGCGCACCTGAAGGGGACCCTGGCGCACTTCTGCCGCCGGGTGTTCGGGCCCTCCGTCAAGATCCGGCTGCGCCCATCCTACTTCCCGTTCGTGGAGCCCGGCGCGGAATACGACATCTCCTGCATCTTCTGCGCGGGCGCGGGCTGCAACCGCTGCAAGGGAACCGGCTATATCGAGATGGGGGGAGCCGGCATGGTCCACCCCGCCGTCTTCGAGAAGGTGGGGTACGACCCGGAGCGCTACACCGGGTTCGCGTTCGGACTCGGGATCGATCGCATCGCCATGCTCAAGCACGGCATCGACGACATCCGCCTGTTTTTCGAGAACGATCTGAGGTTCCTGTCGCAGTTCCCCGGGTGATGCCGGAAACGGTCGCAGGATCGCGCGCATGAAGTTCAGTCACGAATGGCTGCAGACATACGTCGGCATCGCGGAGGAGCCGGAGCGCGTGGGCGAGCGCCTGACCGCGGCCGGCCTGCCCCTGGACGGGATCGAGACGCGCGACGGCGACACTCTGTACGACTTCGACATCTTCACCAACCGGCCCGACTGCATGAACCATCTGGGCGTGGCGCGGGAGTATGCTGCGCTGACGGCGGCGCAGCTGCGGCCGCCGGACGTCTCGGTCCAGGCCACGGGACCGCCGACGGAGGAGCGCGCCTCGGTCATCGTCGAGGCGCCGGACCTGTGCGCGCGCTACGCCGCGCGTTGCGTCCTCGGCGCGAGGGTGGGCCCCTCTCCCGACTGGCTGCGCCGCCGCCTGGAGTCGATCGGGCAGCGTGCCATCAACAACGTCGTGGACGCGACCAACTTCGTGCTGTGGGAGATGGGCCACCCGCTGCACCCCTTCGACCTGGACCGGCTGGAGGGCCGGCGGATCATCGTCCGGCGCGCGCGACCCGGCGAGCGCCTCACGACCCTGGACGGCGCCGCGAGGGAGCTGACATCGGACGTGCTGGTGATCGCCGACGCCAGGAAGGCCGTCGCCCTGGCCGGCATCATGGGCGGAGAGGCGAGCGGGATCGGTCAGGGGACGTCGAACGTGCTCCTGGAAAGCGCCTGGTTCGAGCCCGTGCCGGTGCGGCGCGCCGCGCGCGCCCTCGGTCTGCGCACCGACGCGTCACACCGTTTCGAGCGGGGCGCCGATCCGGAGGCGGTCCTGCCGGCCCTCGACCGGGCGGCGCAGATCATCGCCTCCATCACGGGCGGCGTGGTGACGTCGCGGCCGATCGATGTCCATCCGCGGCCGCAGCCGAAACGAGTCATCACGTTCCGCCCGGCGCGGGCGCGGGACCTGCTCGGCACGCCGTTCGAAGAGCGCGACATGCGCGATCCCCTCGAACGGCTCGGATTCGCCGTCGCACCGGGGCCCGACGGCGTCTGGTCCGTGTCGGTGCCGTCCTTCCGTCGCGACGTCGAGCGCGAGGTGGATGTGATCGAGGAGGTGGCGCGCCAACGCGGCTACGGCGTCATCCCGGAGAGCCTTCCGATCGTGGCCTCCGAGGGGGAAGGCCGGACGCCCCTGGACGCGACCCTGGTCGCCGCGCGAGGGGCGATGCAGGCCGCCGGTCTCTCCGAGGCGATCAACTACGTCATGGTGGATGGGGAGGACGCCGGACAATTCGCCCCCGGCGCGGCGGCGCCCCTGGCTCTGACCAACCCGCTGCAGGCGAACGCGGCGTTCCTGCGCACCAGCCTGCTTCCCGGTCTCCTGCGCAACCTGGCGCACAACCTGAATCACGGACTCGCGGCGGTCCGCCTGTTCGAAATCGGCACGGCGTTTCTGCCGGGCTCCCCGCTCCCCCGGGAGAAGCCGACGCTGGCATTCGTGCTGGCCGGCCGGGGCGTCCCCACCCACTGGAGCCTGCCGGGGCGCGACACCGACGTGTTCGACGCCAAGGGCGCGGTCGAGCTCCTCGCGAAGCTCGTCGGAGTCCCCACCGTGACCTTTTCTTCGGATAGAATTCCGTTCCTGGAGGAGGGACGTGCTCTGACCGTCTCGAGCGGGGACCGCGTGCTGGGCGTCGTCGGCGAGATCAAGAGGTCGCAGCGGGAGCGCTTCGGCATCGATCGGCCGGCGTTCGGAGGCGAGCTCGATCTGTCCGGGATCGAGGCGGTCCGGGAACCCACGCGTCGGTACCATCCTCTCGCCCGCTACCCGGCGGTGCGTCGAGATCTGGCGATCGTCACGGGCCCGGCGACCACGTTCGAGGCGATCGAGCGGACCATCCGCAGGCACAGCCTCCTGCCGGTGGTCGAAGTGCTGGCGTTCGATCTGTACACCGGTCCCGGGGTGCCGCCCGGGTGCAGGAGCCTCGCGGTGCAGATCGTCCTCCAGCACCCGGAGAAGACTCTCCTGGCGCAGGAGGTGCAGGAGAGCGTGGACGCCATCACCGGTGCCCTGCGGCGCGAGCTGAACGTCGAACTGCGCGGTGCGGTGCCGGAATGAACGAGAACCGAACCCGACGGGCGGAGGTGAGGATGGAGCCGAAGAGAGTCGTGGTCGATCTGCAGCAGCTCGATCTCCTGGAGCAGAAGATCGTCAAGGCGACCGAGCTCATTCGCTCCCTGCGCAGGGAGAAGGACGCGGCCCTGGCCAGGACCCGGGACCTCGAGAAGTCCCTGGCTTCGGCGCAGGCGCAGGTCACCGCCTCGGAGCGGGGCAGGGACGAGGTGCGGGAGCTGTCCCAGCAGCTCGACCTCCTGCGTGAAGAGCGCCAGACGATCCGCGGACGCGTGAGCCAGATGCTCGAACTGATGGCCGGCCTGGAGGAAGGCGGCGGCGAGGCGAGGCGGGAGCACTGACCCCGCGGCGGGAGGGACGCACGATGGAACGCACAGAGGGCCGTCTCGTGCAGGTGGAGATCTACGGGCAGTCCTACAACCTCCGCGGGGAGGGCGAGACCGGCTACATCCAGGACCTGGCCTCGTACGTGGACCGCAAGATGCGCGAGGTCAGCGAAGCCACCGCCACCGTCGATTCGCTGAAGGTGGCGATCCTTGCCGCCCTCAACATCGCCGACGAGTCGCGCCGGGGCGTGCGCCCCGATCCGGGGATCATGAAGGGCGGTCCCGATCGCGTGGCGCGACTCATCGACATGCTCGAGCGCTGTTTCGCGGACGCGTGACCGGAAGGGGGCTGGGACCCTGCGTTGCGCGGGTCTTGACGAGAAGGGGGCGGGGCGGTACCATCGGCTCCGACCCTGCGAGGTGCGTGTTGGAGCGGTACTTTTGAGCCAACACTATTTGAACGGGTGCCTGAGTCCATTCGTCGTGAGCGTCCCCGTCCGCGGGGATGCCTGAAGCGAAGGCAAGGGTCCCATACTGGTAGTCCAGGTTCAAATAGTTCTTCTCCTCACGGCTGAGCGGGGTTTCAGCATGTTCTGAGCCCTCCTCCGGCCCGGTACCCCGCCGATCGATCGCCGGTCATCTTCAGCGCGACTGCCCGCGAGGAACATCGTGACCTACGTCCTCATCATCCTGGGAGCAGCGCTCGCGGCCGCCGCCGCGGTGCTGGGGCTGCGCCTGCTGCGCGATCGCCTGCGGGCGCAAGCGGAGCGGCGCGCCTCGGGGATCGTCAGCGACGCGGAAAGCCGGGCCCAGACGCGCCTCAAGGAGGCCGAGCTGGAGGCCGAGGAACTGCGCGCGACGGCCGAGGGCCGGTTCGAGAGCCAGACCCGCAAGAAGCGCGAGGAGCTGCAGAGCGCCGAGGCGCGCCTGCGCGAGCAGGAGCTCAACGTGACCCGCAAGCTCCAGCTCCTGGGCCAGAAACAGCAGGAGATCGACGAGCGCGTGGCGCAGCTGAAAGAGCGCGAGGAGCGCGCCGCGTCGCTCGAGAAGGAGGCGCAGGCGCTCGTCCTGGAGCGGCGGCAGCGCCTGGAGAGGATCGCCGGCACCAGCGCGCGCGACGCCCACCGCGAGCTCATCCGGGAGATCGAGACAGAGGCGCGGCAGGAGGCGGCCAGCCTCATCCGCCGCATCGAGGACGAGGCGCTGGCCGAGGCGGGGGGGCGGGCGCGGCGCATCGTCGCCGAGGCGATCCAGCGGCTGCCGGCCTCGGACCTCATGGACGGCGTCGTCACGGCGGTGAAGCTGCCGAACGACGACATGAAGGGCCGGATCATCGGCCGCGAGGGACGCAACATCCGCGCGCTCGAGATGGCCACCGGGGTCGACGTCATCGTGGACGAGACTCCCCAGTCGATCGTCCTGTCGAGCTTCGACCCGTTCCGTCGGGCCGTGGCGAAGCACGCGATCGAGCGTCTGATCGAGGACGGACGGATCCACCCCGCGCGCATCGAGGAGATGGTCGTGCGGGCGCGCGCCGAGATGGAGGAGAGTCTCGACTCCCTCGGCGAGAGCGCCGCGTTCGAGCTCGGCATCACGGGGCTGCCGCAGCGCCTGCAGCACCTGCTCGGCAAGCTCAAGTACCGTGTGGTGCTCGGGTACAACCTGCTCGATCATTCGGTGGAGGTGGCGCGGCTGGCGACGCAGATCGCCATGCTCCTGGGCCTTCACCCCGAGGTGGTCAAGCGGGCCGGTCTCCTGCACGAGATCGGCCAGGTCGAAGAATCGCGCGCCGACACGCACCCGATCCTCGTGAGCGCCGATCTGGCCGCGAGGCTCGACGAGGACGCTCGCGTGGTGCAGGCGATCCGGGCGCTGCACGGGAGCGGGAGCGATCCGTCGGTCGACGCGGCGATCCTGAAGGTGGCCGAGAAGGCGATCGTCGCCCGCCCCGGCGAAAAGGACACCACCCTGCAGGGATTCATGGAGAGGATGCGCAGCCTGGAGGCGATCGCCTCCTCCTTCAACGGCGTCAGCCGCGCCTTCGTCATGCGCTCCGGAAAAGAGGTGCGGGTCCTCGTCGAGGCGGGTGCGGTGAACGACGCCGACGTCGTGACCCTGTCGAAAGAGATCACCAGCCGCATCCAGAAGGAAGTCGAGTATCCCGGCGCCGTGCGCATCAGCGTGATCCGCGAGACCCGCGCCGTGGACTACGCGACCTAGAGACGAGGGTTCGACGCATGCGCATCGCTTTCCTGGGAGACGTCAACGGCCGCGCCGGGCGGCATGTCCTGGCGTCGCAGCTGCCGCGGCTCGTCGCGGCGCGCTCGATCGATTTCGTCGTGGCGAACGTCGAGAATGCCGCCGACGGGTTCGGCATCACCCCCGAGCTCAGCGAGGAGCTCCTCGCCTGCGGCATCGATTGCATGACCTCGGGGAACCACATCTGGGACAAGGTCGAGATCGTCGATTACCTGCCGGGCCAGCCCCGTCTTCTCCGCCCGCTCAATTACCCGGACCGGGCCCCGGGCCACGGCCTCTACGTCGGTGAGACGGCGGCGGGCGTGCCGGTGGCGGTGATCAACCTGATGGGACGTGTGTTCATGCCGCCGTGCGAGAACCCCTTCCCGATCGTCGACCAGGCCCTCAAGCGTCTCGAGGGGAAGGCCGCCGTGATCCTGGTCGACGTCCACGCCGAGGCGACCTCCGAAAAGACGGCGATGGGGCGCTACCTCGACGGACGCGTCACCGCGGTGGTCGGCACGCACACGCACGTGCAGACCGCGGACGAGATCATCCTGCCGCGAGGCACGGGTTACATCACCGACCTGGGGATGACCGGGGCGTACGATTCGGTCATCGGGATCGAGACGGAGCTCGCGCTCAAGAAGTTCCTGACCGGCATGCCGGTCCGCTTCACGACAGCGAAGCGCGATCCGAGGATGTGCGGCGTCATTCTCGAGGCGGACGACACGAGCGGGCGCGCCCTTTCGATCGAGAGGATCCAGGTGCGCCCCGATGGCGGGACGCCGGGAGCGGGGGATGCGCGGACTGTTTGACGAGCCGCTCCCGGACGCACCGGGAGGGGGCGCTTCAGGACCGGCGCCGCGCGAGACGCGGCGCGTCTACACCGTCAGCGAGCTCAACGCCCTGGCGCAGGAGATCCTGGAGGAGTCCTTCCCATCGATCTGGGTGGAGGGGGAGATCAGCAACCTGCGCAAGTATCCTTCGGGACACACCTACTTCACGCTCAAGGACGAGGCGGCGCAGATCGCCGCCGTGCTGTTCCGGGGCGCCTCCCAGTCGCTCCCCTTCCGTCCGGAGGACGGCCTCAAGGTCCTGGCGCGCGGGCGGATCACCCTGTACGAAGCGCGTGGCACCTTTCAGATCATCGTGGATGCGCTCGAGCCCGCCGGGCTCGGGGCCCTGCAACTCGCGTTCGAGCAGCTCAAGGCCCGCCTCCTGGCCGAGGGTCTCTTCGACCCCGCCCGCAAGCGGCCCCTGCCCCTCCTGCCGCGGCGCATCGGCATCGTCGCGTCCCCCCGGGGCGCCGCCCTGCGCGACATCCTGAAGGTCCTCGCCCGGCGCTTCGCGAACCTCGAGATCGTCCTCGCACCGTCCCGGGTCCAGGGGGAGGGCGCCTCGCTCGAGATCGTCGAATCGATTCGCATGCTGAACCGTCTCGGTGGCATCGACGTTCTGATCCTGGCGCGCGGGGGCGGCTCGATCGAGGACCTCTGGCCGTTCAACGAGGAGCGCGTGGCGCGCGCCATCGCGGCCTCCACCGTCCCCGTCGTCTCCGCCGTGGGACACGAGGTGGACACGACCATCGCCGATCTCGTCGCCGATCTGCGGGCACCCACGCCGTCGGCCGCGGCCGAGATGGTGGTCCGATCGAAGGAGGAGCTGGGGGATCGGATCGCGGCCCTGCGCGGGCGCCTGATCGCCGCGGCCCGCCTGCGGCTGTCCGCGGCGGGCGTCGCGCTCGAGGACGCGGGCTCGGCGCGGGCGCGCGAGGCGGTGCGCGACCGGCTCCGCGACCTGGCCCTGCGGGTCGACGATCTGACCTTCCGCCTCGGGGCGCACCTGGAGCGGACGACGACGGACGCGCGGCATCGCCTCGAGATCCTGAAGGAGCGCATGACACCGGAGAGACTCGCGGGACGCCTGCGGCACCGCAGGGCCAGGGCCGACGGCCTCGACAGGCTTCTCCATGCTTCGATGACGACCCGGCTGCAGCGCGCGCGGGATCAGTGCTCCGCCTACGCCGAGAGACTCCTGGCCCTGTCCCCTCTCGCGGTCCTGGGGCGCGGCTACGCGATCTGCAGGCTGCAGAGCACGGGGGCGATCCTGAAGGACAGCACCGCCGCGCGCGCCGGCGACGCCGTCAGTATCAGGCTACACCGCGGCAGTCTCGACTGCGCGGTCACGGAGGTCCGAGCCCATGGCGAGCGCGAAGAAGGGGTCTAGGCAGCCGGGTTTCGAGGAGGCGCTCGAGCGACTGGAGGCGATCGTCAAGAGCCTCGAGGAGGGGGACCGTCCGCTGGAGGACTCGCTGCGGCTTTTCGAGGAAGGCGTATCGCTCACGAGGCTCTGCGCCGCGAAACTCGAGGAGGCCCAGCGCCGCATCGACGTTCTGACGCGCGGCGAGCAGGGCGACCTGAAGCTCGCGCCGTTCGAGGACGAGGGTGAGGGCGGGGAACCCGGGCGCTCATGAGGCTTCCCGCGCGGATGCAACGCGATCGACGGCTCGTCGATGCCGCCCTGCGCAGGTTCCTGCCGAGCCGCGTCGAGGTCCCGCTGACCGTGCGCCGCGCCATGGTGTACTCGCTGTTCCCCGGGGGCAAGCGTCTGCGGCCGATCCTGGCGATCACCGCCTGCCGGGCGCTGGGGGGGCGCGTGTCCGACGTCCTTCCTGTGGCGGCCGCGATCGAGATGATCCACACCTACTCGCTGATCCACGACGATCTTCCGGCCCTCGACAACGACGACCTGCGCCGAGGACGGGCCACCAGCCACCGCGTCTTCGGAGAGGCGATGGCGATCCTGGCCGGGGACGCGCTCCTCAACCACGCCTTCGAGATCGCCGCCACGCACCCGGGTGGCCCGGGTCTCGCGGCGCGCAAGATGCGGTCGATAGGTCTCCTGGCGCGCGCGGCGGGGGTCACCGGCATGATCGGCGGGCAGGTGATGGATCTCGAGGCGGAGGGCCGCCCCTATTCCTACGGGACGCTCCTCAAGATCCACCGGGGCAAGACCGGGGCGCTGATCTCCGCGGCGGCGCAGATCGGCGGGATCATCGCGGGGGTCGGCCGACGGGAGCTCCGGGCGCTACGCGCCTACGGCGATGCCGTGGGACTGGCCTTCCAGATCGTCGATGACATCCTGGACCGGGAAGGGGATCCCGAACGACTGGGCAAGACCCTCGGCAAGGACGCGCGGTCCCGCAAGGCGACGTTCCCTGCCCTGCTGGGCGTCGAGGGTTCTCGTCGCCGCGCGGAGGAGGCGATCGGGCGCGCCGAGCGCGCTCTTCTGCGTTTCGGGACCCGCGGACGGGCGCTCGGAGTCCTCGCGCGCTTCATCGTCCACCGCGCGAATTGAGCCGCGTGCGCCGGGAGAAGCCGGGGCTCGAACGCGCGGAGGGGCACGCCGGGGCGGGGACGGCCAGACGGCCGAAGGAACGCCTCGACCGGCTGCTGGTCGAGCGCGGTCTGGCCAGGAGCCGGGAACGCGCGCAGGCCCTGGTTCTCGCGGGGGTCGTGCGCGTCGACGGCAAGGCGGGGCAGAAACCGGGGACGCTCCTGTCTCCCGATGCCGTGATCGAGGTGCGGGCACCCGACCACCCGTTCGTCGGGCGGGGCGGTGTCAAGCTGGAAGGGGCGCTCGCGAGCCTGCGTGTCGCGGTCTCCGGGCGCCTGGCCCTGGACATCGGCGCCTCGACCGGAGGGTTCACCGACTGCCTCCTCAGGCGCGGGGCGGCGCGCGTGTACGCGCTCGACGTCGGCCGGGGTCTTCTCGACTGGTCGCTGCGCAGCGACCCCCGGGTGGTGGTCCTCGAAGGGCGGAACGCCCGGTATCTCTCCCGGGATGATCTGCCGGAGCAGGTGGATCTGGCGGTGATCGACGTGAGCTTCATCTCCCTGAGGCTGATCTTCCCGCCGCTGCCGCCCCTCCTTCTGAAGGACGCCGACGTCGTGGCGCTGGTGAAGCCGCAGTTCGAAGTGGGCAAGGGGGAGATCGGCAAGGGAGGGATCGTGCGCGAGCCGGAGAAGCACCTGAAGTCGGTCCTGTCGGCGGCCGCGGCCGCGGACAAGGCCGGGTTCTCGGTGCGCGGCGCCTGCGTCTCGCCGCTTCCGGGAGCCGAAGGGAACCGCGAGTTCTTCCTGCACCTGTCCCTCGACGCGGCGGGGGCGCTGCGCGGCGAGACCCTGGACCGTCTTCTGGGAGGCATCGTTCATGGCGGATGAGACCCGGCGGAAAACGATCTCGACCGTGACCATCGTCGCCAAGCGGCAGGCGGCCGAGGCCCGTCTCGCCGCGCGCCATTGCGCGCGGTTCCTGGAGGCGCGCCGCGTCGCGGTCACCTTCGATCCGTTCACCGCGCGGGCCCTGGGTCGCCGCCGGGACGGCCGCGTCCCCGGCGGCGCCGCCCGGCCTTCCGACCTGTACATCGTGATCGGCGGTGACGGCACGCTCCTGATGGTGGCCCGGGACCTCGCCGCCCGTCCCCGCCCGATCCTCGGCATCAATCTCGGCGGGCTCGGCTTCCTGACCGAGACCGGCCCCGGCGAGATGGAGGAGATCCTGATCGAAATCCTGGACGGGCGCTACGCCCTCGACCGCCGCATCGGTCTCGAGGTCAGCATCGTGCGCGGCGGAAAGACCGTGATGCGCCAGGTGACGCTCAATGATGCGGTCATCAACAAGGGGGCCCTGGCGCGCATCATCGAGCTCCGGCTGTCGATCGATCGTGATCCCGTCACCACCTACAAGTCGGACGGCCTGATCATCTCCACGCCGACCGGCTCGACCGCCTACTCGCTGTCGGCCGGAGGGCCGATCATCCACCCCAGCCTGAAGGCCTTCCTGATCACGCCGATCTGCCCGCACACCCTGAGCATGCGTCCCCTCGTGCTGCCCGACGATTCGACGGCCGAAGTCAGCCTGCACACCGGTGATTCGGAGGTCTACCTGACCCTGGACGGCCAGGTCGGCCACGCGCTCAGGACCAAGGACCGGGTCCGGGTGCGGCGCAGCCGCCAGCCGATCCTGATGGTCCGGTCGCCGCGCAAATCGTACTTCGAGGTCCTAAGGCACAAGCTGCACTGGGGGGAGCGCTGAAGGAATCCTACCGCGTGCGCTTCTTCCTGGCGCGTGTGGGCGAGGGTGAGGGGGTGGGCGTGGGCGTGGCGGTGGCGACGAGGACGCCGGATCCGTAGCGGCCCACCATGGCCGCGTCGATCTCCTGGCCGGTCTTTTTCGCGTTGACCAGCTCCTGCACATACAGACGCATGTCACGCGATCCCGGAGTCTTGCTGCAGGTGCAGACATTCAGGAGATCGTTGCAGGAGCAGACGCAGCGGTAGCGCTCCGCGATGATGCTGGCTTCCGGCGACAGTCGCACGGGAAGGGGGGCCGAGATGGGCGTACCCTGCGCCGGGTTCTCCGTGCCCGCCTGGGCCGGGGTGGCCGACGGCTCGGGCGCCGCGCCGGGAGCACCCGTGTGGCTCTTGCGGTACAGGGCGAACGCCACGAGACCGATCAGGACGACGGCACCGGCCACCACGACCAGGTTGGCGAGGCGCGGCTGCGCCGGCGGCCGTCCGGCCCCCTGCGTCCCGCTCTGTTCCCCACCCCGCGGCTCGTCCACGCCCCGACCTCGAAGACCCAGCCTTCGCCCGCTTCACCCCGGGCGAAAGCGCGGCATTATAGTGTAGCCACGCAGCCGAAGGCCAGCGCACCCAGTCGTCTGAACACACGCGGCGCGGGGCCCTTCCCCCGCGCGGTCGTCTGAGACCGCGCGCCGGGGCCCCGCCGCGCGCTCCCCAGCGCGGTGGGCGGCGCGTGGCGAAGCGAGGGGAGGTTCGCGCAGCGAACCGGACCCGTGCCGCGCGCGCGAACAGCCCCGCGCCGCGCCCCCTCTGGACGGGACACCCGTGACCACTTATGATGCGGACGGCAAGGAGGGGCGGATGATCGAGACCTTCAAGGCTGACCTGACGCAGGCGATGCGGCGTCAGGACGCGATCACCATGGCAACGCTGCGCATGCTGATCTCCCAGGTGCAGTACGCGCGGATCGACGCGAAGCGCGACCTGACCCAGGACGACTACCTGACCCTTCTGCAGCGGGCGGTGAAGACGCGCCGCGAGGCGATCGAGCACTACGATAAGGGAGGCCGCAAGGACCTGGCCGACAAGGAGCGCGCGGAGATCGCCGTCATCGAGCGTTATCTGCCGGCCGCGATGAGCGCCGAGGACATGGCCGCGGCCGTCGATGCCCTCCTGAAGGATCTGGCGATCAGCGAGAAGAAGGACCTCGGCCGTGCCATGAAGGAGTTCATGGCCCGTCACCGCGGCCGCGCCGACGGCAAGGCGGCGAACGCCCTCATCGCCTCCCGGCTGAAATAGGGCTCCGCGTGACGCCCGGCCCGATCAGCCGCGGCGAGGCGGCCGCCCTCCTGGCCCTCCTCCTCCTGCTGCTGGCCCTCACCCTCACTCCGATCACGAACAACGATCTCTTCATCCACTTGAAGACCGGCGAGACGATCCTGAAGACAGGAAGCGTTCCGCGCGTCGACGACTACTCGGCCCTGGCGCGCGGACGCCCGTACATCGCCCACGAGTGGCTCGCCGGCGTCGTGTTCAAACTGGTGCAGGCCGCGGCCGGCTGGAACGGCCTGATCCTGCTCAAGGCGCTGGTCGGGATCGCGGTGGCCGCCCTGCTCTATGCCGCGGCCCGCCAGACCGGCGTTCCTCCGGACACGGGGCTCCCGGCGCTGGCGTTCGTCCTGATCCTCGCCGCCTCGCGATTCATGGAGAGACCGCACATCTTCACGTCTCTCATGATCGCCGCCTTCCTGCTGCTGCTGACGCGGCGGCGCCGGGGCTTGCGCGCGCCGGTGTGGGCTTTCCTCCTGCTTCAGACGATCTGGGCGAATCTGCACGGCGGCTTCGTCCTCGGCCCGGTGATCGTCGCGCTGGCCGCGGCGGCCACAGCGCTCGATCGGTTCCTCGAGCGTCGCGCCGGTCTCGGGACGACCCGCGGCGCATCGCCGTCCTCCGTCGCGCCGGTACCGGCGCGTGAGGCCGCCTCGCTCGGCCTGCTGGCCATCGGACTGGTGCTGGTCTCGCTCGTGAACCCCTACGGGCCGAGGCTCCTGAAATTCCCGTTCGCGCTCACAGGAACCTCCTTCATGGGCGAGATCTACGAGTGGCTCCCCCCTCTCGTCGCGTTCGACTTCAGGAACGGCACGTTGACGCCCAGTCCCTACGCCTCCACCTACATGGCCCTGTACTACCTGGCGTGGATCGGTTTCGGGATCCTCTCCTTCGGCCTCGTCGCCGCGCGCTGGCGGCGCGGGCACCCGCTGCCGCAGGGCGCGACCTTCGCCGTTCTGGTGTTCGCCCTGTTCCTGATCCTGTCTCTGCGGATGAACCGGAACGTCGCAGACTTCGCCCTGGCCACCTTTCCGGGGGTCATGACCGCCTTCACGGCGGCGCGCGGAGACGGCAGGCGGCCTTCGCTCCTTCCCTGGATCGCGACGGCGCTCCTCCTTGTCGCGGCGTGGTTCGCCGTCATGGGCTACCCGTACTCCCCCGCCATGCGCCGCAGCCCCGGCCTGGGGATCGGCCGGAACATCCCGGTGGCCGCCGCGGACTATCTCGCCGGCATCGGGGTGCGGGGCAACGTCTTCAACACCTACGCTTCGGGGGGCTACCTCATCGACCGCCTGTATCCCGCGGTGCGCGTCGCGATGGACTCCAGGAACGACGTCTACGGAGAGGATCTGTACCGCCAGTACAGCCGCGCGCTGAGCGACGCCGATGCGCTCGACGCCCTGCTCGATCGCCTGGACGCGGCAGCCATTCTGCTCGAGTGGCCCAACCAGGGGATGATGACCGCCGCGGCCGCGGTGCATCGGCTGAAGGGCTGGACGCCGGTCTTCTTCGACGACGTGGCGGTGATCTACCTGCGCGCCGACGGTCCGTGGGCCGGGGTGGCGGAGCGGGACGGCTACACGCTGCTCGACCCGGCTCTCTACAGGGGGGGCGCCATCCGTCACGAGAACGCGGCGCGCGCCCTGGCCGAGGCGGAGAGGGCGCTGGCGCAGGGGGGCTCGTACATCGCGCGGGTCATCCGGATCGACGCGCTGTACGGGCTGAAGAGGGACAGCGAGGCGCTGCAGGACGAGGACCGCCTCCTGAAGGAGGACCCGCCCCTGTTCCACATCTACACGCACCTCGGCTGGATCCGCCTGGCGCGCGGCGATCGGGCGGAGGCGGCGGCTCGTTTCCGCCGCGCCCTTCACTACCAGCCCGACTCGCAGCTGGCGATGCAGGGACTGTCGCTGGCGCAGGGCGCCGCGTCCCCGTGAGACGGCCGGTCCTCGGCCGCTCCTCCTTTCAGCGCGCCGGGGTTTCCGCCGGGGGGTTCGCCTCGAGGGCGGACTGCAGGGAACGGACGGTGACCGGGCCGAGCGTCTCGAGATCCTTCTTGAGGACCTGCGCCGGGCCGACCACGACCAGGGCGAGGTCGTCGAGCGGCAGCCGGCGCGCGGCGACTCGTTTCACCGCATCGGACGTGACGGCCCGCACACGTTTCTGGTACCCGTTGATGAAGTCGGGTTCGAGCCCGAAGAGCTCGACGTTCAGGATCTCCGCCGCCAGATTGTCCGGGCTCTCGATGCCGAGAGGATACGACCCGGCGAGGTAGCTGCGGGCCTTGTCCAGGTCCTGGTCCGGCAGCTCACCCCCCCGCAGGCGGCGCATCTGATCGAGGGAGAGATTGATCGCCTCGATCACGCTCGCGTTCTTCGAGGCGGTCGAGACGCAGAAGCTCCCTCCCGCGCGCAGGGCGTCCAGCCGGCTGCCGATCGAGTAGGTCAGGCCGCGCTTCACGCGAACCTCGTTCACCAGCCACGAGGTGAATCCCCCCCCGAGGACCGTGTTCCCCACCAGCATCGGGAAGTAATCGGGATCGGCGCGCCTGATCCCGGTGTTCCCGAAGCGCACCTGGCTCTGCGTGGCGTCCGGCTTGTCCACCAGCAGGACCCTGCGGCCGCGCACGGCGGTCACCTCGGGAATCTTCGTCTCCGGGAGGGCGCGCCGCTTCCACGCCGAGAAGTAGCGCTCCGCCCTCAGTACCGCCTGCGCCGCGTCGATGTCCCCGACGATGGCGAGCACGGCGTTGTTGGGCGCGTAACGCGTCTCGTAGAATCCCGCCACGTCGTCGCGGGTGATCGCCTGCACGGAACGCTCCGTCCCGTCCACCGGCCGGCCGTACGGATGGGCCCCGTACAGCCAGGAGGCGAACGCCAGCCGGGCGACGACCCCGGGGTCGTCGAGTCGTCCG
>Ga0137397_10000056_pt1 | contig 67410 bp, 79 predicted proteins | sample czorhiz116metaG_FD_106658 | JGI IMG/M metagenome (GOLD analysis project Ga0137397, IMG submission 106658) | Vadose zone soil microbial communities from Angelo Coast Range Reserve, California, USA - czorhiz1.16 metaG | ecosystem: Environmental > Terrestrial > Soil > Vadose zone | place: USA... | reverse complement strand
TCGTGGGCGGTAACCGCTCCGGTAAGACCTGGTACGCCGTGGCGGAGGCCATCTACTACTGCACCGGTCGTGCCGTCTGGGCCGATGTCCCAACGCCCCCCGTGATCGTCTGGTATGTCATGCCGTCCCTCACCATGTACCGCCGGACCATTCTGCCGGTCTTCAAGAAGCTCGCCCCTCGGAAAGAGATCCTGAAGATGGCCAGCGACCGCTCGCCTATCGTGAAGTTCAAGAACGGCTCCGAGCTCCACTTCGTTTCCTCCGACATGCGTCAGCGGCGTCTCCAAGGTGCCTCCATCGACATGGCCATCATGGACGAGACCCCCGAAGAGAGCGTCTTCGAAGAGCTCCAGGCCCGTGTGTTCGACCGTCACGGCCGCGTGATCCTCGTCTTCGCCCCTATCGACATCAAGTCCTTCTGGGTACGGGACAAGATCTACATCCCCTGGCAAGCCGGTGACATCACAGACTTCCACGTCATCCACATGCCCGTGGCTGACCGGGATGGCCACTCCCTCGTCCCACACTTCTCCGATGAAGACATCAAGTCGATGGAGCGCCGCTGGCCCGACCCTGCCGTCCGGGCCGCCCGTATGTACGGCGAGTTCATCACCCGTTCCGGCCTCGTCTTCCGGAGCTTTGACGCGAAGGTGCACACTATCCCTCCGTTCGAGATCCCGCTAGATTACGCTCGCTGGTTCGTGTGTGACCCCCAGTACCACCGGTTTGCGACCCTGTTCTTCGCGGCGGATGAGCATGGCGCGTACTACGTCACGGATGAGTTCTTTTCGCAAGATGACACGCTGGCTCGGCGTGCTGAGCGAATGGCTGCTCTCGTGGGTAAGCGTGACCGCGCTCTTCCGTGCTACGTGGACTCCGCGAACCCCCAAGACATGGCAGAGCTCAACTGGCACTTCAGCCGAATCGCCGCTCCTATCGGCGCCATTCCCCTGCCCATTCAGAAGCGAGTCGATGAAATGGTGCTGCGGACACATGCCCTGCTGGAACCTGACCCCGACCGACTCTATCCTAAGATCATCCCCAGCTTCGGGCATCCCGTCGATCCCGCTGCCGAGCCCAACTTCAAGCCCGTCTTCGGTGCTCCCCGCATCTTCTTCTTCAACAACCTCACCTCCACCTGGAAGTGGGAGAGCCGAGACATGAACTGCTCCCGACTCCTCTGGGAGATGCAGCGGCTCTCCTGGGGAGAGAACGGGAAGCCCGACAAGGACAGTGCGGATGGCGCAGATGCCTGCGACGCGCTAGTTTACGGATGCTCGATCATGGCCGCAGGCACCCGGCAGCCCGAGGAGCAAGCATGGAAGAAGCAGCTCTCCCTGGCCGACCGGGTCATCTGGAACGTGATTGAGCAGTCAGACCGCTACAAGACCCTCACAACGAGAGACTTCTAATGTTCGGCCTCAATGCGGTAGAGCTTATCTTCGTCGCCGGTGTGGGTGTCGGCGTGGCCCTCGACGGCCTCATCTGGCTCTTTGCCTACGTCCGGCCCACGAACAAGGCTTTCCAACGTCTCCGCTATGACGGCTTCCGTCCGGAGACTCCAACACCGCCACGTCCCAAGACCGTGCCACGTCCTCCTTTCCCGAATGAGGCGCTCTAATGCCCCGTCTGCCGAAGCCAGAAGCCAGCGCCCAAGAGTACATGACGTACTCGATCAACATGTGGCACAACCACGATGCTTTCTACGCCTTCTGGGTGGAACGGTGGAAGCGCGTGGTAGACTACATTCGTTCCCTGCACTGGCGCATCCTGATGGAAGTGGACCAGAAGCAGATCCCGGACTGGCGTCGGTTCCCGATCTCCAACTTCACCCAGGCTCTCTTCGCGGACTACGTCGGTCAGTTCCTCCAGAGCCGCGTGCGCTGGAGTGCCGTGCCTGATTCCCCCGACAGCATCGCCGCTGCCGAGCTGGCGGATCAGGTGCTCAAGTACCTGTGGGACAAGCTGGGCATGGAAGAGAAGCGGATCGACCTGGCCGCATGGCTGATGGCAACCGGGAACGCCGATCTGCGGGTCTACTGGAATGCCAACACCGGGAACATGTTGCCGCTGGCGATTCCAGATGGACAGGGGGGTGTCATTCCGGTCAATCCGGACACCCTTCAGCCCGACCCCTCTATGCAGCAGCCCGTGATGGTGGACCAAGGCGAGATTGGCGTCGAAGTCATCGCCCCGCAACTCGTGCGCTGGGGCATGCAGCAGTACTCCGGCGTCATGGTTGGCTACCTCGTCACCTACGATCAAGCCGTAGACCGCTACGGTGACAAGATCGCTGATCAGTTGAGCTACCAGACAGTCTCAGGCCCCCTTACTACGGACCTGATGAGCGTGTTCCCGCAGACGCTAAGCTCTGGTATGCCTGCCAAGGAGCCTGCTGCGCTCCTCGTCGAGCACTATCTCCCGCGTGGTAACCGGAATCCTGGGGGACTCTGGTGGACCGCTGCGGACAACAAGGTCGTGGTGACGCCGCCCCAGCCGTTGCCGGGGCGTCAGATCCCGATTGTCCACTTCAAGTGGATTCCACTGCCGGGCCATCCAAGCCTAGGCTTGTCTCCGCTCTATGACATCACCTGGTCAAACAAGCACTACGAGGAACTGGAGGCCCGGCAGCTGGAATGGCTGAACAAGGTCGTCCCGAAGATCATTCGTCACACCGGTGATGGCCTCAAGTACGGCGAGTTCACGGAAGAGCCCGGCCAGGAAGTCGTCGTCCAGCCCGGGACCGACCCTGAGTGGCCACAGATTCCGGCCTTCCCGACCCAGTTCGACTCGCTCCGTCAGGTCATGTCCGACGACATCATGACCGTCGGCGGCTACAAGTTCCGTCGGGATGAGAAGCCCGCAGCGGGACAGCAGACGAAGCCCGTGCGCTTCCCGACCCATCAGCGCAATGAGGGTGAGCAGACGATGCTCGCCGTCATGAACGCCAAGTCCGCGTGGGAGAAGATGGGCTACGTCCTCCTCGACTACGCCGCCAAGTTCTACACCGAGACCCGCGCCATTGCCATCGTGGGTGCGGACAAGACCTATCAGTGGCGGGAGTTCAAGGGACAGGACCTGGACAACCTCCAAGCCACCCTGCACGTCGATGAACTCCCCCTCTACACCTGGGACCGGCAGAGCTTGCGAGACACCGTCATCGGCGTTATGAATACGCAAGCCGGTGCCGTCATCTTCGCTGGCCCGGATGGTCAGCCCGACCGTGACCGCATCAACGCCGCCATGAACGCTACCGGTATCGACGTGGCCCAAGACGCTATCGACCCCGACGTGCTCGAAGCCCGCAACGAGAACAACCAGTTCGCGGGCTTGCAGGTCACTGGTCAGGATGAGCAAGGTCAGCCGCAGCTCTCCGGTCAGCCGCCGCAGGTTGAGCCGCACAACAACCATCAGACGCACATGGCGGAGCACTCGAAGCTCCCCAAGACGCTCTCGTTCAAGGCCTGGGACCCGAACAAGAAGCAGGCCTTCATGCAGCACATGAGCGGCCACGAGCAAGCCATCAGTCAGGCTGCCGAAGCAGAGAAGCAGTCCATGCTCGATCAAGAGAAGCAACTCCGCCAGATCCGGGCGGACGCCGAGACATCCCAGAACGTCAAGACGGAGCTCGGCAAAGCGCTGGTGGATGCGCTGGTCCAGTACCTCATGCCACCTAAGGAAGCTGAAGGCGAGAAGAAGAACAAACCGTTTGAGAAGAAGGAGTCGTCCAATGCCTAACGATGTCCTGCCCGCCGGTGCGGGCGATCTCACTCTCAGCTCGGCGGACCTTGCCGATCAAGGCGGTGCTGAGGGAATCGACGCAGGTAGACTGGCACGCGCGGCCGCCGCCGCCGCTGCCAACCAGCAACACGACGACATCGGTGCCACGTTGCAGCCCAACCCCGACACCGAGCCGCTCGTCACCGTGTTGCCCGAAGGGCAGACGCAGCAAACGCAGCAGCAGCAGACCACCGAAGAGACCGTGACGGAAGAGGTTGTCTCGCTCGAAGAGATCGAGGGAGCCTTGAACGAAGCGGGCATCGACCTGGGCATCGCCGGTGCAGACGTGCCCAAGGAGCTCCTCCCACAGTACCAGAAGCTCGTGGCTGCCGCCGTAGACCTGGCGCAGGACGCCCTGACGAAGCAGCTCGAAGCCTCCCAGGTGATGCAGTCCTACCAGGAGTTCTCGGAGCGGCTCAAGAACGCCCCTGACAAGGTGCTCTTGGCCCTCGCCTTCAGCCAGCCCGAAGTGTGGAAGAAGGTCTCCGAGATCATGACGGAAGTCGAGCAGGACCCTCGGGCCAAGGCGTCCTGGGAGCGTGAGCTCTCGGCCGAAGCCCGACTGATGGAAGCCCAGCGTCGGGAACGGGCCATGTCCGAGCGCTACCAGCGCGAGAAGGCGAATCAGGTCATCGCCGCCACTCGCAGAGCGGCGCGAGCCCATGGCGTCTCCTTCGACACCGCTGAGAAGGTCGTGGCCCTTGCGGTCAAGGCCAACGGTGGCGATCTGGAGCTCACGGATGTCGAGGGGCTCGTCTCTGAGCTCAAGGGCATCCCCCGTCAGCAAGCCAAGACGCAGCAAAAGGTTGTGACGCCGCAGAAGCAGGCGGCTGTCCGCCAGGCCCCCCAGCAGCAGGTGGGTGCAGGCTCGGCGGCTACCGCCCAAGTTCAGCGTCAGTCTGACGCCTCCCCTGGTCTCAAGGACGGCACCAGCGTCCGTGAAGGCGGCGGTGGCAAGTTCCGTGACCTGATCAAGTCCATCAACGCACGCATCGTGGAGCGTTAACCCCATGGGAAACTGGCAGATCAGCATCGAGGGTACAGGCGTTCACCACAACAAGAGCGAGAGTGATGTCAACGTCTTGCTCGGTCAGTTCCTGGAGATCCTGTCCAAGCATCAGAGCGTCGAGCGAGTCAGCTTGACCTACGGTGCTCGGCAGGTCTACTTCGGGAAGGACGACGGCTGGCACCCTCCCGAGCCGTAGTCTGGTAGCCGCCCCGCGACAAGAGAGCCTGCCTTGACAGCAGGCTCTTCTTGTGTGTACTATTGACACGCAGCACTGGAAACCTCGGAAGCCACAACACAATAGATCGTTGTGAATCCCTTACGGGGAGCCCCCGCTCCCGAGGTATACTTCCATGGCTGTTACCCAGGCAACTCTGGCTCGTGTCGATGCGATCCTCAAGGACCGTCCTATCGTGGACGCCATCCAGATCGCGTTGAACAAAGCCACCCCTTTTGCCGAGAAGATCACCCAGCAGCTCACCCTGTCGGGCCGCAAGGGCATCTTCCCGGTTCAGTTCGGATGGAACGAGGGCATCTACGCTCGCGGTGACACCGGCTCGTTCGGTGACGCTGTGACGGATCAGCCGATCCAGGCCTTCGTCCAGGCCAAGTTCGTCTACGCCATCTTCGAAATCTCGGGCCCGACGATGTCGGCCACCCGCGACAACCCGGGTGCGTTCGAAGACGCCCTCGCGCTGCAGCTGGAGAACACCGTCACCGGTGTCAAGCTGGAGATGGCCCGCATGATCCTCGGCAAGGGCGATGGCGTCATTGCCACCGTCGTGTCGCGTACCTCGGCCACCGTCGCGGTGGTCAAGAGCCCGTACGGTCTCGCGACCTACAAGGACTCGCGCCCGGTGCGTAACATCCTGCGCCGGAACATGAACGTGGACATCTCGTCGTCGCTCGGCTCGCCGGGTAACCACGTTGCCGACTCGGCACTCACGTCGGTCACGCAGCAGGCCACCACGACCACGATCACCTACGCCCCGGCGGAAGTTGGAACCGTGGCGGCGGCGGATCTGGTCACCCACGCAGGCTCGGAAAACTTGGAGCCGGTGGGCTTCTTCGGCGCCGTCGATGACGGCACCAACGGTTCGACCACGTATCTCAACATCACTCGGTCAGGCCTGGACGGCTGGAACGGCGTCCTGGTCGATGCCGCAGCGGGTGGTGCAGCGACGGTCGATCTGGACCCGGACAACCTGCGGGACACGGTGGACACGATCATGGAAGTCTCGGGTCGCGTCCCGACGCACATCGTCACGAACTACAAGCAGCGCCGGAACATCTACAACCTGTACGCGCCGCAGATTCGGTACGCACCGATGGTGCTCCCGGCGGGTATCAAGGACTCGACGCTGGCGTTCGACGACATCCCAGTCATCGCCGAACGGTTCTTCCCACCGACCCACATTGGCTTTGCCAACGTGGATACGTGGTACCACGCCATCGACAAGGACGTGGAATGGATTCAGGGTCTGAACGGCACGGTGCTGCACTTCCTGCTCACCTCAGACACGTTCCGGGCGGTTCTCCGTACGTACCGGAACTTCGCCTGCCTCTTCCCGGCGGCGAACGGGTTCGTGTACGGACTCAGCGAGTAGTCACAGGTGCCCGGGCACTGTTGACCCGGTGAGAACTTGGTAGGGGGGTCTTCGGACCCCCCACCCCTACGCAAGAGAGGTACACATGCCTGGTCCCAAGCTCAATCTGGCCCGCACCGTCGTCTGGTGGAAGGTCAGTCCCTTTCCAGAAACACTCTCCATCCCAACCCCGGCCCTCGGTACGGCGAACGTCACCGTGGTCCTGTTGGGAGCCATCGAACGGATGTTCCTGCGTCGTGCCACCTTCGTCCCGTTGACGGCGAACGTCACCGGTACCACGACCACGGTGCAGATCCAGAACTTCACGAGAACGCTGAACCTGACGAACACGCTGGACTTGACGGCAGACGTGGCCAAGGTAGCGCTGCCGATGGTCCTCACGTCGGACAGCAACCTGCTCGTGCTCCCGAAGGATGTGCTCGTACTGCAGTACAACTTCGGTACGGCCACCGTCGGCCCGGGAGTGGCGGTCATCACGCTGGAGTTCGCGCTCAGCGGCAAGTACGCTTAGGGAGTAACGCATGCCGATCCACGCAGGCAACGCTCGTGGTTCCACGCTGCAGGGTGGTCACGCTGATCTCGCTGCAGCCGTGCGCGGTGCCCAAGGCATTCCCCAGGGGAACCCGGTCCAGCAAGGGCCGGGCTCCACTGCTGGGGGTCTCGACATCGGTTCCCTTCTGGCTGCCCTCAAGAGCGGTCAAGTCTCCGCTGAATCCCTCATGCAGATCCTCCAGCTTCTCATGGGCAGTGGCCAGATGCCCGGTGCTGGGAACATGGCCTCTATCCAGAATGCTGGTCAGGGTGGCCCTCCAGGCGGCCCTGGTGGTCCCGCAAGCCCCATTGCCGCTGCGATGATGGGTGGTGGTGGCGGCAGTCAGTAAGTGGTATCTTCCTCGCATGGATGACCACGAGAGACTCTTCGATGGGTTGCGAAACCCCCTGCCACGAATGCCTCGGAGCCCGCTCCCCGCTCCCAAGGCTGCTCCCGCTCCTTTCCGTGCCCAAGCAGACGTGACGGCCGTTACGCCTGGACAGCGTTACACCGGCAAGGAAGAGCTCAAGGATGCTGGCAGCTCCTTCATGCTCGGTCTGGGAGAAGCAGGCTACGCGCTTCCGATGCTCTTCTCTCCCTCCGAGAACCTCTCGAACTTCCTGGAGAAGCAGCACCAAGAGTTCGCCGACTACTGGGGTCAGCCCAAGACGGCCTCCGGTGGCTATGCTGCTGTGCTCGGCTCCATTCTCGGTGGGGCAGCCCTCAACCCTGAGGCGCCTGCTGCCGTCACCAATGTCGCGAAGGGAACCGTACAAGGACTCGCCACGGGAGCGAACCGTCTGGCGAGCTCAGTAGCCAACGAACTCGGGCAAGTGGGAACCATCATCCAGACGAGCAACCTCGCCACGCCGCTCGACCGGATGCTTGTGACCAAGGCTGGCCTCTACCATGCCTCTCGCGATCCCGTCGGCCTCATGACCACTGGCCCAGGACTCCTCAACAAGAGCCGGATCGCGGATGAGATGGCTCAGGCAGCGATTCGTCTGACCCCGCGTCAGACGTTGGCGATGACTCATGCCGCTCCTTATGGCTACGGCGAAGGTCCAGTGCTGTTCAAGGTCCATCCCACGGCAGAGGCGTACAACGCGCGACTGAACCTGGGCGATCCTGCGACCCTGAGCCGAACAGCCGAAGACATCTCGCACATCTCGCGGGTGCTGCCGGAGGGTGAGGTGACGCAGAAGGAGTACGCCTTCATGTCGCCCACCACGACGACTGCGACAGACAAGGTTCTGAGACGCTATCCTCTCGTAGACGCCCGCAGTCTCACCAAGGGAAAGATCGCCGAGCTCCTAGAGCGTCAGCCCAAGGGCTCCGCCGGTCGGATCTGGGGTGAGCATCTCCATGCCGCCGCTGGTGAGCAGCAAGTCGCTGTCACTCAACCCGGTGCTGTCAGCAAGATGACGGGGCATGTGGTGAACGAGCACCTTGATGAGGGCACGATGACGCGAGATCTCCACAAGTTCGTGGAAGCCGATGTCGAGCAGGGTATGACTCGGCGTCTCAAGTTCATCAAGCCCAAGAGCATCCGTGGCGCCTTCGCGAGCAAGATCTCGGATCAAGTCCGTCGGCTCCAGGGCGAGATGATCGACCAGGCCCGCATCCTCGGCTACCAGAAGACTGGACCTGGGACGTTCGAGCGGGCCCCGCTGCCTGAGCCGCCAGCCGAGGCAATCCCAGGTACGAGCATCCGTCCACGCTCGCGCTTTACTCGTTATCAGTCTGACAAGTTCGCTGAGGAGCTCAAGAAGAGCATCAAGGCGATCTTCGATCCCACGAGCCCGAAGGACATGCTCGATGCCTTCGACAAGTTCAACCAACAACCTGGAGGAGGAAAGTAGTATGCTACAGCACGTCGATCCCGACTTCCAACGGAAGCTCGACCAGTTCAACGCATCCCAAGGTGGACCCAGCTATATTGATGTCTGCTGGGACATGCGGCGCAATCGCTGGTGCATCTTCGCCGTCCCGCAGGACTACGGCCATCACCCCCTCTCCAAGACCTGGGTGACTCCCAAGCTCCTGCGGCCGTACCTTGATGGCAGCAGCAAGAAGGGGGTCTTCCTGTTCACCTGGCAGGATGACCGTGGTGAGTTCCTGCCCCTCGATGACCGGCTCTTCACCACGCTCTACTGGGCCGACAGCTTCCGGTCCAAGGAGCATTACGAAGAGACAGTGGAGCAGCCTGAAGCGAAGCGCGAGCTGGCGGAGCAGAAGGAGCGCCGCAACATCGCCTCCGCCGCCCGAGAGTACTGGTGGAACATGGCTATTGCCTCCAACGCCGCCGGAAAAGGTAACTGGCGGAGAGCGAAAGGAATCGTCTGATGCCGCACTTCTGGCGTGTGAAGGACCCGGTGACTGGGAAGTACGAGATGAAGCAGGTGGACCCGCCGAGCATGCTGCAGCAAGCGCCTGAGCTGCCGATGAACACGGTGACCATTGCTCCCTCGGCCCGGCACATCTGCACAGCCTGTACGCCCACGAAGCCCTTCCCAACCGCTGGGCTGCTCGCGGCGCACTTCAACCGGTCGCACAAGGATCTCGTCGAGGACAAGGACTCGTGGAGAAAGTACGATGCCGCTACTCGTCAGTGACATTGTGAACGATGCCATCGCCATGGCGTATCCCTACGTGTGGGAGCCTGGGGTCAACACCCAGCAGCTCCTGCGCGTGCTGACCGTTCTCGATGAGGACATCGTCCAGCTATATTCCAACCAGTTCCCTGAGCGACTCGATGCTGGCGCGAGCATCACCGTGGTCTCCAGCCAGAACGTCGCTGGGTATGCCCTGCAGAGCACGCCGGTGGATACCTATGGGAACTTCAACTGGGTGGACAGCCAAGGCATCGTCTGGCCGATCAGCATCGTCACCTCCAGCCGCTTTGACCATCCAGGCCAGCATCCAGCCGCTATCGTCCGGGGCCAGACTCTCTTCCCTTGCGACCCGCAGGAGATCGGCTGGACGCAGCCTGGGCAGCCTCGCAACTTCTTCATCGGCAACGGGGACACGATCACATACCGCTTCCTGTTGCAGGCGGTGCGGATCGTCTCCCTCTCCCAGAACCTGGCGAGTCCTGACGAGCACCGGGACTTCTTCACCACCAACTTGGCCATGAACATCCTCCTCAACGCGACAGGGGACCCCCGGCAGCCAATCCCTCCGGAGGTGCTCCAGATGGTCGTGGCCCGGGCCCAGCAGCAGAAGCAGGACTTGCTGCTCGGCATGATGAAGCGGTCGGACACGCAGGCTCGTGGAATGGAGCAGCGCTAATGAGCACCACCGCGCAAGTGATCTGGGACCGTGCGACGCAGATGTCCTCCCTGAACGACGAAGCCCTCGTTCCGGTGACGCAGGTTGTGGACTACATCTCCATGTACGAGCGGAACGTCTTCCAGCGCGCGGCTCGGCTGAACCCGGAGTACTTCGGCACCACCGGCGCCACCAGCATTCGGACGGCCATTACGGACACCTGGGATCTCACCGGTGCTCCTGGTGGCGTGGCAGCGGTGACCCGCGCCGAGATCGCAGCGATCATCGGCACGCCCTTCGCGGGTGCGGCAGTGGGCCAACAGGTCAACCTCGTCTCGATCCGCTGGCCCAACTTCGATGTCTCGCCACGCGCCGTGCTGCGGGGGCGTCGGATCTCGCAGTACCTCCTAGAGCTCGGTACGGACCCCTCGAACCTGGTGACGCAGCTCAACGTCTTCTTCAGCCCGTTGCCGACGAAGGTCACGGCCATCACGCAGGCGCTCACCATCCCCGATGAGTGGGCCGATCTCGTGACCTATCCCCTGGCCAAGCTCCTGGCCATCCGGGACCGTCGCACAGACGAAGAGACCCAGTGGCTCGACAAGGCCCACATGGAGCTCATGGAACTCTTCGACGAAGCCGTGATGGTCTACGACTACTCGATGAAGCGTCCGATCATGCAGGTGCCTGCAGTGCCCTTGAGCATGATTCCTCAACAGGCTCGTTCGCGCCCAGGACAGGGACAATAGGCATGAAGTATCCCCTGAATCCGTACGGGAACCTGATGACTCAGCCCGTCGCCCTCGCTGGGGGACTGAATGACTCACAGGCCATCCCCGATCCGACCACGATGCAGGTCCTCTCGAACTGGGTCGTGTTCCGGGGACGCTTCGCCGTGCGAGCCCCTGTCACTGTGACCGTCCAGCTCTTGGACGATGCAGGCTCTCCCGCGCCTGTCACGAGCGTGCTGGCCGGTCGCTTCCACAAGAACAAGTTCTACGTCATCGCCTTCAGCTCGAACACGAACAAGACGTATCTCTACCGCCTCAATCCCGACGGGACATCCGAGGGCACGCCGAACGGTACCCAGTCCACCTTTGTCGCGGTGCTCTGGACTGGCGCGACCCTATCGGCCCCGATGATGGTGAGCTTCGATGGCGGTATCGCTGGAACGCCCGTGTCCCGCCTCTACATCGCGGACAACAACAATCAGTATGACACGCTGTTCTGGAACTCGGACGCCAACACGATCAACAATCTCCAGAACGACTTTGCTGACTCGGGCGCGCTGCACAACACTCGCTACACCTACATCTGGAAGTACCAGTACTCCATGTGGGGCTCGGGCTTCTACCAGTTCGGCGCGGCCACCCGTCCCGAGATGATGCGCTTCAGTCAGCCGGGCCTCATCCCCTCCATCGAGCCAGACATGGCCGGTGCGGTCGGCATCACCGCGCAGGAGTGGTGGAACGTCGATCACCGAGAAGCGGGCGACCGTGGCGACCCTATCACGACCGTGGCGTACGCGGGCGGTGCGGCGATCATTTTCAAACGTCGGCAGGCCTACGCTCTCTTCGGCTACGATGCCGATACCTGGTCCCTCCGTCCCATCTCTGACAAGGTGGGCGCTATCGGTCCCTACGCCGCCTGCTCGACGGAAGATGGCTTCTGCTACTTCTGGAGTGACCGGGGTCCGCACATGACCGATGGACAGACCGTCGTAGACATCGGCGGCAACATCCGCAAGTTCGTCCAAGCGGTCGGCTTCAATCCCACGATCTCCGCTGAGTACTCGGTGGATGACAGCATGGTCTACTTCGCGGTGCCGCAGACCGGCTCGGGCACGCCCAACAGCTATCTCGGCTACCAACGGCAACAGGCGGCTGGGCCTGCCCAGGGACTCTTCTCCAGCGGCCAGTGGCTGAACAGCGGTGGTACGGCACTCCTCGTCACCTCGATGGCTGCCATCCCGAACCAGACGCTGCCGCCGCCCCAGGCAGCTCCGAGTGCGCTCGTGCTGACTCCAGTCTCTGGTACCGAGGTGGATCTCACCTGGGTGAACGGGGATACCTCCCTCGACACGACCACGGAGATCTGGCGTGGGCCTACCTCAGGCACGGAGACATTGCTCACCACCGTGGCGTCGGGCGTGGCCTTCTACGCTGACACAGGACTTACGCCCACCACGAACTACTTCTACAAGATCCGCCATGTCCGGAACGCGCAGAATAGCGCCTACTCGACAGAGCAGAGCACGCGGACGTTCTGTGCCACCCCGACACTCGTGGCGGCGAACAGCATTGCCACGGGTGTCCGGATCTCCTACACGAACAACCAGGCTGGTGCGGACATCGTCATCGAGCGCGGCGTGAATGGCACGACCTTCAGTGCCATCACCACGGTCTCGAATCCCGGCACAGGCGCCTTCACATTCGATGACACCTCTGGCACTGTCGGGATCACGTACTACTACCGTGTGAAGGCTAAGAAGACTGCCGAGGCAGACTCGGCCTACTCGTCCCCGGTGGTGAATGCCGTCTTCGGCTTCCCGCCGCCAGCGATGTCGAGTGCGAACCTCACCATCACCCAGTTCGGGACCTGCCTGTTCCACGGCAACATCACCTGGAGTGGCACGTTCTTCACAGCCAATGATACGGCGAAGATCTACCAGAGCTTCGGTGGTGGCGGCTTCTTCTTGATCGCCACGGTCTCGTTGCAGAGCGGGGCCTACACGGACACTCTCGATAACCCGCCGACCAACACGACGGTGCAGTACCGTGTGGACGCCTACGATGAGGGTACCACGCTCTCCAGCACGGCGACCACGCCCTCGCGAAGCCTTAACCATATTGCCGGGTGCCCAGCCTAATGATCACTCCAGCGTTTGCCTTCGAGAACACCGGCTCTAGAGTCTACAAGATTGGACGTGTAGGCTTGGACTCGGGCACCCAGGACACCGGTGGCGTCTATACCGCTGTGCTCAAGACCGAGCGGATCTCTCCCTTGGGTGAGGTGGGCCTCGTGGTCATCCGCCGCGTGGCCGTGCGTATCTGGCGGACTGGCGCCTTCCAAGCGACCATGAAAGTCTTCGTGGATGGGGCACAAACGACCACATTTGACGCAGGAGGCAACAAGGTGCTCCAGAGCGTATCGTTCACGGCGGTGGCCCCTACGGCACCTCCTATCGAATCCTGGATCGAAGCCTCTGTGAACGCCCCAGGGACCTACGTCGAAGTGGAGCTGGACGTGGCTTCCAACACCCTCACGGGCATCTTCCTGCCTGCTGAGGCGGAGGTGCACTTCTACCCCCTGCGTCGGGCCAAGGAACGTGGGGCCCAGAGCTCCTAATGATCCCCACTCCCCCAGGCCGTCGGGGTACCCGGAAGGCCCCCTCCATCCCCCAGGGACTCGATCCTGAGACCCGCACCTTCTTCGAGCAGACCTATGCCCAGTCTGCCCGGAGTATCTACATGGTGGACATGTGGTTCTTCAACGTGGTGGGGGGTACCACCACCAACCAGCAACTCACCCGTATCCAGACCGCCGGTATCGACGAGTGGATCTGCCCCCGGGATGGCTGGGTCTGGACCCTCTGGGTGAAGTGCACACCGGCCCGGACAGCAGGCACGCTCACCGCCAAGGTCTTCAAGAACGGTGCTCAGCTGGGCACGCTCACGGCGATCCTTGATGCGGTGAATACTACCTACAAGGCGTCCCAGGCTCCCACGACCGAGAACATGCTCTTCAAGGCGGGAGACAGCCTGGACATCCGCTACAGCACCGTCGGCTGGACGCCTACCACGGCCGACATCATCGCGGGCATTGAGGTAGAGCTATAGTTGAGCTATACTTACCGCATCAAGTGAGGGACTATGCCGCCACAGATGCCATTGATCAACTCGACCGCACCGAACAGTGGTGGGGGCTATCCGCAGTTCAAGACGCCGTGGGACACCACGAGTTACACGGGCATCCCTGGCGCTGGAAAGAAGGGTGGCCTGAGTGATCCCAAGAACGCTGGCAAGTCGATGGAAGACATCCTTAGCCAGATGTTCACGCCGTTCCTGAACCAGCAGATCAGCGCGCAGGGTCCTATCGGCAACTCCTTCATGAGCTCGATCCTCGATCCTTCGGCGAGCTTCAACCAGGCCCTCACGGCCACACAGGGCTTCGCGAACAATCTCTTCAAGCCCGGTGGTCAGATCGCTGGACAGATCGCTGGTGCTCGTGGCAAGGTGGCTGGACAAGGCTTCGCCCCCAGCGGTGCGGAGCGTGGAGAGAACGGCATCCTGAACCAGGGTGTCTCGGACATCTCCAACTTCTTCTCCACGCAAGCCGGGAACCTGGAGCAGCAACGCCGCTCCCTGCTCGGGAGCGCCTTCGGCGAGACGAACCAGAACATCATGGATCTGATCCAGTCGCTCTTCTCGGGCGCGGGCAGCATCGGTCAGCTCGGTCTTGCGGGCAAGAGTGTTCCCAAGGGCGGACTCCTCGGTCTCGGCTTCGGCCCACTGTAAGGTGACGCATGGCCATTCTCGGCACTCTCGGTAAGCTCTTCTCAGGCTTCGGCGACGTGACGGACTTCTTGCCGAACATGGCCCTGAAGGCGCTCCATTTGCCTCCCCTGACGAATCCGTTCAAGATGGGCGGAGATTTGCTGCAAGGGAAGGGACTCAAGAACCTCGGTACAGAGTGGGGTAACAATGCGAAGTTGGGAGCTTTGGCGGCAGGGGCTTACTTCGGCGGTCCAGCTATTGCACACGCATTCGGCATCGGTGGTGGTGCGGGTGCTGGTGCGGGTGCCGGGGCTGCCAGCGGTAATCCGATTGCTGCTGTGAGCGAAGGCCTCCCGAGCGGCACTGCCGCTGCAGGAGGCGTCACGGCACCTCCCGTTGGCTGGTCTGGCTGGCATCCAGCTGTGCACGCTGCAGGCATGGGAAACCTCACGCAAGGCATGGGCGGCATGAGTTCCATGGCCAACAGTGTCGCTGGAGGCGGTGGTGGCTACGGTGGCTCGACCTTTGCTGCCGCGCCTCCAGGGAACACGGTGGGCGGTGGCACCATCGGTCCTGGTGGTAACGCGGTGGGCAGCGGTGGTCCTGGTGCCGCCGAGCCCGCCAAGAGCATGAACCCGATCCTCAAGAGCTTCCTGGATAACTACATGAAGCAGCGTGGAGAGGCCTCGAAAGGGCAGCCACAGCAGTTCACTCCGCCGCCGATGCCGGGTGGTCGTCCAGGCCGTGAGTACTTCCCCTCGCTGGGAGGCTACTAATGGCTTCCCAAGGCTCGGGCCAGCTGAGCGTGCTCGCGGACATGGCGAAGAAGATGGACAAGGCCAAGAACACGCCCAAGGGTGCCTTCCCGGGCTTCGGTCGGAAGAGCGCGGGCTCCACGGGCTCGAAGCTCTTCAAGGGACGGAACTCGCAGAAGAACCTCAGCACGGAGCAAGAGACCTTGAACAGTCCGATCATGAAGGCCTTCACCCAGAAGCTGTCGCCACAGACGCCCATCACTAACGCGCTCAAAGGGTACTAATGGCTCCGCTCCAACCACCCCAGTTCTCTTTCCCGCCGATCCGGTACTCCCCGATCCAGGAAGCCTTCCGTGGCGCCCTGGACGTGGGGATGAGCGAGCTCTTTCAGCTGCCCTTCCAGAAGATGGCCCAGAAGCGGGAGCTGCAGAAGTACTCGCAGGAGCAGGACATCCAGCGGGAGTCGGAGCTCAAGTTCACAGGCCCGATGGCCCTGGCCAAGCAGCGTTCAGAGATTCAGACAGGCCAAGTGGTCCCAGGCAGCTCCCTCGATGCAGAGACTCGGAGCAACCTCGCCCGTGCGGGTGCAGCAGCCAAGTACTCTCTCAACGGTGAGGACTACTACACCCCTGAGGCGCTCACCGGGGCCAAGCGCTACGGTCTCCCGGTCGCCAAGGACATCCAGGGCTACATCGACGATGCCCGCAAGCGTATGGGCTTCAAGGGTCAGTCTGCACCCGTGACGGAAGGTGAGCTGCCAGAAGTCGCCTCTGCCATGGGCTTGGAGATGCCGATCCGTGAGATGCAGCAGCGAGAAGCACAGTTCGAAGAGCTCCGTGTCGATCAGCGGATTCAGCAGCTCAACACGCCCGGCCCCGAGTTCATGGAGCTCGCGAACAAGATTGCCTTCGCCCAGGACCCGAAGAATCCCGGTCACTTGACCCGGAACTTCCAGGACATCTTCACCTTCTCGAAGCTGCCCCAGTATCTCGGCATGCTGCGTGACCCGATCTTCCAGCGGCCCGAGAACGCGGCCTTGCGGAAGGATGTCGAAGAGAAGATGCAGCGGGCGCTGGCATTGGCGCCACAGGTCCGCTACGCCACTTCGTTCTTCCCATCGACGGAAGACTTCAACCGCTCGATGCAGTCGATGCGCACGGCCTCTCCATCGGAGGCAATCACCAGCGAGGTGGCTATCGCCGCCCGCTTGGCCGCACGGTGGAATCTGTTGCAGACACCGGACGGGAAGTACGTCACCTTCCATGGCAACGATCTCGACATGGCCAAGGCAATCTCGGCCCTGCAGTCCAACGATCCGCTCCTCCAGGCGATGAAGTACGCCATGTCCTATGGCTCGCCGGACAACATGGAATGGGGTGGTCGCAACGGTGCTCCGTATCCAACGAGCCAGCTCGTCAAGGACTACCTGAAGACTCGTGTCTTCCCGGCGATGCGTGGCCAGAGTGCGGGCGGCATCCCTGGAGCCACTGATCCCAGCTCGCCCAACTACAACCCTGCAGGGGACATCTTCGTGGGCCCGCAGTACAACGAGGGTGGCGAGGGTCCGGCGGCCAATCAGCGGACGCCCCCGACGCCCACCAGTGGCAGCAAGAATCTGATCATCCCGGCTGGCCCAGCAGAAGTCATGGGGGCCAAGGGTGCTCCATCCCGTGGCACGGCCCCAGTCAACCAAGTGGGCATGAGCAACGGTGGCCGGGCGCTCTACCAGGCCATCCACGACAAGGTGAAGGCGAACCCGACTTCGTTCGCCGAGTCCCGGATGATCATCGACTCGCTCTCTACGGGCTCGACCGATCATGTCATCTCGCAACTCAAGAAGCTCGCGTCGGACACAACCTTCATGCTCGACCCCAACTCGCGCAATGAGCTGCTCTTGGCCGTGCACGCCATCGAGGGTGCGCCACAAGGCCAACGGCCCACGCTCATCAACATGCTCCGCTTCCAGCTGATCCAGATGGCCACAGCCGGTCGAGAGGATGCGTTGGGTGCCGCACTGGGCAACGTGCCCGCAGCGGCTGCCGCCTCGACTGCGACGGCCAAGCCTGGAGCAGAAGAGAAGCCTAAGAAGGAGTAGCTATCTAAATACCTATCTAGTATACTACTAGCTGTACACGGAAACCTAGGAACCGCGATGCCCTCGTATGACGATCAGGACCCACAAGGTCCTCCTGCTCCGCACAACATCTTCGATCCCATCTTGAAGGCTGTAGCCGCCAAGGTCACGCAACACGGCCCGCAGCAGGCACTTCTGCATCGGCAGATCATCGGCAGTCCCTATGGCCCTCCCCTCGGCTTCGCTCCATTCTTCGCGGAGCTCTTCGGCATGGGCCAAGGCAATGCCACGAGCCAAGAGACGACAGAGGGCACGGTGGCTCCTGGCGGGACTGCACTGGATCTGACCGATCCCAAGAACAATCCTGGTGACACGAAGTTGCTCCCAAGCGAGCAGTTCGTCCGCATGTCCCGGGTGCTCGCGGCAGGTATTCGGAGTGCTGTCACAGGCGGCCTGACTGGCGTGGGTGTCGAACGCGCAGTTGAGGCTGGCGAGTTGAATCCTGCGAACGAACGTGAGAAGCTCGTGCTCCAGATCGCTCCGATGCTCGCGCAACTCGGTGTCCTCGTGCCGCTTGGCATGGCGGGTGGCGCAGCAGGCGCGGGTATCGGTCCAGAGCCACTCCTCGGCTCCATCGCGAAGGGCATGGGGATTGGCTCCATCTTCGGTGGTGCGAACGCAGCGGTCGAGCAAGCCGAGAGCTCCCTGCTCCCTGGTCATGCACCGCTGAACGCCACAGATGTCGGCCAAGCAGGCCTCAGAGGCATGCGCGACCCCATGAACCTCGCCTTCGGTGGCACGTTCGGCGCATTCAACTGGGGTGCTGGAAAGATCGCCAGCTGGCTGCTCCCGAAGCTCTACAACGGTGGCCAGCCGATGTCCCCACGGATGGCGGCCCCAGCAGCCACGGTCTTGGAGAGCCAGGTCCGTGGAGATATGTCCCAGTTCGTCCCCGGCCCGGGCATGGTCATCGACGGGAAGCAAGCGGTGCAGCTCAAGACTGGAGCCATCAAGTGGCGGACGAAGGACCCCACGACCGGTCAGTGGCGCTGGGCAAAGACACCGGATGAGGTGGCGCAGCGGAACTACGCCAAGGACTTGCTCGCCCGGACGCAGCAGCAGGCCACGCAGAGCCCTGAGGGACAAGCAGTGGCGGCCGCCACGGAAGCCGCGACGCCCACCAACCCCCAGTCCCTGCCGCGCGAGCTCCAGCCTGATGCCGACAAGATGAACGGCATCGGGGCGATGTACTTCAACACGCAGGGTGGTCGCTTGATGAACAAGCTCCGCATGAAGAACGGTGCGGAGAACTTGCAGCGGGAACTCATGACCATCAAGCGGATCATGGTGGACCCGACACTCCCCGAGGATGAGCGGATCACCGCCGGTGGCCGTGTCGCTGCGCTGGAGAAGGTGCTCGGCCTGGAGCAGAGCATCGGCGCCAAGACATCCTTCGAGACCGAAGCCGCCGCCATCGAGACCGTCCGCTCCATCAAGCCGACCTGGGGTGAAGCGGGCGTCATGCGGGAAGCTTCCCAGCTCGCGATTGACGGCAACCGGGATCTCGCTGACCGTATCCGCTTCTACGCCAAGAACGATGTCCCAGACGCCGTCCACGCGAAGATCACGGATCGGGTGCGAAAGGCGAACCTCGCTAACTACAAGGGTCTCCGCCGCCAGTCCAACGCGCTCTACAACGGCAAGCTCGTGAAGATCGTGGACCGGGTCGGCTTCGGCATGACCATGGTGCGCGATGTCTCGGCCCCCGATGCGGTGCCGATGTACGTGGATGCAGCAGAGCTCACCCCGGTCCCCAAGGCTGGTACCACCGTGCGCATGAAGGATGGCACCACGGGGAAGGTCGAGACCGTGGATCTCCAGAACGCCCGTGCCGGTGTCCGCAAGCGTGGCGGTGACATCTCCTCCGAGGAGATTGCCTCCTTCCTGGAAGTGGGCGATGACGAGACGACGGCCTCCACTCACCAGTTCGAGCAGCAGCTGGAAGCCAAGCCGAACGAAGCCGCGATTGTCCCGATCCCGGATGCCAAGGCAGTCACGAACACCGGTGAGGCCGTCACGGTCACTGGGGTCAGCCAGGATCTCGCCAAGGTCCGGACCCGTGGTGGGAAGACGAAGACCGTGGCCCGCGCAGACTTGGCCCGCTCGACGGATGAGCGGCCTGTCTCGGACATCGAGGGTGCCCTCCAAGCCGCCTACCGTCTCCGTGACCAAGGCATCCTGAAGGACGAAGATGTCGCGGTGGCCCGTGCCCGCTTCGAGAAGTACGCAGCCGAGCAAGGGATCGAGCCCGGCGCTCCGCGTCCGGCCTCGCTCCGGCAGATCGTGGACTTCACGCCTGGCTCGCTGCCCGAGAAGGGCCACAAGATGCTCTTCTTCCGCGTGCAGAACGCCAACAAGGACGCCTTCGAACAGGCCTGGCAGAACGGTCCCCTCTCGCCAGAGAACCTGAAGGCGCTCGTCGCTGACCGCGCCACGCCGAAGGGACAGTTGTCCATGACACCCCATGTCCTGCCTCCAGAGATCCAGGAAGGCGTGACGAAGATGTACGGCCTGGAAGTCCCAGCAGATCTCGCGCCCATGGAGCGGTACAGCGGGAACGCCAAGAGCGCCATTCGGGCACTGGGCGGTAAGGGTGTCGTGGAGAAGTACTCCTCCCCGGTCAACCTCCCACCGGATGTCTTCAACGTGGGCCGTGTCTACCGCATCGCCGATGAGCTCATCAAGCAGGCGCAGCGGGCGGATACGTGGCTGCAGTTCATGGGCCAAGAGGAGCAGACGAGCTACCTCAAGAACTTGATCAACCTGAACGCCAAGGTGGATCATGAGATCGCCCAGACGGCTACGGAAGCTCGTGTGGCGCATGTGGCAGCGGCCAACGCCGTGGCCACGAACGATGGCGTCGCCTTCCTGGAAGCGGAGACAACTCGTGCGGCCAAGGCTGCGGAGCTCGCCAAGGAAGATGTGGCCAGCTACTTCCTGCAGCCCGAGGTAGCAGGGGTGGTCGATAAGACCCTTGAGGCCGCTGCGCTGCTGGACGAGAACATGCAGGCGCGCCACGCGGAGTTCGAGCAGCAGGGCCTTACGGAGGCCACCAAGAACTTCTACCATGCCATGCTCGCGGATATGCCTGCCGCCGCTGAGCGGGCCATGACCGACAAGATCATGGTCTCGCGGAGCAAGAACATTCCTGGACAGCGGCTCTTCGTGGTGAAGCGCAACCGTCCAGGGACCCATGGGCGCTACGGCGAGGGTCCGATCACGCCCACGCAGGAGACCTACTACGAGATGACGCCCATTGATCCCCAGGGTCGTCCCCTGCGGGAGGCTACCGTGCAGGCTCAGACCGAGGAAGAGGTGGAAGCCTATCACGGTCAGCACGGCTACATCCCCGCGAACACGTATCTCGCCAGCTCGGATTGGGTGCACGCCCAGAACCCGAATGTCCAGCTGCGCGTGCGTCCTTCGGTCGCTGGGAAGCTGGAAGCCACGGTCGAGCAGAAGCTCCAGATGCCATCGCCCCAAGAGTTCAACCCAGACTATCCCAACCGGAACCTGTACACGCCTGAGCAGAACAAGATCATCGCGGAGATCCTGGAGCAGCATCAGGACGCAGAGGGTGGCAGCACCTACTTCAACCAGAAGGACCGTCAGGCCTTCGATAGTCAGGAGCAGCTCGACGCCTGGGCTCGTGCGCAGGGCTTCCGGGAGACCCAGACCGGAGAGGGTGATCTCTCCCTCGCCAAGCGCTTCGCTGATCTCCCGAGCACGGACAAGCTCGCGAAGCAGGCTGGGGCGTACGTCGAAGTTCCGCCACGGAAGGAGTACACCGGCAAGGTCGTGAACGTGCGGAACCCAGAGACGGGCCAGCTCGAAGCTCGGAAGGTCTTCCGTACCGTCACCAAGATGAAGGCTCTCAAGCTGGTGGAGTCCAACTTGAAGGAGATCATCAAGGACGCCGTGAACCTGCAACGAGTCGTCCCGGACCCAGTGTTGGAGTACATCAATGACTTCGCGGACATCTACCGCGAGCACATGGGCGTGCCACCGTTCTCCAAGAGCTGGCGGGCCGCTCTCGGCATCCCAGATGTCGAAGACATGATGCCCAACCCGAACCCGCAATCCATTGATCCATCCAGTGTGGATCTCCCGAACGTGAAGTACACGAAGGGGATGAACGCCCCCACGCCCAAGACGGATCAGTTCATCACGCACGTCAGCTTGGGAGAACTCTTCACGGAGGATGAGTGGGGTGCTCTGGAGCTCGGCCCGGACATGCACACGTCTGGAGCTGTGCAACACGTCCCCGATGACGCCCAGTTCCTCTACGCCCATGTGCTCGGCGTGAAGGGCCAGGGAGCCTTCCGGGAGTTCGATGCCGCCGCCAAGGCTGCCGCGCAGGAAGCAGCCTGGAGCAAGTGGACCGAGGCCTGGCGGAAGGCGCAGGAGACCGGCGAGAGTGGCCCAGCCCAGTTCTCCACGGACAAGCTCTCCCTTGGCACGTATCAGCCGACGGGTCAAGTGGTGCAGATCCTGCCCTTCGATCTGGCATCCACCGAGCGTCCCATCAAGTTCCCCGATGGCTCGGAGATGACGGTCAACCGGGATCTCGTGGAACCCTCCAAGTTCCGTACACGGGATGAGCACGACTATGCCATCGCCCAGCTGATCCGAGAAGGCCGCTACGGCGAGTACTTCAAGGGTGAGCCGGACATTGGCTTCGGCAAGGTGGAGCAGGAACTCGGTCTCCTGGGCAGCCGTGACCGGGAAGTGCTCAATCAGGCCATCGCGGGCAAGGCCTTCGAGTACGCGCAGCAGCTCGTGCCGCTGGAGAACAACAGTCTCGCAGGTCCCCAGGAAGCCGTAGACGGCCTGCTGGATCTCTACAACCGCTCCCTGTGGATCAGCTCGGAGACACCGGAGCCTGCGGTGAAGCCCACACGCTCGCTCACGCCACTGGAGACGGAGCAGAACGTGCTCAACGCCATCCGGGCCGTGAACCCAGAGCTAGAGAAGCCCTTCCGCATCGCAGCGGAGCGGCACTACCGTCAGCAGCTCGGGGACACGCCCTTCGGTGATCTCCTGGCCAAGGCCCACGCGGGCCTGCTCCGCTACGACATCAAGGACGAGGAAGCGCTGCGGAAGGCCCTGGGGGTCTCCAAGCACGCCCCTATGGCCCGGGTCATCCAGGAAGCAATCAAGCAGCGCTATCTCGATCCGAACGTGGCACGGGTGGCGAAGAAGATCAGCTCGGAGCTCGGCTACTTCAGCTGGCTGGACAAGGCTGATCTGCCAGGCGAGGTGAAGGTCGAGTACCCAGGGGCCCACGACATTGGCCTGTTCACGGAGTACGGCGTGACGCCCATCAAGAAGGCGGCCCGTCATCCGCTCACGAAGATGTTCCTGAACATGGTGGACCTGGCCAACTCAGAGCAGAGCCGGTACAACCGTCGCTCCTTGGAAGTGGTCAACGATCTCACTCAGCACGGCATGAAGCTGGCGAAGGGATCGCCAGACTCCATGGAGATCGACCGGTTGCGCACGACCTATGACACCTGGGAGGAAGCGAAGGCGGCAGGCGTGGATGAGAAGTATCACTATCCCTTCCTGCGCGCTGTCAAGTTCTACGATGAGGGGATGGAAGACCACATCCGGGATGCCATGCAGAAGGGTATCCAACCGAAGTACATCGACATGGATGCCATCAATGCCGAGCGCGAGAAGGGCTCCGCCGCCATTGGGAAGCTGGAGTCGTGGCTGCACGAACACGGCGTTGATGTGAACCGGATGATGCCGGGCTTCGCGGTACTCACGAAGGAGAAGATTCCAGACATTGGCTTCCAGGGTGAGGTAGAGACCGGTCGCTTCACGCACGACGAGATCGAGGCCTTCCTCCAGCTCCGTCGTCAGTATGCCAACGCGAAGGAGCTGCCGCCAGGTACCGATCAGCGCTTCACTCGGGACTTCGACTTCTGGAAGCGCTACGGACGGAAGCGCTACGTCTCCCATGTCCAGAACGGGAACATCGGCCTCTTCATCAACCGGGGCGGCCAGGAGCTCATTGCGGGCTTCGCCCCGAGCTTCCACGAGGCTGCCTTCACCTTCAGAGACTTGGTGGAGCAGGGCCACATCTCCCCAGCCGAAGCGGATGGAGCTGTGTTCCGTCCAGTGGGGAAGGTCGTCGATCCCACGGATGCTCGCATTCTCCAAGCCAGCCGCAAGGAGTGGAACCGGGCCATGAAGGCCTTCGCTGACCACATCGGTGCGGATGGCGAGGATGTGAAGGGCATCTTCATCCCACAGAAGGTGGGACCGACTCCTGAGCAGAAGGCTCCGGCGCTTGGTACGCTCCAATCGGCGAAGCCACGGGTGGCGAACCTTCCTCGTCCGCATCCTGATTTTGTGGATGACATGATCGCTTACAATGCCCGCATTGGCCGTGCCCAGTACAACTTCAAAGTGGCGAAGGCCTGGCAGGTGCTCCAGAACGATCAGCTGGACCGGACGCTCTCCGCACAGGCGGGCGTGCCGGAGCTCAGCACCATGCCCAATCTCAAGCGTGACATGGACGAGTACGCCCGCTCGGCCCTTGGGGAGTACACCACCATGGATAAGATCTCTGACTGGGTGCAGAGATGGGCCACCATGTCCTGGGCGGCTCCCATGGAGGGCTTCAAGAAGCTCGGTGCACAGATCGGCTTGAGTGATGGCAGCCCACTCAGCTGGGGTGACATCCTCAACTCCGAGACGTATCACCGCAAGTTCGCATCGCGGGCACGGGCCTCCAGCACGGTGTCGTACAACGCGCTGCGGAAGCTGGTCATCAATCCAGCGTCGGCGCTCTACAACGCCACCCAGTTCCACGTCTACGCCGCGCCCTTCGCCCGTGGGGCCAACGAGTTCGAGCGCTTCGTGAATGCCAACACCGCCTGGAAGGACGGGATCAACCTCTGGTACAACAACACATTCGGTGGTGGCCCGCCAGAGCACCTCAAGGGGATCTGGCCGCTCATTCATGAGATCGGCCCGGACCTGATGCCGTCGAAGCAGCTGGCGGGTGGCTCGGGATCGAGCTGGGGTGACGTAGCAGGCACGTTCCCACAACGGGCCGGGAAGAACCTCTGGGACTACTCCACGGATGTCGGCAAGTGGATGGGCATGCTCGCGTTCAACGGTGGTGAGCAGAGCGGACGCTTTGCCACGGTCGTCATGGAACTCAAGGGCTACCTGGAGGAGCACGGCGTCAACTGGCGTGATCCCAAGGCGATTGCAGCACACCCAGACATCGCCAGTGAAGCTATGTTCTCGGCTAAGCGGCTGATGGAGAAGACCTTCTTCAAGTACGATGCCCTCGGTATGCCGAAGATGTTCTCGAAGCTCGGGCCTGCGGGACGGCTGCTCTTCCAGTTCAAGCCGTTCATCATCCAGGCGACGGGCTATGAGTATGACCTGTGGCGCGCAGCGATCCAGAACAAGCCAGAAGCCTGGGGTCAGCTGGGACGCCACGTCGGCATGCTAGCCGCGCTGGGTGGAGCGACAGGGCTCATGGCCCATCCCATCATCAGCTATCTGGGGGCTCTCGTCAAGTTCCTGACGCCAGGTCGCCCAGATGTCATTCACATGGCTGGACACAGCATTCCGTTGAATGTGGATGGACTGGAAGCGATCTCGGAGAACGCGCGGCAGCAGAGCATGACCGGTGAAGAGCGGATCAATAACACGATGCGGTATCGGTGGCAGGATCTCCTGAACTACGGCATCCTGGGCTCGGCCTTCCACGTCGCCACCGGCAACCGGCTGGGCGTCTCAGGGCAGGACATCACGCCAGACTTCTCTGACTTCCCGCACTGGCTCGTCTCGGAAGCAGGCCCGACGTTCAGCCTGTATCCGCAGCTGGCCCAGGCGTGGGGCAAGTATCTCTCCACTGGACGTGGGACAGGGAGAGCCATGTTGGGTGGCGCGGCTGGCATGCTCGCGTCTCACTTGATCTCCTCCAAGCTCACCGGTGGGGCCCCGCTGCCGTTCTCGGGTGCCACCGGGGGCCTCGTGGGCGCGTGGCTGGCCTCCAAGAGCGCGGATAACCCCTTTGGCGACTTCCTCTTCAAGTCCAAGGAGGGCAAGCAGCTCGTGTTCAACCTGGTCCCGGCCATGGCCCGGAACGCCTACAAGACCTGGGAGATCTACAATCACGGCAATATCACGAACTTGGATGGCGAGCCGCAGCAGGTGCCCTATGAGAACCGGACGGAAGAGATGGCCGCCATGCTCGCAGGCTTCTCGACCATCCGGCGGGAAGAGTACCAGGCGGTGAACTCGTTTGAGAACTCCCTGGCGGCGAGCTACAATACGACACGGGAGATCGTCACGAACTCCATGGCCGTCGCGCTCAAGGAAGGCAACACGGAGGAAGCATGGCGCATCTTCCTAAAGGCACAGCATATGGGCGTCTACATCCCGGAGAGCGCGGTGCAGACGCGGCTCCAGGATCTGACGCAGGAAGCCATGACCACGATGCAGCAGCACCAGAACGCTGTCACCCGCTACACGCAGCCGTAGGCATCATCGCGACGCTCATGCGTCGCAGATGCCGGAGGCTGCAATACGGAGCTACTCCTATGTGCTATCCCTATCCCTGGTGGGGCACCCCTTACCGGTTCGACTGTAGCTAGATGAGCCAAGGCTCCGCGAGCTTCTCCGTCCTCTCGACTGATGTCCTGAATACGACCTATGTGGTCGCGCACGGGCTCAGTCTCCCCCCGCAGATCGTCATGGCCAATCTCACCGGTCAGAGCACGACGGGGGCACTCGTACAGGAGAACTATCAGAAGTCCTTCGGCATGGCGGTGCTGCCCAAGGGAGGCTCTCTCACCCATCTCTGCACCGGTGCCCACTCGGACAACGCCCAGTCAGTCACGCAGGCGGATGTCGCCTTCCAGAGCGACTGTATCGTCTGCGAGCTGCCTATCGGCTTGGGAGCAACGGTCACAGCGGGGAAGCTCTCCGTCCTCTCCATCGACGCCACGAACATCACCTTCAAGCTCATTGAAGTCTTCACAAAGAGTGCCATCGTCAAGACGTGGTTCTTCGCAGGTAACGAGTTCACCTGGATCGACCTACGGACCTATCAAGGGCCCACGACGCCCCAGGCCCTCTCCTTCTCCCAGCCCGGCTTCAAGCCCGACATGGTCCTCTTCTTCGGCGACCATCTGAGCCAGGCCGTGCCTTTCGTCCAGCCCGACTCGCCCACCCACATCGGCGTGTGCGACAAGAACCTGAACCAGTGGACCTGGGCGGGTGGGGAGAACACGAACGGTGGTGGCGGTGGGGGCGGCTCAGGCCGGGCCACCAGCTACATGCTCGGTGGCAAGTGCTTGTCCATCATGAAGAACAACGCGGCGGACATCAACACGCAGGCGAGTGTGCAGAGCCTCGATACCCTGGGCTTCACGCTCAACTTCGACACCATCAACCTGGACTCCGGCCAGACCACCGGTCGCCGCTTCGCTGCCCTCTGCGTCCAAGGCGGCAACTGGGCCGCTGGTAACTTCAATAGCTTCAACGATGTCGCCTCGCACACGATCATCAACACCCTCCCGTTCAATCCCCAAGCGGTGATGTTCGTGAGTGCCAACAAGGCCGCCTCTACCTCACCGACGGTCGATCTGGCCAGTGAGAACCAGAGCTGGGGCCTCGTGAACCAGAACGGGAACACGGTCGCCTACGTCGGACAGAAGGGTCTGCCCTGGACGCCCTCCACGGTGGTCTATACCGACGAAGACGCCACGCTCTGCTACTTGAACGCGAGCACTGCCCCCGCCCGCCAAGGGGCTGCGGCGGCCACCCTGATCACCGGCGGCTTCTCTTGGCAGCACACGGTGGCCGATCCCACCCCATCCTTCGTGGGCTACCTAGCCTATGCCACCCAACCTCCAGCGGGCGTCCTCACGACCATCCACAAGACGGTCGATCCTAAGGGGGCCGGAGACTATCTCTCCCTCGCCGCCGCCTTCGCGGGTGAACTGCTCACGCACAAGAACATGCTCACCCAGAACATCATCCTCGCCTTCGACTGCGTGAAGGGCATCGACACGGCTGCCTTCGCGGTCCCCGGGTGGAACAACCCAGGTGGTGCGGGCTACATGACCGGGCCCTCGAACTACATCCAAGTCACCGCCCTCGATGGCCATGTGGGCCGGATCGACGCCAGCGGGAACACCTACCTCCTGGACATCAACGGGAACGCCAACGTCCTCGCGGCCCTCGTGAAAGCCGAGTACGTCCGCTTCAAGCAGATGCAGCTCCGGCTCACCGTCAGCGACGGCAGCTCCAGCGGCGGTGGCTTCTTCGTCGCCTCGACCGGCATGGTGGCCCCCACTCGCTGGGAGTTCGTGAACTGTATCGAGCAGCACATCCTCACGAACGGCTCCGTCGCTGAGTGCTTCCATCCGCCCTCGGCCACCTTCGACGTGGCGGGGGTCACCTGCTTCTTCATCAACTGCATCGCCTACGATGCGCTGAGCCGCGACATCTCGGTCACCGGCTTCAACTCGGCCCTGGCCGTGAACCAGCTGATCGTGCGCTACAACTGCACCGCGATCAACTGCAACCAGGGCTTCCAGGACCATGCGGACGTGATCGACAAGAACAACGCCGCGCTCTGGTGCGACAACGGCTGGAACACCTCCACCGGCCCGAACGCCGCCTCGGACTACAACTTCTCCACCTGTGGCCCGACCGGACGGAATGGCGCGCTGCTCCCCGGTGTCCAGTCGAGCGGTACTTTGGATGCGAAAGGAGCCCACTCCTCCAACGGCCTCCCGGTCTACCTCCAGGTGAACAGTGCCCTGCCGCTCCCTGGCGACCCCAGCCTGATCGGCAAGGGCGTGGATCTCTCGGCTGATGCCACGTATCCCTTCAACTTCGACGTGACCGGAGCGACCCGCACAGGACTCTGGACTATCGGGGCCTTCCAGGTCTCGACCGCTGCCTCTCTGACCCAAGGCGTCTGGTGGGTGTGGGTGGGCGGTGTGCAGCACAACGCAGCCACCGTGGCGGTGAAGTTCAACCTCGCCACTATCCATGCCCAGCTCCGCGTGGCCACGAATCCCTCGCTCATCGGCTTCGCCCAGTACGGCGACCTGGTGACGAATGCGAACAACGTCGCCCAGTTCGCCATCTCCGTGAACCCTGGGGCCACGTACTACTATCAGGCGCTAGACAACGGTGTCGCCACGGGCCCGATTGGCACCTTCAAGGCGCACCCGTATCCCAACCAGCCCGCCTCCTTCGCTTTCACCTGTGGCGGCTGCTCGGACACGGGCTCCAACACAAACCTCTATGACGCGATCCGTGCCTACAACCCCTTGCTCCACATCGAGTTCGGTGACCTGCACTACTGGAACATCATCTCGAACGATCAGACCCTCTGTCGCCAAGCCCTCGACTGCGTGGGCCTCGCCCCCAAGCGTGCCAAGCTCTATCAGAACGTGGCCGCTGACTGGATCTGGGACGACCATGACTTCGGCAAGGATAACTCGGACACCACCTCCCTCGCGAAGACGGCGGCCCAGCTCACCTACCGCGAGGACTGGCCGATCTACACACTCCCTGGCACGGTCCCGCTGCCCCTGACACAAGCCGCCACGATCATCTTCGTGAAGCCGGTGACCCGCTACGAGGCCAAGCGAGGCCACGTCGCCTTCTACAACTGGGCGAACTTGACGGCCGTGAACGTGGATCTCTCCAGCGTCCTGTCCACCGGTGATGCCTACTCGATCTATGACGTACGGGATCTCGTAACGCCTATCCTCACAGGCACCTATGCGGGTGGCACGGTCGCCTTCCCCACCACGCAGAAGCCTGATCCCACACCCTCGGGTGGCTTTGTCTCCACGCCCACCGCCACGGCGCCCTTCTTCAACGCCTTCCTGGTCGTGGGACCGGCAGCGAGCTTCGCCACGGACTTCTATGTCTCCCCCACCGGCGGCACGGGTGCCGGGACGATTACCGACCCCTGGTCGCTCACCTACGCCCTCAGCGGCGCTGGTGGCGCTATCGTCCCTGGCAAGGTGATCGCCGTCCGTGGCGGGACGTATGATACGGGGACGACGACGCTCAACATTGGTACGGCTGTCAGCGGGCTGCTGGGATCAGGAGTCGATGCTCCCGACTCCAAGGTCATCTTCCGTGCCTACCCAGGCGAGAAGTGGAAGATCCGCAATCGTGCCAACTCCTCGGCCTCTGGCGACGCCGTCCACTTCGGCTGTGACTACACCTGGTTCTGGAACGTCGAGTGGTACGATGACGGCTGGGTCTCGCGCGATGTCGTGCCTGTCTTCAACGACGGCCTCACCCTCAACGCGAGCCACGCCAACGGGGTGAAGCTCATCCACAACATCATCCATGACTTCGAGTCCGCAGGCATCGGTGCCTTCAACGGCACGGTGAACTCGGACAAGTTCGAGGCCTACGGCTGCATCATCTACAACCAGGGCGTGAACCGGAATCAGCAGGGCCACAACCTCTACCTCCACCACGCTGGGTCCTCCTCAGGCGTGATCAACATCGACACGAGCATCATCTTCAACTCGTTCGGACTGAACTGCCAGTACTACTCGGACTCGGACTTCGTGGACTGGGCCAACTTCCTGAACAACATCTGGTTCGGTGCCGGAGCTCTCGTGGGCGCTCCCGGTGGCACCCAGTACCAGCAGCAGAGCCTGCTGCTCGGCGGCAACGGTCACGCCCCGAACAACTGTGTCGTCACGCACAACCTGTTCTTCCAGCCCGATACCGGTGTGGCGCTGCTCCGCATCGGCTACAACAGCGCCTTCACCATGAGCAACATCGAGGCGGGCAACAACTATGGCGTGGGCGGTGGCTCGTCCGGCGGCATCTTCTCGACCTTCGTCCTGAACGCGGTCGGCTCGCCCCAGAGCTCGATCTACATCCACGACAATCTCTGGAAGGCGGCCGATGGGAACTCGATCCTCTCGATCTTCGACGCTGGCATCCTCGGTTACCAGTGGACGAACAACGAGTGGCACCATGTCTCCACTGGTGGGTTCAACGGCACGTCCTACGCTGCCTTCAAGGCGGCCACCGGCTTGGGCGCCACCGACACCCAGTTCGATGGCGTCCCTGGCGCTCCCGTGATCCTGTCAGCGGGCCCGATCTACCACAGCTTCATCATTGGCCGCTGCCGCTTCGTGCTCACGGACCTGCGCTCCAACCGGTCCCCGAACGGGAACCCCGATAACGCCAGCAAGACCATGATGGGGGCCACCCAGCTCAGCTGGTTCCTGGGGGAGCTCACGACCGCGAAGGCCCAGGGCCAGTTCGTCTTCTGGTTCTCGACGGTCCCCTGGATCGCCCCCGTGGGCGACAACAGCTCAGACAACTGGGGTGGCTTCACCACCGAGCGCCAGGTCATCTCGAACTACATCGAAGCCAACGGGTTGGGGAACAGCATCGCGATCATCTGCGGTGACATGCACAGCGCCGCCATTGATGACGGTAGCCATGATCGCTATAATGCAGACGGTACCGCGAATGGGCTCGTGGTCTTCCTGCCCTTCCCCGAGAACCAGACGACGCAGACGTACGGGGGAGTCTACACCCAGGGTCCCATCACCCATGCCGGTACCCGGCTCATGGGCTTCGCTGGGCTCGTGAACGTCGTGGACAATGGTCAGCAGCTCGCCATCACGTATCAGGTATTCAACGAGCTGGGTGTCCAACTGACCCTCCAGCGGACCTACTCCCTGCCTCCGGCATCTGGCTTCGGTGTCGGCAGCCTCACCGGCAGTGACCTGACAACTTCCACGATCCAAGAGATCCTGGACCGTCACATCGAACGCTACCGTCTGCCAGGGTACCGCAATGGCTGATCAGTTCATCCAAGTCCCCCTCGACTCCGGCGGCAAGAAGGTCGCTACCTCCGAGCTTGTCAATGCTGGCGGCGCCACTGTCGAGCGGCAGCAAGTCGTTATCAGTGACGCAGCTACAGCCGCTGGCGTGGCTCCGGTTAGCACGGTTGCTCCAGCCGGTACGGAAGCTGGGCTCTACGTCCGCATCGTCAGTAGCGGTCCTGGTGGCGGCTCGACCGTAGATGTCACTGACCGTGCCGCTCGTGTTCTAGGCCACGTTACAGTCGATGCAGGCTCAGCGGTCATCGGTCACGTCATTGTAGACTCGGCAGGCGCGGTGAGCGTTACCTCGCTCCCCTCCATCCCTGCTGGCTCAGCGGTGATTGGCCATGTGATTGTAGACAGCGGGACTATCGGTATCTCTGGGACAGTCACCACAGACCCCACAGATCGCTCAGGACGCCTCCTAGGGCACGTCACGGTCGATACCCTGCCCTCGCTACCCTCTGGCTCGAACGTGATCGGCCATATCATTGTAGACTCAGGCTCCATCGCGCTGAGTGCTGCTATCCCAGCCGGTAGCAACGTGATCGGTCACGTCATTGTGGACAGCGTCACTGGCACCGTGACCGTGGCTGGCACCGTCGCCGTCTCCAGCGTGGCCGGTACTGTCACGACCGATCCCACCGACCGTGTGGGCCGACTGCTCGGTCACGTCACGGTAGACAATGCAACTCTCGCGGTGACACTAGCTTCCACCGTTATCACTGATCCAGCAGATCGTCCTGCTCGTCAACTCGGCCAGGTACAAGTCCTTGAGCAGGCTGGTATCGAGACGCTCATCAGCTTGATGAAGCTACAGATTGGCTTGTTGCGCGGCATCAGCTATCAGCTATCTTTCATCAACAGTCCACGCATCGAAGCACCGGACCCCACGGTATTCATTGACGCCCCATTGAGTTAGGAGTTCCTATGCCTCTTCCAGTCTCAGGACAAGTTGGTGAACAACAGCTGGGAGTTGGCGTCACTACCCAACCCCTTCGACAAGGTCGTCTGGCCGATGTCATCGTCAGCGAGCTGAACGGTCGCTACTATGAGCAGTGCCGCGCTGGCCGTCTCTTCATTGCCCAGGCCATTGTCACAGCTCCGGTGGTCTATACGACCGCTGCCGGTACCGGTGGCCCGCTGATCTGGAACGGTTCCACTACGGTCAATATCGTCCCGCTCGCTGTCAGTTTCGCTCTGACTACCGCTGCCACGACAGCCGCATTCGGTCTCGGCCTCACAGGAAATACCGGGCAGCCTAGCGCTCCGACCACGACTACCGCCATCGACGGCGTCCGCAACCTGTTCCTTGGCGGTGCCGCACCCAACGCGAGCGCCTTCCGTGTCGGAACAGTTGTCAATGCAGGAAACTTCCTGCTTCCGTTCGTCGGCATTCATCTCGGTGCTACATCAGTCGATACCACACTCCCTGGCTTCGTGGATCTCGGCGGTAGCATGATTGTGCCTCCAGGTAGTTGGTGCTCGGTAGCCGCGACCGTGACTGCCACAGCGGCGGTACTCACGATTGGCCTGATCTGGGCGGAAGTCCCGATCTAATGCTCGCCCTCTGGGAGTACTTCTGGAACGTGAAGGACTGGGAAGGTCTCAAGCCGACCACCCAGCCCTTCATGAAGTTCCGAGTGGAAGAGATCGGTCCTGGCATGTACATTACGGATGAGAAACCACAATGACCGAGTCCCAGCGGATCGTCGCCAAGATGAACCATGTCAAGCCTGCTCCCAAGAAGGAGTCCATGCCTGACATCCTCCGGATTGCCAAGGGTGGCCGCAAGACCGTGGTGGTCCACGCTGAAGCGTACGGTAGCCCCAACCCGAGTAGCTAGGAGCCCCCATGCCCGCAGTCTCCGAGAAGCAACGCCAGCTCTTCGCCATCGCTGAGCATCACCCCGAGAAGCTCCACAAGGAGAACAAGGGCGTGCTCTCCATGAGCCAGAAGCAGCTCCACGAGTTCGCCTCGACCAAGGGCCTCGGGAAGAAGAAGGCTGCCCACGCCACCCTCTCCAAGGCCAAGAAGGCCTTCGGGAAGAAGTAGTGGACTGGCCAGAGGTGATCAGTGGCATGCTCCTGGCCCTCGCGGCGAACGGGATCTCCCCGCACCACCTGCTGCCACGGATCGCTATCGAGCTTGCCCCCTCTGTGGTCTACGAACGCTTCATCGACAAGAACGGCTGGAGCTGGAAGGATGTCGGATGGAGATCTGGCGCGACCGTAGCCGTAGAGATTACACTCCACTTCTAGACGATGAGTCCTGGCGTGGCGAGATTCACCTCGCGGACTGGCCCTGGGAGTTCGCCGGTCCCGAGTACACGCTCAACCTGATCCATCGGGGATCACCCTGGTGGTTGCTCAACAAGCGAGGCCATCATGCTGGGTAAGATCAAAGCCTTCATCAAGTGGCTCCAGAGCTTCGAACCAGCCTGGATGACCAAGAGCACCTGGATCAACGAGGGACTCAGCGGCGTCTTCTACATCCCCCTCGCCATCTGGCTCGGCCCGTACTGGGCCCTGCTCATCTACACGACCGGCAGCTACGGCTACGAACGCTGGCTCGATCCCTGGGGCTGGGATGATCTCGACTTCGCTCAACGGGAGATTGCGGCCCTCCTGCTCACTCTACTCTGGACGGTCCTGTGAACAACAAGCTCACGTTGCTTATCGCGGTCGCTTGTGGCGTCATTCTGGGCAGCCTGTTGTTCCGGCACACCAGCCTCCCACCTGTGCCACGTATCGTCACCCAGTACGACACGGTGCGTCAAATCGACACACTCTGGCTGACGAAGCTCAAGCACGACACGGTCCAGAAGGTGAACATCGTAGAGCGGGTGATCCGGACACCCGCCGAAACGATCTACAAGGTGCCTAACTTGGTGGGTCTCGAAGCCCTCCAGATCGGTGAGAAGCGCGGTGACTCGACCCTGGCCTATGGCTTCCTCTTGCAGGCCACAGATTCGGCCTACACGCTCTCCCACTGGCAGTACCAGTACTGGACGCCCGGTCCCCTGCGTTCGTTGCGTGTAACGCCAACTGGGGCCCCTGCCATCGTCTTTGACGATCCTCCGCCTCAGTGCGACCTGAAGTGTAAGGCCCACTGGGGCGCTGGCTTTGTAGCCACAGTGGAACTCCTCCGACTCATCTTCGGTCACCCTTGACAAGCCACGTCCGGAAGGTATAATCAGAGGCGTCGGTGGCCCCGTCGTGGGCCACCAGCTACGGTACCCTCTCTCTCTCACTATGCGAAATACTGATGTCCCCGGCGTCTCTCATGGACTCCCCCGAACTAGAGCAGGCGCCATCACGGCCCTCCAGCGGTACGAAGCCGCCAACGCCGATCTTCCGGCGGCAGTACGTCGTCTCCTGGGACTTGCTGCACTTGGTCGCTACTTCGGGAGAACAGTGCTTGAAGCAGCAGTTGGCAGCACGCTTCCGAAAGCTCCTTTCCGTGACTGGTCCTGGCGCTGGTGGAACGTCCTCGTCGCATCTGGACTAGAGGAGTACTGGGATGACTTCGCTCAACACTGCCAGATTGGTGGAGCTCGTGAAGGAGCATCTTTCCTTCGAGAGCGGGTATCCAGTGAGCGCTATCAACATTTCCTTCGACGTGCAGGCACGAATCCTCACAATGACCATCGACCTAAGCGGAACTCCATCGTCTGGACCAAAGGTGGTTGTTGGCGCACCGAGTCTCCCTTCACCCAGATCATCGTCCTGCATCGACATCTACCCCAGCGACATCTGCGGACCCCCTGGCAGCGTGCTCTCGGACACGAGCGTATCCGACTCATCGAACGGGAGTTGATGAACTCCATCAAGCCCGACGCCATCCACCGTGGCGACTGCATCCAGCAAGCCATCGAGTACGTCCGCTGGCGCATCCCCAACATGATGAACCACAAGAACAAGAAGACAGAGCCGCACGCTGTAGCGTGGTTCTTCCAGACCAAGATCCCATTGCGTCGCGTCGGAGTTGTGCAGTCTCGGGACTCAGGTTACTTTGAGAGCTACAGAGGCAAGAAGGAACTACTTCGCTCCTGGGAGATCTAATGAACTGGAACAAGCTGCTCGGTGCCTTCCTCGTCCTTGCCTCCGTGGTTGGAGGATGTATCCTCGTGCTCAACCACACCGAGCTGACGAAGCCCATCCTGATCCTGCTCCTCTCCTTCCTGGGACTCGGCGTGGCCCTCTTCAACCAGGCCCTGGCCGACGATCTCCTGAACCGAGCGAGCGCCGTCCTGCCGTTCCTCAAGCCCAAGAGTGGCCCGTAGTGCCCACGTTCGGCCAGTCTTCCCTGACCCGCCTGAACGGCTGCCATCCGAAGCTCGTCCAGCTCTTCCAGGTCGTCATCGTAGGCTACAACTGTGTCGTGCTCGTGGGCGCTCGGAGCATTGCCGACGAGCAGATGGCTATCGACAGTGGCCGCTCCCATCTCACGAACCCCATGGACTCGAAGCACGTCGTCGGCCCGGCACGTCCCCAGGCCCTCGCAGTGGATGTCGCCCCGCTGAACGATGTCCTCCAAGTGAACTGGACGGACACCGTGCGCTTCTACCACTTCGCGGGCTACGTCAAGAAGACCGCTGAGTCGCTCAACATCGCCATCCGTTGGGGCGGCGCATGGAAGGGTACCTTGAACCACGAAGGAGACTTCATGGATCTCGACCACTTCGAGCTGATCGGTGCATGATCCACATCTGTGCCATGCAGGCGATCATCCCTGCCGCTCGGCTCATCGCCATGATCCTCGTGACGGGCCATCCAGACGCCCTCCAGCTCCGCGAGGCTGGACACCACTATCATGTCCCTGCCAAGATCATGTGGAGTGTCGCGTACGAAGAGACACGCCACAGTCGCGGCGATGGCGTGATCAGTTCCGCCGGTGCCTACGGACGGATGCAAGTCATGCCGAGCATCTGGGGGAAGGACTCACACTGTACCCGCTGGTGGCTCTACCACCGTAACATCAACTGTGGCGCATACATCCTCTCTGTCCTCTACAAGACCTGTGGCGACTGGACCTGTGCCCGCTACCGCTATGTCGGCGGTGACTCCACCTATGTGCGTCATACTGACACACTCCTCCTCTACTACGAACTTGCGCTAAAGAGCGATGCCTACTAACGTACTGCACGAGATTCAACGCTTGGCCAAGTTGCGCGACAAGTACGGCGACGACCGCTTCATCGTTGCTCGATTGCGCGGGGCCATCGAGCGGCTCAAGCGAATGAATCCCTTCCAGCTACAGGTGCCGGAGCGTCCGCGTGAGCGTTACGATTCAGAGACAACCTGAAGACTATCTGAAGGTCTGCAAGCTCTGTGGCTGCAGACTGAAACTTCTCATCGCCAAGTTGGGTCCGCTCATGGGCTGCCCCAACTGTGACTGGTACATCCATATCTAGGGGGGTATAATGCAGGCATGGAACGTGATCTGGCCCATCGCCCTGATGATGATCATGGCATTCTGCCAGAACGTGAGCTTCTCTATCGTGAGTCGCTCTCGCAATCGGAACAGCGTGGCGTACCACCGTATCGCCGCTATTGGCTCAAACGTGACGTGGTACATCACGGCGAAGTTCCTGATCGTGACCCAACACATGAGCTGGCTTCTCATGGTTCCGTACACAGTGGCCACGGTCTACGGCAGCACGACCGGCCAACAGATCAGCATGTGGATCGAGAAGAAGCTGAAGCTCACGGCTGACAGTCACCTCGGAGCCTAGATGCGCTACTTCCGCTACGAGACCAAAGAGAAGAAGCTCACTCTCTATCCCTTCGTCTGCTGGCACGTCGGCGCGCCGCAGTGTGACTACGAGTTCATTGACGAGATGGTCGAGCGTCTCAAGGATGATCCCCATGGCCGAGGCATCTATCTCGGTGATGGCGGCGAGTGCGTGACGAAGACTTCCAAGGGACAGATCTACGAGCAGACGATGAACCCGCAGGAGCAGCTCAACTGGGTGGCCAACAAGCTCCTCCCGGTGAAGGAGAAGATGCTCTTCGGCGTGAAGGGGAACCACGGCTGGCGGACCTTCAAGGACAGCGGGCTGAACTTCGACGAGGGGCTGTGCATGAAGCTCGGCATCCCCTACCACGGGGTCTCCACCTTCTGGCATCTCCAAGTCCATCGCACGACCTACACCATCTTCACGCATCACGGACTCGACTCGGGCGTGGCCACCGGCACGAAGATCATGAAGGCCAAGAAGTTCGAAGAGGTGATCATCGCCGACGCCATCATGTCGGCCCACTCGCACATCTGCGTGGTCATCCCGCCGAGCAGCCGCGCGTACCTGGACCACTCCCACGGGGGCACCCGCTACATCCGCTGGCTCTCCACGCACGGCTACATCTGCGGCTGCGCCTACGACTCCCGCTCAGGCTACGCGGAAGACAAGGGTTACCCCCCGATCCTTCCCGCGCACTTGTCGATCACGTTCCACAGTCACGACGATCACTCGAAGGAGCAGACGTACGACATCTTCCACGTCGATCCGAACAAGAAGCGCATCCCGAACGAGGAAGACAAGGTCACCCGGATGTCGAGTGGCGAGCGTCTCGCCTGCTCCCGTCATCCCGAGTACAAGGCCACACGGCAGCCACAGATTCCCTGTCTCGAATGCTGGGAGATCTATCTCACGAAGAAGGGAGGCTTGTGATCACCATCACTGGGGTGGATGTCACCCGAGAGCACGGAGCACCCTCGCTGTACGACATCGGCTACAGTCTCAGCCAGCTCCCCCGCTTCGCCGGACACACCACACGCTTGTGGACCGTCCTCAACCACGTCTACGCCTGCAGCTTCTACGCGGCGCTGATGAAGGAGTCCACGCTCACGCAGCTCTACGCTCTCCTTCATGACGCGGATGAGAGCATCACGAACGACATCCCGCAGCCGTGGAAGACGGACGAGACGAGAGACCTGCAGACGATGCTCCGTAACCGTATCTATGCCGAGCTCAAGCTCTCCATCCCATCGCTGCAGACGGATCGTATCGTTCACCAGATCGACAACCAGATGGCCTACTCGGAAGCAAGACTCTTTGCTCCGCAGGTAGCCGACGCCATCCTGAAACCCGGACCCAACTACCGCGACGGCATCAAGCGGGTGGACCCCATCGCCAATGAAGCCATCACGAAGTCCGATGACTGGCTCTACGGCTTCAGTGCGATGGACGCGGCCTTCGACTTCGAGGCCTTCGTGGAAGCACTCATGGAGAAGGTATGAAACCCATCAAGAAGTCTACCGCTGTCCCGGAATCCGAGTTCAGCGATCAGTTCGCTGATCTCATGTACAAGGCCATGTGCATGAGCTTCTTCAAGTACGGCAAGGTGGCGGATGGCTACCCAGAGCGAGTCGATGCCGTCGCCTCCCTGGAGATCCGTCTGCAGCGCTACAAGGACACGGGGAACAAGGAGTGGCTCGTGGACGTGGCCAACTTCGCCATGATCGAGTTCATGCGGCCCCGTCATCCCAAGGCTCACTTCAAGGGCACGGACCAGGATACCACGGGCCGGAAGCTCGTGAAGGGTGTCATCTCCACCAAACACAACCTGGACATCTCATGACGAACGAACAGATGGAGACGCTCCTGGAGCACATGCAGGACGAGGAGCTGCAGGTGCGCCACGTCGCGCAGAAGGAGTACGCGCACGGTGACGCCCTGGGCAACTTCAACCGGCTTGCCGAGCAGCTCCACATGGACCGGAAGCAGGTGCTCTGGGTCTACATGCAGAAGCACTTCGACGGTATCCTGGCCTACATCAACGGCTTCAAGTCTCAGCGGGAAGATGTCCGTGGCCGCATCAAGGACGCGAGACTCTATCTCGCCCTGCTCCGAGGCATGATCGAAGAAGAGGAGCAACACGCGAACGCTGGTATCGGCCACGAATCGGCGGAGACAGTCGGTCGGTGAATCCCCTCCAAGCGCTTGAGCAAGTCGTCGCCATCCCTTGCCCCCTTGTTGGCTGTACCCGAGCCAATCAGTGGGGCAGCCGCAACTGGCGGAACGTCCGGGGCGACGCCGTCCTGGCTGCCATCGGCACCCTGTGTCCAATCGACACACCGGCAGGTCCGTTCAACGTCTACCTCTTCAACCACGACATCCTCCAGTTCCGTGGTGGACAATGGAAGGACTGGTGGCGGGACGACTGTCAGCTTCTCGGCGCCGTGGTGAACAACTACACCTCGTTCAACGTGAAGACCGTGGACTTGATTCAAGAGGTTGACGGCAACTTGTCCATACACTACATTGACATCCCTACCAGTGACGAGGCACAGGTGCTCATCTCCAGAGCCCTGCGGGACTGGTGGGACGCTGGTCGCATCGCGAAGGACAGCCCACGAGCGTACGTCTGCAAGTTCTGCTCCGTGAAGGGCAAATGCGATGCACTCGATCAGGAACGTGGCCAGACACACGACTGGCCGCCCAACTACAAGGTTGGCTAATGCAGCCCCAACAGAACGTGCTGGACCCACGGAGTCTCTGTGGGCTGAAGAGCTGTCCGAACCGGGCGACACGACTCTTCGCCTGGCCCATGCGTCAGCCGGTACCGCTCTGTGATACCTGTGGAGACGTGATTGATCAGCTCCATCTGACCGAGCCACGGAGTCCCAAGGAGTGGCTTACCTTCATCAAGGTTCACGGGAAGGCGCATCTCTTCCCACCGGAGCGGGCATGAGTGACATCAAGGAAGTCGAGTACTTCTCTCCTCTCTATCCCAATAGAGAGCTCCTAGAGAAGGGAGTAGAGACGAACTGGGACGCCACCACGGCCACCCAGATCGCCCGCTGCCCCCGCAACGGGGAGTACGCCATCCGCTATGGGCTCGTGGCCAAGGACGAGAGCTACGCCATGAAGGCCGGTGGGGCCCTCCACGCCGCCCTCTCCCTCTTCTATGCGGGCGTGGACGGCGATCTCGCGCTCGTGGAACTCGCGCGCGTGTGGGGCAAGGGCCGCGACTTCGCGCCGCCCTCGACCAAGTTCGGCCACCTGAACCTGGGCTTCCTGGAGACTGTGCTCAAGAACTACATGGACTACGCCAAGCGGCGGGATACCTTCAAGCCGCTGGAAGTCCAGTTCGAGGAGCTCGATCTCTCGAAGGTGGTAGGGGCCGTCTTCCGTATCGCCCCCAACGGCAACGTCATCCTGGGGGAGTCCAAGATCATCATGGACTTCGAGGATGTGGTGGGCCACCCCTTCATCTACTCTGGCAAGCCAGACCTGCCCGTGGAGTCTGGCGGAGCGATCTACCTGTGGGACCACAAATCGACGAACAGCTATCTCTCGACCTACTACTTCGACCAGTTCCGGTTCTCGAACCAGCTCCGGGGCTACTGCGCGATGCTCAGCCGGATGACGAAGATCCAGCTGAACGGAGCCCTGATCAACGGGATCTACATGGGCGAGCGGGCGGTCCTGAGTGACTTCAAGGGAGAGCGCTTCGGCCGCTTCGGCCCGATGCTCTACTCCCCGAGCCACCTGGACGAAGCGATCAAGAACCAGTATCACTGGCGCAAGGCGCTCGACTACTACGAGCAGCAGGGCTACTACCCCCAGCACACGGGCAAGATGTGCGGGGGCTGCACCTTCGCCGAACTCTGTGCGCAGACGCCGATCATTCGTGAGGCCACTATGCACACAGCCTACACCACCGTGGATCGGAGCTTCTTGGACCTATGACACTCGTCACGAAGTACACCCCAGACATTCGCAAGGCGGCCGCCTCAGAGTACGTGGCGTACGTCATCGAAGGTCCGCAGGGCACCGGCAAGAGTACTCTCTGCGGCTCCATGGCCGAGTACGTGGGCCCAGAGAAGACGCTCCTGATCGCCACGCTGGCGAAGGAGATCGAGAGCTGGAAGTACAAGCAGCTCACCATTCCCAATGTCCTGATCGAAGACAAGGACTGGGCACCGTCACTCAAGACCTTCGTGGCCAATGGCTTTCCCGAGTTCCGGAAGCTGGTCCGCTGGCTCAGAGAGGAAGACGAACAGTTTGAAGCCGTCATTCTTGATTCAGGAACTGAGCTCGCTGAAATGGCGTGGCACGCGGCGCTCGCTCCCCATGGCGTGGGCACACCCGCCGACATGGATGGCAAGTCTCGTTGGCTACCGTATGAGACTCTGGCTAATCTGCTCGATGAAGGCATCAAGGATCTGATCTCCTTGACCCAGGTCGCCAAGAAGCGGAAGCATGTGGCCGTGACCTGGCACATCCAGGCGCCGAAGGACGACACCTCGGACGGTGGCGTGAAGAAGGAGAGCGCCGACCATGCCGCCAAGGGTGTCGAGTACGAAGGGGATGTGCTCCCGATGATCCGTGGCTCGTACCGTCGGAAGCTCGGGGCCCAGTTCCCGACCGTGGTCTACACGGACATGCAGATCAAGGCGAACATGGGACTCTCGGCTACGGCCAAGAGCTTCGATGTCCAGTACATGCTCCAGGTCCGACCCGATAACGAACGGCACACGAAGCTGTCTGGGCCGCTGCCGCCCATGCAGTTCATCCCGAATGACTTCAAGGCGCTTCTGGGGCTCATTCGGCAGTCGCAGGCAGCGAAGAAGTGATCACTTCTAACTCTCAGTGAGGCAACATGAAGATCCCATCGCACGTCGCAGAAGGGAAGTCTCCTCCATTCCCCGAGGGTACATTCGTGGGGAAGCTGATCGAGGCCAAGCAGGAGTGGTACGCCTCGGACACGAAGAACGCGCCGGACAAGAAGGACAGCGCTCGGCTGACGCTGACCTTCAAGGAGATCACCCCGGTTGAGGGGCCACAGGTCGGTGCCCGTCCGCTCATGCAGCGGCTCGACATCGTCCGTCCCCCGAAGCCAGGACAGACGCCGATCTCCATCGTGGATGTGACGGAGTGGGATGACTCTATCCCCTACGGCATCCGGCAGTCGGCCACGCTGTTCTCGCAGCTCGGTCTGGCCCTGGGCGCCGCGTCGTTCGACGCCACGGGCAACGTGGACGTGGACCTGGACGAGTTCATCACCGCCCTCTCGGGTGGGGTGTTCACGAACCGGGAAGTCCTGTTCACGGTCGAGCAGCGGAGCTACGACTCCAAGACGCGCAAGAACCCTGACGGCTCGGCCAAGAAGGAGACGGTGGCCAACGTCATCGCGTTCAAGGGCGTGAACGGAGTCGAGGTGGCTCCGAGCCCGGCAGAAGTCGAGGAAGCAGGGCCTTCCCTGCGGACTCGGTAGGCCTTGACAACTGGTGGACCCATAGATATTATGGGTCCATCACCTCGGGGTTCGGGCTCAAGGCTCGGGCCACTCGCTTCGGAAGCGAGGCATCAGGCTGGTTCGATTCCAGCAGCCCCGACTCGACACGGAGACTCTGCCCCGGGCAGATATACAACATGCTGGATGGGGTAACTCACCGGCAGAAGCGGGCGGCAACGCCTCCTCTCCTCCTCCTCTATCGGATAGCCAGTCGTCCGAAACGAACTGGCGTGGGTGGGTGACCAGCCTACGAATGAAGTGGTCACCTTCAGTGATTAGCCTAGCAGACAGGCGCGTGCTTTGGGAGCACGATCAGGCAGGTGCGACTCCTGCATCACTGACTTCAGTAGGTAGCCGAGTGGTTCAGGCGCTGGACTGCAAACCCAGCAACGTGGGTTCGATCCCCACCCTACTGTCTGTGCTGGTGGTGTAATGGAAGCATTGAGCCCTGTGAAGGCTCAGGAACGGGATCGTACCCCGTACAGCACCCCGGGAGATTCGTCTACTGGCTAGGACAGGAGTCCTTCAAACTCCAGAAGAGGGGTCGGAACCCTCCTCTCCCATGTGCATCAGTGGCGTAGTGGCTGCGCGCAAGTCTTCCAAACTTGACACGCGGGTCCGATTCCCGCCTGGTGCTTGAGTGAGATCGCGACTCACGGTAAACAGCTTCGCGATGGTGCCCCTGGTTCTCGTCCTGAGATCCCCGCTACCTCATTAAACGCGGGTACTGCATCTGTAAGTCAACAGCAGACTGCCACCTTGCCAAGGTGGAAGCAGCGGGGGCAGCACCCGCCAGATGCTCTGGAGATTAGCTCAGCGGTAGAGCGCTCGGCTCACATCCGAGAGGCCCAGGGTTCGATCCCCTGATTTCCAACTGGTCGATAGTGTGAACGCAGCACATCCGCCTTTTAAGCGGTAAGGTCTGGGTTCGAGTCCCAGTCGGCCAACTAGAGCAGAGGAGCAGGCACGGCTCCTGCGCCAGTCTCATAAACTGGAATCCGAGGGTTCGACTCCCTCCTCTGCCATCAGGGGCTCGTCTAGGAGCCTAGGACAGGACCCTCTCAAGGTCCAGACAGGGGTGCGAATCCCCTGCTCCTGACTCACCTGTGCAAGGGGAATGTATGACCATCGTGAAGACCGGCGGGAAGTTCGTTCTGAAGAGCAAGAAGACCGGCAAGCCCCTCTCGAAGCCTGGGAGCAAGGCCGCCGCAGTGAAGCGGGAACGGCAGGTCGAGTACTTCAAGCACGCTGGGAAGAAGTAGTAGCATTGCTGCTCTGCCGCAACGGTAGACGGGGCTGGCTCAAACCCAGCTGACTGAAGGTTCGAGTCCTTCGAGCAGCACTGTACATAGAAGAGACTAGCCCCTGGTCTGCGGATCGGTGGGCTTCACGTCAGAGCGGCTATCGGGATGCCAAGCCGCACTTGTAATGCGGATCGTGACGGTTCAACTCCGTCCTCTGGCTCTTGCTTCGATAGGTTAGTGGTAGACCAGCTGCTTGGTAAGCAGCTAGCGCAGGTTCGATTCCTGCTCTTAGCTCTCGGGCCCGACGGCTCATTACCGTCTACCTGGATCGGCAGGGAGTAGGGCTTAGCGGCCCACCGATCATGCATCTGTGCTGGAACTGGCAGACAGACTGGTCTCAGAAACCAGTGACCGCAAGGTCATGGAGGTTCAACTCCTCCCAGGTGCACTGGTCGCTAGCTCAACTGGCAGAGCAATCGGCTCTTAACCGATAGGTTGTGGGATCATTGCCCACGCGGCCAACTTCGTCGGGCAGCTCGAATGGTAGGAGTACCGGTCTGATAAACCGGGGACACGGGGTTCGAATCCTCGACCGACGACTCGCAGTCATGCCGGAACGGTATACGGGCCATCCTGAGAAGGTGGTACAAGTGGAGGTTCGAATCCTCCTGACTGCATTGGGATCTGGGCGAATGGCAAGTCACGCGGCTGTTACCCGCTGAGATGGAGGTTCGAATCCTCCGGTCCCAGTTATGGAGTTGACGATGCAGCAGATCCGAGAGCTGGTGCTAGAGACCAGCGTGGCCTATGGCAACGCGCTTCGAAATGGACTCTCCGTGCAGGTGGCAGAGGGAGTCCGGCTGAAGAAGCTCAAGGATGTGCTGAAGAAGTTCGAGAAGCTTACGCCTCGTTAGGTTAACAGGTAGACCGCCGGTTTCGTAAACCGGGAGCGCGTGTTCGAGTCACGCACTTGGCTCTTCGTGGACAAGGGACTACGGTGTCCCACCTGGCTGTAAACCAGACGCTTCGGCATGCTAGGTTCGAACCCTAGGTCCACGACTTGGAGCGTTGGCAGAGCGGTTGAATGCGCTGCGGTGCTAACGCAGAGGAGTCTCACAGAGGCCCCACCCAGGTTCGAATCCTGGACGCTCCGTATGACAACAGATGAAGCTGTGCGTAGATGGCGAGAGTTGTCAGATGCTCCTGAAGATCATGGTGGAGCGAGCGCACAGCCGCAATAAATGGAAGGTGTCCGGCCGGTCGAGGAAACGGTCCCGAAAACCGCTGGCCCTAACGGGTTCCAGAGTTCGAGTCTCTGACCTTCCGCTATGAAACACAAACATTGGTGGACACGGATTATTTATCCGTGGGGTGCAAGTCGGTACTGGTTGTGTCGTTGTGGAGTAGTGAAGAGAACATAGTCCTGAGATATGACAGTAAACTATCTCAATGCGATTGTCGGCTAGCGGTCCAAGCCATCTCCCTGTCACGGAGAAGAGCGAGGGTTCGAATCCCTCCAGTCGCGTATGTGGACCTGGCTCGCAGCTCTCCTGATGACACAGGGCCTGACAGTGAAGGACATGGGCTACTGTCCAGACGTGTCGAGCCCCAGCTGCCCTGTACGTGCCTACTGGCCACGGAGCTATGATGGAACCGGGACCGAAGCGTATTGGTTGCAAGCAGTAGGAAGCCCCGTGATGGTGTGCTTCGTCACACGGAAGGTATACGGGGAAGCAGTGATCGGACGCCCCACCAGCTGTTGGTGGCGAGAGCGTCACTAATCTGCTCGTGCTGATGGACAGCGACTCCGTTTCTACCGGAGCAATGAGGGTTCGAGTCCCTCCGAGCGGTCTGGATTCTGGTGTAGCTGGTGCGCACGGCTGCCTGAAAAGCAGCAGGCTGCGGTTCGATTCCGTGGAGTCCAACTCGGCTGTAAGCTAACGGAGAGACGGAAAGGCTACGAACCTTTCAGTGTGGGTTCGACTCCCACCAGCCGGACTTGGCTATAGTGAAACGGACATCACGAGAGGCTCCGATCCTCTTAGTCCGGGTTCGACTCCCGGTAGCCAGACTGAGGGATGGTGTAACTGGCAACACGCCGGGCTCTGAACCCGGAGAGTGCAGGTTCGACCCCTGCTCCCCCAACTGTGTGTTCGACCCGTCGCGGGTCGAGAGACCTGAGGAAGTTCGCGACAGCAATGGGGACGTGGGACGCCAAGCAGTGCGGGTAGCGGTTCGCACCACGGCAATGCTGCAACCCAAACAGGGGATCGCTTGACCCTAGAGAACCCCGGGTTGGGGCTTAGACAGATGACGGGATAAAACAGAATCGCGGCTACGGAACACACATCTTGGGGGTATCGTATAGTCTGGGCATTATGCTAGTCCCGCAAACTAGCGACTGGGGTTCGAATCCCCATGCCTCCACTATGAAGCGCACCATCGTAGAGTTCGATATGAAGGCACTCCGTCGGAAGTCTCTTCCGCTCAAGGAGATCGACGACGGGGTTCGGACATTGATCGACGACATGTTCGAGACAGTAGAAGGGATCGGCGTAGGACTCTCCGCGATCCAGGTGGGCGAGCCGGTGCAAGTGATCGTGGTGAACATCGAGAACCAGAAGCTGGCGTTGATCAACCCGCATCTCCGGGCCCAGTCGATCAACCGGAACAAACAGGAGGAAGGCTGTCTCTCCCTCCCTGGGATCACGAAGCCGGTGAAGCGGTCGCTGGAAGTGATCGTGGACTACCGCAGCGTGGACGGTCTCTGGGAACAGATCCACGCCACAGGACTGATGGCGAGAGTCCTGCTCCACGAGCTCGATCACTTGAAGGGCAAGTTGATCGTCGATTACTGAGCAGCAAGAGCGAGATGGGAACGCGCACCCTTGACATGGGTGAGAGACTAGGTTCGATTCCTAGTTGCTGCATGTAGCGAGTGTACCGGCGTACAGGCGAGTCTCCAAAACTTGCCGTCCTGGGATCGACACCTAGACTCGCTGTACTGGAGAGTCGTCCAATGGCAGGACAGACGGCCTTGAACCGTCGAATGTGGGTCCGACTCCTACCTCTCCAACTCACAGTACACCGCGTAAGGCGGTACGTCGTCTGATGGGAAGTCGGCCCCGCTGGTTGTACTGTGCGAAAGGGCAGATACAACACGCACGGTAGGCAAGCCCCCCGCTCCGCCTGCCTCCACCAGTCTGCCACCCTTCCCAGACCCTCTTGTGAGGCAAGAGTTGTGAAGCATCAACGGATGTCGTCACTCAAGTACCAACGTATCGGTTCCGCTGCAGACGAAGAGCACTTGGGGAATCAGTTCTGGCGTGGCTGCGCAGGCTTCCTGTGCGATCACACGGAGTCCAAGGGCCGTCCCTGTCGGAACTGTCTGCTTCTCATCGAGCCCCTGCTCAAGCCCATCATCCGCTTCATTCGCGACGCGGCCCTCGGCAACCGTGCCGACACCGTGATCGGGAAGGCGGACGGCTACGCCTCCATGGGTGCCGCTCTCGACAACTTCCTCATGGATGTGAACTATGTGGTTGGTCTCTCTCAAGATCCAGCTACGGCGGCACGCGCCGTCGAAGAAGCACACGGAGCGGACGATCCTGCTCCGGGAGTTTACGGGAACGATCCCCGTGATGGACCCGGAGGGAGCGCTCCAGATCATGCAGCACCTGAACAAGTCCTTGGCGGAGATCTTCCAGGAAGCCCGGGAAGCATCGAAGCCGTCCCCCAAGCCGACGGAGCCAGCTCATGACTGATGTCATCAACCTCGACGCCCCGCCGCCCATGCGGCCGGTCGCGCCACCCAAGGCACAGATCATGGTGACGCTGGAGCCGGATGGCCAGATCAGTATCCAGTCCAACGTCGCGAACCTCTATGCCGCCGTCGGTATCTTGACGAGCGCGGTGCAAGGCATGCTCATGGCAGCGAAGCAGCCTGAGAGCCGCATCCTTCGGCCATAATGTTCGTACCGCCAGAGATCAACCACCCAGAGCCGGGACACATCCTGTTGATTGGACGTGATCCTGGGGAGGATGAAGAACGTGAAGGACGACCGTTCATTGGACGAGCCGGGGAACTCCTCGACACCGTCCTCGGAAGCGTCGGACTCCGACGCCAAGATGTCAACATCGCCAACGTCTGTGGCTGGCGTCCCCCGGCCAACGACTTCAAAGCTCACGAGCCCGGAAGAGTACTTGAAGGAGTTGAGCAGCTTCAACAGCTCCGTCGAAGACTCCGGCCTAGCCTTACTATCACGCTCGGCAACGAGGCATCATACGCCTGTCTCGGTACTCGATGGCCGACTGCCGGGCGGGGTATCCTTGGAGCCAAAGGTATCGAAGACCGTCGTGGTTACTTCTGGGACACACCGGACGGTCTGGTGCTCACCACCCTCCATCCCGCTGGAGTGCTCCGCAAGCCTACGCCAGGGCGCTATCTACTGGGAATGGATCTCCGTCGAGGTAGACGCTGGCTTGCTGGTGATCTACCCCGTGATGCGTTCCCGGTACCCCTCCGTCTCCAGACCCAAGCCCAAGTGGAGAAGATTCTTCACTCTCGATTGGTGGCGTGGGACATTGAGACGAAGTGGGACATGACCGCACTGCTCTGCAGCGGCTTCTGCGGAGACGACATGCAACCGTATGTAGCGATGTGGGGACACTACTTTGACCTATACGGGAAGCAGATTCTTCTGTCCGACGTGCCGAAAGTTGGACACAACGGACCTGGGTTCGACGTGCCAGCGATGCGACTCTTCTATGATCTCCGTGTACGTCACTATCATCACGACACACAACAAATGTGGTGGGCTCTGGAGCCTGACCTTGCGGGATCTGGTGACACGGACGAAGAAGATAAAGCGATTACGCCCAGCCGTATGAGCCGCAAGGGCCTCGCGTTCCTCGCCTCCCTCTACTTCAACTTGCCCTGGTGGAAGGACTATCCACTCCCGGATGATCCCCAGCACAACGAGAAGATGTTCATCTTGAACGGGAACGATGCCTACGTCACGCGCTGGCTGGCTGCCTGTATGCTCCCCGAGATGGAGGCCGCAGGCTGCCAAGCCCAGTACGAACTCGCCACATCTCTCTACCCCGCAACGGTAGAGATGCAACTGAAAGGGGTACGGATCAATGTCGAGCTCCAGCACCATCGTCTATCTACCCTACAAGCCCGCGCAGAAGCTGCGAAAGAGATCAGCGCAGGTGAAGGCCTTCGCTACATTCAACGCGAAGGAGTGGCAGCGTTTGCTCGGCAGAAGCGCTGTGATTGCTGCGGGGGCGGGACAGTCAGCCGCCAAGCGTGTTGGCGCTGCGCAGGTTACGCTAAGAAGCCCGGGAAGAAGATCGGAGCGACGCTCCATCCTTGTGTACGTTGTAGCGGTACGGGCAAGCTCACGGCGTACCACTTCAATCCATACTCTCCTGCGCAGATGAAGACCTTCTTGTACGAGGCCATTGGGGCCCCCAAGAACATCTGGAATAACAAGATCACCACTGACGCTACCGCATTGAAGAAGGTGCTGCGGTGGGCGAGAGGGCAATAATATGAAAATCATTCCAAGAGATCCTGCCGGGACATCAAGATTTATCCAGATCAGCGTTGGCCCATCTGGACTGTTCGCGCTGGACAACGAAGGGGTCGTGTGGAAGTACACCCGAGTGGACTATTTTCAGGCTCTTCAAGACGACAAGAAGAGAGACGTGAAGAAGGGCGAGCTGTTTCCGATTGCGGTGGATGATGATTACGACAGCAAATACGCTTGCTGGGTGCGCTGCTTCTCGGACAGAGCCTCATGAGCGAAGCCCGTAAGCTCAAGTGTCCCAAGGGACACATCTGGTACACCACGAAGAAAGAGTGGTACTTCCTAGAGTTCAAGGATGCCCTTGGCAACACCATCTGGCTCAAGAGCTGCCCGATGTGCTTCGTGCAGTACATGCACAAACAGGTACTCGACATCAAGGACGAAGGGGTGAAGGATGTCCAGCCGGTTCTCGATCAAGTCGATCAACGAACGCCGAGCAGTGGCGGAGTCAGTAGTAGTCCCGATGCTCAAGGGAGTCCGGGACCGCAAGGTCGCGGGGACGTACAAACGCCTTAGCCCGGGCAAGGATGGCCGTATCCGTACCGTGCTCTCCCCGGACACGGCCAGCTTCCGTATGTCCAGCAGTGACAGTCTTTTGTTCGAGTCCACCAACCTCCAGAACATGGAGAAGAAGGTGGCGAAGCTGGACCCCGAGTACAAGGTGCGGGACATCTTCATTGCTGATGAGGGCATGGAGCTGGTGGCCTGCGACTTCGTGGGAGCTGAAGCGTTCTGCTGCGCTGCCTATTCCAAGGACTGGAAGTACCTAGAGAAGCTCGAAGCTGGCATTGATACGCATGTCGAGCTAGCCAAGTTCATGTTCGAGACGGAGATCACGCCACTCCAGCGGGACATCGCCAAGACCATCCGCTATGCCAGTCAGTACGCCGCCAAGGTACGGACGATCACCCTCAACCTGAACAAGGAAGCGGATACGACAGGGATGTACTTCACCGAGGATCAGGTCACGGTCCTGCACCACAAGCTCTTGCAGCTCCATCCCTTGGAGCTCTGGTGGGATACCACCCGTCGAGAGCTGGAGAAGCAGAATGGGGTACTCTGGAACTGCTTCGGCTACCGTCGGACGTTCCACAACCCTGATCCTGATGAACGTCTCAAGGAGGGTCTCAGCTTCTATCCCCAGAGCACGATTGCGTGGCTCATGAACCACGCCTTGCCCCGGGTCCATACCGCCCTCAAGACCCAGCCAGTCGATATGCTCCTCCAGATCCACGACGAACTCTTGTTCCAGAGCCCGCCAGAGGCCATTCCGACCCTCGTCCGCACGGTCAGCCCGTTCCTCGAACGCCGCTTTGCCATCCACGGTCGAGAGCTCTACATTCCAGTCGAGTGGAAGCGGGGTCACAACTGGGGTCACATGGCCAAGTTCGAGCACAAGGGGATGTAATGCCAGGCTATCGTACAGGCTCATTCGACGCACCCAAGGATCTGGACAAGACGACTACGCCGGATAACACGGCGGTGTTCATTCCTATGGACCCTCCCGGCGCGTTCAACCCTATGCCCGACAATAACTTGCTCGTGTGGTATGACGCCACGAGCTTGAGCGGCACGAATGGATCGAGTGTGACAGCATGGGTAGACAAAAGTGGCAACGGGAACGATCTTGGCCCCTCGGGATCGGGTGGCGGGAATCCCACCCTGACAGTTCCGGGGCAGAACGGTCTCCCAGTGGTCGCTTTCAGTGGGACGCAATGTCTCCAATCAGCGAAATCCTGGCTCGTCAAGCTCGGTTTCACGAATCCTTACTCGATTATCAGCCTGACACGACTGGCAGGGTCGATCAACACCGACACGCTGCTCACGACTGCCTTGAGCAACAACAATGGAGGGATCTTTCAGTATCAGGATCTCTTCACCATTTCCAACGCAGTCAATATCGTCATTCTCCGGCAAAGCGGCGTAGGATTGTCTACTGATGTTTACCAGTATAACGATGGCACAAGTATCAATATCGTCGGAGAATGGGCGCTATGGTCGTGGGCGTACAGCGGACAACAGCTTGTGCAGCTGGATAACACTAGAGCTATCCCGTGGCTTTACAAGAACCAGATTCTCAGAAACATGCACCGTATTACAGCGCAGTTCACTGGAGTGCCAAGTGTTCTTGCAGCGAACCCGACATTCGTTGGCGGTCGAGGAAATGGAAGTCAGCCAGGCGGGTTTGTGGGAAGTCTAGCTGAACTGCTTGTTTACAACAGTGTCATTCCCGATGCCCAGCGAGCAGCAGTAGAAACGTATCTCCGTCACAAATGGAACTTCTAACAGGAGGCAGTATGTCTCACAAGCCGAAGGATGAACAAGCGTGTCCCACCTGCGGCACCTCGTGGCTCGCATCAGAGTCGCTCGACTGTCCACTCTGCTCACAGCCGCAGGGACCCGCACTCGATCAGGAGCCGATGGTGATCCGAGACAACGATCCAGGCGATGAAGACCTGGATGAGTTGGATGACCGGAAGTATGACACATCCAAGGTCAACGTGTCCCTGACCGATCTCAACTTCCCTCAGTACTGTGCCGTGGCCCAAGTGGTGGGTGCGGCCTTGATGGCGTTCCATCCCGAGGTGTGGATGGACGACCCCACCGATGCCCAGCAGCGTCTGTTCTTCATGGAAACCCTGCTAGAGATGGCCGATCACGCCATGGTCAAACTCACGCTCGACGACGCCCACGATCTCAAGAAGAAGTTCGCTACCGTGACCGCCGCGATTCACGCCCAGGTTGGGATGGACCCCAAGAAGGTGTTCGAGAAGCTCGAAGCCGCGTTCCAGAAGGTGGGTATCCAAGTGGGGCGGGATGAGCGGGCAGCACCTCTGGACAGCTGAGGCCCTGCGGGATCACGTCTTCCCCCAGGCGTTCCTGATCGAGCCCTTTCTTCCCCGAGAGGGCATCTGCTTCTTTCATGGCAAGCGGAACATCGGTAAGAGCCAGTTGGCCCTGACGCTGATCGCCTGCCTGAGTGAGCATGGTGCTCTCTTTGGGAAGTATCCTACACATCCCTATGGGCCTATCGTGTATGTCCAAGCGGACATGTCGGCCCACATCCAGCAGCGTCGCATCCGACAGATCCAGGAGCTCTATCGACTGAAGGATGTCCACTTCTTCTTTCCACGGTTCTTCGATCTGGCCCAAGTGACCATGAGTGATCCGGTCATGTGTGAGATCGCCCATCTCCGGCCCTCCATCATCTTCTGGGACACGCTGCGGAAGATCCAGCGGCTCGGCACGAACGATGACGATGCGGCCAGCTTCATCTACGGGAAGTCCCAGGAGATGTTCCCGACGGCTACTCACTTCTTCATCCATCATGACAAGAAGACGGTGGTGGACCAGGAGCAACTAGATCCTGATGAGCTCTTCCGAGGCAGCGGAGCGTGGCTGGACGATGCGGACACAGGCCTCCATCTCCAGCGCGTGGCGGGGAACCGGCTCATGCTCAGCTTCACGAAGACGCGGACCTGCGAGGCCCAGCCCGAGATCCCCTTGCTCTTGCATTCACAGACCCTCTTGTTGTATGCTACAGGCGAACAGGTGGACAAGCTGGCCACGCACTGGCGCCAGCGTCACCCCCGTGGCACGACCGTGGAGCTGGAGCAGTACTTGCTCGGCTCCTTCGTCGCTGGGCCACATGTCATCCAGCAGTACTTGGAAGGGAGCAGCCATGTTCCAGTCGAACCTGCACATCGAGATCGCTGACGATCAAGTGATCATCCACGCCAACACGGATGACGACAACGATGGCGCGGCGTACGTCCTCACCCCCGAGCAAGCCCTAGAGCTGGCCCAGAAGCTCATGGTCAGCGCCCAGGTCTCTGCCAAGTCCCGCAGCGCCCGCTTCGCGAACTAACCAGCTTTCCTTTTCCAAGCATGAGGCCGGATGCCGAGTCACGGTATCTGGCCTCGATGCTATGGGGGATCATCGTTCCTAGGGCATCCTGGGCACACTGTGGGGTGCTCTGCGCGCAGCACGGCGGGGGGGGTTGCGGGTACCGGGTACCTTTGGGCTCACGGCGCGACCCCGGAGGCCGCATGTATCAGTGCAAAGAGTGCCACGAAATCTTCGATCAGCCGGGTGAGCTAGATGACTGGGAAGACGATCTCGCATCACCATTCCCACTCGTGCTGCCATGCTGCCCGCACTGTGGCAGCGAACGATTCACGCCCATGCCGGAGGACGATCCAAGGGAGGAACGATGAGAGAGAATGAGAAGCTGGCCTGGTGCATCTGGGGAGCGCTCACAGTGATTCTTGGTATCGCCACTGTGATAGCCATCTTCAGCATGCACATCCACCCCACACCCAATGGGGGATTCTACGTCTGGCTGCCTGGTGAGCGGCGGCTCGTCTGCATCGTGCTCATTTTAGTCGCTCTCGTCATCAGCGCCTTCGTCATACGGCTTGTGACGATGGGTGACTATGATGACATCCGTCGTCAAGCCGTGCGAGACTACCGTGACGGTGCTGCAGAGCGAGGACCAGGCATGGACGCTTTCGAGCTCCGTATGGAGGTGGCACGGCTCAATGCCCTGCTCAGAACGGTGGCGCTATGAAGAGCGGAGGCAAGATGTACGCTGTGCAGCTGATGGACTTCCCTGAGGAGATCATCGCTGCCGAGAGTCCGAAGAAAGCGAAGACGCTGTACATCAGGAATCTGCAGGCGCTGCTGGATCGGGCGCGCTACGGCCAAGATGGCAAGGCGCTGGAACAGCTGGGGATTCACTGTCGCAAGCTCATGGGGCTCTACATCTAGCGTGGGACCCCTGCAATACTCCGAAGTTGGACGGCCACGTTAGTGTGCTGCGTGAAGGGGTTGGAGCGCAGCACGGGGAGGAATCATGCTCAAGTATCCGGATACCGCTCCACTACCGCCTGCAGCGCCTCCACCGCATCAGCATGAGTGGAAGCGGCAAGGGGGTGGCTGGGATGTCCGCACTGGCAGGCGAGAGCCGTATGAATACGGCTGCTCGTGCGGTGCCGACATGTACATCGAACGGGATGGAGCCAACGTCATCACCATCACCGTAGAACCGCTGAAGACCGCAGAAGTGTGGATGCAAATCGAGATGATGAATCACACGGAGGAAGCTAGGCCGGTGAGAAAGGTGCATCCTTGGCTAGAAGGTGCTATGGCCGCCGTGCTGGAACAGCAGATTCTGCCGCAGCAGTTGGGGCAGTTCATGGCTGCCATTGCTCCACAGGGGCTGCAGTGGCCTGTAAATCCACCTGGGCAACGGGGAGGCTGAGATGCCACCGCTCATGGAACAGCTGGTCGCAGAGGAGATCAAGCGCTGCGAGACGTTCCTGACGAAGTATCCAGGCTTGAAGACACCGCCTCGGATGCCCGTCAAGACGTTCGTGCAACGGTGCGCCCACATGCATCGGCAGCTCTTGGAGATGTGGGAAGGATGGGAGCATCAGGGTCCCGTCACGCTCATCGAAGATCCTACCGCAGCGAAGCGGGCTGCCAAGACCGTGTACGATAAGTTCGTCGCGGCGATCAATACGGTGCTCTGCAAGAACGGATATGAAGCCGGTGGCTTCGCAGCGTATGGTCCACGTCAGTTCATCGTGGACATGCACATCGGTGCAGATGGTGTGGGAGCGGTTGCACAGGCACAGAACGCTTTGTGCGCCAAGACCATCCAAGAGAACTACGACGGCTACAAGCTGCCCAGCAAGGGTGTCTACGTCACCGCTGGCCAGTACGTGGAGCGTGAGACACGCAGCGGTCGTGAGGTGCGGAAGTACATCAAGATCAAAGCACGGGTGGGCCAGCGGATCGCTCCACTCATCATGGAGGCCCTGGAGGATGCAGGGATCACGAAGCAGTGGCCGGACATCAGCGAGGTGTACGAGAAGCTGTTCGTCCAGCTGGGCGAGTCGGTGTGGGTGGGGCAGCAAGTGCCCGTCGCCGTCACCCTCACTGCCAGACCCTCTGCCTTCCTGAGTCTCGGCCATTACGAGGGGATCGACGCTGGGTCCTGCTACCGTAATGCCGGACTGCATGACAGCTCCAAGCTGTTCCTAGCGGCTGACTTACCCGACTCCTTCGTGATGCTGACGTATCGGGGCACCGCCGCAGATGAGGGGGGAAAGAAGCTCAAGCAGGCGCAGGAAGCTGGGAAGCCCCAAGGTCGGGGCTGGGGCATCGGGATTCCCCGCAGAGGCTGCGTGGTGAGCAACTTCTACGGGCTCACGAAGGAGCTGGTCTATCCAGCGGTGCTCGCAGCGGTTGAAGCAGGCTTGAACGTGCCAGCTCCAGAAGCCTTCGGTGGGCATGTCATCAGCATCCGCGATCACCAGAATCAAGCGTTCTACACGAACGCGGATTGCACCTATCTCGCGGGCAAGACAGCCTTCCGCACCAAGTACACCGAGCACTATCTCCGTGAGGTGCTCAACTACGCTGACAAGCTGGGGCTCTACACACGCAATGGCGCTGGCCCGGGGCGTCCGCTCCCTGAGCTGGAGCTGCCGAAGGTCTGGCCCTATCCTGAGGTGGACAACAAAGCAGCGGTTCTCGCTGGGGGGATGTTCGTATGATCAAGCTGACAGAACAGCAGCGGCTGTTGGAGAACTTCCTGCGTCCCACCGAAGATGAGGTGGTGGCGAAGTTCCTCAAGCTGCCAGGAGCGATCCGGAACAAAGAGCCGGGCTTCAAGTGGGTCTACATCCCCGGCAAGCGGCCTGACCGTGTGTTGTGCGTGGCCCATGCTGACACGGTACACGAAGACAAGCCCATCAACGATCTGCTCTGGATCGGCGATGTGTGCTGCCGCATCGGTGGGCAGTCCGGCGGTGGGTGGGGCAAGGGTGCTGTCGCCAGTGGCCCACTCGGCGCTGATGACCGTGCTGGGTGTGCGTTGATGTACGATCTGTGGGATGGCTCTCACTCCCTGCTCGTCACCACCGGTGAAGAGCGTGGACTGGTGGGCGCCCGTGCAGCGGTGCAGGACATCAAGAAGGAGCTGGAGAAGCACCAGTTCGCGGTCCAGGTAGACCGGCGTGGTGACCGGCAAGCAGTGTTCTACGATGTCGGCACGGACAAGTTCAAGGCGTTCATCACGTCCACGCTCAGCAAGTTCGACTTCGAGAACAAGCCGTGGCGGGAGTTCGAGGGCAGCAGCACAGACATCCGCCACATCTGCGGCGAGATCCTGCTGTGCGGCGTGAACCTCTCGGCGGGCTTCTGGCACGAGCACAGCGATGGGGAGATGCTGCTGCTCGGCGCCTGGATGCACACGCGCACCGTACTCAAGAAGCTGCTCAAGCTGGACAAGCTGGAACAGTTCAAGTTCCGTGCACGGACCTACGCGCCGGTGACGCAGTACGGCGGCGTCAGCTACTACCATGTCGGCAGCATGTTCGTCTCCGATGTGGAGGAGCTGATCAAGGAGGTAGACAAGATCGACTTGGCCACCATCAGCGGCAAGAAGCGCAAGAAGCTGGCCGCCAAGGTGCGGAAGTTCGTGGAGAAGGCCAAGATCCAGCGGTGGCAAGCGGTGCGGATGCTCGATAAGATTTACCCTCCGGAGCTGGCAGCGGACAAGGAACACCAGCTGTTGCTGCTGCCAGCAGCCACACCGATGGCCGACAGTTACCAGAACAGGGACGACGTTCTGTGCTACTGCGGCGCGGCGGAGCTTGCGCCCGTCGAGGAACACAAGCTGTGGTGCCACAAGCGCCCCAGCCGGGCCGCTACCGGCAAGGTGCGCGTTTGTCTGCACGGAAAGCCTATCGCTGCATCGTGCACGGAGTGCGAGAAGGCCGCTGTTGCTCACTCGCCCTGCCCGTCCTGTCGTAACACATACGTCCACAAGGCGGAGTGTCCCAACGATGGGGCATTCTCGGTGGGTGTTCCGGGCGGCAAGGGGAATGTTCGTTCACTACCCACACCACAGCGCACCTGCGAGACGTGCGCTGAGCTGCTGCCCAACCACAAGCCGCAGTGCATCTGGAACAAGCCTGACTTGTGCGGCTACTGTCACCGCAAGATCGCTGATGGACACAGCATCATCTGCCCAGACTGGGGTGGTGAGCGTGGGACAAGGGCCGAAGGTGACGGCTTTTGCAGCGAGTGCTACTACAACCTCACCGTCAACAATGGGCAGCATGCAGATACCTGCAGCTTTGCCACACACAGTCGCGTGCGAGTCAAGCCCAAGGCTCTTACGGGCACTGTCCATCAAGAGATTCCTGCACTTGAGGTGACGGTGTGCGTGCATCACTGCAGCCAGTGCAGCAACAACATCGTCGCCGCACGTCAGAACGGAGTGTGGAAGCACTCACGACTCCCGCTCAATCAAGCGGCACCGAAGTATCCCCGGGGCTGCATGCTGCCCTATGTCTCGCCCTGCACGACACACAGCAAGGAGAGCCACGAACTCGTGCAGTGGTACGAGATTCGGGTCAAGGAGGCGTTGGACAATCAGAAGGTCCCAGAACCCAGCAGGCACGCCTTACCGCCTGCTGCCATACCAGATCCACACGACGTTACTGCTCAGCTTAGAGAGGCAGGAAGCTGGGAGTAGAGGGGAGGGCAGGAGTGTCACGACACAAGCGCTTTGCGTTGCTCGCAGCGGTCTTCGCGATGCTGCTGATGGGCCTACTTATGTTAGGCCTGTTTACCGCATGCGTGCTCTACAGCAACCCAGACATGGCTAGGGCAGGGCTGCGTTCCTAGCTCAGGTGTCCACCATAACGCAGCGAACCTCTGCAGAGAGGAACAGTCAATGTACGTCCTGTGCACCAAGCCCGCACGGCGCATCGCACACCCGAACTGGCGGGTCCACCAGGTCAGCACGCAGAAGTACGTGCAGGTGCAGCCGAACGGGAAGTTCAAGTTCGTGACGAACGAACAGCAAGCGACGGTCTTCAAGACGGCCAGCGATCTGCTGACCGCCGTGTCGCTCCGGGCGCAGCAGGTCCGCAAGATCACGAACGACCTGACGTGGGCGGAAGCCACCGTCGGTGGGATCAAGGTGGGGGCGCCGCTGAACGGCGACCGCTACTAGCAGTAACGGGCTCCGGTTACCGGTATAAAGCAGCGCAAGCTGCGGCCCACCACTGCCTCGTAGCTCAGTTGGTAGAGCGTCCATTCAATACCGCCCTGCATGAGGACAGCAACTGCACGCGGTCACACATGGAAGGTCGCAGGTTCGAGTCCTGCTGAGGCAACTGTATCTTGGCCGAGTCGTCTAAGGGTATGCTATTGCTGATGATAGCATAGGGGAACTGGTGGCACACTACTTAAATGCAGGACTGTTCCCGAGGACCCCCGCCTCTCTGGTGGGAGATCAAGGTTCGAATCCTTGCTTGGCTATGCAGTTCAACCCGGGAGGAATCATGACGTTGCAATCTTTTCTGAAGGCGCTGAGCAAGACCACCGCGTACCTGAAGTGGACGGTTCAAGGCGGTACGCTTCGTGCGACCATACGGCCAGAGGCACTAAAGCTTCGCATCGGTGGCACGGTGGTCAACGGTGAGGTGGCCGAGCTGGCCAGACAGAAGATCAGGGAGGATGCGGGCGGAGACTTCTGCCCCATCAGCGCTGTGGCCTTCATCGAAGGCAAGGGCACGTTCCGCATCAGTGAGACCCGCAAAGCTAAGGGCTGGCTCAACGCGGATCTCCGGAGTCGGATCGTTAGCGGCGCGGACAGCCCGAAGGGCAAGCTGCGCGAGAAGCTGAAGAAGGCAATCGGGAAGTAGGCAGTACGGCAGCGTCGTCTAGCGGGTTTCCCGCAAGGGAATCAGAGGAGCCATGTGCTCATGTCGCCCTTGAGTGGCTAGGTCCAAGCTGGGAGGGTGTGTTAGGTCCCCACCGTGGTGCTTTCGAGTGCTTTAACAGCTTGTGAGTCTAGTTGCAAGATGGGGAGTTGCAGGCGCACGATACCCTAGACTAGATAGCATGGCTATCATAAGTCTCTGTAGCTTGAGGAGTTATCTCTGCTAGGACACTCGGTCTCAACCGAGAGACACTGGTTCAAAGCCAGTCGCTGCTACTAACGCTGGGCCTGATACGGCTGCTACTCTCTATTCGCTGCAGCGGGTAGACCACCACGTCCGTAAGATGCGCAAGGCCCAGCACGTCATTGACTGGATTGTGCGTGAGGAGAAAGGCTTGCAGCAGGGAAACGGCGGGTGAACGCTCTCCGTAAAGCCCCTGGCTTTCCTAGCTCATGGAAAGGGTGGGAGCGTTAGCGGTGTGCACACTGCGAAGCGCAGTAACGCATGGTCCAGTTTGCGGTTGCAGTACAGTGGTCCCACTGATTCACTCCAACTGGAGGTTGTAATGTTTGCAACGACCGCGAAGAGCGCTCTGCAAGCGCTGGACGAGTTCTTCACCTACGGCGACCCGATGGAGACGAAGCGTCTCTGGGACGTGCTTGGCTTGGTGCGGGGTCCGGACGATCAGAGCAACAAGACCAACAGCACGGCCACCGTGCGTGGGCGTGCATTCCCCCGGGCTTACGCAGCTGGCAAGCTGCTGGGGGAAGCCAACAGCCGTTCGATCAGCGAGATCAAGGGCGGCAGTTCACACTTCGGGCAGCACGCACAGAGCGCCAAGGAAGCACTCTTGGCCATCTTCCCCGAAGCACCGACGGCCAGAGCGTACGGCGCCGGTGAGTACAACTCTCAGGCTGCGCTGGTCAGCCTGGGCAAGATTCAGGGCTAGCCCCTGGAGAGCTAGGGTGCAGGCGAGAGCCTGTCCAATGTGAGCCATCTCAACGCGCCAGTAGGCGGGCGGGCCATTGTGTCCTGAGGTAGCAGGGGCTGGGTGCGACTCCCAGCCTAGCTTTAACGGGTAAGGGAGACGTAATAGCGTCTCTCGCTGACGAGCGACACAGCACTATGCTGGTCACCTTACCCTCTGGCGTGTTACCACGCACGAGCAACTGACCTTGCTCTGTGGTGACCGTGCAGATCTGGTGCACATCACTAGACAGTCCGTGCTAGTCTTCCCTCCCAGTCTGCTCTAACATGGCTTGTGTCCTGGCCATGTCTACGGTGTACGAGATCAGGGCGCTTCCTCACCGTGAAGCCTACTCGCTGCAACGAGATAGCGGCCTCTGCGGGTTGCACGCAAGCTGAGCCACTTGTGCACATGTTACACGTATGCTCCAACACAGCCTTGGATCGGGAGTTACCGGCCTGTCAGGTTGTGAGCACATCAGGTAGTATACAGCATCACATGTTCCTACTACCTGAAACCCCTTACTGCTGACCTAGCGACATGCAGCGCCTGGACACTTAGTTAGTGCGAGTGGCGGCAATGTTGTGAATGCCCAAGGGCTGGGCCAGGACTGATAGCCCGGGCTGGTCAGAGGAGGCTCTATGAAAGTCATCGCGCTTGGACTGTGGGTACTGTTGCTCATCGCTATGTCACAACGACCGTTGCCGATTGCTATGCCTGCGATTGCTCCCCAAGCATGGGAGGCGGCGCAGTCCTGCAGTCAACTCAAGCCAAAGCCTGGCTTCGACTTGGCACGAGTGCACTGGTACGTCGATGATCTGCGCGTCAAGGATCGCTTCCACGCGATGATTGGCTTGTGGATCGCTCCAGATACGATCATCCTTGATCCACTCACGCTGAACGATAGCGTGACCGTTGTGCATGAGCTGTTGCACTACTTGCTGCAGCCCGCACCGAACGAGGAGAAGCATCCAGTCCTGTACTTCGTCTATCGCTGCCATCTGTTGCAACTCCCTGTAGGAGGCTAAGATGCGACTACTCAGAGGATTGCTCTACCTGCTGCTGGGCTTGCTCGCAGGCTGCATCACGGTGACTTCTCCGTGCTTGGAGTGGGCACCCGCAGCGGACACCGTACGCACCGCAGGCGGGCAGCTGGACACAGTGCCTGTGCTGCTGTGCACAAAGCAAGGAACGCCTCATGGTTAAGCACACTAACCAGTTCCCACTGCCCACAGCCTTCGTAGGGCTGAAGGCTGCTGAACATGTGCACAGCTGGGCCGAGGAAGGCGAGGGCCATGCGTTGTGCCATGAGTGTGGCGCTGCTCGCTTCGTGAAGATGACCGAGGATGGCTACCGCTACACAGAGATGCTAGAGCCTGTGAGGGTGAAGCATGCACTCGCCTTCTGCGGAGGATGCAAAGGTTTGCTGGTGCTCTGTAGCGCGTGTGCAAGAACCTGTCACAGAGATGCTGAGAAGGGCCTGGCTAATCTCAACAACTACCGCTGCAAGAAGTGCTGTGCTTGTGATGAATCAGAGGAGATCGTGATGGATGTGGCAGGAAAGAAGCGTCTCGATGTTGGCGTCTCCTACGACTTCGACCGTGATGTGTTCGTGACACGAGAGGAGCTAGTCGATGACATCCCATTCTAGCGCCGTAAAGCGGCTGCCTGTGGGTATTCGTAAGTCCCGCAAGCATGCTGGTGGCGCGAGTGCTGGCGTCAGTTACAAGATCCCCTACAGCACAACCGCTTGTGTCGCATGCCATTACGAGTACGCGGTGGATCGTGGCCATCACAGTCCACCGTGTCCTAAGTGTCGTGCTATTCAGCCCTTACAAGCGGGGTGGCAATGATCTACGCCGTGCTGCATATCTCCCCTGCAGTTCCAATGCTGCAGGACGTGAGCGTCGATGGCCCATTTCACAGTGCTGCGGCTGCCGCAGAACACGCTCAGTTGTACAACGACCTAGATGCTGATGCCATGGGCATTGTGGTCGAGCTGAAACCCTGCACTTGTCACTCCGCCTAAGATGTCCTTGCGGCTAGCCCGTACCTTGGGGGGTCGCGGTCGTGGTCCGGGCCGCGCCCCACCCCTCAGGAGGGAGCTATGCCCGCTGAGATTGATCCCCGTGATGTAAAGATGCTAGATGCAATGGGTTACTCACCATTGCCAGATGTTCGCACGATCAAGCCAGAGTGCTACTACCAAGACAGCACTGGCATTCATCCCAAGCACGGTGAGCACGCGGCACGCCATTTCAGAGCGTTCTTCACAGGCTTCCTGTATGGCGCTTGGGATCGCGGGCTCGGTGCAGTCGTGTTCTACGACCGTGACGCTGCGTATATCCCACAGCAGTAGACAGCCCAATGTTTCCAGGCTGAGAGAAATCCACATCTGATGCACGCGCAAGCTGGCCGATCCGGCCCCTTGCGGGTAGGCGGTAACTTAGAGTGTCGGGAGCGGGCGCGGTCCCGCTCGGCGCGGACCATCGGCGCGAAACGGTGGCACTGATCGGAGCTAACCTTATGGCAACGGCCAAGTTGAAACCCATCGAAGCGATTGTGCGGCTTATCCGCAACAACTGCGCGCACAATACTGCGGTGGCACTGGCGTATGTGTCCGAGCCGCAAGCCTTTGCGGGCTTGACGGACGCGCAACGCAAGCAGGTTCACAACGGCGCGTGCGCCCTGCTCGGGCTCGACGTGACCGCCACTCACCCCGAACTGATCGCGACGGCGGCCCAGTTTGAGCTTGCGGGCCGTCAGCCTCGCTTCAGTTGGGTGCATCAAAACTACTCACCCTACGCCGAACCCGGGAAAGCTCGTCGCCCGGCGCTCAGCAAGCAGTATGCCCTTGCGGTGACGGCGGGGCTGATCGCGCCTCCGGTAGACTTCGTGGAGGCGTGCAAGGCTGGCACGTTCGCGAAGGAGACCAATGCGGGCGGTGTCATTCTCGCCGCCCCTCGGCGCGGAGGGTACATCCTCGCCGTCAAGGCGGACGCCGAAGCGAGCAAGGCGGAACGGCCGAGCGGAAAGAAAGCCGCCGCAACCCCGCAGGAGATCGCAAGTTGGTTGTAGCGGTAACGTGGTCGGGGCGTGCAACTTGCGCCCCGATCATTCCCTCCCGTTGTCCCCATCCCCGCAGCTAACTCCATGCAGAAGCATGCTTTAGGGTCCCATCCCGACCCGATGTATCATCAGATGATGACATCAAAAGCGCACCGGGAGAGTCCTCGTGAGCACGCACCCACTGTACCTTTTCCTCGTGAGCATGCACCGCCGTTAGATCTTGGGTCCCATCGACTTACCCTAGGGGATATTGACACCCCTACTGGGCTATATGGTACCTTGGGTCCTATGCGGGTACTCATCTGGGCAGCACTCTTCATTTCCACGGCATTGCTCGACTGGCTGGCGTGTAAGTGGCAGGATGCCGCGACACGTCTGGGTCGAGCGAACTACTCCGCAACCTACGAACTCATCGCTTCCCTCTCGGTCATTGCCATCGCGGTCTCGCAGAGTGCCTGGCTCGCAATCCCATGTGTTGCGGGAGCTTGGGTAGGTAGCTATCTTGCAGGGGAACGTCCACAGGGAGCAGACAATGCGCGGACCAACGACCGGAGATCTCTCGAAGCTCGTGAAGACGGCCCATGCCCAGCAGGGGATGCCCCAACAGGGCGCAGTCCCGGCGATGGCATCGGGGACCATCCACAGCATCGAGCTCCATCAGGACCATCCTGGCGTCGCCCGGGTGCGGATCAAGCATGGGCAGCCAGCGAAGCCGGGGAAGGGCAGCGGACTCGGGTTTGATGACCGTCCCGAGTCCACCGCCCACGTCCACATTGACGATGCCAACCACCTGAAGATCGGCCAGAAGGTACATCTCCGGGTGCGTGATGGAGCGTACGGCGCAATGAGCGGGGACGAAGCCACGGAGTAGCCATGAAGTGGACATCCGAGATGCTGGAACTGACCCCCCAGTTCTGCGTCAAGTGCGAAACACGGGTTCGCACTATCCTTCCATCTCGGTATCTCGTAGCCAACATGGTAGTTGTGCGCTGCGGCCACTGTGGGTACATTCTAGCGAAGCTCCCTGGCGAGCTCGTACAACGATCTCTTGGAGTCTCCAATGAGTAAGCGTGAAATCGACAAGTTGATCTCCGACATCCCCGGCCAAGTGAAGGCCGCTCACGCCTCCGTCCGCGATGTGAACGTGAAGAACACCACACCCGAGGCCATGGGTTCCAACGGCTACGACGGTGACGTGGTGATCTGCCCCTCGGACTACGGCTTCGACATGTTCGGCGCGACCGGTGACGGCTACATCAAGGAACGCTCGAAGGAGATTGCCAAGCAGTCCCTCGCGGTCCATGGCAAGCCCTCCAGCGGTGCGGATCACTCCACGAAGGGTGATGTCGGCCCCAAGGAAGGCATCCGCGAGCGCAAGGAAGTCGAGACTATCGGCCTCGCTGCTGACGATGAGAGCATCCAGTCGGTCACCACCAAACAGAAGTATGGCTCCACTCAAGAGGGCAACTAACATGGCGCGCAAGAGCACACTCGGTGGACTGACGGCTGACAAGGAGACTCCACCCTCCCCGACCAAGATGACCACCGGCGACGTGCACGGTAGCGGCGCCAAGTCCGGTCAGTACCCTGGCGAGCGCCAGTGGGAAGGCATGGCTGAAGCGGGCGTTCAGCACGAGCCCACGAACACCGGCCAAGCCTCTGAAGGTGGCCGTGGCACCGATCCGGCCCTTGCCGGTGACTACGTCCACTCGGCCAAGTCCAACTCTCAGGGTCCCACTCCAGGCAAGTTCCAGGTCAAGAACCCGAATGAGCGTCTCGAAGTCTCCATCCCGAAGGCTGAGGGCCAGTATCCTGGTATCCCGGTCCCGATGACCTACGGAGAAGGCTTCGACGGTCTCCGTGACACCAAGGGCAGCCTCGGTGGCGCGACCTACGATACCCAGACCCGCGAAAGCGGTGTCGGCAACGTCCGTGGCGGTCAGTATCCGGGCATTCCCCAGGCTCCCCTCTTCGCTGGGAACGCGGACGATGTTCGTGGCATCTCCAAGGACGAAGGCGCGGATCTGAATCTCCGGGAAGTCCCCGAAGACGATCAGAACCTCGGTGGTCGCATGGTGGAAGACGCCAACCCGAACTAAGCCTACTCAGGCAGATAATCCACCGGTGCTGTGGCGGCCGGTGGTTCCACCATTTGGGCTCCCAACAGATCAATACGTCGCTTGATCGCCGTCGGCTGACGTTGTAGGGCCTTCGCCATATCTACGAGTGTCTTTCCTGCAGCGGCCATGTGAGAGAGCTGCTCATCATCCTGTGGCGTCCATGGCAAGAACGCCTTCGGATAGTCCTCCCGCATCAACTTCACCTTGTCCTCTGTCATGCTGTTGATACGGTATCCACAACGCGGGCACTTCATATTCCCTTTCCCTCCAGGTGTCATCATCATCTGCGTAGGCAACCCCGTCGGGGGTTGCCAGCTATTATACCCTTATTTGCTATCTTGTCAACCCCCGTGTACTATTGACACATGAACGAACGCGCTATCGCCGAGCTCGAAACACTGATCGGGGAAGGGCTTACTCCCAAGACCCTCGATCAGCTCTATGACACCCTGAAGCTCTTCGGGGTCATCCTCGGCTACTCTGCCCTGCTCGATGCTGCAGTGAACGGCACGGACAAAGAGCGCGTCCCGGCAGCCCGGGCCCTCATCAATCTCAAAGAAGACCCAGAAGGTATCGCAGAGCGTCTCCGCCGCTCCCGCTTCTCTCACTTGTCCGTTGACGAGCTCAAGGGTATCGTTCAGAAGATCAACAGCGGAGACGCCAACCTCAAAGAGTTGTTGACCCCAGTCGAGAGTGAGTCCCATGGATAACCTCGGTATCGTCCGTCGTGAAGAAGAGATGCGTGGTCGGTGGCATGTCGCAGGAGGCAAGTACTACAAGGCCATGACTGGCTCGCCGGGTGGCGGTGGACATGCCTCCACCACGAACACCACGCTCTCCTCGACTGCCGCGCTCTTCGAGATGGAGAACCCCAACCAGATCTATCCCTTCTCGGCTGGTGGCTCGCCGTCGCTCATCGCCAACGCCGCCCAAGACCCGCTCGGTCAGGGCAGCATCTTCATCTACCCGCACTACTTCCGCGCCACCGTCGTCAGCCCAGGTACCGGTACCACTTCTGTCGAATGGTGGCTGGTCATCGACCCGAAGCTCCGCTTCAACTCCGGCGGCTTCCAAGCGATCTCGCCGGAGTATGGCGCCGAGAACGTGCTCGTCATGAACCAAGCAGGCTTCGCGCCAACGGCCAACGTCCACGTCGGTGCCATCTCGCTCAACGTGGCTGGCACGAATCGTCTCATCTGCGGCCGTGGCACGCTCCGTCAGGGTCTTCCAGTCGTTGGCGATGAGTGGCTCTGGATGTTCGGTGACACCTTTGCGGGATCAGGCAACAAGGCGGGCACGACGGCCCAGTTGATCACGGAGAACGTCGGCCCCATCTGCATTCCGCCTCAGTCCAGCTTCGCGATCTTGGCCTGGTATCCCGGTATGGCCACCGCCTTCAACATCGAGTTCGAGTGCGCGTGGTGGGAACGGCAGTACTAGGAGGGGTATGATGCAGCTCACCCATATCTCGAACTTCATCGACAACTTGCCGTCGGCTTGGAAGGCGATTGCGGCACTGGTCGCAGTGATCAGTCTCATCGCCGGAGTCTCAGGTGGCGTGCGCGCGGGCCTGCAGATCCCTTCCAAGCTCGATGCGCACATGATCCAAGCTGACACGATTATCGCTGAGCTGCGAAAGGCGAACACCATTGCCGCGCAGAACCAGTGTATCGCTATCTCGCCCAGAGCATCGTGGCTGGAGTGTCTGAGAGCCAAGTGAACGAGCTCGCCAACTACCGCGACATCGAGAACGAGCTCCGTCGCCGGGAGCATGAAGATCCCCTCGGTCTCGTCTACAAGCCGCACAGCGTCCAGATCGAAGCCCATCAAGACCGGCACCCTATTCTATTGGTCGTGGGCGGTAACCGCTCCGGTAAGACCTGGTACGCCGTGGCGGAGGCCATCTACTACTGCACCGGTCGTGCCGTCTGGGCCGATGTCCCAACGCCCCCCGTGATCGTCTGGTATGTCATGC
>Ga0137397_10000053_pt1 | contig 68094 bp, 92 predicted proteins | sample czorhiz116metaG_FD_106658 | JGI IMG/M metagenome (GOLD analysis project Ga0137397, IMG submission 106658) | Vadose zone soil microbial communities from Angelo Coast Range Reserve, California, USA - czorhiz1.16 metaG | ecosystem: Environmental > Terrestrial > Soil > Vadose zone | place: USA... | reverse complement strand
GTGTCTGGTAGTGTCTTTTGAGGTGTAACCGATTCCTTCCACTCCAGGAATTTCTGGGAGAGTGTCACAGCGAGTCCCGCGTTCGTGATCTGATGGGTTCCTGCTAGACCTGCATCATATTGTATTGTCAGACGGAAAAGTCACAAGGGATGTAATGCCACGATTTACCGAGTCGAATCTCCGATAGCTCGGGGACAGGAGGTACGACGATGAACTCCGACGCCTGTTCCAAGTGTTAGAATCTCGGTCACGGTTCAGAACCACGTTCGAACCTTGAGCCCCACACTCCTTTGCCGTAAGACATCCATCCCCTCTCGCGGTTGATTCACTGTTATTGCTGGGACGCCTTCCTGAGTGCATTATTGTATCGCAAGGCACGATGCTAAGTCACCTGAACACCGACCTTGAATATTCCGCCTTTCTGCCAGGCAATCTCGCCAACTGTCTTTCCGAGCACACCGACGTGATCTATACCAAGAGAAGATATTCCTGTGACAATGGGCCGGGGAACGATGTTGGTACAATCGTAGGTGCCCCCCACACCAACCTCCAGTATAGTAGCGTCGACCTGGTTGGTGTTCATCGTTAATTAACAACAACCATGATGATGAACGCTGACCTTCAAGGTCAAGAACGCATGGAACGCCATCAGCGTAATGTATCTAAAGTACATTGGCTTCGGTGCCCTTGTTGAGATCTTTCGCTGAGTCTCAGTGTTAACGTGGCTGCATGTGCCATTAGAAAGAGGTACAGACTTGGCGATTTTCTTCTAGGCCATCCCAGACTTCGAAAAAGAATTTTGCAAACAATTCTTCAGATATGGGAACTCCATTGACACGTATTCGCTCTCGCACTGCAACAAGGTGTGGCGAGGTGTACAAACCTAGATGAAGCTTGAGCTTCAAAGATCATGAATCCCATCCGACAGAGTGCAACTCACCGATTTTCCAGTCTGGTTTCGTACGACGAAGGATGGAGTCTACAAAAGCACACGTGGAACCTTTGCCCTTCGTCCCAGTCACATGAAGTACGTTGAGGGAGTTGAGATCTGCTTGCTATGACACATGTAGGGTCTCTGTAGTCGCACATAGACTAGCACCTCACCTTGTAGCCAATTCTCTCCAAGTATTCAATCATCTCTGGGATAGCTAGACCATTAGTCCGTCCGCTCGAAGCCTTGAGTGCATCCAGCGTCGCGGCATTGGATTGTAGGGTGTTCAGGAGGTCTATGGCATCTTTGTATGACCTGCCGGACATCGTACGACGCTGGATAAGAGAGATGGAATTGTGATTGTGAGTCCTATTCGCTATATGTATCGCAAGTCGAAGACACAATCGCATTCGTCGCGCAGAACATGTGACCGGGTTGGTTATTTCCTAATCCAACAATTCCCATCGTGGATTCCCTCCAGTACGGTATCATCCTCAGAGCGAGCTACATGGACAAGTTTGTGATCTCAAAAGGATCAACTTACCAGAAGAACCATGGTAAGGACAGTGTGCGCCATAGATATGAACCATATCCCACGAAAGGCACGAACAACACAAGAAGCTCAAATGATGGTGCGTCCAGGACGCCGACTCAAAGGACCCTTACACGACACCTACTCAACACATTGAATGATGAATCAAACCCCATAACACATTCCGACATCGGGTTACGCTCTGGCTAGTTTTCACGAAGCGCGTGATATGGAAGGTCGCCTGACGTTTCAATTCATGGTAGATCGTGTCATTTCGCTCACAACTGGCCACCAAAAGCCAGATGGCCGCAGCCAGAAGCAAGAATATGTGAGATATCGCAACCAGAAGCTCAAAGACCAGAGAAAAGAGGTGGCCTCGGGGGCTTTGTGCAATACGAGGATCTACATCAACGGGTATTTGCGAGACACAACGGATATCGAAATGAAGAGGATCATCACCGAGGCAGGCGGCCAAGCATTGTTCGTACGACTTACCGTCTGACGAGGTTTGGATATTGAATATCCGCAGACATTCAGCGTCCAACGCTACTCACATCGTGACTTCGCATCACTTGAATGGAAACAAGACACATAGATTGCTCACATCAAGCAGGGGGACGAAGCCATACGTCGTTAAGCCTGAATGGGTGATGGATAGCATCGCAGCAGGGAAGCGGCTGAGAGAAGATAAGTATTTAGTGGTGAAGATCATATAGTGCACGTGACGATAGGAGCTGGAGGAGCGCTGCTTTGCTGTCCCTCTCCGAGAAGAACAAGTTCGTGTCCGAGTCCCAGAGACTGGACCAGTACATTACCCTCTACTCTAGTATCAGAACCCTCCTTTCCACATCCTCCAAATGAGTTTCTTGTTTACCCCCAATCATGTGCAACTAATTGCTGCTTGTTATCCACCTTCTGCCTCTCTTCTCACCTCTGGTCCCGACTACCACCCGAATGCTCAAGAGCTTTCCCGCTTAACATATTATGCCGCTAACAAACCTGGGAAAATCCATAAATTGGGCAACGAGCTCCAGAAAAGAATCAAGTTTGAAGGCCGAAGGGCGCTCTCGAACAACCCTCGTTTTCGGTCGTAAGTCATCACCTTCGAACCGGCACATATTCTCCTCAACTTTAGTCCTTAGCTCCCTCCTCATCTCATTGTCCATATTCAAAGCCCTTGCCACCGAATGTCGACGCGATATCTCACTTCTCACTTCCTCACTCCTCGCTTCTGTTGAATCGGTGTTGTCCACCTTTCCCTCTGACATTGAGGTCTCTGCCAAAGCAGCTAACCTAGCAAGTTCTTCTTTGTGCGTTGTTGGGATCTACATCTAATGTTTGGTAGTTCATAGCTTGGACGACCTTCACTGACGGTCGCCTAGTAGGCGTGGATCAAGCTGTTACTCATGACTACCTCTCTGTTCTTGGGCGCTTCTCAAAATTGAGTAGAGCGAACTCTTCCTCCGGTGATTCAGAATTTACGAATAGGTGGGCCCAGATGTTCCTTGGATTTCTGTTGATTCTAAATTGCCCGTAGGACGAGACTGGTTGGCCTCGCGGCTCTTACCAGCGTAGTATCGTCGGAGGCACTGTATAGCTCCTCCACGTTCAATGCCCAAGTTACTACCCTTGTACCAGCACTTCTGAGCAACTTACAAGAGGTTGAACTGTATACGCTGGAGGATGAGTCCGTATATTTCACGCTCTCCTTCGAACATGCCTTTGACTGTGTAATCCAGGTCTGCAAATGTCAGACAAAAACCTCTGTCACCATTTTTAGACGAATTCCGAGCGCGCCCTATCTTTGAGAGGCGTGCAGCATCAATCCACTTACACATAGACGGGGAGCGGGGACCATCGAAGACGGATGTCACTAACGCATGCCTCCGTGCTTTTTCTCATTTATTCGATCACTCCAGTGGTGGACAGATTGTCCCGGTCATGCAGGCTGCCATGGCCAGTTTGGATGAAATTCATGGATGGGAGAAAGTGGGCCATTGCTGCTGGTTTGCGGGAAAGGCAACTGAGTGGACGCAATACCAATTCCGCGATGCTGTTCCAACCCGATTAATCGACCGTCTGCAGCGGGAGCAAGATTTACCAACGACGACAACTCTCCACACCACACTCGCCGCGATGGTTACCACCGTTTTTACCTCTCCAATCCCCCTGGTCATGTCTACCTCAGACGTCATTTCGAATCTCATAAGTCTAGTTCTTCGCAGAGCTACCATTGATCCGGCCGACTCGTTATTACGGGCCTTGACCAAGTGCATCGGCGCTTTGGGCACTCACGTGTATTACGCAGACCAGATCCATGACCTTGCTAGCGAACTTATTAGTCGCCTAGTTTCGACGGAGGCAACTGGCCTACCTGGACGTGAACGGGATCTCAGTGATAAGTGTCGGGCTCAAGCTCTCCGTGCACTCATTGCAGGACTTGTTGGGCTCATGCTCACTCCCACGCGAAGAGTTGACCAACGTTCAGGCGTAGAAAGCCCGAGGTCGGAACAAGAATTTACTCCCAGCAGTCCCAGGCCGGCAAATTCTGACCAGTTTTCCAGTGGAGACAAACCAGCGCGCGCTTCTACTGAACGCGGGGATGGCGGCACTCATCTAACAAAAAGGACGAAGATCTCACCAGAGACTTGGCAAGACACCCTGAATCTCATTTGTGATGTGGACTTCGCCGTACGCTCTGATTACGCTAGTGCTTTACTTGTCTATCTGGAATCAGAGGTCTCTACTCGTGGCGAATATACAGACAGCGGTGGAGTAAGGCGCAATCGACTATTGGCTGCAAGCCAAGTCCAACACGCAGGCAATATGATGGCCGCCATTTACGGAGACGAAACAACACGATTCCTACATGCCATTCATGTCTATTTATATATCCTGGCCACTTCGTCCACTTTTCACAGTCCTGCACATACACCACTACCTACCTGTTCCGCAGCTCGGGACGGAACGGAAGCCGTCACTGTAATTCCAGCTACCCCTGACGGCTCTCGCGAAGCAGTTGGTGTTGTGGAAGATCGCAGCTCACCAGCACGATCTCAGTATGCCCGGCTATCACTCTCGCTTCCCAGCAGAACCCGAAAGCTCTCCATGGTGAGGCGTATCATCTCTCGGCTTCCTCCCCGTATTACGCCTTCTTCCCTCCCTTTGGCGACAGCTTCCGATTACCGCAACATCGCTTCCATACTGACAAGGATCCACGAGCAACTCCCCCTCCGTGGTTTGCTCGCCGGTGTACCATTCTTACTTGCCTTGTCTTCGGTTACACACGCGGATGACACAGCCGACAGCGCGTCGCTGGGAAGGATATGGGCGATGAGGGAGGTAGTTTCAAAAGTTTGGTTGATCGTAGGGAAGACATGGGATTGTGGAGAGCTGGTGGACATGGCTGAGAAGGTAGGAATCAACGTACTCTTGGATTCTTGAAATATCTCATTTGGTCCAAGGCGCTCTCATCCATACCAACTTCGTCGTGCCTTCCCCATGAGGAGGCACGAATGCCAGGTCAACTCGCTAATCCAGAGGTTCCCGTTCATATAACGCCTGTCGATGACTCAGATAGTATCTGGTCTGGGGTTGAATCCCAAGCCGCGCTCGATGCTCTGGCGTCAAATAAGAACGCACTTGAAGCCACGGGAATGGACAGAGAATCCCTTCATAAACGCCTGTCCCATCCCTGGACTCCTGAGTCAACTTTCAGAGACTGTAAGTCAAGTTTAAACACCCCGATACATGTTTTGTTCACTGCCCCGACTTTTTGCTAGCCATGGAGCCGCAGTCTATCTACGACCCCTTGCGGCGTGATGGAATCTCTCCACACCTGAGACTCGCGCCTTCTTTGATGCAAATCGAAAACCTGTCCTTGCAGAGCCTATCTCGCTCGTCACGAGGAGTAGGGGTCACCGATTTGCGAGAGGCGCTGGAGGGTCGAAGCAGCATGTCCAATCCGGCTTTGGCGAACAAGGCCCCTTCTTTGTCGACATTGGACCACGCGTCTACCCACATCGATACCGCCATAACCAAGCCCAAACCATTAAGATCAGGACTAGAAAAATCCAGGGCGGGCGGGGGTCCCAGTGAGGTCCGCGATATGCTCAGCAAGCTTCAGTTTGGAAAATCTAGCAGCAACTTGTTACGAGCATCGTTCCCTGGGCTGCAAAAGCAGCAGGAGGCACGGTGAGTCCGGTTATTCCGCGACGGTCAGCCGCACTGTTTCAAGAATGCTAATGTAACTCTTCACTTAGCAAATTGTCAAATGTGGTGCCTCCATACAAATCATAGGGTGTGAGACCCTTATCTTCGACTTTCATGTTAGCTTAGGACGTTAGGCATAAGTTGTTATTTATTTAGTCTCGCTTACGCAAGGATACACTCATTTTGCATTTTGCATGGTCGCCATCACATTTGATAAATATATTATCATTATCGAGAGCCATCGTGGTCTAATCTATCGCTGGTTGCGTGCACCTTCTTCCTTCTCTCGCCAGTAATTTAGCTCACTTTGAGCTCTTGAGTGATTCGGTGCGGCACGGAAGGCCCGCTTTTGTGTGGAAAAAGCGGTTCAAAAAGAAGAAAGAAGTTAAGCGGCACTCGGTTGGGACATACCGTCAAGCCTTGGAGGAGTTCCTCGTATATGGCCGATCTGGCCTTTGCTCTGGCGGAGACCTCGGAGAGCTTGCCTGTGTGCGTTTCAACCAATTTGGTGAGCTCTTGCCGGAGGCGGAGTAAGCTATGCAAGAGGAGGTGAGCAGGGATACCTGTCTGCTGACTCTTACAGGGCGCACTTGGAAAATATCATCGTTTCTTCGGCATGCTCGGTCAGCATCACGAGGCAGAGAAAGAGAACCACATATCGCTTGCAGATCTAATACGCGTCAGTTCAGCATCCTGTACGTCACAAGGAAGTTTATTCGGCTCTCTCACAGTGGCGATGGCTGCGTCGCTTGTCGTGGTGGTTCGACGGAAGTAGCCTCCTCCCGCGCCTTCGGCGACCTTTTTGAGCCCTTCTATCTGGTCCGTCATCGCTTTCTGGAAAAGTGGCCACATCTGGAGCCGGAGGCCAAAGACGAAGGTTTCTAACGGTTGGCAGCCACGCTTCTGTATCTCGCCCATGACCTCCTCCGTGAGTCGAATCATCGTAAGAAGAGGTATCACAGGTGGCATAGGGTCCAATGCAGCTTGTGCGAATGTCTGCGTTCGTGGGCGTTAATCAAAAGGCGAGAAAGGCACAAAACTACCTTTGTGTGGTCCAAAGCGGGGTCCATGATTTGCTTCCAGATAGCATTCAGAGCGGCCTGGTCCTCTTTTGTGAGTCGGGACGCTGGACGCAGACTCTCGTTGCTGAAAACGCTGTCCGTACGGTCCCGAGGTCGCGGGGTTACAGGAACCGTGTCAGTACCGGGGCTTGAAACTGCGTCGTCTACAGGCAAGGGTGCCGAAAGTGAAGTTGGCGAGAATAGGTGACTGCTGACGACTTGGGGCGTGTGGACAGGTGGCAGATCTGGCTCGGGCGCGAAAAAGGTGGTCACAAAGGCGTACTCCGAGGTTCCGTTATCCATCAAAACCAACAGAGCTGACCGGAGCAGTGCTTCCACGTCCTCTTTCTGTAAAACGGGAAGAAAAAAGATTGTCAGAACGTTCGGCGAGGTTGTATTTGACACTCAGGATAATTACATGTATTTTATCATCAGCCATGTAGGCTAATGCGACGCCAGGTCCCTCAATGCGAGCGTAATTCAGCCGCTCGAGGTAGATTTCTGTCTGCTTCACTGGACTGTCCAGTGCAGATACCAATCCCGGGTCTTTCTCCACGGTTCTTACCTGTGGGGGACACCTCAGCACGAACGGAACGGAACTCGAGAATAGCGCACGTGCCCACTGACCCTGATCCAACCAAGACTTCTCATATACCGTCGAAAACCAGTCTCATAGTATGTGCGTGCGGTGGCGACGTAGGCCTTTTGCACTTCTGTGGCCACGTTTGCGGCATTCCGGAGTAAAAACGCATATAGAGAACGATACTTGAGAAACACCGTCGTTTGTATTATGTGCATGTTCGTAGTCATACTCGCACGAATGGGCTGCAGCAGCGCAAGGAAAAAGGCGCGCAGCTTCGTGGATGCCTGTAACGTCGGCCCAACTCGATTAGGTGACGCGTGAATCAGCAAAATCACAGGGGAACTGGACCGTACCACGATCCGCAAGCCTTCCGCGACTTCACCCAAATCTCGAGCGGCGCGCACCCGCCCGCGCATCTTGAGCGCCTCGAGCCGTCGCTCAAAATCCGCGACTACGGGGATCCATAACTCGTCGACGTCCGTGTCAAGTATCGTGGTGATGAGAGTCGGTGGAAGCGTCATGCCAGAAATCAGGCTGGCCAGGGGCTTTTCGATTTTCTGCGGCCAACGGCAGACATCGTTCGGGACTTCCAAGTCGGGATGCTGGGTTTTTTGAGAAAGAGAGGGAAAAGAGACGCACCCTGCGGCTCTTCAGTCTGCTTTCGATGTCGCGGCTGCGTGATTGCAGGTCGGATATCTGTCCTGAGACAGAGGAGAGGTCGTTCTGGAAGGTAGATAGGAACGACTCGAGGGAGTCCAGCAAGTCCACACTCGTCTTTACCTCGTGAGCATGTCGAATGTCGTTAGGGGGTAGCACACGTACTTGAACCTGGTCATGAAGATCGACGAACTCCTTCGCGCGACTGGAAACTGTTTGAAACCACCTGAGTCGACGCATTGAGAAGGAATACAGGTGTGCTTACATGACACAATTCCAGACAGGTCCACATCGTCTACAGTAACATCTGCGCGACGTATATACTCAGCGTGACTTGCTCAGAAGAGCCGTTGTGCTGACCTTGCGGCGTTGATTCGGACATGGAAGAGATTCTCCGGATGCACGGGCCGCTGAACGGTGCGGTCATCCTTCTCATATTATTTATGATGTGGGAGCTAGAGCATCTACAAGAGCGTAGCTAGTAGTACTATTCGGATATGCGGATGGATGCGCTACAAACTGCGCTCCGTGCTGTACAGTATTGGGGTCAATACCAACGCATTCATCGCCGGTCTCGTATCCAAGGGCGTCAAATTTCGTCCAGTCAAATCCTTGAGGGTCATGCACGAGTTCCTGGACTGCTTGAAGCACTTCCGGAAGCACTTCCGGATGCGCCATTTGCAACTCGCGCAACCAACGCCTGCTGATCATCCAGCTGGCGATCCCTTTTGGCGGGAATGTTAAGATGTCCCTGGGAGGGCCCTCATTCCGGTCACGCCGCCCAAGTCCGCGCTTCGGCTTCATGCTCTTGTCTAGACGCTCGTCTTCATCGAGAACAGAGTAAAACTTGAGCAACCTGTTGCTCCGCCAGGGTAATCCTCGCACGACAAATGCCCTTTCTTTCGCAGCACCTTGTTTTGATTCATCATCTGATTCCTCAGATGACATGCAATCAAGGTCCATGGCGCCATCGAATGTCGCATGAGCAAAAGCCTGAGTCCTTTCCCGCATACCGTTGCGTTGTTCTCGCTTCTGGAGAAGCTCGTGGATATGAATTCGGCTGATATGACCAAAAGTGATACGTACGACTTTCTTACGGTGTAGGCGACGTGATTTCATTGACTTTTGCTCTTCCCTGTTCCGCACTGTGAACGAGACGCTGGGATCTCTTTGAATTCTGTACTTCTGGCGAAATGTCGCAAAAGCTTGATCAAATGCGGTCGAGGTTGTCTTGAGAGCAAAGTCCGCTTCTGGGACGTGTTCATAAAGTTTACGGTTTGCCTTCAAGCCTGCCAAAACGCGTTCTTTCATCAGGGCATTGTGCCTCGATTGCTTGGTCGTTTTCTCCCAGACGAAGCGGACAGGCTCGTTGTCACCTAACGGTAATCCTTCGCAATGGCTAGGAGGCAGTTCATCTTCAGGAGAAACCCCAAGGGCATGATAGATGTGCCTGCGCATGGCGGTCTGCGAAAAATAAGCACTTATCTCAGAGTGAGTGGTATAAAATACCTGAATGGTATAACACGTCTTGTCACGATTATTTACACGCTTTGGAGGCCTCTTCTCTGTAGATGATACAGACGATTCACTCCCGGAGTTGTCCGAATCACTCCCTTCATGGTTTTGGGAAGGAATTGGCCTCTTCCTGTTCGATGGGCAGGGTGAAACAGATGGGGACAAGGCATCGACCAACACGCCATGACTTTGCAATCGCCCTGATATCAAATTTCCAGGTGAAACCAAGGGAGGAGGTTTTGTCGAGCCCGCTCCAGGGGGCGCAGCAAGAGATGGTGGATCCGGCTCATCGAGTAAGTAGCCAGAGCCACTAGCAACGTGTGCCGTGCCCTCGCGTCCATGGTGAAGCAATGATGCGACGCAGGCCTTGAGATAGGCTATTTGGCGCTTCATTTCAGCTAATTGGCTTTCCGTCTCTGCTTGGCGTTGTTGATACTTGGCTTCGAGCTCCCGCTCCCATGCCAATCTTCGCCTGTTTTCACTCTCTTGTGCTTCCCGAGTAGCAGCCAGGGCGCGGAGCATTTCTTGCACTAGATGAGTGGCATCGACTTTGGGCCTACGTTTCCGACAATGAGGATAGAGATGATAGAGATGTACAGACAAGACGATACCTCGGAGGTGGGGGCGGCTCTGAGACCGCATACTCTAACTCACTGTGGTGAGGAGTGAATGAAGATTGTGGTGGTGGGGTATGGAAAGACTGGGAGGGGTATTGGTGCTGATCTGAGGAATAATGAGATTGACTTTGCTGTCCTATGAACGGGTTCAGCGCATCTGTGAGTTCACTTGTGGACATAGTTGTGCCGGCAATTTCGGGCCGAAATTCAGCTCAAATGTCAGCGCCAAATAATCCCGACGCGTCACCTGCTTGCGTTCACTTCTAGCACAACCACCATGGATGCAACTTTCGAGCGTATGATTGCTCAAGCTGTTCGGGGAAATCAGGCTGCAGGTCCCCCCCAAGAACCCACCGTGCCAGACAAGTGCGTGCTCTCCTCTTAAACATGCTCCTCAAGCCAACGCGTCTACGCCAGTGGTGAAGTTATACATATCTCGTCGCTTGCTCTTCTCAAGGTTCGTCTCTGTGCATTTACCCCTGCGCGGCATTGACTCGGCTCGCAGATGTTGAAACATGGTCGAGCGGGTGTTCCGATGGAGGTTATGGGTCTTATGCTCGGCGAGTTTGTGGACGAGTACACTGTTCAAGTCATCGACGTATTCGCGATGCCTCAATCGGGTACCACAGTGTCTGTGGAATCAGTTGACCACGTTTTCCAAATGAGAATGGTCGATATGCTCAAACAGACTGGTCGGTGCGTTCTTCTTTCCGTGTATCTCACCTACCTCCGCTTTCATGGTCCCTCTGATTTTCCTACAAGGTCCGAGATGGTCGTCGGTTGGTATCATTCACATCCAGGGTTTGGGTGCTGGCTTTCGAGCGTGGATGTACAAACGCAACAGGTTCGCACTATTCATCTCGCAACTATTCCAAAGCGTAATCGCGTTTAGTCCTTTGAATCTCTCGATACTCGCTCTATTGCGGTAGTCGTTGACCCTATTCAGTCGGTCAAAGGCAAGGTGGTAATCGATGCTTTCCGGACCATTACACCACAATCAGTTTTGTCGGGCCAGGAACCTCGTCAAACAACCTCTAACATTGGACACATTAACAAGCCTTCAATCCAAGCTTTAATACACGGCTTGAATCGACACTACTATTCGATAGCCGTCAACTATCGCAAAACGGAGCTCGAGCAGGCGATGCTTATGAATCTACACAAGCGGAATTGGACAGAAGGGTTAAAACTACGCGACTTCAAGCTTCACAAAGAGAGTAATGAGAAGGCAATCAAGGTACGTGACTCGATCTTGATCCGTTTAAGACGGGCCTCGTGACCCACTTGGCTGGTGCCAGGCAATGCTCTCACTGTCCGGAGCATACAACAAATCTCTACAAGAAGAGGCAACGCTAACAGCAGAACAGCTCAAGACGCGGCATGTCGGAAAACAGGATCCAAAACGGCATCTAGAGGAAGCCGTAGAGAAGGCAATGGGGGATCAGGTGGTTCAAAACTTGGGGACCATGCTTCTTGCGGAGTTGTGAACCTGTGTAATTTTCGGTCATCGCTGCCCCTTCTCTCGAATGTAAGCCATTGTAAACCTCCTGAATGCCCGGGTTTTGTCTCCATGTGCTTCGGCTGTTACACACCCCGAGTACAGTTCTTGAAAATTTCAGCATCACTAGGTATGTCCTCACATTGTACCTCCTAGATAATTGGCACCGCAGATTACGACAAATAATCACACGCGGACGCTCTGCGACGTAAGCGCTACTCTTCAGGAATCAACAGATTGTTTCTCGCGGAGAATGTACCCACGGAGGACTGACGCTCACGAAAGCCCTTCGTCTTGCCATCCTCGAAGAACAAGCACCGTTGACCGTTTCTTTCTTGCCGCGCTCTATATCCTCCGCCTTGTCTCCCACATCCAAACAGATGGGCCGCCATTGTCGCAGGGAATTCGTATGCGACCTTCCTGGACTCGTTGCGTGATTATTGCCATCACAGGACCAGACAACACCGATGCATCATGCTGACGCCCGATTCTGCATCTAACGACTGTCTGCGAAACAGATACACGATCCTCTGTGCGGGCACAAGCGACGCCTAGTTACGTGCGGTCCGAAAAACGGGCTACGGTAACGCGTGTACCTCGCGGATGGTAACTAAACTACACCACTGCAGTTCGTCTATGTCCCCGGTCAAGGAACATCCGCGTACAGTCGCGTTCCCCCGCACACTCCGCGCTCGACGTTTGCGACGCTGTTAACTTCCCGGAAGGACGAGAAGGACGATTAAAGGACCGTAGTTGACTTTAAGCATGGTGTGTAAATGCGATGTGTGACTGCAGCGATTGAGGGAGAAGGTTTCTGCATGTACTTTGATTGGGTCTACCACCAAAGTCTGAGCGCCCACGTCGAGAATACTGGCACTACAGTGCGCAGATCGCATAGGCGGTGTTGAGAGACAGCTGATACACTTAACGTCTGTGTCTTGGCCGATGACCTTAAGCCGGGTGCAGCAGAGTAATTGCACATTGACCAACTAATCAGGTCGCTCGTCTTTTCTTTTCGAAGCCCGAGCGCTGAGCGCTGAGCCATTGTCTCCTTCACTTTTGCTTGGAATTGACTTCACAACAGAATTTGTATTACGATTCCCGTCACCTTCAGTTTTCCCTCTGCAGATCTAGGAATGGAGTCCCTCATCTCGTATTCAATTCCAACCTTCCCTCCCTCAACTCTAAATAATGTCGAACAGCCTCTGCGGTCCCCATTTCCGGCAAACTTATTGCCCTCTGATCCCAACGGTCCACATGGAAACGAGGTAGGCAACACATGGCTGGTCAAGGACAATAGCCCAGGTTTAGAAACAGTCAGAAGTTGCCTTAAACTTACGGCGGATTCTGGACGTAAAGGATATCTCCGAAACGAAGATGGCATTCACCAGGCGACCCGCGGCATGACTGGGAATATGAAGCTGTATGTCTTGATGGGATCTCGTGGCGGAGACCGAGACCGAGACCGCGACCGAGACTGAGACCGAGGAAGGGTACGACCCATACCTTAATGGTTCCCGAGCAAGCAAATAAAGTTTTATAAAGCAACACGTGTGGGTATTGGATCCATGAGGTGAATATGTTCCAGTTCTGTGGCTTGTCGACGAGGCGGCGCGGCGTGACGTGACACCCGAGGTGGAGCCCAAGGAAGACGCTTCGTTGCCAACGGCCAACCCGTAAAAATTTACAGCAGTGCTGCACCTCTATATGACGCTACTTGTTTGTTAAGGATAGGCATAACACCCATCATCTTGGCCCTGCGAATCGCTTTGGTGAGACGTCGCTGACTGCGCCACGTAAGTTTGGTCTCCGCGCGACTTTTCACCTTGCCCATGTCCGTCACGAAGTAAGATAACAGCCGAGGATTCGTAGCTTCATCAAGGGGATCGATACCCAGCTGGTAGAACCAGTCGTTCCGGCGTGACTCGGCGGCGCCTGGACCGAGCAAGGCACGCTTGCGGCGGAAAGGGTCTTCGCGGACAAGAAGGTCCGTGGGTTTCAGAAACTGAATTGATGGGATGAAGATGAGCATTCGAAAAAAAAAACTTGAGCATCGCTCGGGAACGTACATGCTGATTTTTTGCAAGTCTGCCTTTCCTGGCACGTTCATACTTTGCGCCAGCTAGGTGGTAGAAGAACATTGAGTCTTGGGGAGTTGGCTTGGAGAGACAACAGGCAGCTCACTACTAAAGTTCTTGGCTTGAGGTGACGTTGACAAGGCAGCATTGTCAAGAATATTGGTGATTTGGTCCATGCCAGCGCTGCTTGCAGTTTGTGCGCCAATGTCTTTATCATCGTGGGTTGGCCCCCTAGCCTCAGCGATCTCGCGGTTCTTGCGAGGGACGACAAGGGAGGCTGATTGAGCAGCAGTTGGTCTTGGAAAGAGGGTAGAGCGAGAACGGAGACCACGAGATAGGAGGGCTAGCATATTGGCAACGGGCAGGTTGTGAGAGCCGCGGAGGAAGGAGGAACGGAGGACCCTGGACAGTGTGACCGACGGGAGTGCGAGTCCTTAACCACTTTCTCACTCTTCACTCTTCCTCTCAACCCACCCCCTCTCCCTTACACTCTGTCCTCTCCTCTCGTCCCCCCCTCCCCATCGGGGTGTGCGACCCTTCGTCGCTCATGTCTGAGCCACTCACTTCCCGTCGCCAGATCCCCAGCCCTCTCGTTTTCTCCCCAGAGACCTCCCTTCCACCCGTAGTTGCTCCCTCAGTCAGCTCAGGCAGCACATATGGCTCCGGATCGAATACCGTCTCCATGCCGTTCGTCCGCCGGCACGTAACCAGACGCCTCAAGGCTGCCAAACAGGAGTGCGACAAAGAGCTACAACGTGTCACAAACTCTATCACTTCCTTCTTCGAGGAGAAACTCCGTGAGGGTGAGCTCGAACGAGAGCAACGCGAGCGGGACCGTGACCGTGATCAACAATCTCCCGATCCCGAATTTCTGCGCGATGCATTCGTCCTTCAGCAGCCGGAGCCGAAGTCTGCTGCTGCTTTTCTCTCGGACGACGCTAGCTCAGACGGCGGTTATGAGGCTGAGCTCGAGGGAAACCATAGTCGACAGCGTGCGTCCTTCGACGCCACCCCCCGCAGCCCACCTGCTCTAACTCATTCCTCTTCCTCCCCTGGCCTCCGTGCAGCCTCTCTATCCTCCAGTCCGGGTCTCATACGCAGACAAGCCACTATCTCCTGGGACAAGAATCCGGCTCCTCCGCCCGTACCCAACCCTAACTCTGCGGTCGGATCTTCCCATGCGGGAGAAGGGACTACAAGTCCACGCAAACAGAACACTACTGCAAACGCTTCCTGGTCCTCGGGTGGTATCGCTTCTCGTCGCCTATCACGTTCCATTCACATCCCCATACGTCCTACCCACTCTGGCCATAGTTCCCGTTCCACTTCTCGCTCCCGTTCGCCCCTTCCTCCGAACAATCATTCAAGTTTCACCGAGTCATTTTCCAATCCTACTTCATCAAGCAACCGCCGCTCTTCTCGCATCCTTATTGACAATCCCGTTGATCCTATTATGAACAATCTCTACGAACTCATATCCGTCGCGACTGATGTCATTGATATGACCGTTGCCCAGCTTACGTCGCAACCCAAGAGCGTTGTGGCCATTGTACAAAGAGTGCAAATGATTGGCAAGGCATGGGACGACCACCCAGATTGGCATGGCCGAAACTGGTATGTGCAGGTGCTCCTTGCAGTCGCCAGCCTCAGTCGCGTTGTCGAGTGGTGGGAAGCGGAGAAGCAATTTTGGAATTTTGACGACAACGATGACGAGCAGGAAGAGGCATTACTCTTCGTAATGAAGCCGGCAGATGATCACATCCCTCCACCAGCGCCGACGCCCCGGCTAGCTCCCGAGGAGGATCCCCGCTTACGTTTGTCCCGCCCCACAAGTCAAGGGAAACGGCCACGAGATGAGGCCCAATCTTTGTCCTTGGCGCCGCCTGAGCCATCTAAGGTATCACCATCGAAAGCCCAAGATACCGCTGAATCGGCGCGAGTATTGGCGACGGAGCGACTACGATTACAGGCTGAGACTGCCCAAAATCGTAATATTGTCATGGAGCTCAATCTAGATGGAGATCACATCATCTGGCTGAATTACGCTTGGGTAAGCGTCGTTGGGTATGTCGACCTTCTTTATCCCTCTGTGTTTGTCCACTAACAATACCCAGCACGGACCCGGACGCGTTACAAGGCACCCAAGTATCCAGACTTCTCGCGCCTCAAGATGCGTCAGTATTTCAAGTTGCAACACAAACACTCCGGGAAGATGATTCTCACACCGTGGAGGTTCGATTCTACCTTCGGATAGAACCCTACGATGAACGCGACGACACAAACGGCGTTCTCTACCAACTGATGGATGGGAAAGGTATGTTGATGACCGACAGGGAAGAGGGAACACTGTCTCATACCATGTGGGTGATCAAACCCTGTGGTCCTCCCGAGTACTTGCAACCTTCCATCCATGTGGAGGACGATGGTGATACACAACCTCCAAGTGCTTCCGCCTCGCCCGAGAATCAGGACCAGGAGACCTCAACGTCTTTGCCTTTTGCACGTCCCATTAACCTTACGCCGATCCTATGTCGCATTTGCGAGAACAACATCCCTCAATGGTACTTTGAGAAGCATAACGAAACGTGCAGTGAAACCCATCGTCTAGAGGCAGAGATTGGGGAGTGTAACGAGTCAATAGCGGAACTGCGTAACACGATCCGCGACATTTCCACCGCCCTGGATCGCTCTTCCCCAGTGGCAAGCCCTGAGTACCGTGGGCTCCCCATCCTTTCACCATCGAGTTCTCCCGCTTCCTCCTCACCCTTACAACTTTTCCGCATCAACAAGATGCAGCGCATTGGTATAAAGAAGATGCAGCGGCGATTAGTCGAGCAACTTGATGATACGCTGCAGGTCGCGCTAGAGATCTCCGTCCCTGCGTTGAAGGAAGATGAAGCAAAGGAACCGATTGAACGGCAGCGTCTCTTATCACCTGGTTCAGATAGGAAGATAACGCAAATTCGTAATTGGTTGAAGCCTACGACGTCGGACAGCGGCCTTGGACAACTAGTGCAGGACGCGGAACGAGTGATGAGACAGAAAATCGACACGGTCATACGTTTACAGAACACTATCAGGTACTCTGAGAAAGTACGACAAGAATGGGAGGAGCGCGTGGCACAAGCCCTGGAACCATACGAGGGTGAAGACGACGACGAGGAAGACGAGGAAGACCAAGAGCCTGCCGATGAAAACGCAGAGTATTATGACGGTCATCTACAGACAGAAGACGATCGATCCAGTACCACTTCGGAGTATGCATTCGGAGGAAATGGAAATGGTGCTTCCTTAGACCCAACTCCGTTGGCCTCCACCCCTCCTATTCCTGCCGTCCCCTCTACAGATAAGGCCTTTTCTATTTTCTCAGCCGGGCCGCAACCTCTACCGACGCCTCTCGTGGCGTTCCCATGGCAAGGTATATCGCTACAAACGCGTTCGTCTACTCCGTCCTCGGTGTCGTCTCCCTTGGCGCTGGCAGCTCCGATTATTGCATCTGATTCCCAGGGTGACTGCAATCCGCCTCATATGGATTTGAACGATAGTGTCACGAAGACCGTACGCCCTCGAAAGTCTGCGCAAAATCTGGAAGCTTCCCAACAGATGTCTCCTCTATGTTCGCCGTTGGAACTTCCGGGGTCTCGTCGCTCGCACCGCCGCCATTCCACCATCAATCCCATTCTCAGTCCAATCACTCAGCCCATATCTAGCGGACCAGTTTCACCTCGTCTTCCTTCCGCTACTCCCCTCTCGCGCAACACGCCGACGTCGATCAAAGACTTTGAGGTTATCAAGCCCATCAGCAAGGGAGCTTTCGGCTCCGTCTTCTTGGCTAAAAAGAAGGCTACTGGCGACTATTATGCCATCAAAGTGCTGAAGAAGGCGGACATGATAGCGAAGAATCAGATCACAAATGTGAAGGCCGAACGTATGATCTTGATGAAACAGGCCGAGTCCCCATTCGTCGCGAAATTGTTTTTCACCTTCCAGAGCAAGGACAATCTGTATTTGGTCATGGAATATCTCAACGGCGGCGACTGTGCCGCGCTTATCAAGTCCCTGGGTGCACTACCGGAGGAGTGGGCGAAGAATTATGTTGCTGAGGTGGTTCTTGGCTTGGAATATTTACACCAAAGGGGAATTATCCACCGGTATGCTGACACGGACCTCCACTGCTTTCACTTGAACTAATTTGATGCGATTTAGCGATCTGAAACCGGATAACCTACTCATCGACCAGCACGGTCATCTCAAACTCACCGATTTCGGTTTGAGCAGGATTGGTCTCCTGGGGCGTCAAACTCGTGAAGCACAATTGATGCCATTTGAGCGAGGTGGCCGTGCGGCCCGGGCCCGTTACAGCCCACACTCTCGCCCACCGTCTATGGATGCGGCATATCTGTCATCGCCCCTCATCCCCGCCGACATACTTGGTGGAGGTTCGTACTTCAATCAGCAACCCGCTCCGGTTCATCGCCAAAGAACGAATTCATTTCTGTCATCCACAGATGACGTCAGCGAATCCAGTGGATCTGATTCGTTTTCTAACTTCTTCGCACGTCGAGCTGGAGGTCAGATCAATGATAGTCCACTGCAATCGTTCGCTACGGAATTGACGACCGACCTACGCTCGCACTCGTCGCCAGGAGGAAGTGGTACGATTGGCGAGCAGAAGTTTGTTGGCACACCTGACTATCTGGCTCCGGAAACAATTCTTGGCCTTCGTGGTGATGATGCCGCCGTCGATTGGGTAAGTTTGGTTTTTGAGGCTGAGCGATTGAGCAAGTTCCTGACATGGTTTGATAGTGGGCGCTTGGAGTCATCACATACGAGTTTCTCTACGGTGCACCACCTTTCCACGATGAAACACCGGAGAAGGTGTTTGAAAATATCCTTTCACGACGGATCGATTGGCTGGATGAGTATATTGATTACTCACCTGAGGCGCGACATCTCATGGAGCGGTTGTTGACTGTGGATCCTCAACGACGTCTTGGTGCCAATGGGGCCGATGAGGTCAAGGCGCATCCATGGTTTACTGGTATCGAATGGGATAAGGTTACCACGACCGAAGCTGCGTTCATCCCTCAAGTAACCGACCCAGAGTCCACAGATTACTTCGATCCGCGTGGTGCCATTCTCCAACTATTTGAGGACGACCAGCCCGTACCTACAACCCAGTCTTCTTTGCAGCCGAATTGCGTTGGAATTGACGTCCCCCGTTCTGAGGCCGTTCCAGTTCCACGAGGAGGACGTGAAGCTACGACACCAGCAGATGACGAGTTCGGTGCCTTCTCCTTCAAGAACCTGCAGGTCCTCAAACAAGCCAATGACGATGTGATAAGGAAGTTGCGGACGGACCAGATGGCGCCCATAACACATACACTTTCTGAATCCGGTGCCGCACACGCGCGGAAGCGAAGCATATCGGCCAAGAAGAAGGTACCTTCAAGTCTAGTCACTTCGTTCGAAGGCAGGTCATCAATCACGAATCCCCCATCTCCTGCAACATCCACTTCTTCTATTGCGTCCTCGCCTTCTCGCGGCAGTATCCCACCGTCCACTCCCGGTAGCGTCGCTAGTCATATCCGTAAACCTTCCGAATTTGGCGCTGTTGAGCGATTTAAGCAGAATCATATGGAAGCCGATGTGGTCCGTCGGAATTCCATGCCTAGTCGTCTACGTACCGCGTCTGTTTCATCAAGTATGGGAGATGGTTCCTTATCTGATGCGTGGCCTGCCTCCATCGGTCACGCGACCAACCATATCGAGGTCAACACTCCTCCGTCCTCTGTGGCTTCCATCGATATCAAGAGAGGTCCGGACCTGAGTGATCGCGCCGTGACATGTTTGCTTGCAGAGGACAATCCCATTACAGCAAAGATCATTGAGACACTGCTCAGCCGACTTGGTTGTCGTTGCGTTGTTGTGGCAGATGGTTCTGAAGCTATCAGCGTTGCGATGGGGGAGATCAGTTGAGTGTTTGCATATACCTGGCATTCGTGTCTAACTAGATCAACGCAGAATTTGACTGCATATTGATGGATCTTCATATGCCAGTTGGTGCGTGACACATGATTTTTAGTTTATCTATCCTCTTGACAGCACACCGTAGTTGACGGCGAAAGCGCTGCGCGGTACATCAAAAGTACTAACAACAAAAATACGAGCACGCCAATCATCGCCGTCAGTGCTTACAGCGGAGCCGACATGGGCGAAGCGAGTGCGCTCTTTGCCGCATCGCTCTCGAAGCCGCTACAGAAGGCCGACTTGCTGGCTGCTATGCGGGAGCTTGGATTCAAAACATCGACCGCACATACCTCCGCCCTTGGCAAGCCGAAAGCAAGTACAGTTCGGTGAAAACGTTTACCAGTTGGAGCCGGGGTAATCTGAATGTCGTAATCACGTTTCTGTACACACTCATCCACCCATTTTTGCATTTTTTTCGTTCGTCATGGTGACACACTCACTCCTGCATTCAATGTTCTTTTCTTTGGTATGCTACCTTTCGCTACACATCATCATCCCAAACACGTTCTCTTTAGTTTTTCGTCACTCCCCCCCGTCGTCATTCCTCGCATTGTCAATCCATGCATTTTGTATGCTAGAGTTAGTCGGCCGATGTCATTCTGTCATGCGCACGCCAGGACAAGCGCCTTTGATTGAGCGCTGTGAGGCCAGATAAGGATTTATTCGCTGTGCCAACGACGCGTTGAACGCCGCACGGCACCCCCAAGGGCCTTTTCATACCCTTATTATACAGCTACAGCCACCCCCTGAGCTTGAACTAAGCCCTCCCTGTTTGCGTCTCGCTGGTCACCCAACCCCTAGTGTCCTCCAGCATGGCCTATTCGTGGACCCACGACGGAGTACATACGAGGCAGCATCGCGCTTCAACGGTGCCAGTGCCGCCGCAAGCATCCTTTCCGACAATCCCACCCAGCTTAATACCCGGTCGCAGACATCGCCAAACCTTCTCAGCCACTCCCACTGCAGTCAATGGGATACCGTATTCTGCTCCTGGCAATGGAATCCACCCCATGACCAAGGTTCCTACTTCTTTCCTGCCGGGTACTGGCATTCCGGGCTATCATGCGATGAATCCTTCACTCTATCACGACTTCCAACCGCCGCCGCCGCCCCCACTACCACCACCACTACCTCAATCTCAAGCGCCAGTACTACCGAGACTGCAACAACCCGCAGTGCCCCCTCTCCCGCCGAAGACCCCGATTAACACCTCACCCTCCTCAGTCTCTCCGACGGTACCGCCCAAGCCCCCGCCGTTCGTGCCCCCGCCACCTCCCCTCGACCGTCCCAAGCTATCGTCACGATCCCAATCCCAGCCACCCCATCTAAAACCACGCAGCTCGTCACAATCACTACCACCGCCACCACCAATACCACCGCAGAGGCCTCTGGGTGCACGCTCTTCTTCGGCTAAAGCGATATCGAACACCTTCCAACAACCCTATGCCACACCTAGCGCGAATCCAGGCCGCAGCACCAGTTTCGTTCCCAGCATCGGACCTAGCCCCAGCACGAAAGAGTCACCGGATACCGAGGATACTCCCCTCCCTCCCACGCCTTCTGTCACCTCAACCGTAGATGGGCGTCTTGGAATGAACGAAGAAGAGGAGTTAGAGCTCGCTCTGGAGTTGTCCGCGCATACAGAGAGAGAGCATGCCAACTCGCTCCTTTCCCAAGACGAGGAGTTTGCTCGAGCGCTCGAACGATCACTTTTCGATTCACCGCCGCCACCAGTGCACGGGAGATTACAGTCTGGTCCCTCGGTTGTTGATGGTGACAACGTGCCCTCGTCTTCTTCTATGGATCCGTGGGACACATACTCGCATAGTTCAAAGCAAAGTTCACACGCGCCATCTCCATTGCTCGCGCCGTCACTTGCCGATGCGCAACTCAAAGAGGACGAGGCCCTTGCTCGGAGTCTGGAGGCTCAGTATCAAAGCGAGCGTACTTCGCCAACGATAGAGAAGAACCACGACGCGGATCCAAACCCATCAGGAGTTCCCTTACTGCCGCGTTATGCCGACGTCGTTAGCAAGGAAGCTGGTACGTGCGGATTTAATGCGGCACCATTATTCCATGGTTCACAGCCCCTCGCAGCAGTGGAGCATCATGAATCCCATGCGATGGCACAGCCACGCGTTCAGCAGGTATCAACCCCACCAGCACCTGTCGATCAACAACTTTCGGTATCGGACCAAGCGAATACTCCTCGGACCTCGCCGTCGCCAGCGCAGAGATCCAGCCCGCGACCAGAGGCTTTAGCAATACAGGCATCTTCTGAGGAAGAGGAAGCTCCTGAAATCCCTTCTTCCTCCCCTCAATCTTCACGCGCGTTGGTGACACCTAACCAATTCGTGGAGCCAGAGTTGCTCTATGGTGTTTGTACGTGTTCAGAAATTAGCACTCAAACCTTTGCTATACTTACTGTGGCCAATGGCAGCGTTTGGGTTTAACACGCCTCCGACGCAAGATTTCGAGATGCGGGGCCCTTTGCCAAATATTATCGCCCTTCCCTATGGGAAATCCCCCCCGATGCATATTCGGGCGCAGAACTGGCGACAGCTCTTGAAGTTGATGGCAAAACTGAGTGCCACGCAGGTTGAGCCGTCTGTTGAGGCTGTGGCTGCGACAAAGGGTGAGTTGCAGCTGCGAACCGTAATTCAGTTTTTCAAGGTGCGTGATTCCATGCGCCATGCGAGTGCCGTTCTAATCTCTACTCAGGTTCACCCAAATTCATCAAACTGGCGGACGGTCATTTACTTCACCATTGATCATCCGCCTCCGCCCGATCATCGGTCTACGAGCCTGGACGTGAACGCGCTCCCGTACTCATACCGCTTGTCATCGTTACCTACCCTGCTCCGTGACGGCTCAGACTCACAAATATCTAAATACTACACCGTCCCGGCGACGGCACGGACACCATGGCCCAAATTGCCGATATCGATGCCCAACATGGCGAATTATCTTACGACGGTGCTGGAGGATTCGCGACGCGCGCTTAGTGACTCATCGAGCGGTCTTCGCCGGCTCGCAAAAATGATTGACCAGTTTTACCCTAACCAAGGTCAGGTGCCAGGTGGCGAGGACGAGGTGCGACGGAGAGGGCTCCTCGGTCGGCTCATGGGTCGATCGACCAAAGCCCAAAGAGGGCCCAACGCTGAAGTGTACGACCTCGTTACACCGTTTGTTCCGGATGAATGGGGATGATAGCCGTGGACTTTGTGCATGAGATTCGTAATGTACAGTACTGCTTACTCTTTAGCTGTTTAGCTAGGACGCTCAGAGCTCCATCCGGTGACCTACCTTTAGGGACCGGGCCGATAATTGCCGTGTATAATAGTCACAATTTTTATTTGTGTTGGAGTTGACCTTGAGTGCTGTGCTGTAGCTTGTAAACTCTCCACGACGCTATGAATCGCCTAAAGCAACTCGCAGCAATTCTTCTCAACCCAGCGGAAGATCCAGAAAAAGCCCATGCTGCATTGGAAGCCGCTGGAGTACCCGTGTCCTTTGCTGACTGTAGAAATTGCCCCAACCCCTGCGAAGATGGCAAGCCAGCTCTCTCGCCTTTTTATTTCTTTTTTGATTCACTCGACATGGCTCCACAGGCCACGAGGAGTATCCGAAAAGAATAGCGTCCATGATTGACACGACTTCTGACATGCTGGGCTCCGTGAAGCCCTACCGCCGTCAGGTCGTATTCTATAAGATCATGATCGCGGAGTTGTTTATCTGATAAACTCAACCAGGTAGTCATTTCTACGGGCAAATCTGATTGGGAGCACTCGGTTACGCGCGAACGAGAATCGCTCGCCTCGTACATCTCCACCATCGAAAAAGCCGTGCCTCTCACCATCACCGGCGCCTCCACGCCCAGCACCTTGCCGAGCACCCCCATTACGCCAACCTCCCAATTGCCAACGGCCGTCGCCGGGATATTCAAAGATTCGGAAACGCACGCCGTGGCGATATTGAATGGCAGCCACGACACGCTGTCAAATGACCACGACCACGAGACCGTCCTCGTTTTCCCCGATTACAAGGTTGTGGCCGAGGTGCCGCGCTCTTTGGACGGCGCCCGCGAGCTGTGGCGGAATTCCGTCAACCCCAGCGTCCCACGCGTGGGCTCGTCCTCGGAAGCGAGCTCCGTCAAGTCCTGGGTTATCCCGTACACATGCGTGATCTTGATCTGTGAGCACTTCTCCCGCTGAAACGCACACACGTGGGTGTGTTCCTGGGCGGTTCGGAACTAAACGACGGGCGCTTTTTCTTTTTTTTTTTTCGTAACTTAGGTTCCCACCGAAGGCGAGACGTCCGATGCGCGGTGGTGGCGCCTAAACTCGAATATGGTCCGTTGACCATTTTTTTTCTTAGACGAGAAAAAATAATTTGACATCAAACCTACTGGACTTGACACGTCTCCAGCCTTCTCGCAGACTTTGCAGGGCGAAGGGTGGGATGTTCACACGCAGCTCGAAGAACCGACTGGTCCTCCATTAGAGGCTTTTCCAGACGGGGATGACAAAGAAGCCGAGTTGAACCGGAGGCTGCAAGAACTCGATGAAGGCCTTCCGAAGAGAGCCTTGATTCTCAAGACTTCGCATATCGGTGGACACAAGTATGCGGGCAATGTTATCGTGCGGTGTTCCTCTCATCATCAAAATATGGTGCATTGGGCGCTGATCGATGCGGCACGTTGCATAGATTTACATGCCTCAAGGTGCTGGCGTATGGTACGGCCGTGTAACGACGCACGAGGTCGCGTCCATCGTACATACAACTATCCTCGGAGGACGGATATTACCTCCATTATTGCGCGGGGGCGTCAACCTCGCACGGCCAGATTGCAAGCGGCTCAATGACTGGTAGCGCTTGCTTTCGTGATTCGCTCCACCTTTAGAGGCCATTCTTGTCCTATTGATACTCTACCAAGTTGTGTAACATTGCTGTATTGCTTTGTGTTTTGCTTTGATGCGCACTCCCACAATCTTACCGTAATACTATACCGAGCCCCTTCGTGCCTAGATACACATTTTGCACTACCTTTGAGAGGATAGGCTGGATATTATTACAGATTAATGTATAGTGTGCAAGTCGCCTGTTTTATCTCTTCGACGCAATGACATGGCACAGTATTTAGATTGCGTGTGTGAGGCTATGCGTGGAACGAACGAGGAATGGAAAATGAAGATCGTTGTCCAGGTGCTGTACAAAATATGTTATACAAAGGCGATGCAAGCATAGTATATGGGGAATGATTGCGGATGAAATGATGCGTGGAATGTAAAATGATTGAAAAGACGAGTGGTACGCCAGGAAGAAGGAATAGTATAGGATGACATGGATACCTTAAGTGATCATCACAAGTTCATATCGTCGTCAATGCCGCTGTGGTATCCACGGCGCTTGGAATAGCGGCCGGCGGGTGTGCTCGCATCCAGCGCTTCATCGTCAGTTGTCGGGTAGGCAATTTCTTCATCGGCGACAGCAGCTTCGCGGCTGTCCTTTTCGGCGAGACGATTGACCACACGCGTGATGAAACTCTCGGGCTCCCCAGAATAAGTGAATCCACGGAAGTTCTCTTGGACACTGTTGCTGAGGGGGGGACTGGAGGCGATGTCGCGTTCCCGACGCTTTTGCTGGATCTGAATTCCAGGGCTAGTCGATAAGGGTGGACGATCGCTACCAAGTGGACCATGAGGTTGGTAGACGGGACCACCGGTGACCGACTGCGAGACCCAGTCTTCCGAAGGGTCGTCGTCATCGAGCTTCAGCTCGGCTACCAACTCGATATGCGAGATGTCCGCCGACGTAAACTCAGGATCGAAGTTCGCCGTCGATTCGTCAGACTCAACGATAGGCTTGAACGGTGGGGTCACCTGCTTCTGCGTGAGAGCGTCCCAATCTATGGTTTTAAAGAAAGGGTGTTCCTTGAGCTCCGCCGCATCTCGCTGGGCGCCCAGTCGGTGCTTCGGGTTACGATTAAGGAGCTGACAAAGCACATACTTTAGTACTCTACTACTACGTGGTTAGTTTGGATAACGGTGGAGACTTACTCCCTTGACAAATTGCTTCCCGTCCTCATTAATGACACCTCTGGGGAAACGAATCTTGCCAAAACAGATGTTCTTGTACATTTGTTGGGTGTCCTCAGCATAAAAGGGGCTCCATCCGCAGCACATTTCGAAAAGCAAAACGCCAAGTGACCAGAAGTCCACGAGTTTTGAGTAACCATGCTCGTCGAGGAGGACTTCCGGTGCAAGATATTCGGTTGTCCCACAGAATGTGTTGGTCAACTCGTCCGCGCCGAGGTCCGGTTTTGATAAGCCAAAATCGCAGAGGGCCACGTGTCCTGTGGCATCAAGAAGAATATTTTCTGGTTTCAAGTCGCTTGATTTGTTGTGAGATAGTGATCGAAGTGTGATAAGGAGGACACTCACCGATATACGATGTCGTACTTGTGCAAATGTTCCAAAGCCAGCACCAATTCAGCGATATAGAAACGCGCTCGCTCCTCACTGAAGCGGGTTTCCTTTTGAAGATGCCAAAACAATTCGCCTCCGCTCTTGAAATCCGTTACGAGATAAAGGTCCGTATCAGTCTGGAAGCTGAACTTAAGCCCGACTAGGAATGGGGAGTCCAGCGAACGTTGCAAAATTTTCCTTTCGCCGATAGTGTGCGCGACCTCTTTCTTAGCGATGATCTCCTTCTTCGATAGAACTTTCATGGCATATATGCGCTTGGTATCCCTCTTCCTGACTTGGAAGACGCGGCCAAATGTTCCCCTTCCGATGAGTTTGAGGAATTCAAAGTCCCGCGGCGTCAGAGATCGTTTTGACTGTTAACCCGACCCGACCACCATTGAGAATGTGCACGACTCTGTGAGAGGAAAGGAAACCCTACCTTGTATTGTTCAAAGGTTACTTGTATGCGGATTTCACCAGTAATATTGGGTTCATTTTCATACGGACCAAGCCTTCGAGAAGTGTGAGAGCTGGAAGAGGCGGCGATAGGCGGAACATACTTGTACCACTGATCAACAGCGTGATCGTGAACCAGGGTAGGCTTCACTTTGACGCTACCCATGAACCCATGATCCTCATCTGCACGATCGTAGATATTGAACTGGATCGTGGATTCTTCAGATGTTACGTCGCTGTAAGTGAGGGAAGAGAAAAGACGTCATCGGTGGGACCTGGGCTCGCCAAGAAGTTAACGTACAAAGATACCTCGTGCTTCCAGACTGGGTTGTGGGGAGACCTACGTCCCAGTAACCTAATCGAAGGTGTTCTGGTACCCGACGCACCCGGGATAGAAAGTGAAGATTTTGCTGAATTGGACGAAGAACTTGATACCGGAGACTGGCGGCGAGTAAGCGTGGGGGTGTCTTGAGCGGCAGCCTTGAATCCGAGGGCTCCCAAAGCGCTGATAGCGATAGAGGAGGAAGTGCGGGAAAGATTGGTAGCGACGCCTCTGACTTCCTTGTCGCCCTCGTCGGTGGGACCTCTGCTGACGAATTCGTTGTTTTCGAAGACAACCACGACGTACGGCCGTGAATTGATCGAAGGGGCATTAAGGCCGCGGGCAGAGATGAGCTTTACGTGAATTTGGCCCTTGGAGGAGCTAGATGGGGTCGAAGTGGAGGCTGACTGTGAAGGGAGGGGACGCGAGGGAGACGAGGCAAGTGTGAAGGGGGGAGGAGGGGATTGCATATCGAAATCGGGGGCATGAAGGGTGAGATGAGTCGTTGGGAGAGCGGTCGTGGTTAAGTTCAAGCCAATGACCGCAGGAGATAGCGGCCCTACTGGCGCAGACCCGGTCCCATTAACGGAAGGTGACGGAGCATGTAAGAGCCGATGATGAATAACTTTTGGGGGCGTGTCCCGGCCTCCATGCCGCGGGCTCTTCCTTCCACTTCTACCGCCAGGACTGATATCGTTTCGATCTGGCACCGCCACTGCGACTGCGACTGTCACCGTCGGTGGCGGTGATGGCGAAGGCAACAGTTTCCACGACGGCTTAAGTAGCGCCGGTGCAATAACATGCCTGTCTATCGGCCGCTCGTACTCTTCCTCGTATCTGTTCAACGCGCTCGCCTTGGCCTTGGTTCGCTCGACGTTCGGTGTTGGCCAGTGCTTGATGACCGTAGCCACGAAGGAAAAGGCGGGGACTGTGGTTGGCTGTGGCGGAAGAGGTGTCGGCCGGGGCGTGAAATTCATCATCCTCGCAGACTATGGGGGGGGGAAGCGGTTACGCGCACGGGGCAGTGAGGGACGTTTATAATTGCATTATACGACAGCGCTAGTAGATAAAAAACTCTGGCTCCGAATACAATGAAATGAACTACGCTACCGCCCACGGTGGGAGGATCGTCCCGGTGCGATACGGACTTGTCGCGCTCATACCTCATGCGGTTGTTTTGCCATATTGCGGTTGTTTCGCCACGGACTATTATTGGTTCGCCTCATTTCGCGCCTGAGCTTCTTCTGCCAGTCGCTGTTTTCCCCACCGTATCGTCCTCATTGTAACTCCAACAAACGTGCCTAAGATTCCTGCCCGAGACGCCGTTCTCCATGGAAGCCGATCTAGACTTTATCTTCAGCACGTTATCAAATTCGAAGCTGTGCGGTGCGTCCACTTACACACTCCAGCAAATACGCCAGCTGTCCCAATTCCTGCCCCGATCTCCCCAATGTCCCCCCACCCAACATGGTTTAACCCCTCTTCGAATGTCACCCAGGCAAGCGCCGTGAAACCTAGTTTTGCTGCGTCCGTTCCGGCTTTGCTTAACCCCCCCAGCATCATCTTGTAGTTCTTTGTCTTGTTATAGAAGTACCATCCTCGTACGGTAGTTGGTGGCCTGTGTGCATTTTCGGCCAAAAAGCGCAAGGCAGCCACTCTGGACCCTCGTACGAGCCCAATCGCCGTTCCTATGCACATAGCACCCCCTGGAAGGAGGTAGAAACGTGGTGGGATCTCCACATGAACCGAATATGGGTTATCTGAATTTTGCGACGACGGGCCAGACCTTGACCCTGACATGAGCTGGGAGAGCAAAGCTTATGGCAAGACGTTTTTTCAGTGAAAGTTTGAATCGACGCACTCGCTCACTTGTGTTATGGCGCGATCTTGGCTCACTCGACAAGCACGACAAGCGTAAATGCCTCAGGTTAACGAACAACGACAAGTGAAAGTGCTACTCGATGGGTATGAGACGGCCTGTTAAAAGCCCCGCCGACGAGAAAAAATTATAGAGTTGTTGAGGGATCACGGTATTTGTGTGCAGCACTTTGCCTGGGTTGCCGAGGGCACAATTTGTCTGTGTTGCGGTCTGTATGCGGTGCTTGCATTTTGTTTTCTGGTGTCGTCGAGAGTTTGCACCATCTTGCAATCACCCACTTCCCATATACACACCACTCCTCATCGCTTCCATCGTCTTCGATGCCCCCTGCTACTTTGCCAATGTCTCAAACGACGACGACCAGACACTTGGTCCGTGCGGACCTAGGCCTTCAACGGATAGCATGACGTAAGCGCTCAACCATCATTGCTCGTCCCGGCCACAACCATTCTTTCGTACCTCTCCCGCTGCCGCTACATCCGTCAACGACCGTTCGCCTAATCACTTGATAATAATCAACGATCTCGCGCTTGGTTCCTACCGCGCATAATTATGGAGTTATCACAGCAACCTCAGCAACAAGCGGTGCTATCACCGAACATGCTACCCCCTGGACACCCCGACATGCAAGCCACTGCTTACTATCCCGACGCACCTAACGATGTCACCGGTGGCCTTCCGATCACACTCGACTCGCTTCGAGATGGCCCACCCGGTAGTAAGCCGTTCTACCCCTACTCAACTCTCATTCGGTAAGCTGGTGTGCGATTGTTGACTCTGCGATATTTCTCACGGAATCTATTCGCATTCTTTCGCATATAGCTATGCTATTAAGGGCTCCCCGAATCAGAAATTATTGCTGGAGGATATATACTACGCTATTGAAAGTCGGGTATGCAGTCATATCGTCGTACGTGGAGGCATGCTAATCGCACCATTCGCTGTCTAGTTTCCTTATTTCCGTACTGCGCCGTCAGGGTGGAAGGTAAGCCTAGACCTAGAAATCGATGTTCTGGAGCGATCCTCGTGGGCGCGACCGCGATGTTTGACCATATCATGGCTTGTTTTGCTCGAACAATACGCACAAATTTTATCTTTATTTATGCACTCCCGGGTATAGATAGACTAACTACTTCCCACCCCTTCCAGAACTCTGTTCGCCACAATCTTTCATTGAATCCATGTTTCGAGAAGGTTCCTCGCCCGTTGACTGATCGTGGCAAAGGATCTTATTGGACTGTGAACGACAACGTCGACCCACGCACAGGTGTCCACCGTGTGCGAAAGAAGAAGCCTAAGGCACGCAGAGGACAGAGCAGACCAGCAGAGGAAGCCGAAGAGTATCAACAGCAAGACGTTCAGCCACCGTTTGAAAATCCTACGCAGTACGTTCCAGCCCCGCCGATGGACCCAAATGACCCTGGGCCTAGTCGGCCAGGCCCGTATCCTCCACCGTATCCACCGTATGCACTCCATTGATGGTACCTTAATGCCTGTTTAATGTATGTGCAATTACAGATTCGATCCCGCCGCTTTTGCCATGATGGGACCTCCCCCCGGAATGCGCTTCCCTGTGCCACCACCTCCTCACGTTCCTGTGGACCAATTGGAGTTGGACGAACACGGTAACGTTGACTGGCATCGTGCTTGGGTCAAAGAGCTCGCAGCACTAGAGCAACTGACCAGAGACCAAGAAGAAGCTGGAGTTGACCAGGAATGGTATCGACAGATGCTTTTTCGCGTCCGTGCTGCGTTGATGATGGGTATACCTCCCGACCACATGGGTACTGCGCCCCCGCCTTTGGAACCTGCAGTTGATGGTGACGGACCGCCAACTGCGTAGATCAGCTGTTGGTTGTAGTCTCCTCTCCTATCTTCTTACTGTTCCATTTTCGTTTGAGCGTTGTAATTTGTTCGTTGGGGCACTTGATTATGATATGAGACATACAACCCATTAGAGTGTGGAGTGGGTGAGTCAGCTTTCGGCACCCGAACCCGAACCGATTCCGGTGTGAAAGCGAGTGAGTTGTAAGCGAGTCAAGTCTGCTCGAAAAACTTTGTTCCTCCATGGCCCCCGTTGCAATATATCCACCATCTACGACATCCGTCCCAGCGAAGGGCCCTGCTTTGGTCATCGGTTCCCTCTCCACCGCTCAGGATGGGAAATACCAACGCGTCGTTTCAGAGTTGGAGGCTACGCGACAGGTAGAGCGACAGATGTTAGACCGCCTGCTAGATCAAGGTAATGTGTTTCGTTTTCGTCGACAGTATCTTACTCACGGCCGTGCAAGCCACTGTTCTCGTGCCGGAATCTTATGCCTCCATTCACATCACCCTTTCTCCCTATGATCACCAAAACCTGCAGCCCCGGTTGTCAGAGCTGCTTTCCCAACTCTACGCGGGGCTCTCTCCGCTGGGTACACTGCACCTACTTCACTTGACCTCCTCGGGTTCTCCCAGCCTTTCCTCCAGCCTGACCTTGGCCGGTTTCCACGTTCTCACTGACCATTTCGCGGACGGCACACTAATCGCTCAAAAGCCTGCCCTTTCACCTGGCGCATCCGTCTCTCTGAAGACCAAAATCTCCTCTTCCGCTTCGATCTCCTCTCCGCGCCGCAGCGTGGCTGTTAAGAAGGCCATCTGGGACCTCGCGCCTCCACGTGGGGAAACCATCGACGCGGAGAGCCTGCTGACGGATGCGGACAGGGCACGCCCCGCGGCATGCGAGCCGTTCAATGCCGGAGGACCGCGGCGAAGGAAGGCGTGTAAAGGTTGTACGTGCGGCCTGGCCGAGGAGGAAGAAGCGGAGCTGCGGAACGGGCTGGCAAAGGTCGTGTTGCTGGATGGGAGCGAAGGTGGGGGTGCGAGCGAGGTCGCGCTGTCCGAGAAGGATAGATTGTCCAGGGCGGCCAAAGCCGCGCCAAAGGCAACGAGCAGCTGTGGAAATTGCTTCTTGGGAGACGCGTTTCGATGCGCCAGCTGCCCATACATGGGTGCGTTTTTTCTATACTATTTTCATTTCCTCGGGATTGAGCTGATCGGCGTGAGTCCAGGCCTTCCCGCCTTCAATCCGGGAGAGAAGGTGGAGATTGATCTTGGGACGGACGACGTTTGATTTGTTGCCTCCATAGTTCTACGTGGAATCTGATTGACACAGGGCAATTCCCTACGCCACTCCTGATAGCATGTTGTTATTCGGGTGTATCATCAAGTTAGATAGCCTTTTCGGTACTTATGAAGATGTGTATCTGTGAATGATTTATTATTGTGCGAAATTACCTGTGGCGCGGTCTAGCCTGTGGCCCCAAGCGACAGACTTGAAATTGATTAATTTTATCAGCGCTCACCGGTGCTGCCCGAGACCCGACCAGCAAAACTCATGGCTCTATCCACGACCGGCGCAACCGATGCGCCTTCTTCCCAGTCTGGGCATCCCACGACCGTCTCTCCCCAGTGTATAGTCTGTTCGTCCCGTGTCGCCGTTTACAAATGCCCGCGATGCGCAACTCGGACATGCTCCCTACCCTGCACCGTCGCGCACAAAACGAGCACGGGCTGTTCAGGTGTGCGCGACAAGGCGAAATTTGTACCGATGAACCGCTACACGCATGGAACCATGATGGACGACTACGCTTTCCTCGAGAATATAAGCAGGGGAGTGAGCGAGTGGGGCCAAGATATTGCGCGTGGCGGCTACGAGACTATTCAAAGCCGACGCGGCAGAGGGGGTATGGGACGCGGGAATAAGACAAGGGACGGCATGTCCAGGAAGAAGCGGGACATGCTGAGATTGCAATTAGAATTGAGAGACGTTGAGATCGACTTGCTCCCTGTTGGTATGGAGAGACGGACTCGCAACCATTCGACTTGGGAACCGAAGTGCGTGATTCCAGCTGCTGCCTCGGTATTAAAGATTCGGCTCACACAATGTCTTATTCTTCCCTACCGCAGGAAGAGGACAGTCTTTCTGACGGTCGAATATATTATTCACTCTCCCCTCGCCATAGATGCCAGTACAAATAACGAAGAAGAACCGTGCACCCTGCTCACCCACCGCAATAATTTTGATCTCTCCCTTCGTGACCTCTTTCAGACCCAAATACTCCAACGCACAAAAGGAAAGGCCCGCACAGATCTGCCCTCATGGGTCAAAACCCTCGCGCTACCACACCCAGACATCCCAGATGCATTCACACCTCCGCAATTCTTCATACGCGCGCCTTTGGGCTTATTACCGGGGCAACGCGAGAAGTTCGGATTCATCATGATGGACGGCGAGCGAAAGCTTTCCGCGCTACTAAGGAATAAGCAGTTCGTGGAATTCCCTACGATTGAAGTCTGGGAGGAAGGCGCATTCCGTGGAGTGTTGCTTGATGACGCCGGCGCAATCGAATCGCGAGGAGGGCAAAATTTGGCAAAAAGACCAAAGCTTGATGTCACAAAAGGCCGTGCAGCCATCGCAGGCCTGCTGGGAGGTTATGGGAGCGAGGATGACGAAGAGGCCGACACGGCACTGAATAGGTTGGGAGATTACGCGGGAAGCGACGCCGAAAACGAGCAGGCAACCACGTCAGAGGCAGACACAGATGGATCTGCGGAAGATGATGATGAAGACGACGACGACGAGGAACTCGACGCCGCAGTTGATCCTGAAATGTTATTGGCTATGGTGCAGGAGTCCCAAAGACAGCATGGGGAAGACGGAGAATATGACGATGTTGACTGGGGAGAGTCGGACAAAGATAGTTGACTCCGTCGGAACGGGATGTTGACCAACTAGGCTAGCGTTACGCGTCTTGCCTACGAAGATCTAAAAGTCCCTTCATGAGAGCCTGAACTTCAAGGACGGCTTCGATGTGTCGGCCAAGAGGTACCTCCTGTGTGCCGCGAACTGGGTTGGCAGTCTTGACCATTACCTGCCAAGGCGTATCTTCGGGAGTTGGAATTGGGTCTTGTGTGTTTGAGTCAACCTGGAAGACGTTTGTTTGGTCGCTTAGTGCCAATGCGGTGGGAATACGCAGACTACGTGCCTGCACTTCCTGGAAGATTTGAACAACTAGCCGCCCTCGATGAAAGACGTAGCCCCGTTTATATATTTGATTTCTTTTGCTGTAGTACAATCTGTAAACGATTTCCCGTATGTCGTGAAGGGGAACTCACATGTAGCCCAGAGCGGAGGCAAAGCCTAGAGCATCTCCCACCACTTGGACGGTTGCCCAAGGGCGGACGGTTGCCTCGGGGCGAGTACGAGCAGATTCAGGTTTCCAATAGGAATACAATACCCTAGGTTTTGAACCTTCAGACGCATCCCGCTTTAATCATGTAGATCAAAGGGACTGAACGCTACCATTTGGCGTCTGGCTCTAGATGCTCTTTTTTAGCCCTCAACAGGGCAGGCTCCTGGTTTGCTTCTAGCTGTAGCGCGGCATCTGGAGGATCAAACACGACCTCGCGAGAGTGCATCTGGTGTGCCGACTCGCTGTGGAGGGCGACCCTGTTAAGAACCGGCTTGAGATCGCCTTGTTGAAACCTCCCGTAGAGTGAGATCTCATACGAATGAGACGTCATCCCAACCCAATGAGTATGTTGTCGGTGTCTCTTCAAGAGGTCAGTTGTGCGCGGCGCGAGACGCGTCGTGGATCTGAGATTTGATCCCGAAGCTCCCGACCGACTCAACGCACACTCTTCTTCTCCACCGCTACCTATGTGGCCAGAATTATAGTCAAGATGAAGGAAACCGTTTTACAAAATGCCCCCAAAGTCATGTACGTTTGTCCTTGTCTCTGCGTTCCTCAACTCACAATCCGTTGACGACGCGTCTAGCAAGAAGTTACAGTTCAGCACTCTGACCGCCCAAGATGTCGTCAGGATCTCAGAGTTTCAGGTCACGCACAGAGATCTATACACTACGACGGACAGGGCCCCGGTGAAGGACGGCGTACTCGATCGACGCTTGGTACGCTCATATCTCCCTCTGCCCGGTCTACCGGATGTGAATTACGTTCCTCCAGGGTACGTCGGAGAAGAACGCATTCTGTGAGACCTGCGGGCTCAATGCCGTCGACTGCGTCGGCCACTACGCCTACATCAAGCTTGTCGTCCCTGTCTTTCACATCGGGTATTTCAGACACACGATTGCCATGCTGCAGTGCATATGTAAAGTATGTCTTCACCTGCCACCCGTAGTGTTCTTCTTCACATCCCTCCTTCAGACATGCGCTCGCGTGCTACTGGAAGAGCCCGAAAGACGGACGCATCTCAAAAAGTTCCGCCGCCCGAACCTCGAAAATATTCAGCGCCAGTCGCTATTCAAGGCTGTGAATGCTGCTGCGCGTAAGGTCGTATATTGTCCTCACTGTTCCGCGACGAACGGTGCGGTGAAGAAGGCTGGAGCCCTGAAGATTATCCACGACAAATTTCGTGCAAAACGGACGGCTGTAGAGATGGAAGCCTGGAAAAGGACCTTCGCCTCTGCCGTCGAGGCACAGAAGGAGCTGGGCCTGTATATTAACAAGGCAGTCCATGAAGATCTAAACCCATTGAAGGTGCTGGACCTCTTCACGCGTATCTCGAACGAGGTGCTTTTTCTTTTCCCTCACAGATTGTTCTCCCCCTGTTGACCCGATCATCAGGATTGCGAAATCCTTGGCTTGCGTCCAGAACATAGTCGCCCAGAGAAGTTTATCTGGCAGTACATCTCTGTTCCGCCAGTGTGCATCCGGCCATCAGTTGCTCAGGATGGCGCATCGAACGAAGATGACCTCACTGTTAAGCTCACGGAAATTGTCTTCACGAATGCTCTCATAAAACAAGGCATAGCAAAGGGAGCTCCGACGGCGCAGTTCATGGTATACTACCAGTCTTCTTGTCCCTATCCTCTTGGCTCACGTGCTTCAGGAACAATGGGAGTTTCTTCAATTATCTGTTGCCATGTACATCAATTCCGAGCTGCCTGGTGTGCCTTCGCAAGTGGGCCAGAAACCAATACGAGGATTCTGTCAGCGCTTGAAAGGAAAACAGGGGCGTTTTCGTGGTAATCTCTCAGGGAAGCGCGTCGATTTCTCGGGGCGTACTGTCATCTCTCCGGATCCGAATCTTCGCATAGACGAGGTTGCCGTTCCGGAGCGTGTTGCAAAGATCCTAACATATCCCGAGCGTGTGACGAGCTTCAATATTGATAGACTCCGCAAAGCTGTACGAAATGGCTGCGACATACACCCTGGTGCTAATTACGTTACCGCCGGGAACAACGGTTTTAAAAAGTACCTCAAGTTCGGAAACCGAGGGACGATTACAGACGGTCTTAAGTATGGTGACATTGTTGAGAGACATATTGTCGATGGCGATATCGTACTCTTCAATCGTCAGCCTAGTCTTCATAAGGTATGTAGTGTCATAATTTATGTTCCCGAAGCCCTCTCAGGCTAACGCATGTCAAGTTATCAATCATGTGCCACCGCGTAAGTCTAGAAGGCGTGGTCCTCTTATCTCGTTGACTTCGCGTACAGGTCAAGGTGCGTCCATGGCGCTCCTTCCGGCTGAACGAGTGCGTATGCAACCCATATAATGCAGATTTCGATGGCGATGAAATGAATCTTCGTGCGTCTTCTTGCTTTGTTACCCCCGGTGTCTGGCCCACCCATCCTGTGACTAGACGTCCCACAGACGGAGGAAGCGCGTACGGAAGCTCTTGAACTGATGAGCGTGAAGCACAATATGGTCACACCTCGAAATGGAGAACCTGTCATTGCTGCTATTCAAGATTTCATCACTGCTTCATACCTTCTGTCAAAACGAGATCAGTTCTTAGACAGGCGACAGTTCACCCAGATTTGCTCATATTTCGCCGACGCCAACCTCCAGATCGATATTCCGCCCCCAACGATTTGGAAACCCGTCCGCCTATGGACCGGTAAGCAGATCTTCAACGTACTGATTCGGCCGAACAAACAATCAAATGTCCTCATCAATGTCGAGTCAAAGTGCAACAAGGAAGAGAAACCCGATAAAACGTGCTATTCGCCCCATATGGACCCAGCCCCAGATCTCTCGCCCAACGATGGCTGGTTAGTCATTTTAAATAGCGAGATTATGTGTGGCGTCATGGACAAGGCCACAGTTGGTGGTGGCAAAAAGAAATCGGTGTTCGGCGTCATTATGCGCGATTACGGACCACACGAGGCAGCCTCAGCCATGAATCGATTGGCCAAACTCTGCGCTCGTTGGTTAGGCGCGTCTTTTCATGTCTTGTTCGCTCGGGATATCGTCTGAGCCAAAACTGCAGCGAATTTTGGCTTCTCATTGGGCATCAACGACGTCATCCCAGGCCCTATCTTGTCCAAGAAAAAGGACACCCTGGTCGAGGCAGCGTATGCGAAATGCCAGGATCTGATTTCTCAGGCAAAGAAGGGTCAATTAGAGAACAAGCCGGGTTGTGACCAGGAACAGACGCTGGAAGCCCTGATCTCTTCCGAACTCTCGAAGGTCCGTGATGAAGTGGGTGAGATTTGCATGAAAGAGCTCAGCAGGCACAATGCGGCCTTGATCATGGCCACGTGTGGATCCAAGGGTATGTTCCTGAAGCGTTTGTTTCTAACGCGTCTCATCTGCCTCACAGGTTCCGTCATTAATGTCTCTCAGATGGTTGCTTGTGTTGGTCAGCAGATCATCGCCGGACACCGTGTCCCAGATGGATTTCAAGATCGCTCGCTTCCACACTTCCCAAAAAAATCGCGTGAACCTCCTTCAAAGGGATTTGTCCGCAACAGCTTCTTTACTGGCCTGACTGCGACCGAGTTCCTTTTTCATGCCATTTCTGGACGTGAGGGTCTAGTCGACACGGCGGTCAAAACTGCTGAGACTGGGTACATGCAACGTCGTCTTATGAAGGCCCTTGAGGACTTGACTACCCAGTATGACTTATCCGTACGGAATGGCACAGGTGGTGTCGTCCAATTCTGTTTTGGAGACGACGGCCTCGATCCTGCCTGCCTCGAGGGGGACGCCCAGCCGATTGAATTCGTGAGAGCATGGAGTCACGCAATTGTACGGTTTCAGATACCTCTGGCATGCCCGTCCTGCATCTCACGATATTCTTCAGGCCATTTGTCCGAGAACTGCGCGCGGGCTGCTGCCGTATGAAATCGTGGAAATCGTGGATCGCGAACTCCCGAGATTCGCTGCCGAGTGCACACCAGCATATATCTCCACCATTCGCACTTTCCTCAATGACCACGTTGCACATCGTCTAGCGATCGTTCGGAAAAGTCGAGGAATGTTCGAGGCTCTGGAACGAAGCGAAGAGTGGGACGAAGATACCGATTTGTCGATGGGTGCAACAGGTGATTGATCGTACTCTGTTAAGCATTATCATTCTTTTGGGACCAACCTACCATTTAGAGTCGGACAAGGCTATCGTCGATAATAAGGCCAAAGTTACTAAGGAACAACTGTTAGTGTTTCTCAACATCTGCTGGACAAAGTACGTCAAGGCAAAGATTGAACCAGGTAATTTTTCTTTGTCGCCAACGTTCTTGTTCGAAGCTTACACTAGCCAAGGGTCAACCGTTGGGGCTGTTGGTGCTCAATCAATTGGCGAACCGGGGACTCAGATGACTTTGAAGACATTCCACTTTGCCGGTGTCGCTTCCATGAACGTCACGCTCGGAGTGCCGCGAATAAAAGAGATCATCAACGCTGCGAAACTGATCAGCACCCCCATCATTAGCTGCAAGCTTGTCACGAGCGATTCGGAGGCATCCGCTCGTATTGTCAAAGGTCGATTGGAGAAGACGCACCTCGGTGATGTACGGTTTTCTGTCCGGAGTGGTTTTCGCAATGGTAATGTTGTTGCTAGGTTGCCGCCGTACTCGAGGAGGCCTGGGCTCCCGATTACACTTACGTCGGAATTATTGTGGACGTTCAGAGCATACAGAAACTTCAGGTATGTTCCATTCGCACCTTTCAATCGATGGTATCCTTATCCTTTTCTTCTTGCCTAGCTCGAGCTCACGCTGGACGATATAAAATGGGCTATTGTAAGAGCCAAGAAGCTAAAAATCAAGCCAGAAGTGAGCGTGATATTGTCTTGCGGATTTACCGGAACTGACTTGTTTTGTCTAGTCTATCATCATCATCCCGAAGAAAAATCGTTTGCGGATATACGTTGACGGTCCGGACAAGTATAGTCGCCTCAGAGACCTGAAGCGCGCGTTGCCCGAAGTTGTTGTAAAGGTTAGTGTGGTTTGATTTCACTGAAATGCAGGCCCTGCAACAATGCTTGTAGGGCGTACCATCTATATCCCGGGCGGTGATCAATGTCAAGGACAAGGTTGATGACCGAGGCGAGAAAGGGGCCAAGGAACTTCTAGTCGAGGGCTATGGCCTACAAAAAGTCATGACAACAGAAGGTACGCTCGCTTGGACGAGATACGCCTGCCCAATTGTGAACTACATAAAACCTAGGTATCGTGGGTGAACACACGTCATCGAATCACATCATGGAAGTTGCCCAGGTCCTGGGTATTGAAGCGGCTAGAAGAACCATCATTAATGAAATCCAACACACCATGTCCGCGCATGGCATGAGCATAGATCCCCGCCATGTGATGCTCCTCGGAGATGTCATGACGTACAAGGTTCGTCTCTTTCACGTTCGCAACGCGTACGGCGCAAGCTCATTCTCGATACAGGGCGAAGTTCTGGGCATCACACGTTTCGGCGTGGCCAAAATGAAGGATAGCGTGCTCATGCTGGCGTCCTTCGAGAAGACGACGGACCATCTGTTCGATGCGGCGGCTTATGGTAAGACGGATAGTATCGCTGGCGTATCCGAGAGTATTATCATGGGCAACCCGGCCGCTAACTGCGGTACCTCAATGTGAGTGGATGTTTTGATTTGCTATTTCCTGACCTCACATTTCATAGGCCGGCACTGTACTCTCCGGCGCCAGCAATCAGCAAACCACGTCGGTTACTGTTCGAAGGGGCATTATAGACGAAAGACGATATGATGGGCCCATGGGTTTTACGACATTTATTTATAAACGATGGCAAACTCAATATGTAATTAACCAGTAAACATTTTCAACGCGTAGCAAATATAGGGGCGCGAAGTTAAGTTTCTTCGACCATCATGAGTCCTTGGGATGGGGCGAGCGAGATCTGCTGTCCCTGATATCATCCCTACTATGGCTCCGACGGCCCCTGCTGTAGGATCTGGACCGAGTGCGCCCCCTGGAATACGAAGAGTACGACGGGGAGCGCGAACGCGAGCGGGATCGTGTACGAGAACGAGAGCGAGAGAAAGATCGTGAACGAGAACGAGTCCAGGACCTGGATCTGGACCGAGAGGGCGTCCTGGACCTAGAGCGGCTTGAGCGCGCAGAAGAGCTGTACGATCTTGAGCGACCCCTGCGACCGTGCCCGCCGCGCTCGTAGCTGGGAGACCTCCTCCTGGGACCCAGTATACCCACGCGCCGAATCGGGGACCGCGAACGCGAACGGGTGCGCGTGCGCGGACGGTATATGTCCCGTGGCGGGGGCCTGCGCGGGGGCGGCGGGCGGCGGTACGAGTCGTTGAATCCGCGGGCGGGGTAGCCCCTCTCCCGACGCTGGTACCGCGGCGAACGCGAACGTGGGGGAGAGAGAGAGCGCGGACGGTCACGGTCGCGACCGTTTCGCGGGCGGTAAGGGGGAGGTGGGGGAGAGCGTGAGCGCGTTCGGAGGGGCAAGTCGGATAACTCTACTTTGAGCGCGGCCCCGTCGAGTTGTCCGCCGTTCATGTGGGACACGGCCGTTTGAGCGGAGGCCGCGTCCGCGTATTCAAGCGAGGCTTTCCCTTTGTTTTGGCCCGCTACATAGAACGGGATGTGTTAGAAAAGAAAGAGAAGCACGGGGAAAGAAAAGAAAAGAAAAGGCCGAGTATGTGGGCAACGCACATTTTGCGTAGATTGGGAGCTCGATTTTTATGACTTCACCGTAGAAGGCAAAGATTGTCTGGAGGTGTGTCTCGACGACGTTGCGCGTGAGATGGGTGACGACGATGACCTTGGCGTCTGGCTTTCCGTCTGATTGTTTGTCCATGTCTACGTCGACATCGCGCGACCGTGGGGAGGTTGAGCGTCCCCTTGTTGACATTGTCGTTCAAGTTAGACGGTAGGTGTTCGGTGCTGAGTTGAGAGTTTTGCACGACGAATGTGACAGGGTGTGACACAGACACATAATCTGAGGACGTGGGAAAGACATCAAATCCCAACTAAGTATCTTGCTCACCACACTCGCGTGTGCAACAGCTTGACCACTCTTCCTTCCAACGCCACTATTTTTATCAAAGAATGGGACAGGTCCTATGCAAGTCTTCTAGGAGTGATACTGCGTCTAGGAGCGATATGGTGTCGGAACATGCTATGGGTGCACAGCAAAATGTCTCCAGAGCACCCTCCGATATCAAGTTTCGAGTCCTGATTATTGGAAGAGCGAATGCGGGGAAGACATCAATTCTCCAAAGAGTCTGCGACACCACCGAGAGCCCAGAGATCTATCGCGTTGATTCAGAGGGAGTACGCAGTTGGGTACGTTTTCGTTCACTGTAGTTCTTCTCATCTCATCATCTCATCAGGTTCAACAACTCGGTCCTAGCCAGGAGGTAAGGCAGGCTTATTTTTCTTGGTAACAGCTGATCGTAAGGATCCCACTTGTATAGCGTGGCGAGCATGACATCGAGCATGAACTGAGCTTCACGAGCCATGCTGGTTACGTTTTCCACGACTCTCGCGGATTCGAAGGTGGCAATAAAATGGAGCTGGAGATTGTGCAAAATTTTGTCCATCGCAAGTCACGGGAGAGGCGATTGAAGGATAGATTGCACGCGATATGGTTTGTATTTGTTCCTTTGGGTATCTATAGTCGTAATTTCACAGAGCTGCTTCTCAGGTACTGCATTCCTATGGACAATAACCGGCCAGAGCTTGAGTTGAAGCATTTTGAGCATATTTGTCCAGATAAGAATGGTGTGTTGAAATGCGGCGTCATGAGTTGTGATTGACACGAGGGATGTTTCAAGTTCCTGTGATAGCGGTGTTCACAAAATATGAGCAGTTCAGGCGCGAAGTCATGATGAAGTTGGAGGATCAAAAATGCGACCTAGCGCTCCTCAACACCGAGATGGAAGAAATTTTTAAGAATCATTATCTGGCCAACTTTAAGGTATCTCCACCGTTTGTATGTTTGGAAAGTGAGGACTGTGTGAACCAGCTAGCATGGATCACGCTAATCTTGTCTTGCAGGAATGCACAAGCCGGGCCAACGTTGTACGCCCCTTCTTGAAAAGACCGCCGATGCACTTTCTGGAAACGTCGTTGGTCTCATGTTGTTATCGGTACAGAAGGACAATCTAGAGCTGAACATAACGCAAGCCATCAAATGGTGAGTTCCTTTATAGTGGGATGAGAATGAGCAGAGCGTACTCCCATTACAGGGCCCTTTCTGCGATCGAACGAGGACGTGGAAGCACCGAAAGACTAATCAGAATATGCGTATTGGCATTTCCATTCTACTGGGTATGTGTAACATCCATGTCCTGAACTGGCTCTTGCTGAAAGAAGATTGCTACTTAGTATTGGGTCAGTCCTATGCTGATGGTGTCATAACGTGCTGAAATTTTGTGCCACGCTCCCATCACTTTCTCGCTTTGTTTCTTTCCGTCTCCTCACTTGTCCCTCGAATGCGCTCTCCAGGAAGTAAGCGCCTCTAGCTCATCCGCTTTCTTTTCGTATGCTCACTTGTTCCTCCCGATGCGCTCCCCAGGAAGTGAGTCCCTCGCTCACTCGCTTTGTTTCCCTGTCCTTACTTGTCCCTCCCGATGCGCTCTCCAGTTGGTGAGTGCTCCCTCGCTCACTTTCTTTCCGTGTCTCACTTTGTCCAACCCGATGCGCTCACCAGGACGTGAGTACCCTTCGCTTGCTCACTTTCTATCTGTGTCATCATTTGTCCCTCCCGATGCGCTCTCCAGGAAGTGAGTGCACCTCGTTCGTTCGCTCACTTTGTTTTCGTCTTCTCACCCCCCCTCCCGATGCGCTCTCCAGAATGTGAGTTCCCTCGCTCTCTTTTTTTTAGTATCCTCACTTGTCCCTCCCGATGCGTCCTCCAGGATGTGAGTTCCCTCGCTCTTTCGCTTTCTTTCTGTCTGCGTCCTGACTTGTCCCTCACGATGCACTCTCCAGGATGTGAGTATCCCTCGCTCGCCCGCATTCTCTTCGTGTCCTCATTTGTCCCTCCCGATAATATGCTCTCCAGTTCGTGAGTGCCCCTCACTCACCGGCTCCCTTTCCGTGTCCTCACTCATCCATCCCGACGGGCTCCCTAGACGGTGGGTGCCCCTCGCTCCTTCGCTTTCTTTTCGTCTCCTCACGTATTCTTCCCGATGCGCTCTTCAGGAAGTGAGTACCCCTCGCTCTCTTGCTTTCTTCCCATGTCCTCACTTGTCCCTTCCGATACGCTCTCCAGAATGTGAGTGCCCCTCGCTCGCTCGCTTTCCTTCCATGACCCCACCTGTCCCTCCGATGCGCTTTCCAGAGAGTGAGTGCCTCCGCTCGCTCGCTCTCTTTCCGTGTCCTCACTTGTCCCTCGTGATGCGCTCTCTAGTCCGTGAGTGCCCTTCGCTCGCTCGCTCTCCTTCCGCGCCCTCACTTATCCCTCGGTCTACGCTCTCCAGAGAGTGAGTGCCCTCGCTCGCTCGCTTCCTTTTAGTACCCTCATTTGTCGCTCCCAATGCGATCTCCAGGTGGTGAGTGCCCCTCACTCGTTCGCTCTCTTTCTGTGTCTTCACATATCCCTCTCGATGCGTTCTCCAGGGTGTGAGTGCACGTCGCTCGCTTTCTTTTCGTATCCTCACTCGTCCCTCGCTCTGCGCTCTCCAGTTGGTGAGTGCCCCCCGCTTGCTCGCTTTCTTTCATATCCTTACTTATCCCTCGCTTTGCGCTCTCCAGAGAGTGAGTGCCCCTCGATCACTCGCCTTCTTTCCATGTGCTCAATTGTCCCTCGCTCTGCGCTCTCCAGTTAGTGAGTGCCTCTTGCTCGCTTTCTTTCTTTCCGTGCTCTCAATTGTACCTCGCTTTGCGCTCTCCAGTCCGTGAGTGTCCCTTGCTCGCTCTCTTTTTGTGTCCTCAATTGTCCTCGCTCTGCGCTCTGCAGGAAGTGAGTGTCCCTTGCTCGCTCGCCTTCTTTCCGCGTCCGAGTCCTCACTTCTTTCTCCGACGCGCTCTCCAGGAAGTGAGTGCCCCTCGCTCGCTTTCTTTCAGTGTCCTCACTTCTCCCTCCCGACACGTTCTCCAGAGAGTGAGTGCCTCTCGCTCTCTTTCTTTCTTTCCGTCTCCTCACTTGTCCCTCCGAATGCGCTCTCCAGGAAGTAAGCGCCTCTAACTCATTCGCTTTCTTTTCGTATGCTCACTTGTTCCTCCCGATGCGCTCCCCAGGAAGTGAGTGCCCCTCGCTCACTCGCTTTGTTTCCCTGTCCTTACTTGTCCCTCCCGATACGCTCTCCAGTTCGTGAGTGCCCCGTGGTCGCTCGCTTTCTTTTCGTGTCCTCACTTGTCCCTCCGATGTGCTCTCCAGTGGGTGAGTGCCTGTTACTCGCTCACTTTCTTTTCCCGTAGTTACTTGTCCCTCCCGATGCGCTCTTTAGGAAGTGTGTGCCTCTCGCTCGCTCGTTCTCTTTCTTTCCGTGTTCTCACTTGTCCCTCCCGATGCGCTCTCCAGAGAGTGAGTGCACCTCGCTCGCTCTCTTTCTTCTGAGTTTTCACTTGTTCCCCCCAACCCGCTCTCTAGGACGTGAGTGCCCCTCGCTCTCTCTCGCTTTCCTTCTTTGTCTTCAATTGTCCCTCCCGATGCGCTCTCCAGAAAGTGTGTGCCCCGCTCTCTCGCCTTCTTCCCATGTCCTGACTTGTCTCTCCCGATGTACTCCCCAGTTGGTGAGTGCTCCTCGCTCGCTCGCTTTCTCTCCATGTCCTCATTTGTCCCTCATGATGCGCTCTCCAGAATGTGAGTGCCCCTCGCTCTCCCGCTTTCTTTTCGTGTCCTCATGTCCCTCCTTGTGCACTCCCCAGACCGTGAGTGCCCCTTTCTCGCTCGCTTTTTTTTCCTGTCCTCACTTTTCCCTCCCTCTGTGCTTTCCAGTCCGTGAGTGCCCCTCGCTCGCTCGCTCGCTTTTTTTCTATGTTCTTACTTGTCCCTCCCGATGCGCTCTCCAGCTCGTCAGTAACTTGAACACCCATGTATTTTCCGTGTGCTGACATGTTCATCTCCCCTTTGCTTGCCAGGAAGTGGGTCCTTTTCTTGTATTTATTTGTTCCCTGCATCCTCACTTCCTTTCTCTTCTTGCCAGGCTGTATTCTCCAAAATAGGCTCACTTATTGTCGATGTACAGTCCTCTTCTTTAAGACTTCCTATCTTTGGTTTACTAACTCCTGTTAGCCAACGCTTTTGATATCTCATGATGAAACACATCACATACTAATCGGTACATTTTACTCATCTGCATTCGCAATTTCTGACTTCGAGATAGCCCTGATTCTCATTTTGGAGCATACCTACATTCTCCATACCTTACAGCCTCAACTCGAAAGTCATGAGGTTTTGGATAGGGCATATTCTCGATACAAGTCTTCTGACATTCATGACACGGTCAAAAACCAAATTTCTGCTCCTTTTTCACAAGATTCTATTCCCGAATTTACAGAGTTTATCCTTAAGCATCGTCTCTGATGATTGTATTTTGTACAGTATCTAGCATTTTACCTTTAACACCCCTTTTGAGTCTCTTCCAGTGTGTTACTATCCAGGGTTTTAATAATATTGCCCTGACACTGATCATTGGCGTGACAGGGAAACCCAAAGTGAGTCCATACGACGATTCTCTATTCTGTACTTAAGCTAAGGATGTTAGAATAATCACGCGTATCATACACACATCCTGCCCTCATGAGGCGGGGGTTATGTACTGTGTGAACTGCGAAGACGATTTTTGGTCAAACAGGCCACTCCAAGTGAAACCACAAAGTCTGTTCAACAGACATATCGGCGCAAATCAATTGCACAGATAACTCCTATTCTAAATAAGTTTCCCGTGGGGTCCACTGACGAAGAGCGGCCATACGCGCTTTCTTCCGGACAGGTGCTTTTTCTCCAGACCGCCCAGCCATCTCTGGAGTCCGCTGGCGCTTTTCACGCTGCTCCCGAGCAGTCGCGTCGTGCGTGCGCCTCGCATGTCGAGTTAGGAGGTCCTGACGGGAAAATCTAGCCGCCGGTGGTGGGCAGAGTCGGCAAACGAAGGGTTTCAAACCAGAATGACCAGCTTCGTGACGTTTGCACTCATTTCGGCGCAAAAACGTCATATGGCTACAAAACAAGTCGTCAGCCTACTGTTCGCCAGTAAAAATGAATGGAAGTGTAACAACCAGTAGCGACAGGCAAAGGGACGCTCGTTGACGTGTGAACATATGTGGACAATGATGTGATCTCTTCTCTTGTTGACTTGAGCGCAGCCAGAGATGTAACACCGATAATCCTCTATCGCCTTTCCGTCTTTATTCAGCTTTCCGGCGTACTTCAAAAGCCAATGACGATCGAGACTCCGACCAGGGTATCGACGCCGGTACTTATTAGCTCTGCGTTGCAGGTCATATTCGCTGATACCTTCGTGCATATTGAACACCGGCGTATCGGGAGAGACTAGAGGCCCCTTCGCATGACCATTCGAAGAAAGAGTGTTTGGAGGTGACATAAACGCGGTGCCAAGAGTCAGAAACCTGTTAGACGCAAGCCCACTTGATGCCCCTGAGGGAGTAACGAGCAAACATCCGGAGTTCGGTCCACAACTGGATCCGGCGAGCATTCCATCCTTAGGCAGCGCACCAGCAAATTCTGATACTGATGCTGACACATAGTCCTTTCTAGGAATCGAATTTTGGCTTGGGGACAGACAGTCCCTCACGGGACTGCGACTGAAAGATATGCGTTCGACAACCTGGAGAAAGACCGTTCCCATCGACCCACGACAGCCATCGTCCTTGTCTGTGAGTGGTGAACGCGTCCGTGGAGCAGCGAGTACGGCTGGATTGATACCAGCTGATGATGTTCCAGGAGAGATTAAAGCCAGGCGAAAAGAGTTGATGTTGGCGAGTGTGTCCAAAGGCTGAGATAAAATATCAGGTGCGGATTCGAATCTGTGAGGGACGGTCGACGACCCACACAGGGCATCCGAAGGGGCTGGCGAAGACGAGGGATCAACTATCCAGTCCCTGATCGAGAACGCTGAAGAGGACGTATTGAAATCCACCGCATGGACGACTTGACTGCCATTTTCTGGAGCCGGGGGAGAGCATTGCAAGCGCAGATATTTATCAGGAGAAGGAGCGTTCGCGGCAGGAGACGATAGGAACAGAGGGTACTCGAGGAAGGGTTCATCCTCAGAAATCACAGGGCTGTCCGCACGAGGCAAAAAGTCAGGGTTACTGCCGCCAAGCAGAATGCCAAGGCCGATTTGCGTTTCCGAGCGAGAGCTAGGGTTTTCCGAGTAGGACGTGATGCGGGCGTTGGATTGCAGGCCATTGCTGTCGTCGAAGGGCGGGGGTAGGAGTGGGGTAAAAACCGAGGTCTGAAGCGCAAGAGCTGGCGGCGTGGAAATCGTGGAAATCATAGCGATGCTGTGTTGTGTCGTTGAGCAACTATAGTGTGTTTTCGCTACCGGAGATGTTGGTTGGTCAAAGTGTTGTGTTTTTGGCAGGCGTCGAGCGGAAAGAATGCGCTTTAAATGATTCGCTCTCGTCTCCTTTGTGCACGCCTGCTCTCAACATCACATTCAACCGGCTCTTCCGCCCACTCCCGCCTTCGCTTCTCCTCTCTGATATTCTTCACGTCTGCCGGTGTACTCGTCTCAACGTATTTCCTTTGGCCTTCCAAGTACCGCGGACGTCCGACCCTCAGCCACAAACCACTATCCCCGAGTTACTTCATCCCTGTCACCGTTTCCGATAACTCCCAAGCTGGACCGGACTTGGCCGTTCTAACGCTGTCCATACCCCCCGGTTCTCATGCTTCCGATGAAAATTCATCTTCGTTTGATCCAATCTGGTCAATATTTATCAAGGACGACGACATTCAGGTCGAACGGCCGTATACACCGCTGTTTGGGATTGACGAGAAGGGGGTCATCAAACTCTGGGTCAAGAGATACCAAAGAGGTGAAGTAGGGAGATGGCTTCATTCCAAGAAAGCCGGGGACACCATTGAAATCCGTGGTCCGTTGAAGACTTTCCCATTCGAGGTGGGAAAATGGGACGAAGTCGTCATGGTATAACACCGTCTCCCCCTTCGCGACCCGGTTTCTACTTTTTAACTGACTCCTCTCTTCACAGATATCTGGAGGAACGGGTTTTTCGCCCTTCCACCAGTTATTGTTTCGACATGTTCTCAAAGGCCACGTCTCAACCAATACCCGCTTCACGCTGCTTCATGCTTCTCGGAGTCCCGCAGAGCTCCCGCCCTTGCCCGTTTTACAACCTCTGATCGACTTTGCTGTTGCCCATCCCGATCACCTTCGCCTGAGACTATTCGTTGATAGTCCGCACATCGGACCAGCGCACGAGAGTGTCTCTAGACATCTGAAAGTCGGGAGAATAAACAAATTATCCATCGCAGGTGCCCTTGAAATCTCCGATGGAGCTCGGTCATGGTCTTCTTGGATTACGAGCTTCTGGACGAGACAACCAAATGCTGGGGAAAGCGATATCAGAAAGAAGAACGTGCTCGTATTAGTGTGTGGACCTGAGCGGTTCGTCACTTTGGCCTCTCCCCCGATCGCACCTGCTGATCAGATACCGATAACCAGGATGGTAGCTACGGTTGCTGGGCCATACGGGAAAAATTACTCCCAGGGGAAGGTCGGGGGAGTGTTGGCGGAGCTGGGATTCAAGGCTGGGCAGGTCTGGAAACTTTGAATACAGCTGCTCTCATTGTCTTCTGTCAGGATACCGCTCTTTGCGAGGTGGTCCGGGTAATTCAATGCTCTCCGATGCCATTGCACCGTATCAACGGGAGACACGTTTCTCGTTGCACGTTCTTGCCGCCGTGTTCAACTCAGATCCGAAAATTCCGAAATTGGAAATTCGGGGGGTCAATATCCCTCAGTTACCAAAGCGACCTGCGGTGGTGGTGGACTGGTGGTGGCACAGCGAGGTATGTATGATAACCCTCACTCCCCTATTTTGCGTCTTGGACCAGAAGCGTACTGAGCCTTCAACGCTACATGTATCGATGATTGCAAAACCGTCGCTCCTCTCGACCACGATGAGTGGGAGAACTGAGCGGTGAGCGCAGCATTTTTTTTTCTTAATCGTAAAATTGGTCTTGCATCCGGCCTTTCTTCCTTGTGGAAAAACGTGGTTCTGCAAGGTAAGTCAAATCCGAGCGCTCAAGCTCCGAGCTTCTACTTCTCGAGTGCCTCGTGTAATATATGCTCAGAGACGCAGAATTCTGCTCAAATTCTTGATCGGCCAGTTCGATTTCTTTCTCTCGATCAGTGACGGCCATTCCATCGAAGGCTAGTACCACATAAGATGGCTTCAAACGTTGGGCAGTATAAGGGTCGTGTGAGGAGAAGCATAAGATTATGTAGGTTCTAGAATTATCATGGACGGTGTTTGAGTGGCTCTCCTGGAGCGTGTCTTACTCGACTATCAAACCATCTGTCGTCCTGAAACATCATGGACTCATAGATTCTGTGGAGGGTGAAGACCGCGAGAATGACAAGCTGGCACGCGGCTCAAAAAAACTGATGGCTTCGGGCCGCAGTGGAGCCAGGTGCGAGGCATTCGCTAACACGATAACGCCTCACCGCTGCCTCGCGGTGAGCCTTTCTCTTCACCTCCTCTCCACCTTTCACTCTGACAGCCATGATATCTCGGGTTCCCACCTTTCTGCTGCGCAACAGGCGTGTGGCACCCCTAACGCGGTCGCGAGCGCTGTGTGTCCCTGCTGTCGCATCTCGCATTGAAGGTGCAGAAAACGCGCGCGCGGGCACTCAAGACATGAGGATATGGTGCTTGACAGCAGTCTCTATAGGGTTGTTTGGCACGGTACTCCTGTCTCTTCTTACCTGAATATTTTTCTTCCTTTTCATCTATCGGCGTGTTTGATGCACATTAAATGCACGCTCCGAGTTTGACACCGCCTGTTCTGTTTCGCGAGAGATATCGATCTCCGAGGCCATGGCTGCACTGCCATCGCCATTCGACTTCTCGCAGACAAGGCCATTTCCATCCGCTTAAAGATCAAATCAGTACATGAGCTTACTGACGCCCCACCTACCTATAGGTTGCGCATGCTGTCCTGAATCCATTTCACCTTGATATGGTTGACACAGAGGTGGTCGAGGATGCGATCGACGGACCAAGACGTTATGTATCTTACGCTGAGCTGCAGCGCCACGCGAACCGGTCTTCGTTGTGGGTGCTGATCAGTGGGATCGTGTACGACGTGACCTCGCTACTTTCTTCGCACCCCGGAGGGACCGGCCCGTTATTGAAGTATGCAGGGAAGGACGCAACGTATGCATATACCGTCCCCGCAAGCACGTTTGAATGTACTGACAGACTATGGGTGTGTAGCAAGGCGTTTATGCCGATACACCCGCCCGACGCCCTTGACATGCTGCCGCGCTCAGCGTACATCGGACCCATCGACCTGGGTACGGTTCCTCGCGCTTTGAACGAGCCAACGGCAGAGGAGAACCGTATTACGAAAGCGAGGGCAGCACTTCCACATCCGCGAAGCGCGTTGAACTTGTCAGAAATCGAGGTAGGGACTATTACAGGTCAAAGGGATATCATGACTGAACCTGTATCAGAAACTGGCAAAAAGCGTGCTTAGCGAGCCGGCTTGGGCATACTACCGTTCCGGTGGTGACGACGAGATCAGTTGAGTCATGCGTGGTGCTCCTGCACCTCTCGTTTTGACCGATTGGCAGCATTCTCGGAGAACCGCAAATCGTTCTCCCGGTTTTGGTTTCGTCCACTCGTGTGAGTAAACTTGATCACATGGTTGTAAGGCAGAACATGTCCAACCGTTGTCATCGCAGACTCAACAAGGTTTCCCGAGTTTCGACAGCGACCAATGTATTGGGTATGCCCTCTTCTTTACCAGTATTCATCGCTCCAGCTGCGCTGGCACGCCTCGGACACCCCAATGGGGAGATGAACCTAGTACGCGCGGCCGGCAAGGCGGGAATCCTTCAAGGTGTACGTCACGAGGTCAGGACTAGGAAGAGAGACTTATCGGAATCGCAATATAGATTTCTAATAACGCGAGTTGCTCGGTTGCGGAGATTATGTTGGTCAAGCAGCCAACGCAACACCTGGTCTTCCAATTGTACATGAACAAAGATCGTGCGGCGACCGAAAGGGCTGTCCAGGGGTTACAAAACCATGGATTCAGCGCAATCATGCTTACCGTAGACGCTGCCGTGCCGGGAAAGCGGGAACTCGATCAGCGCAGCAAGGGCGATTGGGAAGGACCGGCGGCAAACGGAAAGGCAAGTGATGAGAGTAAGGGAATCGCACACGTGCGTGGTTCGCTCTCAGGACAGCGATAACACACTCACACGTTTTAATAAAAGGCCATTGGAGGATACCAAGACCCGGACGTATGCTGTAAGTCATATGACGTGTTCCAGGGACTGAAGATATGGAGAGGTTATTCAACAGGGGATGATATTGCTTGGGTCAGAAGCCTGACGAAACTTCCGCTTGTTATCAAGGGCATCCAATGTGTTGAGGTAAGCGCACGTCATCGATATCATTTAGCAATGTGCGAAGACCACGTTTGCAGGACGCGGAGCGAGCTTTAGAAGTGTACAAAGTTGACGGCATCATCCTATCCAATCACGGTGGCCGAGAGCTTGACTAGTAAGTGTGATCACAGGTAAATAGAAACGAACTAGCTCAGCGAGTGGATATAGTTCGCCGGCACCGATGACGGTGCTGTACGAGATGCGACAGTTACGACCGGACCTGTTGGACAAACACGAGGTGTTTATTGACGGGGGCGTCACGCGAGGGACGGACGTGCTCAAGGCACTTTGCCTCGGAGCAAGGGCTGTCGGGCTCGGACGGGCATTCCTATATGCAAATAGCGTGTGGGGTGAGGAGGGTTGTATGCGCGTGATAGACAGTAAGTGTTGCAATATGCCTGAAAGGTACTCCGTTTCTGATGTTTTGTTTGGGGCGATAGTTTTGCGCGAGGAGATTGTGTTGGGGATGCAACTGTTGGGCGTGACCAGTTTGGACCAGTTGACCGCTGACCGAGTCCGGTTCGTGCACGGTTCGCGACTGTAATTGGTCTCCCCAAAATGAGAATCGATTCATCGGAACTTAGTTCCCCGTCCGATTATTAATATATTAATACCTGCGTTTCCACCGTGTCACTGTACCGTACACGCCCTTTCAATCTTTTCTCTTTCCACTCACCCTTCACTTCTCTCTCTCGTCACTTCTCTCTCGAGCTGGCTAGACATCTACTACCATGAACTCCCTCACCTATCTTTCCCGCCAGTTCGATGGGCTCGCTTCGTCGCGTACCCTACCCAATACCCCAACTACCGAGGTTGTAGCCCACCCACCACTACAGCCCTCCTCCTCACCGGGCGATTCCAATATAGCCCACCGCGCCGCGGAACACACAACATGGTCTCTCAAGTCTCTCGTTGCCCCGTCCCCACCTCCACGCCGTTCCCTCTCGTCTCCCTCTCGCACATCAATGCTCCGCCGGCGCCCTTCTCTTCGCCCTCCCATCCGGGCAAAAGCCCAATCGACAAACCAGAGCATGTTTCGTCGGCTCTTCCTCGTTCGAATTCTCGAGCTGGTCTGGCATGCCCTTTGTACTGCCGCGGCTTCCCTCCGCGTGGACGACGTATGGCACGGACGCAGATTGAATCTACGCGGACTCCGGCCTCGACGCAAAAGCGCCGTGGTGGGGAAAGAACCCTCCGCTGGGGAACGAGAGGGCATCGCTATGCCTGCGCATCAAGTTGGCGCCGAGCAAGCGCTCGCCCATACAGAGTCGGTGGCCAAGTCACCTGTCTCAGCTAATGCCCCATCATCGGCTGTCAATTCCCTTTCCATCGCACGCATCTCCACCGACCCACATGCGTCGGAAGATGCAACCCCCTCCGCTCGTCCTCATTTGGCGTATGCCCAGCCACCACAACCCTTCGCTGTCCCGATGCCGACGCCACCACCATCACGTACGCCAACTCCGACGTATTCTCCCAGCGCCGGCTTGCCGATTGCTCCTCGGAAGACACCATTCCACTTACCCAAGACCCTCGTTCTGGACCTCGATGAGACCCTCATCCACTCGACTTCCCGACCTCTCCCCGCAGCTGGCATCCGCGGCCTCTTTGGCGCCCGCAGAGCAACATCACACACCGTAGAAGTAGTCCTGGGCGGTCGCAGTACGCTCTACCACGTATACAAACGCCCCTTTGTGGATTTTTTTCTGCGCAAGGTGCGTGTGCCAAATGTCGGCCACTCCCACCTGCGCGGAAGGGCGCTGACAATCGTCGGATTGGCCTAGGTGTCAGCTTGGTATACTCTCGTGATTTTTACTGCCTCGATGCAAGAGTACGCAGATCCGGTCATCGATTGGCTCGATGCAGGACAGGGCATCCTTAGACGCCGGCTCTTTAGGGAGGTTTGTGCTACGTCGCATAATTTAATTGTCCTTGCTTGAAAGGGCGCTCTCACCTGATCTCTCGGATGCAGTCCTGTACCCAGTTACCAAACGGGTCATACGCCAAGAATCTCACCCTTGTTGAGCAAGATCTTTCGCGAATTTGCCTCGTCGACAATTCTCCGATTTGCTATAGCGAAAACGAGAGTGCGTACTTCCTTTGGGTCTTTGTCCGCTCGTCATCGGAAACCAACGGCGCGTCACAGTGAATGGTATCCCGATCGAAGGCTGGACGCATGATCCGTCTGACGAGGCATTGCTTGACCTCCTCCCTGTGCTGGACTCATTACGCTTTACCAGCGACGTCCGACGCGTACTCGGTATTCGCGGCTACTCATGACCATTAATATTGCCGATGCTTCCCACCGACACCCCTCTACCTCGCCTTTGCAGTTTTTGTTGCAGTTCGCATTATCTCACATCCACCCTTCCCCAGTCCTGCATTCATTGTCAAAGCTTTCATAACTTTATAACTCATCTGCGTCTGTGCCTAGACGCCTATATACGCAACGCCTGCTTTATCCCTCACATGTGTACTTGTATACCACAATTTCTTGCGGTTCTCAGAAACCAATACATTATCCCTATCAATCTCAGAAAGAGGGAAGAAGAGAAGTACTGCTTTGCAATCAACTGGCCATTCGCGTGGTTATGTCGTGACACAAAATATGGTACCAGAGAGCATGATAAGGGAAATGAAGAGATGATATGACAATGATGATCAGATTACAAGGTTATGAAGGGACAAGAAACAAGGCAAGGGGGGTCCGCTAAAGAGAAAGGCCATCACGACATTGCGAGTGAAGCTTGTAATGCCCTGAGTTCCTCATCCTCGTGTTCATCTGCCATTTGTTGCCGTGCCTCGACGCGGCTCGGACCCGCTGGGGTATGGACTGGTACATGATCTGCGCCCAGAAGTCGCTCGTTGAGATTATCCTGTTCGAGTTCCCCAAGCTCGGCTTTGAGGTCGTCCTAGAAGCCATCGAATTCCAGTAAGTCACGAGACGGAACACCCTTCCGTCTGTCTATACGCACCTCGTCGATTTCGACGCCAAGGTTGGCGGTGCTGGATATAGCCTCCGAAATCTCGTTCGCAATGTCACGCTGCTCGTTGATAGAGTTCATCGTCGCATCGACCTTATCCATATTACTGAAAGGCGCCAAGAAAGATCCAGAACCGGATCAAAAGAAGAGACCGAAGAGGGTGGGTGAGAAAGTCCGTCAGTCTATGTGAAAAGACCTGGAGAAAGAGGTGGTAGGAGGAAGGATGACGCACAGCCCGTTGTGAATGTCTCTGAGAGCACTGGCTCCTCTGCGCATCACATCGAGCGTGTTGGCGTTGATGTTCGCAGATTCCAACGTGTTGACCTGCACCTCGAGCTGCAGCCGCATCCCCGCGAGCTTATCGAGGTCCGCCTGGTGCATCTTTTTCCGTCTGAGCGCAGCAGTGGCCACTACCACACCAATTCAAAATAACGACGGCAAACGATAAACGATGGAATAAAAAGGGAAGAGCGAAGACCCAATCTGCCAGGTCAGGAAATCCGTTCCATGGGAGGGGAAGGGAGGCGGGCGCGTGCGTACCGTTCTTGTTGGAGACGGCATTGGCTTTTGCCGTCGCGAGGTCCTGCGTTATTTGACGCTGAAGGTGCTCCTCCTTCTTCTCGATCATCATGAGTTGTTCTCGCAGCGAGACAATGGCGTCGCGCGCGGTCTGCTTAGAATCGCGCCTGCCGGTGAAGTAGCTCATGAATGACGCCATCATGGTACGAGCTGTATCACTTGGATGGGAACGAGGGTGGTATATGAAGTGGTGTTTGAATGAGTCAAAAGGTGAGGAACGAGAGCGGGGCAGAGCGTATTGGGTTCGCAGCTGGCGGAGCCGCCCCGGGTTGCCCGTTACGATGACACAGCTTTCTCTGTCAGATGATCCGATCCGGCAACTACTTCTCACGCTTTGAGGCATTGAAAAACAAAACACAAAAAAATTGCAAAACTGCCGCTATCTACAAGTATTCATGTAATTCGTGAAAAAACGTGCAGAAGTCCCAAGGTTGCTACGACTGGTGTCGAGGCACAGAGCCAGAAGGGCCGCCACCTTCTTGCAGTTGTTTCAGCAACCGTTTCAGTTCGTCGACGTCTGCTTGCAGCCCATTTGCGCTGCCCCCTATGCCGCCACGTAAGCAACCGGTAGATGCACCATCGTTGGCCGTGGGTAACCCATCGTCGTGCGATAGCCACTGATCGAGCTGTGCCGAGATGGACTGAGCCTTTAAGCGGAAGTGAGTTCGGATAATATCTCCGAACGGTTCTGGAGGATTCTTCAAGTTTCCAAGCATCTGTCACGAGTGCACCGTCACAGGACGTTCCAGTAACCAGATGCGAGACGAGGACGTACCGCAGTTTTGACTACCATCCGACGAATATTTGCAGAATCTGATATGGCTCGTTCAGTCGGACAGGAATGGTGTATAATTAACGGGCAACGTACAGGCATTGGATTGTGGCGTTCCGGAGCTGGTGGCCCATCCAGGTTCGTTCAAGTACGGCTCCTCGCAAAGGATCATGGATTGAATCGAGATGAGGACCTAAAATGATGATGACATTGCACTGCTGTCTAGAAGTATCGGAGATTTCGTCACGTTAACTGACCTGAAGTAACGTGGATTTCCCGGCTACCCAGCCGGGCCCTGCCCACGTCCCCAAGAGTGATAGGCATACTTTGCCGTCCTTCAATAGAATTTTTCGGTATTTTTCCGTAACCTGGCCAGGAAAGACCTACCGCATATAAGTTGGGGTTGAATCGAAATTTGCCCCCATTGGTCTACAAACTCCTGTGAGACAGGTTGGGACAGTAGAACAGTGAAATAGCTACCGTCATATATTTCACGCTGGGTGGCAATTGGTTGTAGCTGTGGCCAAGGAATATGTCAAATAAAAAGCTGGATCACATTATAAGAACGATAGTTCAGTGATTGTCAGGGAAAGACAGACCATCCGTTCTGGTACCTGTGGGAGGCGTTGAGAAATTTGCGAAAGTTGATACGAGAGTTCTGAGGACTCACGGTGTTCCTTCAGGCCCAACTATAAGGGCCTTGATGATATCCACCCGACTCTCATCAACCCGCAAAAAGATGGACGAATCCCAAGCAACAGGAAGATTTGTCGTGAGCACCGCAAGCTGAAAACACCAAAGGTAAGTGTATTCGAAAGACGATGCAAAGATCAAAGATACCTCTTTCGCAATCGCCAGAGATCGTTTCGGAATGTCCGAAGATGCGAGCATTCGAGCCTCGGTATTATAGTAAAACTTATAGCTTGGTGGTTCATCTTGACCTGGGGGCTTATCTGCCGGGAGCGAAATCGTCAAATCGCAATATTCAAAGCGAACACGGGTAGTCCAAGCGACGTAAGTCTGGCGAACAGCCTCCTCAGACGCCCCGGTGGTAACGAAAACCTCATCAGAAGCTGACGAGTAAATCTTCGGGAGTGACTCATGGATACGTTCCAAAAACTTCTCCCCCTTTGTCTCTTTAAGTGAGCGATCGATAGCCTCTGCAGTAGTGAGAATACGTTGGCAGAACCCAAACAACTTCTGGTTCTCCTCTGAAAACGGTGGTGTAGGGGGAACTTCCTTTGTCTTTCCTTTAGTATCATTGTTGATGCGCTTCTGCTCCTCGGTCATTTCATCAAATACGGCTTCAACGGGCCTCATACCCTCAAGGCCCTTGATGGCCGCATTCGCTTGGATGACAATCGACTCCAAGAGCTCGCGAGGCCCTGAGCTTCCTTCGTAAATGACCGTACGCTCGCGCAATGGAAGTGACCCGTCGGTGGCTCTCCTGGGAGTATGCGTTCGTACCGACGACACGACCATGATTGGCATGGCCATCATGCTAGAAAGTGCCTCGTGATTCGAGATCGTCTAGCACTCATTAGTGGAACACCGCAGCGACAACGAAACAGCCCACCTCGAGCCACTCAAACAGCTCAAAGTAGACAGAGGAGCGCTCGGACATGTCCGTGAGGGAGTCATTCCGGAGAAGAGATGAACAAATGTTGTTGAATCGCCTCCGAAGATGCGCGAGGGCAGTGGGGTGAACGAGATAGTCGCTCGTGAGAGCTCCTCCGAGACGCCTCAAGGAAGGGAGGAATACACGGAGTTGTTCCATCAGTTCGCCCAGTTTTTCATCCTTGACATCCTGATTCGCCTGGGCTTCTGCTTGTCCAGTAGTCTGATGGGGGCCAAGAATGAGCTCAGCCTCGAATACGCGCGGGTGACTACTCACGTCTTCCTTTTGATCTCCAGCATAACCAACGCCCAACCTCGATTTCTTCCCCTGGGAAGGAGGGGAGAGGTAATTATCATCGTCATCATCCGGGTCGAGAATCATGGGAGTGTTAATCACTGGGTCCGTCTTTCTACGTTTGCTCGTTCGGACCTTGTTCTCAGGGCCAAGCGGATTTTGGAGTTGGTCATGATATAGCTGCTCAAGCATGGCAAGACCAACGCCGAGGATGATCCCTTGCAGATTGGAACAGTGGAACAAATCGCGGTCATTCGAGGCATTCGTTGATTCTGGTGTCTTCGGATCATTTATTGGTTCGCCGCAAGCGAAGCAGAACACTTTGTGACATTTCTTGCACTTCTTGCGGAGAATTCCTCGCAAGTGATTGATATACACTTCGAAAGTGGACTGGCGAGAGGTTGAGGTAGTCCAGCAACGAGAATGGCGGAGTACTCACGAAGATAGCGAAGAAATGGCTCTTGGCCCTGGGGATGGAATACCCGCATGCGGAGGGACACGGACATTGACCCTCGATGAGTTGAGAATATAAACTGAACAAAAAGCCCTGCTCGCCACCTTCAGGGCAGCCCTTCATCCATTGGTTCTGAGTCATCAGCTTGACGCGTTCGCCTATCCCGGGTATGTACTCCGTTACGGGCTCCTCTTCGACCTCGATAACTTCCTCGCGTCTATCCTTGGAAAAGAAAATGCCTGCGATTGCACCTCAGCTACACGCACGGGCAATGTCGAAATGGAGGATAAACCTGCGTAAGGATCGATATCGACCGGGACGCTGGGGATATCGTCTTGGATCTCGTAGTCCGAGTCGTAATTCACGAATCCATCATCTGTTGGAGAGGAAAGAAAGAGTGAGCACGCGAAGCGGAATCAACGGATCTAACGACCTTCGCTCTCGTCATCACTTCCGATCGCGTCTTCAGAACCATTGTCCTCCTCCTCCTCTGGAGTCTATAGTCGTGTAAGAACCGCCGGACTACGCACGTGAAAAGTGGACATACCACAAGCCTCGTGGTGGCCCGGCAGCGCTCAGGCTGCTTGATAGGGCCCACTGATGACATCGATGCTCCAGCACCATCGTCGGTTAAATCGTCGAAAGCACCATCAAATATTCGCTCGGCAGCTTCCATGACATCGCTGTATCTCATGAGGGCAGCCCGTGCCTGGGCAGGAGTAGCACCCTATGCAAGACTGTTAGAGGGGGGGTGTCAGATATGATTGAAGAAGCACCATATCCATGAGCTGTTGAACCTCGGTTTCCATAATGAATGCACTGCCCCGAGATGCGGGATCTCGCCTGTGCAGTAAGTTCTCGGACTCGTGGTGAGAATTCCACTCGAGCGCGGTGACTGGAAACGATATATCTTACGTAACTATCATTTGGCTCGCATACTCGCGATTCCCACAATATCTTTATTTCACATAGTGCATGTACGTACTCGAATAAAGAGAACAGGGAGATAGGCACTACAGAGACAGAGCGACAACACAGTACCCAAGGAAGTGCCCATTATTCACAAGAGGCTAACTATCTGGTATTTATCATTCGCAACCTGTCAGGGTGCATTCCGCCGGGACCGCCTGCTGACGGAGAGCCGTTTGTGGGGGGTCCCGGGTTACCAGAAGGTGGTGGAGGGCCTCCAAGATGAGGTGGAGGAGGTCCACCCGGCCCACCGAAGTTGGGAGGAGGGAAGGAAGGTCCACCCGGGGGTCCACCAGAGGGTACGGCGTTAGGAGGGAAAGGTGGAGCACCCGGGGGGAACGGAGGCACTAAACATAGAAGACTGGGTGAATATCCTCTACAAAGATCCGAGGGAAAACCATTGTGACGCACTGCCTTGGAATCCAGGTGGCGGGGGACCCATTCCAGGAGGCGGGAAGGGAGGGCCACCCGGGGGACCCATTGCTCCTGGTGGCGGTGGCGGGAGGCCACCAGGACCTGAAGGCGGAGGGAAGGGTGGACGGGCTACGAAGCGTTCACTTTAGAGTAACGCTGCGGCGCAAGGAACTGCGACGTACGAAATCCTCCTGGAGGCCCGCCATAACCGGGGGGCAGACCAAACCCGGGTGGTCCATTGGAGGTAAGGTGTTGCGGACCAAACCCAAATCCGCCTGGAGGAGGGCCGCCTCCCGATTCATAAGCCGAGGTAATTTGGTCGATGATACTCTGCGCCTTGTCGTGACCGAGGGCTGAAAAGAGCAGACACGAATGAGATGAGAGGGCACCGTCTCGCGACGGAGCGGGAATGGGACTCACAAGCATAATAGTCCCTCACATTTGCGAGGTGATTTCGTCCACTGTTGTGGGCTTTTCGAACTGCAGAGAGGGATGAGGAGCTTGGCGTGTGGAAAAAAGGATGATACTCACCAGAAGCAGAGTCGTGGGTAAGGTATACATCACAGTAGTCGCAGTAATGTTTCTAAAAAGTAGTTGAATGGTCAAAAAGTGAATACAGGGATAGACGAGCACATACGTACTGGCATTTTTGGGGCAAGTTGAAATGAGCCTGAGACGATGCCAGCTGCGTGTGGAACCGGAACACGTGCGAGTCGCGTGCCAGGTGCGACCTCAACGACTCAACCCTGAGAGGACGCCCCTTCCCCTTGACGCTTAGATGGACTCTTCAACTGGTATTCAGGAACCTTTCGACCTCATTCGCCTCTCTCTCAGTGAGCGCGTCTTTGTGAAGCTACGAGGTGACCGTGAGCTCACCGGCATTCTTCACGTATGTCTTACACTTTACGTTCTTACGCCCCATGTGCTCATCCGCACAGATACTGAATCACGTCCTATCTTGATTGGCAGGCTTACGATGGTCACATGAATCTCATCCTTAGCGACGTCGAGGAGACGATGATGCTTGTGGATGGAACGGAGAGTGCGCCCCCTGGGCAAGGAGTTGTGAATGTGAACCCCTCCACTTCCCAGCCATTGCAGGCCTTTTTCTCACATAACGTCCCAGGTGGCGAAAAGAAAGATGGAAATGCTTTTCGTGAGAGGAGATGGCGTTATTCTGGTACGTGTATCCTTCTCCGTCGTGTTGTCCGTCTCAGCCCTCCTTTCTGTCCCAGGTATCGCCTCCATCTCGGGCGTAACTTTCGTTCACCGGTTCATGGCTCTTGATGTTGTCCGGTTCTGCATGCTTTCGTACCCCACGGGATGTGAAACATGACATGCACATCATAGCCGAATCGTCGTACGAGTCTTACGTTTCGAACATCTCATTGTGGAAAAACAACTCGTAACCGCATCCGTGCAGGGACTGCTAGGGATATCACTTACAATACACACATGCGCGTCAGTTAATGATGCATACAACAACACTGTCTATCGTCGTCCCTATACATGAGCAGTTACACTCATGCATTCAATACCCACGTGCGCTATCGTCCTTCCGGGCAGTGGCACTAGCGCTAGAACCTTCGCCATCTTGCAATGGACGCCCGAAGAAAAATGATGATGCGTGTTGCTCAACGGAGTTTAGAGTGTTCCGAATTATGCGCTTCGATCCGCGGCCTTGACTTTGTCCAGAACTAGTGGCTGGTTGCATAGGCGCCTGAGGTTCACGCGATGTGCGTTGGCGTCCGCGACTACGTTCCTCCCGAGTCATCGGAGGTCCTTGTATTATGACTGGAGGTGGGCCAGTACCATTGATACCATGGGACGTCGTCCCATTTGTCGTTGACGGATGAGCGCCGCTGGCGTGGTATGTTCCGTTCACATTCCCGTTGACAGCGTGGAATGCGCCATTGGGTCCAAATGGACCCTGTCCGACGCCTGCAGCTTGTGTTGTAGATCTCCGCGCACTACCTCCACGTACATGCGATGCGTTACCTCCATATTGAGGCCGGTCGTCCCCATTCGTTGTGGAATCTATGAACTGATTTGCATGATTTTTGTTTTCATGCCACGCCGCAGGCCCTTGGCCATGTCCGATTTCCGCAAAATTAAGGTCAGGAGTTAACGCCCCATCTGGGCGACCGTCCGCGGAACTGCTCTGATATGTGCGGAAAAAGGCGCCTGCCGAGCTAGCTTCACTCCCAGCAGGAGATGTGGGGAGTCTCTCCGCAGCGTTCAAGCGGGATGGGCCCGGGGTGGGGTTGAGGGCAGGTGGAGGGGAGTGAGTGGGGGAACGGGTTGTTGAGCGACTATTCTGCGAAGAGCTTGGATGCTCGACACGCAAGGCAGACATCTCGGCATCTCGGGTGGATGTACCGTGCAAGCGAACCATCTGCTGGTGTGATGTTGCGTGGTGATTAACATGCCCATTAAGACGAGGCGATGGTCGTATGGTGGCCAACGATGGTGATGGTGCAGAAATAGGACTTTGTTCTTCTACGATTGGCCGTGAAAATGTCACTTGGGGTGGGGCATCGTCAAGATCCATACTGTCGTCATCATGCATGTATGAGATTGAATCGCCCACATCTTCGTCGCCTTGGGGATTCATTTCCTCCGTAATGCTGTTGAGCAAGTCCGTCAGGTACCTGCGTAAACTTTTTACACCTTCTCCAGCAAACACACAGAACTGCGAGCGCTGGGTTGTGTTGAAATCCTTGAAGAAATGAATCAGTAAGGGCACCATGAAGTGGACATAGGACGGACAGCAGGGGGTTGACGACAAAATTGCCGTAATTCCGGACGCCGGAATGCCGGAACACCCGTCAGACTGAGATGATTCAGCTTTTGCAACTTTTGCAAAAGGTAATGAATCGCCATGACTGTGATCTGATCACAGTATGACAAGTGGACGCGTTCGAGTGTTTGGTGCCGATCTCCTAGCGAAAATATCGCTTCATCGGTTAAGGCGTGCACGCGAACGAGACCAATACGTCTGAGTTTCGGGAGGCCAGCGAGTTCAAATACGGACATGTCTGTAAGCTGATGGCAATCTTCGCAAGTAAGAGTGAGACGGCGTCGCACGCTAATCTAGAAAAACACTCACTCGCGAGGTCGATGTAGCGCAAGCGCGTACATGACCGAGATAGGGTCTTGACGGACCGATCAGTGATAGAAGATGCGTGACCGAGGTGGAGGTAGTGGAGGTGTTTTCCAAGTAAGCAAATGCTCTCTATGGCGCGGTCTGTTAACTGGCCGCACTTGGATAACACAAGGTTGCGAAGCCTAGGCGACGCAGCGACAATGCCTTCAACAGCGTCGTCAGTGATCTTGACACAGCCTGTAAGATCAAGCATTCGGAGGTGTTCAAGGGGGCGAGGAAGACGGAGGGGGGGGAGGTCAGAGGCAGGGAGCCGGGTAAATTGAGGGAAGGGATTGGGACCCGATGGTAGATCACGAATGTTCTGAGGTGCAGGGAAGGCGAGGTCTGTCAACTCTACACATTGAGAGAGACGCATCTCGCGCATGTTGTGAGAATGGACCCAGATGTCGCGAACAGCGCGATCCGAAAGTTTCTTGCATCCATTTAGATCGATCTCGAGTAACAAGGAACCTTTGATTGCGAGAGCTGAGACAGGTTCATCTGTCAGGTCCACGAGGCCGCTTAATTTGACGCGACGAAGAAAAGGACATTTGTCCGCAACGGTACGGATGCTAATGGGTGTAACTCGTTTACAACCTAGCAGGTTGATCCCTTGCAATTTGCGACAGCTATCAGCCAGTGCGAACACGGTTCTGTTGGTGACGCTTTCTATGCCTGACAGATCGATAGCAACGAGCTTGGAAAAGCGAGGCACCGTACGAGCAATCACATCGTCTGATAGGTTGGAGCAGCCTACCAGAGTCAAACGTTCGAGACGCGCGCAGGAAGCGAGTCGGCCAAAAATACTATCCGACATGTCCGACCCGACGTTTATGAAATTGAGGCGACGGATGAACTGGGCGTAGGTGAAAGTGGGGTCTTCGCGAGAAAGGACTTGCATTATCTTGATAAGGGTGTTGACATCCGGTACGGAGGGCTTGTGCCATAGTAGCTCTACTGAGCACTCGCACCACGAACGTGAAACGAGGAGAGTGCTGTGTATATCTCTTGTAGAGGAGAGGTGCTTGAGTATATTTATGAGGATCTCTGGGGGTAAACGGGAAGCGGGGGTGTGTGGTGGGATATGTGGGGTCGTCTGGACATGATGGAGGCGGGAATACCATGTGGCGGGGGATGCAACGGCAAGTTCAGTGGAGGCAAAGAGAATGTTGTCCTCTTCTTCTGCATCTGAGAAGGAGTTTACGGATTGCGAGGGAGAAGGCTGGGAGTAGAGTTGTGGCATTCTGAAAGGAAAAGGGAGAATTGGGGAAGGGTTGGTTGAGAGAAACACAAGGTGATGAGCGGGGCCAATAGCACTGTGAGACATCTTTTCCTAATCCGATCCGACCGCTCTTGAGCCAATCTCCCAAGCGAGAACAGAATCTGCACTTATTGTATGTCCCATCCATATATCCCTCCAACCACCAGCACCAGCACCCGGCCGTCCACATCCACCTTGACCCACGTCTCCGCACATGCGGATCTCCCCCCACCCGGCCCAGATCATTTTGCCGCTCGTCGTGCTCTATGGACAAAATCCACAGCCGCTTCTCGACTTGGCCAAGCTCTGTCCACCTCATGCATTAGGTTGGAAAGCTTGCTCGACGAGCCAGGTGCATTAGAGCGGCCCGACGTATGGGACGCTGGACTCAACAAGGTATGGAAGGGCCTTATTGGAGGAGGAAGATTCAAAAACTTTTTGCCCCTCCGTGCTGTCGTATGATAGCCTTTCTTACCAATCTCCTCGTTCTCATTTTTGACCACGCTTGGGTTCGGCAGGTCAAGATCCTCTATGCTGGTTGGCGTAGAGACGGGACATGGCCAGATAATGCTGCAGTCGTGGACGACGATGACTTCTTTGGCCCGACCGAACCGCACGCAAAGGGTGAACGTTGAACTCTTCATGGACAATTTTAAACCGTTAACTACGTTCGATACGAGCTCCTTGACGGGCAGGGATCCCCGATGATAACCTGTCGCCGCCGCCGCGTTTTGCATGGTCGCTATAAAACTATATATATAGTTCTTGCCCCCAATAATACCTTCGACACGCACGCCGTAGTCGTATCTTAATGTCAAACATTTACTGCATTAGAATCATCATCGTGCAACGCAACTAAGTTCGCGTCATTGATCGATGGCACACACGTATGTGGTCATGTGATGTGCGCCGTGAGTATCGCGCACCTGCGACGCTTGACGAAGGTAAAGTTCGTCAGGGCCAAGTCGATCCCACGTACCTTCAACACAGCAAGAGCAAGGCTACTCCACCCGCAATGTCAGTTACTATTCGCCCTGCACGAGTACGTGTCCTCCAGGTGGTATCCACAGGAACCAGGATGACGACGTAGGTCTCCAATAGGCAGAAGACCTTACAGCTATGCAGGCCTGTAACTTGCAGAATCTTCCAGAAAACTATACCATGCGCTACTGTGAGTCCCCGTCTTGTTTCACCTTCATCGTTTACCCGACCCTCTCTCAGACTTATATCACGCCATGACCTGGCCATCACTCTCCTACGTTGCCGAAGACGCCAAGGGGCGCATCGTGGGTTATGTATTAGCCAAGATGTGTGTGCCCTGCCACCGGTCTTCTCCCGAGGCATCTAATGTTTGGAGATCTGTCAGGGAGGAGGATATTGCTCCTGGAGATGAGCCCCATGGACACCTGACATCTATTTCGGTGCTACGATCATATCGGAGGCTCGGTCTGGCCAAGAAACTCATGTTACAGTCCCGTGAGTACGTTTCCATATTTCCTCGGCTCCGCGGCTTCAGAGTGCAGCAAACTTTCAGAAGACGCGATGGCGTCAATCTACAAAGCCTCATACGTATCTCTTCACGTTCGCAAGTCAAATCGTGCCGCATTGAGCCTTTACCGTGACAGCCTGGGTTTCACTGTGCAGGACATCGAAAAGAAGTATTGTATGTCTGCGGTTCTCTCGGACTTGGCACCCTGTTCACATGCACATTTCAGATGCGGATGGAGAGGACGCATATGCTATGCGCCTGTCGCTGAAACAGTGACAACGCCAAAAAGTAGTTGAGTTTCGCATATGTCGAGAGAGTTATATGTACATGAGGCATCCATATGCAGTCCCAGGATAATACAATTGCATCTACCGACGTCTGCTATAGCAGCAAATCAGTGTCTTCACCAGCACCAGAGTTACTTTGCTGTTCCCCATCCGCATTTGGGGTCTTCGTTTGGCCAGGTGTGGTTGACTCCACGACGGTATCACCGACCACGGGGCGCCGGTTTGCGATTGCCTGGCGAATTACGGCAGCTGCTTCGAGTCCTAGCTGATAGTAACCATCGTTCTTTGTTGGCTCAAACATGCTAACGTGTGCACCAACTTCGTTCTCGGCGAGCGTATTGTGCGCCGGAACAAAGCGCTGGAATGCACCTGAGGAAGACTCCGGTAGGAGGCAGAACATCCGTGGGGAGAGGTGCGCGGGAGGTGCGGGCGGTATGAGTGTATAGAACCTGCCAAAGAAAAACAGATGTCAAGCTTCGGTAACTTCTGCGCATAGCTGACCGCTCACGTCCGAAAGACGACGCCGTGAACTGTGTCGTGTTCCACAAGACAGCGGACGCGCTCCGCAAGGGCACCCTTGTCCCAGAGAGTGCCGACGTATTGCATGTGGCCCGTGAGAGCAGCGTAACTGCTCTCTATGTCCGCGCGGTGATAGTAGGCAGTACTCGCCGCTGCGCCTGCGATCATGGCACCTCCTACAGCCAACGCAGCGGGCGCCCAGCGTCCCCAGCCCCCTGGTGACGAAGCTGGTGATGAAGCTGGAAGGGCGGGTGGAGCTCGTAGCAATCCCACAGATTTAGCGATCGTCGTGGTCGCAGGCTTTCCCGCAGGTTGCTTGAAAGAGCTCCAGAGTCCAGAGGTAGCTTTATGCACGTTCTGCACGTACTCGGCTGCCTTATTAGCGGAGTTCTTGAAAATGTTGGGGTTGAGACCTAGATACTACAAAGACTCTGTCAGATTCACTAAGCAACGATGGGGTGTACGTACAGGAGTGTCAAAGGCCAAGCAAGCAATTATATTTGGCCAAAGTGGTGCGTTAACGTCAGGTCGTGTGTGGATTAATGCGTCTACAGAGTCGGCTGCCAGTAGACCACCCATACTTCGTTAAAGTAACAGGTTATCCAAGGAGTTTGGACTAAGAGAACCAAAATACCTGTGACCACAAAGAACAATCTTGGCACGACCGGCGCCGCCTCCTGCGCCATGAGCAACTTCTTTTTGCACCGTCAGAGTGGTAAGCCAGTCGACAAAGCGTTCAACGGCTTTGTTCTGTGCCAGAACCGTTACGACTCTGGGTAGGAGTGTGACAGATGACATACGAGATCGCCCTTGGTCTACGACAGCATTGTATGATGTATATTCGGAAAATGATCGAGGAAACGCACTTCGTAGGCCGGGAAGACGATAGATTCAATTGCTATACCCTGAATAGTTTCCGAGAGAATATGCTGTAGTCGCGAAGGGAAGTCACTAAACGTGGTGTCATTCCCTTTGAAACTGGACGGGGAGTGGGTCACAGCGGTGCAGTGAGCAGCCTATCGGTGGACGGATGCAGTGTGATACTATACCCGTGAATGAAGATGATGAGAAGGACATCTAGTTGGGTAGACTGACTCGAGCCGAGATCGTTACTAGGACCCTGTTGCGGTGGAGGTACCATTGTGCTAACATCACTCGCATTGACCTGGGAACGCAGATGGATACGTGGAAATATTACATAATCAAAGATAGCGCGACAGAGTCACGGTGCGACAAGTGACACGTACCGTTGCCCATGACATCTCGCAGTGACTTTGATACAGCCGCTGTCCTCACCTATCTCGGGCTTCCGGGAGACTATGATCCGACTCCCGCTGCCGCGCCCATCGCTTTCCTCACTAAGCATCTCCGCCAGCTGCCATCTCATATCCTGCATCGGTTTTCTGTCATAACAACTCCCCAGCAGCGCACGGCGGTGGTGTTGATACGCAACAGGCGCTTCAATTTCACACAGAGCAATCCACCGGACCTGAGCTTTTCTGTGGCGAAGCGACGATGGCCACAGCTATGGGAGGGGACAGAACGCATCAGAGATGAAGAGGCACGGGAAGAGGCACGAGAAGAGAAAGAGTGGGCCGAGACAGGGTTTCTTGGTGGTGAGGGTCGGG
>Ga0137397_10000052_pt1 | contig 68771 bp, 48 predicted proteins | sample czorhiz116metaG_FD_106658 | JGI IMG/M metagenome (GOLD analysis project Ga0137397, IMG submission 106658) | Vadose zone soil microbial communities from Angelo Coast Range Reserve, California, USA - czorhiz1.16 metaG | ecosystem: Environmental > Terrestrial > Soil > Vadose zone | place: USA... | reverse complement strand
GCGGACTGGAACGAACACGGGAGCCTCCACGCGACGCGGGGAGACTCCCTGTAGAAAGAACCGTGCCGGGAGCGAGAAAACTCAGGAAGTCGTCAGCAACGCCTGATCGGACCCCTTGCGGAGCCTCCCGAAGACCGGCGTCCGGTCGGACCTGAACAGGAGTCCATCCTTCCCGTCTCCATCCGGACGGCCATCCGCACGCTTGTCGGGCATTTTCCAAAAGAGTATAGACTGCGCCCCGATGTCCGGGACCCGCCTCGAAGCGTTCAGCGACGGCGTGATCGCGATCCTGATCACGATCATGGTGCTCGAGCTGAAGGTCCCGCACGGGACCGACGGGCAGGCGCTGCGTCCTCTGATCCCGGTGTTCCTGACCTACGTCCTCAGCTTCATCTTCCTGGGGATCTATTGGAACAACCATCACCACATGCTGCAGGCGACCGGGCGCGTCAACGGCGCCATCCTCTGGGCCAACCTTCACCTCTTGTTCTGGCTGTCGCTGATCCCGTTCGGGACGGGCTGGATGGGAGAGAACCACGCGGCGCCCCTCCCCACCGCGCTCTACGGTGTCCTGCTTCTGATGGCCGCCATCGCCTACACCATCCTGCAAACGACCATCATCGCCCAGCAGGGCCCGGACTCGAAGCTGCACGAAGCGGTGGGCGGCGACCTCAAGGGGAAGATCTCGATCGTGTTGTACGTGACGGCGATCCCCTTGGCCTTCGTCAAGTCCTGGATCGCCATCGGGCTCTACGTCGTCGTCGTTCTCATGTGGCTCGTGCCGGACCGGCGGATCGAGTCCAGGATCAATCGCTGATTCAGCGGGCGCGGCGCGCGCCGGCTTCCCGCCTGGCGGGCTTCGGAAGATCCGGGTAGAAGCGGGCCAGCACCTCCTCCTCCACCGCATCTCCCTCGAGCGCCGGGGAAAAGAGGTGGCCCTGGCCCAGCGTGCAGCGGAGCCTGCGGAGCTCCTTGAGCTGCCCGTCGGTCTCGATCCCTTCCGCGATGACCTCGTGCCCGAGTGCCTTCGCCAGACCGACGATCGTGGCCACGATCTGGCGCGCCTTCTCGGTCTCTTCCATCCGGGCGACGAAGACCTGGTCGATCTTCAGCAGATCCACCGGAAGACTCTGGAGCGCGGCCAGCGACGAATAGCCGGTCCCGAAGTCGTCGATGGCCACCTTGAAGCCGCGCCTCTTCAATCGAAGGAGCATCTTGGTCACCTGGTTGGGGTGCTCGATGAGGGTGTTCTCGGTGATCTCGAAATGCAGAAGCGTCGGGTCCAGGCCGGCCTCCTCCACCAGCGTCGCGATCTCCTCCTCGAGATCCGCGCTGTAGATCTGCCGGAGCGACAGGTTCATCGCCAGAGTCAGGGCCCGGAACCGCGGGTCGAGATCGTGCCAGTGCCGCAGACGCCGGCACGCCTCGGTGAAGATCCAGTTCCCGAGCGGCAGGATGAGACCGGTCTCCTCGGCCAGGGGGATGAATTTCGTCGGCGGGATCAGCCCTCTCTCGGGATGCCGCCATCGCAGCAGGGCCTCGAATCCCCGCAGCGTGCCGTTCTCCAGGTCGATGATCGGCTGGTAGACGACGTGGAACTCGTCCCGTTCCAGGGCCTGGTGGAGGTCGGTCTCGAGCCTGAGCTGCTCCTGCGCGCGCGCCAGCATCTTCTCGTCGAAGATCTCGCAGCGCGCGCGGCCGTGGGCCTTGGCCCGGTACATCGCCGTATCGGCGTCCCTGAGCAGGTCCTCGGGCCGCTCGTATTTGCCCGGTCCCAGGACGATTCCCGTGCTCAGCGTCACGTACAGCTCGCGCCCCTCGATCTTCACGGGCTTCCGGAACTCCTCCTCGATCTCCCGCACCGCCTGCGTCGCCTCGCGCAGCGACTGGATCTCCTGGAGGAGCACGGTGAACTCGTCGCCGCCCATCCGGGCGATCGTCCAGTCCCGGCTGCGGTGGCCGTACCGGCCAAGCACCTCCTCTTCGTCGTCTCCCGCGGAGCCGAACACACGCTCGATGCAGGCGCGGAAGCGACCCGCGACCTCCTGCAGGACCCGGTCGCCGATCAGGTGGCCCAGGCTGTCGTTGATGTTCTTGAAGCGGTCGATGTCCACGAAGATGATCGCCAGGCTCTCGTCCCTGCGGCGCTTGCGGGCCCGGCCGAAGGAATGCGCCAGACGATCGAAGAACAGCGTGCGGTTCGGGAGATCCGTCAGAGGATCGTGGAGCGCCAGGTGCATCAGCTGCTCCTCCATCTTCTTCCGTTCGTCCACGTCGGTCTGCGAGCCCGCGAAGCGGTGAGGCTTCCCGCTCGTCTCGTCGCGGACTGCGATGCCCCGCGACAGCATCCAGCGGTAGGAGCCGTCGGCGTGGCGGAGCCGGTACTCGGCCGCGAGATGCGCCGTGCCGCCGGCGAGGTGGCTCTTGATCCGCGCCTCGAGGCCGGGGCGATCCTCGGGATGGACGCGATCGAGCCACGCCTCGGGAGTGTCCATGACCCCGGCGTCATCGTGGCCGAGTGCCGCCTTCCAGCGCGGGGAGTAGTAGATCGTGTTCGCGACCAGATCCCAGTCCCACAGCCCGTCATTCGATCCGCGGGCCGCGAGCTCGTAGCGCTCCTGGCTGCGCCGCAGAGCCTCTGTCCGCGCCGACACAATCTCCTCGAGATGGTTCGAATGGTACCTGAGCCTGTCGTGCAGGCGGCCCGCCAGCGCCCCAACGGCCGCCAGGATCGGGGCGAACCCGTCGGTGAAGAAGTGGACCGGCGTGACGCGGTGGAGCCCCTCGACCATCCTGAGTGTGAGCCCATGAGGCAGGTTCTTGTAGAGGGCGTAGTAATCGACCAGGTAGCCGACCACGGTCAGGCTCAGCCCGAAGGTGAAGCCCAGCCCGCAGTACACGACCATCCTGGAGCGCAGGAAGGGGCCGGTGGACGCCAGCCCGGACCACAAACGCGACTCAGACGGCCTTGGAGTCGACATCCGCCCTGCGGACCTTGGCCGCACGGACCGCGACCGGCCGGCCGCCCGGTCGCGCGAGCGACGCGAGCCGTCGTCCCCGCTCGGCCGCCAGCCACCCCAGAACTCCCGTCGCGACGACGAGCGCGCCCATGAGCACGAGGGACGCCGGGCCGGCGGCCGAGAGGGGGCCCAGGATCTTTTCCTGCGCGGGAAGATCGTCGACCGCCTTCGCAAGGGCCTCGATTCTTGCCTTCTGGTCCTGCGCCAGACCGGCGGCGTGCAGGACCTCGTTGTAGCGGTGGTAGCGTTCGAGGTTCGCGCGCAGCACCTCCCGCTCGGAGGCCGTCGCGTAGCTGCGGCGCCGCAGCGCCTCCATTTCGCCGTCCAGGAACCGAGGGAAGAGATCGGCCACGTTCACGGGTCGCTGGGCGGCCGCGTGGGTCTTGGAAGAGGCGTCATCCGTCACCACGGCGGCGAGGACACCCAGAACCGCCTCGTTGTGCTCGTGCGACTTCTTCACGTCCGCATCGAGCTGGTCCCGCTCCGCCACGATCTGCATGAGGTCGCGCTTCAGCTGACGAAAGCGGACCAGGACCGACTCGAGCTCGGGGTCCCCGGCGAGAAGACCGAGAATATCGTCGCCGGCCGTGTCGGCCATCCGCTTCAGCACGTCGATCTCGAGGAGCCGCTCGGTCCTTTCGTAGCTCTCCGTGTGGGTCAGGAACGCCCGCTCCTCCGAATCGGCAAGCAAGGCTCCGATGAGTTGATCCCGTTCCGCGCGCAGACGCTGGATGACCGACGTGGCCCACTCCGTGTAGTCGCGCACGGTCGAAATGTCCTTCTTGATGTCAGGGGGCTGCAGGTCCTGGAGGGCCTTGACGGTGAAGTCGTCGAGCTTGTGGGTGACCGCCTGCAGCCGGCTCAGCCTGGCCTGGAGCGGCGGCAGGAGCTCCTTGGTGAACACCCCCTCGGGATCCCAGTCCGGCCGCTTCTCGATCAGCGTCCGCAGCCGTGAGACCGCCGAGCCCGCAGCACGCAGCTCGCCGTCCGCCAGGCACCCGCGGGCCCTTTCGTACAGCTCGTGAGGATCCGCCTCGACCTGCGACGCGCCCCGCACGCAGGTGACCCCGAGAACGAGCGCGCCCGCGAGAACAGCCGTCCTACGGACAATCATCCCGGGCTTCCCCTCTGGACGTGATGAAGACCGGGTTCGCACCCGCGCGATCGAGGCGGAGACAGGACGAGCGGGCGGAACCGTACCGGGACAGCCGGACGTCCTTCATCGGTTCCTGACCCGCCTCCCGGACCACGGGGATCGGCCGGTACGAGGCCGTGGTCGTGCCGGGCTGCGGGGTGATCTCCCAGAGGGCGCGAAAGGCATCGGCCACGACGTAGAGCCGGCCATAGTTCATCATCAGCTGGACGGTCGCGGACGTCCTCGCCCCGGGCAGGACCCCTTCCGCCTTCAGGATCGGCGACAGGTCGATCCGGCCGACCAGGGGCGGACGCTCCGCAAGCACAACCGTCCCGTCCGCCTCGAGAGTGAGCGGAATCCGCAGGGAATGCTGCTCGAGCGTGAGGGTCGGCTCGACGGACTGGGTCGCGCAGGAGGAGCCCGCGGCCGCCAGGAGGAGAAGCAGCGCTGTCTGCGGCACAAATCGCCTGCCACGCACGGTTCGAATCCTCACGCCTGCGAACAATCGTCGCCAGGTATCGCCACGAAGCGCCCCCGGCGGCGTCGCCCGCGGGCGGCGCACGGATCCAATCTAGGTAATTGCGGGAGTGTTGCAAGCGCCGGCGGGCGGATTACGGATCGGTAACAGGCGCCGGACCACAGGTATGATCCCCTGGTGCCCATTGCCATCCACGACGCCATCATCATCGGGGCCGGGGTGTCCGGACTGGCGGCCGCCCGCCGGCTGCAGAAGGCCGGACGCCGGGTGCTGGTGCTCGAGGGGCGCGATCGGATCGGCGGCCGCGCCTTCACCGACACGACCACCTTTCGCCGCCCGTTCGACCACGGCTGCCACTGGCTGCACTCACCGGAGGAAAATCCCTTCACGCGGTTCGCCGACGCAAGCGGGTTCGTGTACGCCCGCGAGGCGGCGCACGGAGGCATCTACGTTGACGGCGCAAGACTGTCGCCGGGCGACGAGCAGGCGGCCGTGGAGTTTCGCGAGCGCACCTTCGCCGCCGTCCGGCGCGCCGGCCGCGCCGGGGCCGATCCGCCGGTGTCGGAGCATATCGACCGGACTCACCAGGCCGCCGCCTACGCCGCGCACTGCTTCACCGCCAAGATGGGGATCGAGCCGCGTCTTGCGTCCACCCGCGACTTCGCCAACTACCGCTGGATCGGGGAGGACCGTCCGGTCCGGGATGGGTTCGGGGCGCTGGTTTACGCCCAGTTCGCCGATGTGCCGGTGACCCTGGGGGCCCGCGTGCGGCGAATCGACCTGACCGGGGCACGGCCGCGGATCGAGTCCGATGCCGGCCTCTGCGAGGCGTCCCAGGTTCTCGTCACCGTCTCGACCGGTGTGCTGCGGGCCGAGGCGATCGACTTCACGCCGCGCCTCCCCGACTGGAAGCTGCGGGCGATCGAAGCGCTCCCGATGGCCCGGGCGCTGAAGATCGGGCTCGAGTTCACGGCCGACGTCACCGGTCTCACCGGCCCGGCGTTCCTGACGTCGATGAGGCGGCACGGCCGCGACGCCATGGACGTCGAGATCTGGCCGACCGGCTGGGACGGAGTCACCTGCTACCTGGACGGCGACCTGGCGCTCCGCCTCGAGGAAGCCGGGGGCCGCGCCGCCGAAGACTTCGCCCTCGATACTCTCGCCGGAATTTTCGGCACGTCGATCCGCCGCTCGCTCCGCACCAGCGCCCGCACCGGCTGGAACCAGGACGACCTCACGCACGGGACCTACTCTGCGCCGCTCCCCGGCCACGCCGATGCCCGCGGTGCCCTCGGCCGTCCGATCGACGACCGCCTGTTCTTCGCCGGCGAGGCCATCCCGATCGCCTGGGCCGGAGACGCGCACGGCGCCTGGCAGAGCGGCCTCGACGCCGCCGAGGCTATGCTGGGCCGGTCGCCGGAGGGGAAGGTATAATTCCGTACATGTCGATCCTGAAATTTCTCGGGTACGATCCGGGCCGGACGGCCGCGGCGCATGAATCGGCCGAGACCGAGACCGTAAGAAAAATCGTCGCGGCCCTCGACCGCCTCGAGCCCGACCGGGCCCGCCACATCGCCATCTTCGCCTACATCCTCAGCCGCGTGGCCCGAGCCGATCTGGTGATCAGCGAGGCCGAGACCCGGGCCATGGAATCGATTGTCGAGGAGGCGGGCGAGCTCACCCCCGAGCAGGCCATCCTGGTGGTGCAGATGGCCAAGACGCAGGCGATCCTGTTCGGCGGCACCGAGAACTACATCGTGACGCGGGAGTTCAACAGGCTGGCCACCCGGGAGGAGAAACTGGCCCTCCTGCGCTGCCTGTTCGCCGTCTCGGCGTCCGACGATTCGATCTCGGTCATGGAAGACAACGAGATCCGCCGCATCGCCGACGAGCTCCGCCTGACCCACGAGGACTTCATCGAGGTCCGATCGGAGTTTCGCGACCGCCTCTCGGTGCTCAGGAAGCCGCCGGAGGGCGGCGCCCAGGGTTGAGACCTGCGGTACTCCATTGCGTACGTACGCGCCCGCGTATATCATACGTACATGGCGAAATTGACCCTGAACGTTGACGCAGCCGTCGTGGCCCGCGCCAAGCGCTATGCGGCCCGGCAAGGGACCTCCGTGTCACGCCTGGTCGAAAAGATCCTCTCCCTTGTAGTCATGAGGATCGCAAAGGACGACGAAGAACTTCCCCCGGTTTTGGCTCGTCTTCGGGCCGAATTGAAAGACTCGAAGCCCGACCCCACCGACTATCGAAGGTACCTGGAGCGGAAATACCGTTGAAGCGCACCCTCGTGGACGTCAACGTTCTGCTCGATGCCGTCCTCGAGCGGGCGCCTCATGCGGAAGTCGCGACGAAGATCTGGACGGCCGTCGAAACCCGACAGGTGACGGGTCTCGTGCCCGGCCACGGCGTCACGACTCTCTTCTATCTGTTTTCGCGCGCCCGGGGGGCCGACTCCGCCCGGCGCGCCGTCGCGCATCTGCTCTCGGTCTTCGGCGTGGCGGCCGTCGGGCAGGCGACCCTTCAGCGCGCCCTGACGCTCGGCTGGACGGACTTCGAGGACGCAGTCTGCGCAGCCGCCGCCGAGGCAGCCGGCTGCGACTTCATCGTGACCCGCGATCCCGCCCGCTTCGCGGCCTCGCCGGTTCAGACAGTCGACCCGGCGACGGCCCTCGCCCTGCTCGAGCGGAAGGGCGGGGCGGGCAGACTTTCAGAGCGCCGCGGAGCCCCTTATGTCAAGGGACCCCGGACACCCTCCGGGCGGTCGCGGCGGAAGCGGCCACGCCGCGCAATCGTGAACGCCTGATCCTGGAAGATCCTCAGCCGTTTCGCGTCTATCCCGGTGTGGACGTTCCGCCGGTCTGCGCCACCGGCACCGGGAATCCGCGCTTGCGCATCAGGGCCGCGATTCCAGGATCGCGGCCGCGGAACTTGCGGTAGTCCTCGGCGGGATCGATGGTGTTCCCCGTCGAGAAGACGTTGTCGAGCAGGCGCTTCGCGACCGTCTTGTCGTACGGTCCGCCGGCCTCCACGAACGCCTCCCAGGCGTCGGCCGAGAGGGTGTCGGACCAGAGATAGCTGTAGTAGCCGGCGGAATAGCTGTCGCTCGAGAAGATATGGGCGAACTGCGTCGTCCGATGCCGCATCACGATCTCTTTAGGCATGCCGAGCGCTGCGAGCGTCTCGCGCTCGAAGACCTGCGGATCGATCGTCTTGTCCGCCGTGGCCGCGAGGTGCAGCTTCATGTCGACGAGGGCGCCGGCGAGGTACTCCACCGTGATGAACCCCTGGTTGAACTTCGAGGCCCGATCGATCTTGTCCACCAGCTCCTTCGGCATCGGCTTGCCGGTCTGGTAGTTCAGGGCGAAGCGGTTGAGGATCTCGGGGACCGGCACCCAGTGCTCGAGAAGCTGCGACGGGAACTCGACGTAGTCGCGCGCGACGTTCGTGCCGGCGAGGGACGGGTAGTTCACGGATGACAGGAGCCCGTGCAGCGCGTGCCCGAATTCATGGAACATCGTCAGCGCGTCGTCCCAGCTGATCAGCACCGGCTCCCCCGGCTTCCCTTTGACGAAGTTCGCGTTGTTCGACACGATCGTCGTCACGACACCGTCGTACTTCGACTGGTTGCGGTATGCGTTCATCCAGGCCCCCGAATTCTTGCCGGGGCGCGCGTACGGGTCGAAGTACCACAGCCCGACGTGCTTCCCGGCCGCGTCGGTGACTTCCCACACGCGGATGTCCGGATGCACGACGGGAACGCCCGTGGCCGGTTTGAACTGCAGTCCGAACAGCTGGCCGGCGTTCCAGAAGATCGCCTCGCGCATCTTCTCGAGCTGCAGGTAGGGCGTGACGGCGTTCTGGTCGAGGTCGTACTTGGCCTTGCGGACCTTCTCGGCGTAGTACCGGTAATCCCACGGCTCGATGGTGACCTTGGGGCCGCCCTTGGCCGCCTCCGCGTCCGCCACCCCCTGCATGTCGGCGACCTCCTCGTGCACGCGGGCGACGGCCGGCTTCCAGACCGCCTCCATCAGCTCCATGGCGCGCTCGGGGGTCTTGGCCATCGTATCCTCGAGCCGCCAGTGGGCGTGCGTCTTGTAGCCGAGGAGATTCGCCCGCTCGGCGCGCAGCTTCAGGATCTCGGAGATCGTCGCGTTGTTGTCCTTCGCGTCGCCGTTGTTGCATCGGGCGTAGTAGGTGCGCCACACCTTTTCGCGCAGGTCGCGCCGGTCGGAGTACGTCAGGAACGGCTCCATGCTCGAGCGCGTGTTCAGGATCGCCCACTGTCCCTTGTGCCCGCGCGCCTCGGCGGCTTGCGCGGCCCCCGTGCGCACCCCGTCCGGCAGCCCCGCGAGGTCCGATTCCTTCTCGAGGTAGAGGACGTAGTCCTTCTCGTCGGCGAGGAGATTCTGGGAGAACTTCGTGAACAGGCTGGCGAGTCTCTGGTTGATCTCCGCCACGCGCTGCCGGGCGGCGCCTTCGAGGCGCGCGCCGGCGCGGACGAAGGTCGTGTAGTCGAGCCAGACCAGCCGCTTCTGCTCCGGCGTCAGCCCGCTCGCCTCCCGCGCGTCGTAGACGGCGGCGATGCGCGAGAACAGCTCCTTGTTCTGGACGATCTGATCGTTGAAGGCCGCGATCTTCGGCGCCATCTCCGTCTCGACCTTCTGGAAGTCGTCCGTGCTCATCGTCGAGCTGAAGACGCGGTAGATCGCCGTGGCCCGGTCGTACGGCTTTCCCGCCCGCTCGAAGGCGGCGATGGTGTTGTCGAAATCGGGCTTCGCCGGATTCTTCGCGATCGCGTCGATCTCTTTCAGGTTCTCGGCCATCGCGGTTTCAAGGGCGGGCTTGAAATCCGCGACCTTGGCTTTGTCGAACGGCGGCACGCCGCCGTACGACCCGGTCCATTTCTCGAGCAGCAGGTTCCCGGTTTTCACGGGAGTGGCGGCAAGCACGATGGCGGCGGCGACCAGAAGCAGACCGGTCCTCGACATGGGCGGAGCTCCTTTCAACGAGTGAGGCCAGGGATTTTATTACGGATCGGGCTCCGGGTCGCGAGAACTTGACACTCCGGAGGCCCATCCCACGAGCGGCCTCACCGCAGGATGATCACGGAGACGCATCGGATAAACCCCGCCCTGGCGATCAGGAGTCTCACCACCTCGATCCAGTGGACTGCCTGATTGCTGCCCTGCGCGTACCGGAGCATTTTGGCGCCGAGCATTCGGGAAACGGTTCAATATCAGGAGGAGACTCAGCATGAAACGTCCGGCCCTCGTCGTCATCGCGCTGTGCGCTATCGCGGTCGTCGCCCTCCCCATCACCCTGGCCGACGTGGCCTCCCCGCAGGGATACATCGTCGTGCTGAAGCCCGGCGCGAATGCCGCCGCGGTCGCCGCCGAGCACGCCGTGCGGCTCGGTCTCCAGGTCGGCTTCGTCTACACGCAGGCGCTGCAAGGCTACTCCGCCCTCGTGCCCGCGGCCGCCCTCGACGCCCTGCGCAACGACGCGCGCGTGGCCTACGTCGAGCGCGACCAGCCGGTCCACGCTCTCACCACCCAGACCGGTGCGACCTGGGGTATCGACCGAACCGATCAGCGTGCGCTGCCGCTCTCCGGCACCTACACGTACACGGCCACCGGAGCGGGCGTGTCCGCCTACGTGATCGACACTGGGATCCGGAAGACCCACACCGAGTTCGGCGGGCGCGCCGTGCACGGCTTCGACGCGGTCACCATGGGGCTGAGCTCCGACGACTGCAACGGACACGGCACGCACGTTTCCGGGACGATCGGCGGGGCGACCTACGGAATAGCGAAAGGCGTCCGGCTCGTCGCCGTGCGCGTGCTGAACTGCGCCGGCATCGGGCTCAACTCGGGCGTGATCGCAGGTATCGACTGGGTCACCGGCGACCACGTCGCGGGCGCGCCCGCGGTCGCGAACATGAGCCTCGGCGGCGGCCAGTCGGCGGCGCTCGACCAGGCCGTCCGCAACTCGATCGCCGACGGCGTCGTCTACTCCGTCGCCGCCGGGAACGACAACGCCGACGCCTGCGGGGGCTCCCCGGCCGACGTGGCGGAGGCGATCACCGTGGGCGCGACCGATTCGGCCGACGGCAGGGCGAGCTTCTCGGACTTCGGCTCGTGCGTCGACTGGTTCGCCCCCGGCGTGAACATCACGTCGGCCTGGTGGCTGACCGACACATCGACGAACACGATCAGCGGCACGTCGATGGCAACACCGCATGTCACCGGCGTGGCCGCCCTGTACCTGCAGGGCAACCCGACCGCGACGGCGCAGCAGGTCCGCGACGCGCTCTTCAACCTGACGACGAAGAACATCGTCACGAACGGCCAGAGCGCCAATAATCATCTCCTGTTCACGAACTTCTAGCGAGACCTGACCCCGGTTGTGCGCGGCGCGATGCGAACCGATCTATCCTTGAACCGTGTTCACGGTTCGCCCCCTTCCTCCCCGACGACGCCGGCTGATCGCCGCCGTGGCGGCCGCGCTGGCGCTGGGCCTCGGAGCGCTGGCGGCCCGGCCGCTGCTCGCCCGCGCCGTCCGCGGGCGGATCGAGGCCGAGGCCGCGCGGCGCGGGCTCGTGGCCCGGATCGACAGCGTGCGCGTCGGCCTCTGGCCTCCGCTCCTGCTGACCGGCGTCGCTCTCGAGCAGACGGAGCGCTGGCGCCTGAGCGCCGACACGGTCGAGGGCTGGTGGCCCGGGCGGACGCGCCTCACCGTGGGTCACGCCGTTCTGCACGGGCCTGCGGGGCTGACGGTCGCCGCGGAGTCGACCACCTGGGACGTCGTCGGCCTCGGTCGTGACGGCTTGCGTGTCGCGCTGCGGCGGCCGCAGGCCGGGCTGGTCCTGAGCCGGATCGTCGGCCCCGGCGGCAGCACCTGGGCGCTCGAGGCCCGCGACCTGCCGCTGGGCCGGCTCCTCGACGTGCGACGGTTCGACCAACCCCTGCTCGACGGCGGGACGATCCGCGGTTCGCTGACCTTGAGGACCTCGGCCGGCGTCGAATCCTTCGACCTGGACATGGCCGCACGCTCCGCCCGCCTGCCCGCGCTCAAGGGGGACGGGTCGGAGCAGCAGGAGCTCGGCGAGCCCACGGAGGTGGCCGTGCGGGGGACCGGCTCCTGGACACGGGCGGAGGGTTTTCTCGACGTCCCGAGCTGGCGCGCGACGATCGCCGGGGCGGCCGTCTCGGGCACCCTCGCAGTTCGCGATCTCGACACCGACCCGAGCGTGGACCTGACGCTCGATGTGGAGCGCCTGGACTTCGCGCGCCTGTTGCGCACCTCGGGTCTCGAGGCGCCGCAGAGGCTCGGCCCCGCGGCCGCCGCCGGGCTCGGCGACGACCTCGGCTCGGCCTCGCTCGCCGTCCGCTCGCAGGGCCGCCTCTCGGACCCGATGTCCTTCGTGGTGAAGCAGCGGCTCGACTTCACACCGCCGCGGCGGCTGCCTGCCGCGATTGAGCGGCTCCGGGGAGACTTCGTGCTCGAGGCCGGACTGGGCCCGGGCCCAGTCCATTCGATCGACGTCTCCCCCGCGTCCCCCGACTTCATCCCGCTCGCCGCGGTGCCGCCGCTCTTCCTGCGCACGCTCCTTCTGGGGGAAGATGCGGGCTTCTACACGCATCCCGGCATCGACTTCAGGGAGGTCCCCGCGGCGCTCCTGACCAACTGGGCCCGCGGCGGCGCCGCGCGCGGCGCTTCGACGATCACGCAGCAGCTCGCCAAGAACCTGTTCCTGTCCCCCGAGAAGAGCTTCGGGCGCAAGCTGCAGGAGCTGTCGCTCACGCTGCTTCTCGAGTCGGCCCTCGGCAAGGACCGCATCCTCGAGGTCTACCTCAACGTCATCGAATGGGGCCCGGGACTCTTCGGTCTGCGGCCCGCCGCCCGCACCTACTTCGGCCGTGAGCCCCGGGATTTGACGCCGGCCCAGATGGCGTTCCTGGTTTCGCTGATCCCCGGGCCCGTGAAGTACCAGAGCTCCTTCGCCCACGGCACGCCCGGGCCCGGCCTCCGCCTGCTCGTGGACAACCTGCTCGCGAAGCTCCGCTCCGAGGACGCCCTGGACGAGGAGGAATACCGGCAGGCCCTGGACGAGCCGATCCTCGTCCTGGGCCGCGAGCCGCGCACTCCGGGCGCCGGATAACGCGCTCGGCTTCCGCCAGTCTCAGTTCACCGCTACCGCCTGCCCGGAACACTTGCTGTGAATGCCGTCGGATCCGAGGACCTCGGCAGAGCCGGATCATCGCTCAAGCGGCTGCTCTCGTTCGAGCCGTCCCCGTCGGCATCGAAGGAAACCGTGGCCTGGTTCGACACCGTCTTCCCGGCCGCCAGACCGACCTTCAGCGCCGCCCGGATCGTGACCGTGATCGACGCCCCGGCGTCGAGCGAGCCGTTCCAGGTCACGGTATTCGTCTGCTGCGTCGCGAGGGCAGTCCCCCCCGTCGCGGTCGCCGAGACCAGCTGCAGCTCCGCCGGGAGCACGTCGGTGAGCTCCGCGCCCGGATTGTCGGGCTGCTGTGCCGTGCCGGTATTCATCACGAGGATGGTGTAGGTGACGAGACCTCCGACGCGCGCCGGTGGCGTGACCGACTTCGTCGCCGAGAGCGACGCGGCCGGGACGGCCGCGTTGAGCACGTTCACCGACTCGAAGTTCGCATGCTGGATCGGTCGGGATCCCGCGATCTCGATCGTTCCCGATCCGGTGGTCACGACGGCCCCTTGCGCGTCCACCGTCAAGGTGTCGGCGGTCGCCTGGTTGCCGCCGTCGAGCGACTGCGTCGTCGACGGAAGGCCGACGGTATCGACGTGGTCGTCCCCCCCCAACATCAGGAGATGCAACGTCTCGACCGCATCGACCGGCGTGGAGATCGCCGCAATGTCGCGCGTCAGGAGGAAGCCGGCCGGCGTGCCGGAGATGCCGAATCTTTCGTTCACGTTCGAGCCGTTGAACAGCAGCGTGTCGTCTCCGCCGCCACCGTCGATCGTGTCGCTGCCATCCCCTGGGTTCCAGTCGAAGGTGTCGTCCCCTCCCGATCCGTTCATCACGTCGCTTCCGCGGCCGCCGTGGATGACGTCCGGCCCCGCCCCGCCGGTGAGAACATCGTCGCCGAACTCGCCGTTGATGGTCATGGCGACCCCCGGGTTCAGCTGGGCGGAGGCGTCGACGGTATCGTTCTCGTTCCCGAGGGTGATCGCGAGACCGGTGAGATCCGCCACCCCGGTGAGGTCCTCTACGACGACGTTGTCCGTTCCGGCCAGGGTGTCCAGGGTGACGGTCTCGAGTCCGGCGAGGTCCATGACGATGGCGGCGACGTCGCGCAGCATCCGCACCCGGGGACCGTTCCCCTCGAACGTGATCTTCTCGTTCGCCCCCGATCCGTTGAACACGAGATTGTCGAGTCCGGCGCCCCCTTCGATCGTGTCGTTGCCGTCCCCGGGATTCCACGTGAACGTGTCGTTTCCGCCCGAGCCGGCGAGCACGTCGTCACCGCGCCGGCCGAAGATGATGTCCGGCCCCGCCCCTCCGGTGATCCGGTCGGCGGCGAATCCGCCATGGATCGTCAGACCGATCGCGGGGTTGGCCTGCGTCGAGGCGTCGACCGTGTCGCCGGTGTTACCCAGCTGGATCGTGACTCCCGTGAGATCCGCCACCCCGGTGAGGTCCTCGACCGTGAGGTTGTTCAGGCCGTCGTGCGTGTCGAGCGCGATGGTCTCGATGGTGCCGATATCCATCGTGATGGCGGCGACGTCGCGCTGCAGCACGACGCGCGTGCCGCTCGCACCCAGAGTGAAGTTCTCGTTCGCGTTCGACCCGTTGAACAGCAGGGCGTCCGTGCCCGGCCCCCCTTCGATCGTGTCGCTGCCGTCGCCCGGATTCCAAATCAACGCATCGTCGCCGTCCGAGCCGGCGACCACGTCGTGGCCCGGCCCGCCGGCGAGGGTGTCGTTGCCACCGCCGCCATCGATCGTGTCGTCGCCGCCGAGACCGTTGAGCGTGTCGTCGCCCTCACCGCCGAGGATCGTGTCCCCTTGGGGGCTGCCCTTAAGCACGTCGTTTCCTGCGCCACCGTCGAACGCCAGCACGACGGCGGGATTCAGCTGCGTCGAAGCGTCGGCTGTGTCATCCCCGTCGCCGAGCGACACACCGATCACCGCAAGGTCGGTGACGCCTGTGAGATCCGTGATCGTCACGTCATCGACCCCCCCGAGGCTGCTGATGCCGATCCGCTCGGTGGTGCCGAGATCCATCGTGATGGCGGCGACGTCACGGAAGAGGCGGACGCGCGTGCCGTTCGCATCGACCGTGATGTGCTCCGAAACGTTCGAGCCGTTGAACGTCAGCGTGTCGATGCCCGCCCCGCCTTCGAACACATCGCTGCCGTCCCCGGGATTCCAGGTCAGGACATCGTCGCCGTCGGACCCGAACACGATGTCATTCCCCCGGCCCGCGCTGATCGTATCGTCGCCGTCGCCGCCGACGATCGTGTCCTCGAGCGGAGTCCCGATCAGCACGTCGTTGCCCGCGCCGCCGTCGATCACCTGGGACGCGATCGCCGTGAAATTCAGGCTGCTGACTTCACGCAGATCGATCGTGTTGTCGAACGGTCCCGTGGCGGACACGGAGAGGCTCGTCACCGAATTGCAGGGAGTCGCCGTCGTGGTCGGCACGCTGTCGACCACGACCACGACGTTGCCGGACGAACAACCGACCGATACGGCTTCGCCGGCCGTGATCGACACCTGAAAATCAGGCGCTTCAGTGATCGTGACCGCCGCGTGCGACGACGCGACCGTGGCCGCGAACGCAAGGACCGACACCACCACGGCAATGCTGTATCGGGCAGAGCCCCGCCCTCGACCGGAATACGCCGTCATCGGATCATCCTTCCATAAGCCGCGCGCACGCGGGTCAACGTAACGTCCTGGAATGTAGAGTGGCCTTGGGCTTTCAGGGGGTAACCCCAGGAGTCCCACAGTCGCCGGCCGCGGGGAGACGCGGCAGACCGTCGCTCGATTGACCGTAGTCGAGCGCGCCGGCGGGACGGGTCAGGATCGCGATCGCTTTTCCAGGGGCCGGCTCCGGCGTGTCGATCGTCGTGAACGCGACATCACCGCCGACGATGAGACACTCCACCTCGCCGAGATTGACGCGGTCCGCCTCCAGCCTCACGCCGGCCGGGTCGAAGGCGATCGCGTCGCCCGGGATCACCGGCCACTGCGCGCCGACGGGAGAGCAGACCCCGGGCCACAGGAGCAGCTCCTCGAACCCGCCCCGGGTGTCGAGGCAGGCCGGGAGCCCTCCACCGTAGTGGCGCCAGACCCCGTCGTCGGTGGCGGCGTAGACCACGCCGAGGCGCGCGTCGTCGGCCTCCACCCGGTAGACGGTCCGCGGCGCGAGGAGCGTCCCGGTGATCTCCTGCCAGGTCGCGCCGAAGTCGCGGCTGACGAAGGCGTACGCCGTGCCGCCGTTCGGCGAGCCGGCGGCGTAGGCGCGGGACGGGTTGGCGGCGTCCCAATCCAGGAAGAAGCGGGCCGGGGCGGCGAGCACCTCGCTGAAAGAGTCGCCGTTGTCGGTCGTGCGCAGGACGAACCCCTCGTGCCCGGTGATCGCCAGGCCATGCACGAGCGGGTGGGCCGAGACGTCCGACGTCTGGTTGTCGCCGATCAGCCCCGAGTCCCACACGGTCTTCCAGGTCGCCCCACCGTCGCGGGACTGCAGCGTGAAGCCGCTGAAGAACGCCGTCTCGCCTCCCGACCAGACTGTGCGCAGGTCGGTCGGGGCGATCTCCAGGCAGTCGTCGCCCTCGTCGGCGGGGAGGAGTCTCCACGTCATTCCGAGATCGTCGGACTTCCAGATGCCGCCGCCCGCTGCGAATACGGCGGGGCCCCCCGGGACACCCTGGACGGCATAGACGTACGGCGGGAATCCACCCGGGAACCCGCCGTCGATCGGCGTCCAGGTGGCCCCGCCGTTGAGGTTCTGATACAGCCTGTGGAAGCCGCCGGATCCGTCGCAGGCGGCGAAGCGCACCTGCGGCCGCCGCGGATCGATCCAGATCCAGGTGACCGTGGCGCCGTCGAGCCCCGCCGGCCGCCAGCCGTTGCCGGTCGCGGACAGATCCAGGCAGAAGATCCCGCGCCCCTGGGTCCCCGCGCACAGAACGGATGGCGCGGCCGCCAGCGAGCGCACCAGCACGCCGTGCAGGCCGAACGGCTTCCATTCCCAGGTGAACGTGGCGGGCGCCTGCGCGCGCGCGGCGCCGGCCGCGCAGCCTACCGCGAAGAGGACTGAGGCTACCCGCATTGCTTGCCGCATGTCGCGTCCCTATTTCTTCGGCGGCCTCATCGCCGCGCGCAGCTTGTCGGCGAGCGAGCCGAAACTTCCGGGCTGCGCCTGCTCCTGCTGCTCGGCGTACTCGCGGACCTCGCGCTTCTCTCCCGCCTCGAGGACCGCCTTGCGACTGAGCTGGATCCGCCGCCCGGCCGGGTCCACCTCGAGCACGATCACCTCGACGTCGCTCCCCAGAGGAAAGGCCTTCTTGATGTCGCCCCCCCTGTCAACCCCGGTCTCCGAGACGTGGATGAGACCGGTCCGCCCGGGCGCCAGGAAAACGAACACGCCGTAAGTCTCGAGCCGCTCCACCTTACCCGTGAGGCGGGCCCCGGCCACGATCTCCACCCGGGCCTGGGGCTGCGGGGCCTCGGATCCCGCCGCGGCACTCCCCGTCGCGCCCTCGGCCCTCACGGTACCGGCCTCCAGCACCGCGACGCCGATCCTCTTCTTTTCCAGATCGATGTTCAGGATCTCGATCGCCACGGCGGCGCCGGGCGTAGCGGCGGCCTTCCATCCGTCCCTCTTCCCCGTGGGCGCGAACGCCGACACGTGGGCCAGGGCCTCGATCCCCGGCTCCAGCTCCACGAAGGCGCCGAAGTCGGCGACCCGGGTGACCTTCGCCATCAGCGCCTGGCCCACTCTGTACTTCTCGGCCACCGTCGACCAGGGATCGGCCTGCAGCTGCTTCAGACCGAGCGAGATTTTTCCGTCGCCGTCCCCCACGCGCAGGACTTTGACCGTGATCGTGTCGCCAGGTTGGACCACGTCCAGTGGATTCCCCACCCGCGACCAGCCCATCTCCGACACATGCAGGAGCCCCTGGACCCCGCCGCCGAGGTCGACGAACGCGCCATATGCCATCACCGACGCGACGCGGCCGGACAGGACCGCTCCGGGGACCACAGCCTTGCGGACCTCCTCGGCCTTCTCGGCCTCCTCTTCCTGCAGGAAGGCGCGCCGGGAGACGACCAGCTCCTTGCCATCCTCTTTGCATTCGATGATCCGGAACGTGTAGCCCTGCCCGACGTGGACCGAAGGATCGGCGGTGAACCGGGTGTCGATCTGCGAGATCGGACAGAAGGCACGCTGCCCGCCGACCCGGACCTCGTATCCCCCCTTGATCGCCTTCTCGACGCGCCCCTCCACCGGGATCCCGGCCCGGAAGGCCTCGCTCAGGCGCTGCCGCGTGACGGCTCCCCGGGCGAGCTTGTGGGAGAGCTTCAGCCCGCCGACCGTCGAGACGACGACGGCCTGGACCTTGTCCCCGACCTTCACCTGGACGTCGCTGTCCGGATCCGCCAGCTCCGCGAGGTCGATGGTCGCCTCCCCCTTCCCGCCGACGTCGACGAACGCGACCTCCCCTCCGATCGCCACGATGGTCCCCTCGACCGTCTCCCCCTCCCGGTGGAACTTCGGCGCGGACGCCTCCTCCAGCATCCGTGCGAAATCCTCCTGTTCCTCGGAATCGGAGCGCGGGCGGTCGGCCATCTGCAATCCTCTTCTGATAGTGTGCATCTTATCAGCCCGACGCCCAGGGGGGCCAGGAAGGGCGTGCCGGTTGAACGCGGCGTTGTGGAGCAATTCAGCGCGACTTCCCTTCGGTCTCCTGGCGTTCCAGCTTGATCCTCGAGCACTGGGTCGCGACCGCGGCCCTGATCAAGGCACCAAGGTCGTCCTTTCGCCCATATTTTGGCGCGTGCATGCTGATGACCCTCGAGGGAATCAAGAATTCGACCAGCGCTCTTTTCGCTTTCCCCTCGTCACCGGGATTGAAACCTCCGAAGGTCGTCCCGCCGAAATACTTGACCAATGAGAAGCAGGGGATATCCGTGAGTCCATCTCCGACGTAGATCAAGTTCTTGAATGGCACTCGCCGCTTGGATTGCGGAACGTCCCGGTTGACGAGGTAAGGATTCCTCCTGGTCCTGCTCGGGGCGAGTCCTTTGTTGATCTCGAACTTGAGGACACCGCTCTCTTCATCGCCGGCCAGCTCACACCCGTAGACTCCGGAGAATTCCCGGCGAATGAAGCGGTGCCCCTGAATGATTTCCCGCAATCCTCCCGAGATCACGAAGAATTCAATCTCGATGTTCTTGACCTTCTTGACGCTCGCGCGCAGATCAGAGAGAAGGTCGGGCAGCCCGGGGTACAGGGTAAGAGTTGCCCCGAACGCCCGGAGGTCGGCATTGGTAAGAGCGCCCAGCGGCCGGCCGGGCCCGATGTTATTGAGCAGCAGCTTCAGGTAGGCCAGGGCGGGGTCGTAGCCTTGGGCGATCAGGGCCTTCGTGTCTTTCTTCCAGAATTTGCGGGTGTTGACGCCATGCCTCTCCAGGAGGGCGGTCGTGGAGTCGGGGGTGAGGGTGTCGTCGAAGTCGAAGACAAGCGCCAACGTCGAGGCAAAGCCGTTCAATGGCGGCCCCAGGAAACAGCCTCGAGTCAGAGCTGCCGGGCATCAGGGCCCGGAGAAGCGAGGCCGAGGGTTCAGCGATCCCTGTCGACGCGGGAGCCAGGCTCCTTCGAGCCGTTCCGCGGCACTTCTCTGCGCACCTCGTCAGATTTCACAACGAGGTCAAGAAGAGACTTGGTGACGGATTCCCACTGGCGCGGAGTCAGGGGCTTCGGATCTCTGGCAAGGTGCTGTGCGGACTTCAAGTCTGACCCTCCTCAAGTTGCCGGTATACTCCTCGACCGTCATCAACGTGTCAAGCCTTGCGGCGGCTCCCGTGCGACTCTTCACGCAGCCTCCGCTTCACACGGTAGGCAGGCATTTCCTCCCGCAGCACGCGACGCAACGTGTCCTCTAGAGGGTTGTATTCGGAGCTCACGTGCGCCCTGAGTGTCCGATTGATGAGAGTCTGGTAATTCCCGCCGCCGGCCTTGTGGACCTGGGATTTGAACCACGCCAGAACGTCATCGTCCAGTCGGATGGTGATCCGGGTCTTGCCCGCCGGGGCCTTGACTACCGGAGCGCGCCGTCCCCGACTGAAGTCGTATGACTTTCGCATCGTCCTCCCCTCATTTTGCCGCCCCGCTCGGGTCGCCCCGCGAGCGCGAGCCCTTCGGATTCTGACGTCCCGTCGTGTTCAGGTAATGATATGCACAAATGTACATATAGTCAACCCGAGCACTTCATCGACTCTGCCGAGCGCATCCTCTGCTCGAAGGCCGTGAGGGGTCCTCTTCAGCAACTCTTAACAAGCCGATCCCTATTAAATCTTCGGTGGTTCGTTTGAATAAGGGTTCTCGCCCATAAGGAGGAGATCCCTACCCCGCCCCGATCCCATGTTATGATTTCTACGTTATTTGCTCCCCGCTCGACACGCCGAAAGGCCTCGCTCGGGGTTATTTTTTTGGGGCAGGTCCTCTGCCCTCTGAACCCGCCCACCCGCGCGCCGTTGTGTTCATCGGCGGAGTTGAAGCCGTCCACGAAGGCAGCGACACGAATAGCGGCCAAGAGGTTCCTAGTGGGGGCGAGAACGTGGGCGGGGTGAAGCCTGGGGCCCGGCCGCGACAGAGGCATGGACACCTCCTCTGCGGCGAAATTCACGGATTGGATGGAAATGTACGACCGGACTTTGCGTCCGGTCAACCGGAAATTTTCAGGGATCCGCGGAGAATGGGGCCCCGGTCTCATCCGGCGCAACCGCACCGCCGACGCCACGCGTCGACAGCGTACGTGGCGTATCTTGACGTATCCTGCACCCCCAGGTTCTCACACGAACAGCCGCCGCGAGCGGCAGGAGGGTCTCATGACGAGCCGCTGGCACCTCTGTTACTTCATATTGATACTGATCCTCCTTTCTCAGGTGCCCTCGCGCGGCGCCACGCCGCCTGTCGTCGGAGGAACCGATCCGATCGCTGCGCGCACCGCGGTCGCGGACGGGGTGAAGCTGCGGTATCTCACGGCCGGGCACGGTCCCGCCGTCCTGCTGCTGCACGGCTACGCCGAAACCTCGCACATGTGGCGGCCGTTGATCCCGCGGCTCGCGGCGGGCTTCACCATCATCGCCCCCGACCTGCCGGGCATCGGCGGCTCCGACATCCCCGCGGACGGTCTCGACATGACGCGCGCGGCGGCCCGCGTGCACGCGCTCGTCAAAGGCCTGGGCGTCGACAAGGCGGTCGTGGTGGGGCACGACATCGGGCTGATGGTCGCCTACGCCTACGCCGCCCAGTTCCCGGCTGAGGTGGAGAGACTCGTGCTGATGGACGCGTTCCTGCCCGGTGTCGAGGGCTGGGAAGCCATTTACAACAATCCGGCCATCTGGCATTTCCGGTTCAACGGGCCGACGCCCGAGGCGCTCGTCAAGGGGCGCGAGCGGATCTACTTCGAGCATTTCTGGAACGACTTCGCGGCCGACAAGTCGCGGTCCATCCCCGAGGCCGATCGCCAGGAATACGCCACCGCCTACGGCCGCCCGGGGCGGATGCGGGCGGGGTGGGCGTATTTCGTCTCCTTTCAGCAGGCCGCACGGGACTTCGCGCAATTCTCGCGGACGAAGCTGACTATGCCGGTCCTTTCGATCGGCGGAGACAAGGCGAACGGCGACGCCCTGGCCCAGCAAGTGAAGCTCGTCGCGACGGATGCGTCGTCCGTGGTCCTGGCCAACACCGGACACTGGGTCATGGAAGAAAATCCGCGAGAGACCACCGACGCGCTGCTGCGCTTCCTTGGCTCGGCGCCGGCATCGACGGCGGCGTCCCAGGCCCTGCCGCAGATGCGGCTGACGCCCGACGAAGTCCGCGCGAACCAGACCGGCCCGGGCCAGATCGGCAGCTCGTTTCTCCCGGGCGTCAGCACCAAGGTCCTCTCCGGCGATCCGTCGCGGCCCGGCTTCTACACGATCGTCCTGTCCGTGCCCGCCCACACGACGATCCCGGCGCATTCGCATCGTGACGATCGGGTGGCGACAGTCGTGTCAGGCACCTGGCAGTTTGGATACGGCGACCGTTTCGCTGAGCAGGCGCTGAAGAGTCTGCCGCCCGGCAGCGTCTACTCGGAGCCGGGCGGCGCGAATCATTTCGCCCGGACCGGGACCGAGCCGGTCCTGGTCGAGATCTCCGGCGTGGGCCCGACCGACACACACTATGTCGATCCCGCGGATGCTCCGAAGCCGCCGGGAGGCCGATGATCCAGTGATCGCGCCTAATCCATCCGCAATCGCCGACCAAGCTACCACAAAGGACTTCCCTCGACCGGTCTTCGGGTATCCTCTACGTACAACTCAACCAAGGGTGCTCGTTTCACATGCTCCTGACCCTGACGACCACGCATCGGCCGGCGACCGATCTCGGTTATCTGCTGGCCAAGAATCCGGCGCGCTGCCAGACGTTCGAGATGGCGTTCGGGAAGGCGCACGTCTTCTATCCGGCGGCCGAGGCCGATCGCTGCACGGCGGCACTGCTGCTCGATCTCGATCCGGTCGGACTGGTCCGCGGGAGAGCGCGCGGCCCGGGCGGCGAGGCTGGAGCGCTCGCGCAGTACGTCAACGATCGCCCCTACGTCGCGTCGTCCTTTCTGAGCGTCGCCATCGCGCGCATCCTCGGGTCGGCACTGCGCGGAGAGAGCAAGGGACGGCAGGATCTCGCCGACACGCCCATCCCGCTCGAGGCCGCGCTGTCGGCTGTCCCCTGCCGCGGCGGCGAGGCGCTCCTGACGCGGCTGTTCGAGCCGCTCGGCTACGCCATCGACGCGCGGCGCCTGGCTCTCGACGTGCGCTTCCCCGAATGGGGTGAGAGCCCGTACTTCGCGCTGCGCATCGCGGCGACGACCCGTCTGCGCGATCTGCTGACGCACCTGTACGTCATGCTCCCCGTGCTCGACGACGAGAAGCACTACTGGGTGGGAGACGACGAGGTCGACAAGCTGCTGAAACGCGGCGAGGAGTGGCTGCCGCGTCATCCCGAGCGCGAGCTGATCGTCCGGCGATATCTCAGGCATCAGCGGCGTCTGGTGCGGGACACGCTCGCACGCCTGGTCTCCGACGAGGACCCCGACCCGCAGCGCACCGAGGAGGAGCGCGGCCGCGATGAGGCCGCGCTCGAGGCGCCGCTCAACCTGAACGATCAGCGCATAGGCGCCGTCGTGGCCGCCCTGCGCCAGGCCGGAGCGCGGCGCGTCATCGACGTTGGCTGCGGCGAGGGGCGTCTCGTCCAGGAGCTGCTGCGCGATCGCGCCTTCGAGAAGATCGCAGGGATGGACGTCTCGTGGCGCGCCCTCGAGATGGCGCGCGATCGGCTCGACCTCGATCGCCTGCCCCCCGCCGTGCACGAGCGGGTCGAGCTCTTCCAGGGTGCCCTCACCTACCGCGATCGGCGCCTCGCCGGCTACGACGCGGCCTGCGTCGTCGAGGTCATCGAGCACCTCGACCCCGCCCGTCTGCCCCCCTTCGAGCGTTCGGTGTTCGAGTTCGCGCGCCCGGGCACTGTCGTCGTCACGACCCCGAACGCGGAATACAACGTACGCTTCGCGAACCTCGCCGCCGGCAAGTTCCGCCACCGCGATCACCGCTTCGAGTGGACGCGCGCCGAGCTCCAGGCGTGGGCGCAGGCGGTCGCCGCCCGCTTCCGCTACACCGTCCGCTTCCTCCCGGTCGGGCCGGACGATGCGGAGGTCGGCTCCCCGACGCAGATGGCCCTTTTCACGGTGGCCTCGTCGGGCGCCGCTCCCCGGAGCGCCCCAGCATGAAGCTCGAGCTCCCTGCGCTGTCCCTCGTCGCTCTCGTCGGCCCCTCGGGCTGCGGCAAGTCGACGTTCGCCGCGCGGCACTTCAAGCCGACCGAGGTCCTGTCGTCCGACTTCTGCCGCGGCCTGGCCTCCGACGACGAGAACGACCAGGCCGCGACCAAGGATGCCTTCGAGATTCTCTACTTCATCGCCCGCAAGCGTCTCGCCGCGGGCCGCCTGGTCGTCGTGGACGCCACGAACGTGAGGGCCGAAGACCGCAAGCGCCTCATCGACCTGGCGCGCGAGTACCACGTCGTGCCGGTCGCCATCGTCTTCGACGTGCCCGAGGCCGTCTGCCACGAGCGCAACGCCACGCGTCCCAACCGTGACTTCGGCCGCCACGTCGTCCGCCAGCAGGCCCAGAGCCTCCGCCGCTCGCTGCGCAACCTCGGGCGCGAGGGGTTCCGCCGCGTGACGATCCTGAAGACGCAGGAGGAGATCGACGCGCTGACCATCGAGCGTGTGCCGTTGTGGGTCGATCGCCGCAGCGACAGCGGTCCGTTCGACATCATCGGCGACGTGCACGGCTGCCACGACGAGCTCGTCGATCTGCTGACGCGGCTCGGCTACGTCATCGAGGAGGGCGGTCAGGTCGCGCGTCATCCCGAAGGGCGCAAGGCGGTCTTCCTCGGCGACCTGGTCGACCGAGGCCCCGGCGTCCCCTCGGTGCTGCGTCTGGCAATGGGAAGCGTGGGTGCGGGGACGGCCCTGTGCGTGCCGGGGAACCACGACATCAAGCTGATGCGCAAGCTGCGCGGCCGCGACGTCCGCATCACGCATGGTCTCGCCGAGTCGCTCGAGCAGCTCGAGCGCGAGCCGCAGGAGTTCCGCGGCCAGGTCGCCGAGTTCCTCGACGGCCTCATCAGCCACTACGTCCTCGACGGCGGCCGTCTGGTCGTCGCCCACGCCGGCCTCAAGGAAGACCTGCAGGGGCGCGCCTCCGGCAAGGTCCGCGACTTCGCGCTGTTCGGCGAGACCAGCGGCGAGACCGACGAGTTCGGCCTCCCCGTGCGCTACAACTGGGCGGCGGACTACCGCGGCGCCGCGACAGTCGTGTACGGCCACACTCCCGTCCCCGAGCCGGTCTGGCTCAACCGCACGATCTGCATCGACACCGGCTGCGTCTACGGCGGCCGCCTCACCGCGCTGCGCTGGCCGGAGAAGGAGCTGGTGCACGTCGAGGCGCGCCGGATGTACTACGAGCCCTCGAAACCGATCGTGCCGATGGGCACCGGGATGGTGCAGGGCGCGCCGGCCGGCGAGGCGGCTTCTGCCGAACGGCGCCCCTACGACGACCTCCTCGACATCGACGACGTGACCGGCAAGCGCGTCGTCACGACGCGCATCCAGCACACCGTCACCATCCGCGAGGAGAACGCCATCGCGGCGCTCGAGGTGATGAGCCGCTTCGCGATCGATCCGCACTGGCTCATCTACCTGCCACCCACCATGGCGCCGCCCGACACCTGCAAGACCGGCGACCTCCTCGAGCACCCGCGCGAGGTCTTCTCGTGGTTCCGCCACCAGGGCGTGCCGCGCGTCATCTGCGAGGAGAAGCACATGGGCTCGCGCGCGGTCCTCGTCGTCTGCCGCGACGCCGCGACCGCCCGGCGTCGCTTCGGCGTGGCCTCCGGCGACGGCGCCATCTACACGCGCACCGGCCGCCCCTTCTTCCCCGACCCCGCGCAGGAGGGCGAGGTCCTCGACCGAGTGCGCGCCGCGATGCAGAAAGCCGATCTCTGGACCCGTCTCGCGACCGACTGGATCTGCCTCGACGCCGAGATCATGCCGTGGTCCGCCAAGGCGCAGGAGCTCCTGCGCCGCCAGTACGCCCCCGCCGGCGCCTCCGCCCGCGCCTCGCTGCGCGACGCCTTCGAGGCGCTGCGGACGACCGCCGCTCGCCCAGTCGACGCCGACGCCGCCCCCGTCCGAGACCTGCTCGCCCGCTACGAGACCCGCCGCGAGGCCGTAGAGCGCTACATCGAAGCCTACGGCCGCTATTGCTGGCCCGTCACGCGCGTCGCCGATCTCAAGATAGCCCCCTTCCACGTCCTGGCGGGCGAGCGCCGCGTCTACACCGACCAGGACCACCCCTGGCACCTGGAGACCCTCTCCGACCTGTGCCGCGCCGACGAGGGCGGTCTGCTCCAGCCCACCGCGCAGCTCGTCGTCGACCTGACCGACACCGCGAGCGAGCAGGCAGGCACGACCTGGTGGGAAGAGATGACTGCGCGCGGCGGCGAAGGGATGGTCGTCAAGCCGCTCACGTGGCTCACGCGCGGCCGCCGCGGCCTCGTCCAGCCCGCCATCAAATGCCGCGGCCCCGAGTACCTGCGCATCATCTATGGACCCGAGTACACGCTCCCCGAGCACCTCGAGCGCCTCCGCGCCCGCGGCCTGTCGCACAAGCGCTCACTCGCGCTGCGCGAGTTCGCGCTCGGGCTCGAGGCGCTGAATCGGTTCGCCGAGGGTGAGCCGCTGTACCGCGTTCATGAGTGCGTGTTCGGCGTGCTGGCGCTGGAGAGCGAGCCGGTGGATCCGAGGCTGTAGAAGGAGGATCAGAGCGGCTCGGTCATTCCGCGACCCCCCGATCCGGCCTATACTTACCACTCAATCCCATGTCCGCGAATCTTCTGTGGCTGTGCATCCTCGTCGTCATGGCGGGCGCTTTGCTGTTGCGCCGGCGCTACCTGTCTGCCCGCACAGCCCCCGGCCCCGCCGCCAAGGACGCCGCGCCCCCCGACCGGCCGTCCGCCGCCGGCCCGCGGCCGCCGCTGTCGGTGTCGCTGCACAGGCTGGCCTCTGAGCTGACGAGTTTCTACGACGATTCCGCCCAGCCGACCGATCTGCTCACCAACCCCGACTTCGCCCGCGGGGTCGCGCTGTTCACCCGGGAAGAGGCGCCGGTGGACCTGGTGCTGTCCTACGTGACCGGCGACAACTCGGTGATCTCCTGCATGGCGTCGGCGGCACTGAGCGAGAGACACGAAGCGGGGGATGTCGCGGATCGAATCGTCGACGCTGTCGGCGGCATCGGAGGATGGCCGCTCTACTTCGCGCTCCGGTATCTCGAAGGGGCCGTCCCCGCGGGCGAGCCGCTGGTGGGGCGCGTCCTCTCCAAGGCGGGCGAGAGCTGGAACCACCGCGTCGCGCAGCAGATCCTGAAGGACTTCGTGGCACGCCGGACGGCCGCGGGGGAAAGAGCCGCGTTCGGCGCCCACCTGCAAGGGCTGTCGCGCGGGTCCCTCAAGGCGCTGGAGGAGATCCTGAAAAGGCTAGGGCCGGAGGCCGCCCCGCTGCGCGTCGAGTACGAAGACTTCCGGAAGGAGTGGATCGACGTCGACTACCTGGCGGCCGTCGGGACGCTGTGGAGCGCCGACGCCGCCGAGCGCGCTTCGATCATCGAGCACGACGCGCTGCAGGCGGCGGTCGCCCTCCTCGAAGCGTCCTATCTCGCCGAGCGCCCGCGCTCGACCCTCCTGGTCGGCGAGCCGGGTGTCGGCAAGACCGCCATCGCGCGCGCCCTCGCGGCCCGTCTGGGGCGCACCGGCTGGATCGTCTTCCAGGCCGGCGCGGCCGAGCTGCTCGCGGGGCAGATCTACATCGGCGAGTTCGAGAAGCGCATGCAGGAGGTCCTGCGCCACCTGTCCCGGCCGCGGCGCGTGCTGTGGGTCATCCCCGACTTCCCCGCCCTGGCGCTCGCCGGCCGCCACAGTTACAGCCAGGTGGGGGCGCTCGATCTCGTCCTGCCGCTGATCGAGCGCGGGGAGATCACAGTCCTCGGCGAGTGCGAGCCGGCCGCGTACGATCGGCTGGTGCGCGAGAAGCCGCGCTGCACGACCGCCCTGACCGCCCTGCGCATCCAGCCGACATCGCAAGCCGAAACGCTCAGGCTGGCGCGCCGGTGGATGCACAAGCACGCGGGCGCCGGCGACGCGGACGAGGCGGCCGCCCGCGACACCGAAGCGGTCATCCAGGAGGCGGCGCAGCTCGCGCTGCAGTTCCTCGGACACAAGGGGATGCCCGGCAGCCTCCTCGAACTGCTGCGGGTCACGCACGAGCGGCTGACGGCGGGCGCTCCCGCCGGAACCGGTGCTGCGGCCGGCCCCCACGCCCCGATCGCCGTCGACGATCTGATCGTCACGCTGTCCCAGATGACCGGCCTCCCGGTACACATGCTGGACGACCGCGAGGCGCTCGATCTGACCGCGCTGCGGGCGCTATTCGCGGAGCGGGTCAAGGGACAGCCGGAGGCGGTCGACTGCCTGGTGGATCGGGTCGCGATGATCAAGGCGGGGGTGACTGATCCGACGCGCCCCTCGGGTGTGTTCCTGTTCGCCGGCCCGACCGGCACCGGCAAGACCGAGATCGCCAAGACGCTCGCCGAGTTCCTGTTCGGATCCCCCGAGCGGATGATCCGCCTGGACATGAGCGAATTCCAGGCGATCGACAGCCTCGATCGTATCCTCGGCACCATGGAGGAGGGGCGGGGGGATTCGCTCGCCGACCAGGTGCGCCGCCAGCCGTTCTCCGTCGTGCTGCTGGACGAGTTCGAGAAGGCGCACGAGCGCGTCTGGGACATCTTCCTGCAGGTGTTCGACGACGGCCGCCTCACCGACCGGCGCGGCCGGACCGCGGACGTGCGGCACGCCATCATCATCCTGACCTCGAACCTCGGCGGCGCCATCCCGAGCGGCCTCAGCCTCGGATTCTCGGAAGAGCACGGAGGGTTCCGCGCCGGAGTCGTCACCCGCACAATCGCGAAATCCTTCCGCAAGGAGTTCCTCAACCGCATCGACCGCGTGGTCGTCTTTCGGCCGCTCAGCCGCGAGGTGATGCGGCAGATCCTGCAGCGCGAGATGTCGGCCGCCCTGCAGCGCCGCGGCCTGCGCTCGCGCGCCTGGGCGGTGGAGTGGGACGAGAGCACCATCGAATTCCTGCTGACGAAGGGATTCACGGAGGACCTGGGCGCCCGCCCGCTGAAGCGGGCGATCGAGCGCTATCTGCTGGCGCCCCTGGCGACCTCCATCGTGAACCGCGAGGTCCCCGCCGGCGACCAGTTCCTGCTCCTCACCGGCCGCGACGATCGTCTCGACCTCGAATTCATCGACCCCGACGCGCCGCAGGCGGCCGGCGACGTGGTCGTCCCCCTGCCGGCGATCGCGTCCGATGCGCCCGCGCCGCCCGGCTCCGCCCGGACCGGCGCCGATCTCGGAGGGATCGCCCTGCAGCCCGGCGGCCGCCCCGAGGAGGCGGATTTCCTCCGGACGCGGCTCGCCCTCCTCTGCGCCCGCGTCGAGAGCGACGGCTGGAAGCAGGACAAGGCGAAGGCACTCGAAGAGACCGGCCGGCCCGACTTCTGGTCCTCGCCCGGACGATTCGAGATCCTCGGACGCTACGAATACCGCGACCGCATCGAGTCCGGCGTGCAGCGGGCCGGCTCCCTCCTCGGCCGGCTCGCCGGACGCCCCGGCGATCCGCGCAGCCGCTATCCGCGCCACCTGGTCGGCGCCCTGGCCCACAGCCTCTATCTTCTTGAGACCGCCTGCGCCGACGTCGAAGGACAGCGCCCGCGCGAGGCGTTCCTCCTCGTCGAGGCGAAGACCAGCCGCGGCGCTCCCCACCCCGAGACGGACCGCTTCGCCTCGGAGCTCGCGGCGATGTACCGCTCCTGGGCCGCCAAGCGCCGGATGCGCGTGCAGGTGCTCGAGGAGAGGGCCCCCGACGGCCAGCCCTATCGATTCCTCATGGCGGTCAGCGGCTTCGGCGCCTTCTCGATCCTCGCCCCGGAGGACGGCCTGCACGTCCTCGAGCAGCCCGAGGACCGCCCGCATCAGTTCGAGCGCTGCCGCGTCCAGGTCAGCGTCGTCCCCCAGCCGCTCGAACCCGCAGGCGACGCCCCCCGCGCGCTCCGCTCCCAGGCCGAGCGGTCCCTCGAGCAGCACGCCACCCGCAACCTGCGCGTCGTCCGCAGCTACCGCCGTGACCCATCTCCGCTGGTGCGCGACGGCATCCGCCACTACCGCACTGGGCGGATCGATCTCGTGCTGGGCGGGGACTTCGACCTGCTGGGTGGTCGGGCGGGGGCGGAGGAGATGAGCGAGACTACCCTGCCTTCCTGAACACCCCGTAGCGCACCGCGTGCTGATGACCACGCTGCAGATTCTGGCGGCGGAGACTGCTGGGGTGGAGCGTCTCGTTTTCCACACCGGCGGACCAGGAGGCGAGGAAGATTTGAAAGCCGCCATAGACCTGGTCAACGGCAGGCTGGCGACCTCGCGCGCCATCGAAACGCGCAGGCTGATCGGCCAGATCGCCGGGCTGGGCCTGACATGGGGGGTCAGCGACGGAAACTGACCGTCCTCCGAATCGGCGAAAGCCCAGCGCTCTGGAACTCCCTAATCAACGTCACCTGCCGGGCGATTCCTATGGATCTGAACGTTTTGCATCTTCCATTGAATCGCGGGATGGGCGGCAATCCTCGCGGCCTGCTCCGGATTGGCGGGAAAGAGAATCTCGGGTCGCAGCTCTCCCCGCTGGATGGCCTCGACATAATCCCTTTCGCTCGCTTCGAGACTCAGAAGAGGCCCGACGACGGCCCAAACCCTCTCGACGAGTTCGTGGGCGGACGGGACCGCGACAGCGACCAATGGGCGGAGCGACCGTGCGATCTGTGATACGCCCCTCGATCCTCTCGCGGCCGTAGAGCGTCAGCGAACGTTCGAGAACCGCCGAAAGGGCGATGAACAACGCCCGGAACTCCGGCGTCCGCGTGGTCTCAGCCACTCCGCCCGGCAAGTACGCCACGTCCCATAGATCCCGGGGCGCGAAGCGGTCCAGAAGAGCGAGCACCTTGCCGACGACGAGCTCCGTCTGCCCGACGACACGAGCATGCGGTCGATCCAATTCCCCGGGCTGCCAGACAGAGCGGGTCTCCGTGACGGCCAGCGGAAGCCTGAACAGATAATTCATATCCAGCTCGATCCTGTCGTCCTGGCCGAGAACGGATCGGTACGTCAGAAAAAACTTCCTGCCGGCGAAGGAGTCCGCCGACTGCTGTACGCGGTACCCGAGACGCCGCGCGAGATCGGCTGCAGCGCGCTCCACCCGCGGTCGATCCGCGAGCATTCGCTCCCGCTCCAAGTGCGCGATGTAGTTGAAGTCGAGATCGACGGACAGCCTCTGCGGCGGACCAAAGCAGAGGTTCAGGGCGGTACCCCCCTTGAGGGCAAGCGCCTCTCCCAGGAGGGGGTGGCGAGATACGTCGGCGGCCACTTCCCCGAGCCGGACGACCTTCTCGAGCGGGATGATCTGGAATCCGGTCTCGGCGGCGCAGCGCTCCAGATACTCGAGGCTAGGGTTCATCGGCCTCGCCCGGCCGATCAAGAATCGCCGGCAGGATGAGGTTCCACCGCGGCGCCAGCCTGCCCCCTCGACGGCCCCGCTCCAGGTATTGCGGGGAACGTGGACGGTGCCGCTCGATGCGCTCGAGCACGCGATCGGGCACGTGGAAGGATTTTCGGAAGCGCTCCAGGAACCAACCACTCGCTGACCAAAGATTCGCCAGTTTGTAGCGGCGCAGGACCTCCTCGAGCAGATCGAGATCGAGCGTCGGGAAGGCGCTTGCGGAACGCACCAGCTCCTCGAGTCCCCCGGCCAGGGCCGGCCGCCGGAACCCTTCGACCAGCGTCCGCTCCGGACCGGTGGTCACGAGCAGGCGACCCCGCCGCTCGACCCTGCGCGTCGCCAGGTGACGGCCATCCCCGGCCCTCAAGAGCTCGGGGTCATCGAGGAAGCGGATCGTGCTTCCGCCCAGTACCAGCGAACGGCGACGTTTGCGCGTGTAGAGCGTGCACTCCCTCCATGCCGAGTGCGCGACGCCCACGAGCTCGAGGGCGCTATGGTGCGAGAAGACAGCGTCCGACCGGGCGGCCGCCGCCACCATGAAGGGGTCGGGCATAAACCGCCCGGCACGCGTCCCTGAGGGCACGACCGCGTACAGACCGCGGGCCACGAGTTTGACGTGCCCGGATTCGAGGTGGTGCTTCAGCCGCTGCACGGCTCCCGACCGTCCGCGCGGAGGCGCGAGGGCGCTGGCGGCCTCGTCGAGGGAGAAGACCGGGTGGGTGGCAAAGAAGTCGTGGGTTTTCACTTTGCGCTCCGTGTGTCGCCGGGGGACAATCTTCCCCATATCGACTCGGAACGTCAAGTCGTCTTCGACTCGAGACCAATGGATGTCGGCCACACGAATAGAGGCCAAAGGATTCCTTGCGGGGGCGGCAAAGGGGGCAGGATGAACAGAGAAGGATCTACGTCAGGATACGCGCGCGAAGCAAGGGGTTCTTGGGGCTGTCGACAGATAGCGCACAACTCCGCAAGCCGAACGGCAGTATGATTTCGCCCAACCACACCAAGAGGACCCGTGCGCGAAGACGCCCCTCCGCCCGATAAGTCAGCCGAAGCCGGCTACGGCTGGCAGTCAGACCTGCCCACGTTCTACGGCGAGCAGTCACGGGTCGTCCGTGGGCGGCTGAAGGACTTCATCCCCGACGCCGGCACCGAGCAGATCCGCGCCTGGGACGCGTCGATCCCCTGGCTGCAGCGCGAGTGCCGCGAGCTCGTCGACGCCTACGCCCCGGCCAACACCTACACCGCGATCCTCGAATACGAGCTGCCGCGCGAGTCGCGCCGGCCGGACGTCATCATCCTGGAGAACGGCGTCGTGGTCGTCCTCGAGCTGAAGGGGAAGGACGCCCCGTCGCAGGCGGACATCGACCAGGTCTTCTGTTATGCCCGCGACCTGCGCAGCTATCACGCCGAATGCGCCGACCGCCCCGTGCACGCCGTCCTCGTGCCGACCCGCGCCGACCGCACTCCCCGCACGCTCGACGGTGTACACGTCGTCGGCCCGGAGGGAGTCGACCGCCTCCCTCCTCGAATGCACCAAGGTTCCGGCCTCGAGTCCCCTCACGCCCGAAGCGTTCCTCCGCCGGGATGCCTACGCTCCCCTCCCCAGCCTGGTGCGCGCGGCGCGCGACCTGTTCGCCCGGGAGCCCCTGCCGAGAATCAAGCGGGCGCGCGCGGCGACCGAGCCTGCCGTCGACCGGGTCACCGAGATTGCGCACCGGGCGGCGGCCACGTCAACGCGGCACCTGGTGCTGCTGACCGGCGTCCCCGGAGCTGGCAAGACCCTCGTCAGTCTCTAGCACATAATCGAGGGCGATTCCCGCTTGTTTTCCTTTGCCTGGGGAGCGCAGACTTGGGGTCACGCTCGCATGAGGATGCGGCACAGTTGCCCCAGCACAGAAAGGCAGCGATGAAGCAACGCGCGCTCGGAATGGCCCTGATCATTACTTGGTGCATGACCTTGCCGCTCCGTGCCGACAGCGTCACGGAGAGGAGCCTGACGCTGCAATTTGTACCTCAGGAAAGCACCGGCTCCAGCGCGCCGACGCTTGCGGGCGGCATGGCAAACCGCGCCGTCGCCGTGACGTTCGAGGACGTACGCCCACCGTCCGAGGCCGCGGCGGTCGGAGAGGGAACCGATGATCACGACCATCTGTTCCCGTGGCATTCCACGAACTCGGTGATGGAATTCGCGACCGAAGTGTTCCATCGCACCTCTGTCGCCTGGGGTATTCAGGAAAGCGCAGGAGCAGACCTGACCCTCGCGTTACGGATCACGCGTTTCTTCGTGACGGAGAAAGACCAGGCGGTTGGCTCGACCTACGCGGCGGAGGTTCGGATTGGGTTCGCGCTGAAAGACCGCGCTGGGGCTGTGCTGGCCGATGGTGCCAGCGCAGGCAGCGCCCGGCGGTATGGGCGAAAGCGCAGCGGCGAGAATTGCAACGAAGTGCTAAGTGATGCCATCAAAGAAGCGTACGCCAACCTGTTCGACAATCCGAATCTCCAGGCCGCGTGGTCTGGCAAGCGCCCGACGTCGACGAGTCGATCGAACGACGCGGCGCCACCGGCCGCCGGCACGGCATGGTTCGTCGGTCATCGCTGGCTCGTGACGGCCAATCACGTGGTCGAGGGGCACAGCTCGTTGTCGATTGTCCTCGAGGGTGGGACGCAGTTGCCGGTGCGCGCGATCACACGGGATGCCGCGAACGACGTCGCGATCCTCGAGCTTGACGCCGATCCACCGACGACCACCGGGTGCCTCGTGCTTTCTTCCGGGGGACTGATGATGGGGCAGTCAGTCTTCACGGTCGGCTTTCCCCATCCGGACATCATGGGCACGGGGCCAAAGCTCACCACCGGGGAGATCAGCGCGGAACAGGGGCTCATGGACGATCCGCGCCTTTACCAGATCTCTGTTCCGGTGCAGATGGGGAATAGCGGCGGCCCCCTTCTGGGCACGCGTGGCGATGTGGCTGGATTGATTGTCGGCAAGCTGAGTCCACTCGTCATGTTGCGTACGACCGGCGACCTGCCCGAGAATGTCAACTATGCCCTGAAAGCCGACTATATCCGGCCGCTGCTTCGAGGTCTGTCGTTGTGCCAGTCCCCTCGACCCCAACCAGCGCAAGGCGAGACCGATCTGAGCGCAGTCGCCGGCCGCGTCCGTCACGCCGTGGTGATCGTCATTGCGAACTAGAAGACTCCGGGGCCTCCTCTCCGAATTTTCGCGACCGTATCACACCGGCGGGCGTTAGCCGGCCCTCCTGAACATCCCGTGCCTCTCTTCGACGAACTCGAGGTTCGGTCACATCGCGGGGTCGCGTGGCCGCAGAAGGCGCGCGTCGTGAAACCCTTACAGGCCGTACTTGAGCATAGGCCCATCCGGCTCCGGGAGAACGTCTAGACGCAGCCCCACGGTCGGGTCCGGCCGCACGCCGAGGATGTGGCGGTCGAACGCCGCGTGGTGCAGCTTGGACAGCGCCAGTCCGTTCGGCACAACCGGCCGTCTTCGGGGGTATCATAGGCGGCAATCCACGCCCTATCCGGATTTTCGTAGCCGGACCGTGACCAGGGCGGTTGAGCCCGTGAGCCACATCTTCAGCAGGCCTTTCGGACTTAGCAATTGGGTGTTTATCATGCTCGCCGCAGAAGCAGCAAGGTGACCGCCGCCACCAGGATCAGCCCAGGGCAGGTCCTCACCGGCCCGCTCTTCAATGAGCCGATGCGGGTGGAGACCGTCCAGGGCAATGGTCCAGAAAGCTGGGTGGTCGGGCTGGTTGGTGCGCAGTCGGAGCGCTACCGGAAGGTGACGCTGACCACCGCTGAACTCGCGCGCCTCACGATTCTCGACCCTCGTCACTCCTTCAACGGCGATGGGCGCCTTCTCCGTCTCGGTCTCCAGGCCTACGCCCTCGGCATTGCCTACGAGTTCGATCCGTACTTTGGGCTCTCGATTTCCCGCGTGGATCCCCTCCCCCACCAGCTCGAGGCGGTTTACGACTACCTACTCAAACTCGCGCGGGTGCGGTTTCTCCTGGCCGACGACGCCGGAGCGGGCAAGACGATCATGGCGGGCCTGCTCATCCGCGAGCTCGAGCTGCGGGGCCTCGCCGAACGCGTTCTGATCGTCTGCCCGGCCAACCTCGCATTCCAGTGGCAGCGCGAGCTGAAAGAGAAATTTGATACCAAGTTTCTCGTGACCAAAGGACAAGATATCCGCGAGCAGTTCGGGGTCAATCAATGGCTGGAGCGGAACCGGGTCATCACTTCGCTCGATCTGGCGAAGCGCCAGGACATCCTGCCCGGGCTGCGCCAAGTGCACTGGGATCTCGTCATCGTGGATGAGGCGCACCGGATGTCAGCGGCGGACGAAACGCACAAGAGCCTTCGATACAAGCTGGGGGAGCTCTTGCGGGACACCTCGGACCATATGCTTTTGCTCACGGCAACCCCACACAAGGGTGACCCGCTGAACTTCAGCCTGTTTCTGCAGCTCCTCGATGCCGACGCATACGCCGACGTGAAGTCGATCCGCGCGGCTATGGACCGGCGTCGGGCGCCCTTCTACCTGCGACGCACCAAGGAGGCGATGGTCTACTTCCCGGAGCGCCGACCAGACGGCACCTGGGCCGCCGAGAAGATCTTCACCAAGCGCATCCCGCACACGGTGGACTTCCACATCGACGGGGCGGAGTTCGAGCTCTACCGCGAAGTGACGCGGTTTGTGAAGCGCGAGAGCGCGCGCGCCGCGGCCGAGGGTGAAGACCCGCGCGCCCGCGCGATCGGCTTCCTGATGTCCCTCTACCAGCGACGCCTCGCATCTAGCACGTACGCCATGCGGCGTTCGCTGGAGAAACGGGCCCTGCGCCTCCAGGAGGGGCTCAAGCGCGCCCAGGACCTGGCCCGGCTGGCGCCGCCTGACATTCCCGGTCCGGAAGAGATCGAAGAAATGGAGGAGAGCGAGCGCGAGCGGCTCGAGACTTTGCTCGAAGCCATCACGCTGGCGGGAAGCGCCGAACTGGTGCGAGACGAGGTGGAGGAACTGCGGCGCCTGGCGACCCAGGCCCAGGCCGTCGAGAACGCAGGAGCCGAGGCCAAGCTCTCGGAGCTCAAGGGTCTCCTTCGGAAGGAAGGGTTCTTCGACCATCCGGACCAGCGCCTGCTCCTCTTCACCGAGTTCAAGGACACGCTGGACTACCTCGTGACGCGGCTCAAGTCATGGGGCTTCCGCGTCGGCTTCATCCACGGCGGCATGAAGTCGGGCTCCCGCGATGATCCGGGCACGCGCCTCCATGCCGAGCAGCAGTTCCGGGAAGGCGAGATCCAGGTCCTGGTCGCCACCGAGGCCGCGGGCGAAGGGATCAACCTCCAGGTTTGCAACATCCTCTTCAACTACGACATCCCCTGGAACCCGAACCGCCTCGAACAGCGGATGGGCCGCATCCACCGCTACGGCCAGCGCAAGGACTGCCTGATCTTCAACTTCGTGGCCACCAACACGATCGAGGGGCGCGTCTTGCAGCGGCTGCTGGAGAAGCTCCAGGAGATCCGAGACGCCTTGGAAGACGATGCCGTCTTCAACGTCGTGGGGGAGGTCCTGCCGGCGGCTCATGTCGAGCGCGTGCTGCGCGACTACTACGCCGGGCTGCTCGGAGACGCCGACCTCGAGGAGCGCCTTCTCCATAACGTCGACGAGGGACAGTTCCGCGCCATCTGCCAGAACGCCCTGGAAGGGCTGGCGAGCAAGAAGCTCAACCTCGAGATGCTGATCGAGCGGCGCGCGCGGGCGCAGGAGCGCCGCGTCGTTCCGGAGACCATCGCGCGCTTCCTCCGCGAGGCAGCCGAGTTCGTGCCGCTCACCCTCAAGACCATCCCAAGCCTGTCGCACACCTTTGAGCCGGCGCGCACGCCTTCGGTCCTTCGTCGCTACGAGAAGGACCCGGACTGGAAGCTCCCGGCTCTCGCGGACCGCTATCCGCGCTGCTCCACCGACAGGGAGACGGCGGAAACGGAGAAACTGGAATGGGTCACACCCGGCCATCCGTTGTTCGAATCGATCCGGCGGCATACCCACGCCCAGGCGCTCGATGTCCTCGGCAAGGGCGCGACCTTCCACTCCCTCCAGCACGAGCACCCGGCGCGCATCGACTTCTACCGGGCGCGAGTGGTGGATGGACTCGGGCAGGTCATCCACGAGCGACTCTTCGCCGTGGAGATCTCCGAGGATGGCGAGCCTCGACTTCAGGAGCCTGGCCTGCTCGGCAACTTCGCGCCTGCGGATCCGCCGGCCGAGATGCCCGCGGTCGCAGCTCTTCCGGAGCCAACGGCGTGGCTCCACGAGAACGCGCTCGCCCCGTTCCTCGAAGAGACTCGCAAGGATCGCCTGGCCGAGGTCGAGCGGGTCAGCTCGCACGTGGAGCTCTCGCTCACCGAGCTGCTTCAGCGAGCGGACGAGGAGATCGGGCGCGCGGCGGCCGACGTGGAGCAGAAACTCGCCGGCGCAGAGGGACGGCTCGCGCAGGCGGAGACGCGCCACGCGGAGCTGCTCGCCCGCCGCGAGCGCCGCAGGACCGACCTCGACCGCCAGCGGGCGCTCACGCTCCAGGCGGTGGAGCGGCTCGCGAGCGTCCTCGCGCTGCCGCACCCCGAGCGCGAGGCGCCAGAGGTGCGGCGTCTCAAACCGAACTTCGAGACCGAAGCCGTCGCTATGCGCGTGGTGATGGAGCACGAGCGGGCGCAGGGTAGGCAGGTCTACGACGTCTCAGAGAAGAACCTGGGCTATGACGTCACGAGCCTCGACCTTGCCTCTGGCGAGCTGCGGCTGATCGAAGTGAAGGGGCTCGGCGCTGCGAGCGGCACGATCCTGCTCACCCCCAACGAGCGCCGCGTCGCAGAGGATCGGCCCGACTGCTACTGGCTTTACGTCGTCACCAACTGCGACGATGCACCGCGGCTCCAGGAGCCGATCCGCGACCCCGCGAGACTCGACTGGCACGAGGTGACGAAGGTCGCGCACTACTACCTGAGCGTGGACGCAATGAAGAGGCCGATGCTGGTGCGCGAAAGCACACCACCCTATGGTGGCACCTCGTGACCCGCGAGCACTCTTCCGACCTCATCGTTGGCGGCTAGAACCTCGACGTCTACCTCGCGGGACGCAGAGTTAGGAGCGCCGCAGATGCGCATATCTCAGATTGAGATACGAAACTTCAGGGGCATCCGGCACGGGCGTATTACGTTGCCCGCTCATGCCGTCCTCCTGGGCGCGAACAACTCGGGCAAGACCACAATCGTCGAATCGCTCGCCCTCCTCTTCGGCCGGGAACGCATGGTCCGGCCGGTGTCCGACTGGGACTTCTATGGCGGGGCACCTAAACCGGACTCGCGGTTTCATATCATCGCAACCATAACCGGCTTCCCATCTGACGATGCCAAGATGTTACCGGGGTGGTTCGTTGGGGAACACGCTGCCCGGCCAGTATGGTGGCACGATGATATGGAAGCTGTTTCCTTTGAGTCAGACCCTCCCGACGGCGCGCGACTCGCCGCTCAGGTGGCTCTGACCGGGCGGTATGACGACGAGACGTGCGAGTTCGAGCTGGCCAGGTATTTCTATGACGGGGAGTGCGATCCGTTCACCGATGGCTACAATCCAGTATCCGCCCAGGTCGTGCGAGACGTCGGCTTGTTTCTTCTCTCCAGCAACCGGGAATGGGACAGGCTCCTGTCCTTCGGTTCCTCCACGTTGCTGAAGGTTCTCCGAGAATACGACGCGCTCCCTGGTAAGGCCCTGGAGGAATTGAAGGCGCAACTCCGAACAGGTGTCGTGAAGATCGAGGAGGCGTCACCGCTTTGTGACATTCTTGATGCCTCCGCACGGGAACTTCAGTCGTTCCTTCTCATCCAGCCAACCGGCAAGCTGGTCTACAGGCCGACGTCTTTGGATGCCGTTTCGGTCCTACAAAGCCTCGTGGCCCACGTGTCGGAATCGGACGACCTGCTCGTGCCTGTTTCGCGGCAAGGCGCAGGCATGATCTCACTCCAGGCGTTTCTCTTGCTTCTGGCTTTTGCGGAACAGCGAAGGACGAAAGACAGGAACTTCATCCTCGCAGCGGAGGAGCCGGAGCTTCACCTGCATCCGTCTTTACACCAACGGTTGGTGCATCGAATTCGGGCCTCCAGCGTTCAGTCCATCGTTACCACGCAGTCCCCGCATGTTGCGGCAGGCTATCAGCCCTCCGAGGTCATCTTCGTTAAGAACCTGCGCGGTGAATTGACGGCCGCGCCGGTCAGGAAGGAAGCGATACGGGATATTGGCAGCAAAAGCGTAAGGAAGCTCTACCTGGCCCACCGCGGCGCCTTCTATGAAGCACTAATGGGCGGGGTGATCCTCGTACCCGAGGGGATGTACGACTTTGAATGGCTCAGCCTTTGGCAGCGGCTTGCCCAGTCCTCGCCGGATTCTGCGATGTTCTTCCGCCTCAGGCCTATCACGATCCTGCCGACTAGCGACGCTGCACTTGTGGAGAGCTTCAAGGAGCTCAGCAAGTTCAGGCTAGATGCGATCCCGGTTGTTGACGGGGATACAGCCGGTACCGGATATCTGAACCAGTTGATCTCCGCGACCCCTTCGCCGTTAAAGCTCGTTCGTTACGGCGACGGCGCAGCCACGGAGTGTCTCGCGGCTTGGATTCTTGAACCAGCGCTCGCTGCACCAGGAAGCGCCCTGGGCACACTCCTGCCCAGTCCCGCCAACCGGACCTTGCGCGGTTTGCAGGACGCCCTTGTCGACGCCACTACCAAAAAGGACCGCGAGCTTCGGGAGAATCTGGTGTGGGAATCGCTTCCCACTCTGGGATGCTGCAACAGGGCGGGCGAGTTCTTCCATGATCTTGCCGCGATAGCCTTCGGAGAACAGCCGAAGAACTCCGGGTGGACCATTGATACAAAGCCGAGCGGGACCAAGGTCTTCGCCGCCAGCCATATCAGGAGGGCCTGACATGGGGCAAGTGGCGGTCGTTATCGGCCAGGCGGGGACGGGGAAGACCACATGGCTCATGGGCAGGGCCAAGGAGTTGGCGCCAGGGCTTGTCGCTGCTGAGCACCAGCGAATGCTCGTCATTACTTACATGCACGGTGCCAGGCGCAGGCTGGAGCACAAGCTCAAGGACGCCGGCCGGACGATCCCCTACTCAATTGCAACCATTGACGGGTTCGCGTTGTCCATCGTCAACCGCTGGCGAACTGCCCTGGGACACACGACACCAGTCGCAGCGGTGCCGGGGGATGTGGACTTCGCCGACGGTGTGCTCGGCATCGAGGCCGATTTCGGAAGAGTTGTCGGCAGCGCGGCTCGGCTGCTTCAGAGCCAGACCGTCGGCGGGATCATCGGCGCAACCTACCCCCTTATCCTCATAGACGAGTTCCAGGACTGCCACGGACCACGACTGGAGTTCGTCGCCGCCTTGTCAAAGCAAGGCTCTGTTCTGCTCGCTGCGGACGAGTTCCAACTCCTTGACTCCACGGTTCCGGGCTGCCCGGCGGTCGAATGGGCAAGGACGCAGACAGCCACCGGGGTGGGGACCATCGAGGAACTCACGACCTGCCATCGGACCTCGGTTACGGGCATCTTGGCCGCCGCGCGATGCCTTCGGGACAACACCCCCGCAACCGGACGGACTATTCCCGTCGTGTGTTGTCTCAATCATGGACCTGCGGCGTGGAAGATCATCGAGCGGTTGGTGTGTTGCGCACCCTCTGACCGGTGGACGGGAACGTGCGCATTGATCTGTCCGAGCCACGATCCCGTGTTGGAAAAGGTCCTGGAATCCTGCACAACCCAGCTTCGGAAGAAGAACCTCGCCCCGATCCGGTGGCAAGTAGAGCGCTCCGCTGAGGAAGAGCAAGGTCGTACTGCCACCAGTCTCGGACTGGCGACGGCCACGCCTGACTCGGATGGCAGTTGGCAAACGCCTTCTGGGCCGCTTGATGGGGTTGCCACGAACGTCCTGAATCGCGTTCAGCGTTTTGCGCGGCTCCGAGGCATCGACGTCATCCCGCACAGGCTCGTGGCTCGGCACGTGGATATGACCGTTCACCAGCAACGGGCCTACTGGTCGCCCTCATCGAGCAGAACGGTGACCACGGTACATGGCGCAAAGAACCGGGAGTTCGACAACGTCTTCGTCTTGTGGCCCTACAAGGTTCCCTCGGACGTCGCTCAGCGAAGACGTCTGCTCTACAATGCGGTCACTCGCAGTAGACGAAATTGCATGGTGTTGGTCCATGGCGACGAGAATAGGGCCCGCACTGACCCCGTGCTGGCTCTGCTCGGGCTACCTGAACCTGCCTTCAAGCCAAATCGCACGTTGAGGGAACGAACGACGATGAGGACTGGAAGATAGATGATCGCCAAGGACTGCAAGCGCCTGGCGGAGGTGGACTTCCCGATCGCCGAGGTGTCGCGGCACGCAGCGCGGGAGAAGTCGATCCGGCACGGGCATCCGAGCACGCTGCACCTGTGGTGGGCGCGGCGGCCGCTCGCATCGAGCCGGGCTGTGCTGCTCGCGCTACTGTGGCCGGACCCGTGTGATCCGCTGTGCCCGACGGAGTTCAAGGCGAAGGCGCGGAAGCTCTTGCCACAGGTGGGCGGCTGCAATCCGGGCACCACGGACCAGGATCTGCGCAAGGCGCTGCTCAAGTTCATCGCAGACTTCGCGAACTGGGATAACGCGGCGCAACGCACCTATCTCGAGGTGAGCCGGGCGCTGGTGAAGGCGGCGCACGGCGAGGAGCCGCCGCTGGTCGTGGACCCATTCGCGGGGGGCGGCTCGATCCCGCTCGAGGCGCTGCGGCTCGGGTGCGAGGCGTTCGCGAGCGACCTGAACCCCGTCGCCTGCCTGATCCTCAAGGTGATGCTCGAGGACATCCCGCGCCACGGCCCGAAGCTCGCGGAGGATCTGCGCCGCTCCGGGGCGGAGATCAAGCGGCAGGCGGAGAAGGATCTGGCCGACCTCTATCCGAAGGACCCGGACAGCGCGACGCCGATCGCCTACCTTTGGGCGCGGACCGTGCGCTGCGAGTCGCCGCACTGCGGTGCGGAGATCCCACTCGCGCGTTCGCTCTGGCTCTGCAAGAAGGCGAATCGCAGGCGGGCGCTCAAGCATCGCGTCGTTCGGCCCGCGGGCGAGCCGCCGCGCGTCGAGTTCGAGGTCTTCGAGCCGAAGGCGGAGAAAGACGTGCTCGGCGGCACGGTGACGCGGGCGAAGGCCACTTGCCTTGCCTGCGGTGCGGTGCTCCCGCCCGAGCGCGTGAGGGCGCAGCTCGCGGCGGAGCGTGGCGGCGCCGATGTAATCTTCGACGCGAAGAGCCGGCGTACGGGCGGGGCGCGGATGCTGACTGTCGTCACGCTCAAGGCCGACGAGCAGGGCCGGCACTACCGTCTGCCCGCCGAGCGCGACTACGGGGCCGTCCGGAAGGCGCAAGAGCGCCTCGCGGCGATCCTTGGTGAGTGGGAGCGTGGTGGGAAGGAGGGCCTCTGTCCGGTGCCGAATGAGCCGCTGCCGCCGATCGGGACGTTGGGCTTTCGCGTGCAGCGGTACGGCATGCTCCAGTGGGGGGATCTTTTCACGGCGCGGCAGAAGGTGGCGCTCGTGACGCTGGCGCTGCGGATGGCCCGAGAGGACGGAGACGTTGTTGAGGCAATGGCGTCTTCTCTTTCGAGACTTGCGGACAAGAACGCATCGCTCGCCGTGTGGAATCGGATCGGCGAGAAGATTGAGCACGTCTTCGGGCGTCAGGCGCTCCCAATCGTCTGGGACTTCGCAGAGGTGCCGATATTCTCGAGCTCCACCGGTAATTTCGGCAGCGGTGTCGATCTAGTCCGAAAGGTGTTAGAGGTTTGGCCTGGCTCTCTTGCGGGGCAAGTTCAACTCGCTGACGCTACCGATCACCCACTCCCCGACCAGACCGCAACCGTCTGGTTCACCGACCCGCCCTATTACGATGCGGTCCCGTACGCCGACCTCTCGGACTTCTTCCTCGTCTGGCTGAAGCGCGCGCTACCGGGACGAGCAGTCTTGCGGGATCCGTTCGATCCGGCGAACCCACTTTCGCCCAAACGGCGCGAGGCCGTGCAGGACGAGACGAAACGAGACAACGGTCGGCCGAAGGACCGCGCGTGGTTCGAGGAGACGATGGCCCGTGCCTTCGCCGAGGGCCGACGGGTACTGCGAGAGGACGGCGTGGGCTCCGTGGTTTTTGCCCACAAGACGACAGAAGGCTGGGAAGCTCTCCTCTCCGGGATGATTCGGGGCGGCTGGACGATTACCGGCTCGTGGCCCATCGCCACGGAGCGCCCCGGGCGACTGCGCGCACAGGAGTCTGCCGCCCTCGCCACCAGCGTCCACCTCATCTGCCGCCCCCGCCCCGTGGATGCCGGCGTCGGTGACTGGGCCGACGTGCTGCGCAAACTGCCGACCCGCGTCGCCGACTGGATGGAACGCCTTCAGGGCGAAGGGGTCCGCGGCGCCGACCTCGTCTTCGCCTGCATCGGGCCGGCGCTCGAGATCTTCAGCCGCTATACGAGGGTCGAGACCGCCGACGGTCGCGAGGTGGCACTCGCCGAGTACCTGGAGAAGGTCTGGGAGGTCGTTGGCCGTAGCGCCCTCGCACAAGTGCTCGGCACCGCCGAGGCCAAGACCCGCAACGGCGCCGCCGGAGCCGTCGAGGAGGACGCGCGGCTCACGGCGCTCTTCCTGTGGACGCTCCAGAGCACGGATGGCGAGACGGCGGACGACGCAAACGACGAGGGCGAGGACGAGGAACCGTCCGACGAACACGACGAAGAAGAGGGCTCCTCCGGCGGCAAGGCCAAGGGCTTCACGCTTGTCTTCGACGTCGTGCGCCGCTTCGCGCAGCCACTCGGCATCGAGCTCCCCAAGTGGGAAGGCCGGGTTATCGAGACGAAGAAGGGCGTCGTGCGCCTGCTGCCGATCGCCGAGCGGGCGAAGCAGCTCTTCGGCGAGGACGGCGCGCAGGCCGTTGCTGCGCGGCTCGAGCAAGAGTCGACGACGCCCAACCCGCTCCAGGGGATGCTGTTCCCTGACATCCAGGCCGGTGCGGCTCCCACGATCCGCGGGCGTGGCCGAGGCCGCGGGAAGGGAGCTGGCGTCGACGTGTCGGACGAGAGCCTGGCCGCCGCCCGCGAGGCCACGACCCTCGACCGTGTCCATGCAGCGATGCTCCTCCAGGCCGGCGGCCGCACCAACGCACTGCGCGCCTTGCTCAAGGCCGAGCAGGAGCGCGGTCCCGATTTCCTACGCCTGGCGAACGCGCTCTCGGCTCTCTACCCGAAGGGCAGCGAAGAGAAGCGTTTGCTCGATGCTATGCTGCTGGTGGTGCCGAGGTGAATGATGAACACGACCATCAAGACTCTGATCGTTAAACGATTCCGCAGCCTCCCCTCGGCCCGGATCGATCTCGACAACCCGACCTTTCTGGTCGGGAGGAACGGCTCGGGCAAGAGCAATCTTGTGGATGTGTTCGCCTTTCTCTCCGAGGCTATGTCCCTCCCTTTGCGGGCGGTCTTCGATCGGCGCGGCGGCATCGCCGCCGTCCGGAACAAGACCTCTGGCAAGAGCTTTCCGCCAAATCTCGGGCTGGCGGTGGTTTTCGGGGCGCTCGATGGAACTGCCACAACGGGACGGTACGCGTTCGAAGTCAAGGCTCTTCCGGATTATGGGTTCGAGGTAGACCGCGAGCAGTGCCTGATCCACTCTCGAGATGGGGGGCGGGAGTGGTTCGAGCGTCAGGGCAAGAAGTTCTCGTCGAGCGCGGAGGGACTTCGCCCTCGCATAGACCCGTCAGCCCTTGCTCTACCGGTCGTCGGGGGTCACGCTGGTTTTGCCCCCGTCCTGCGAGCCTTGAGCGCGCTCCGCGTCTATTCCATCGAGCCGCAGAAGCTGCGGGAGATGCAGGACCCTGACAGCGGGGTGACTTTGAAGCCCGATGGAAGCAATGCCGGCAGCGTGCTGAAGGAGATCGAGCGACAGTCGCCGGAGGACGCGGCCCGGATCTGCGAGATTCTGGCATTAATCGTTCCGAACACGAAAAGCGTGCACGCCAAGAAGCACGGCAACAAGCTGTCTCTCGAGTTCACGCAGGAGTGGGAACAAGGCTCGCACTCGAGAAGAAACATTAGTGTTGGAGAGCCCAAGACGGGAAGCCAGACGAAGATGCTCCGCTTCGAGGCTTTCAATATGTCCGATGGAACTCTGCGAGCCCTGGGGCTTCTTGCCGCAGTCTTTCAGAGGCCCTCCCCCGCGCTTCTAGCGATCGAGGAACCCGAAGCGACAATTCATCCCGGCGCGCTCGGAGCCGTGCTCGATCTCTTGAAGGGGGCAACGAGGCGAATGCAAGTTGTTATCACGACGCACAGCCCCGATGTTCTGGACCAAAAGTGGATCCGCGACAGCCAGATCCGGGTGGTCGACTGGAGCGAGGGAGCCACTCGTGTTGCCGCCCTCTCCGATGCTTCCCGCCGGGCCATCCAGGAACATCTGATGGGCGCCGGAGAGCTTCTTCGCTCGAACGCACTGGATCCCCAGCCCTTGTTCGACGAAGCGATCTCGCAGCAAGAGTTGTTCGAGAGAGTTGAATGACCATTCAACCGATCGTGGAGGGCGATGGTGAGATGGAGGCGGTGCCGGCACTTCTCCGGCGCTTGCTTGCTGAAGGAGCAGTGACAGGAGTACAAGTTGGCAAACCGATCAAGCGGCCGAGAAACCAGCTCGTCAGAGAGGAAGTGCTGACGAGGATGGTCCGGTTCGCTCTGCTCAGGCCCGAATGCGGTGCTGTTCTGATCATCCTCGACGGGAACTCTGACTGTCCCAAGACACTTGGTCCCGTTTTGCAGGGCTGGGCAGAGGCCGCCGCAGGGAGAGTCCCCTGTGCAGTGGTCCTGGCGCACCGGGAGTACGAGGCTTGGTTTCTTGCTTCTCTGGAGTCATTGCGCGGCATCCGGGGTATTCGGCGCGAGGCAGAGGCACATCCCGATCCAGAAGAGCCCAGGGACGCTAAGGGAGAACTCGAAATATGCATGGAACCCAGTAGAGCCTACCATCCGACCGTTGACCAACCAGCGTTGACCGCGTTGTTTGACATGGCGCAAGCGTACAGTCGGTCGAGGAGCTTTCGTCGAATGGTTCGGGCCGTCGAGCTCCTCCTGAGAGCGGCAAGTATCCCAATACCCATATGGCCACCGCCGGGCTGGCTGCCTCATGTAGAGGGCATCTAATGGAACCCTGGTACAAGGTTGCCACCCCTCGCAAGGAAGTCCGCGAAGGCCGCTCGTTCAACCCGGACGAGTTCGCCATCGCCCTCGAGCAGATCGTGGCCGGGACGGCGCCGGTGGACTATCGCGATCCCGAGCAATTCTTTGCCCGCACCTGCTTCACGCGGGCGCTGCGCGAGCATGCCGGCATGGTGTTGCGCCGGCTCTCGGGCAAGACCGAGAACACCGCACCGGTCCTCACGCTCATCACCCAGTTCGGCGGCGGCAAGACGCACACGCTCACCGCTCTCTACCATCTCGCCAAGAATGGGAAGAAGGCAGGCGGGTTCACTGGCGTCGCTGCCCTGTTGCGGGAGGCCGCGCTCTCCTCGGTCCCGGAGGCACGGGTCGCCGTCTTCGTGGGCAATGCCTGGGACCCGCAGCCTGGCCGCGAGACGCCGTGGATCGACATCGCCCGCCAGCTCTCGGGTGACAAGGGCGTCGAGGCGCTCGGCCCGGCGGCACGGACCACACCACCCGGAACCGAGGCGATCGCACGAGTCTTCCAAGCGGCCGGCGCGCCGGTGCTCCTGCTCTTCGACGAGGTGCTCAACTTCCTGAACCGCCACCGGGCAAGCGCCGATTCGTTCCACGCCTTCATCCAGAACCTGACTGTCGCCACGACCGGCACCACGCACGGCGCGACGGTGATCAGCCTCCCCCGCAGCCAGGTCGAGATGACCGACTGGGACATGGAGTGGCAGGACCGGATCTCCAAAGTCGTGCGGCGCGTCGCCAAGGATCTGATCGCAAACGACGAGACCGAGATCAGCGAGGTCGTCCGGCGCCGTCTTTTCGAGGACCTGGGGAGAGAGAAGATCCGCAAAAGCGTCGCGTGGGCCTTCGGCGACTGGTGTTTCGAGCGGCGCGCCCAGCTCCCACCGGAGTGGACCGCGGTGGACTCCGCCGCGACCGAGGCCAAGGCGCGCGAGTATCTGCGCGGCCGTTTCGAGGCCTGCTACCCGTTTCATCCGGCGACGCTATCGGTCTTCCAGCGCAAGTGGCAGGCGCTGCCGCAGTACCAGCAAACGCGCGGCACGCTGGCGATGCTGGCCCAGTGGATCTCGATCGCCGCTCAGGACGCCTTCCGCAAGGCGCGCACCGAACCGCTCCTCACGCTCGGGTCGGCGCCGCTCTCCGAACCCGGGTTCCGAAGTGTGGTGCTGGGCCAGCTCGGTGAGTCGCGGCTTGTCGCGGCGATCGACACCGACATCGCCGGTGAGCAGGCGCACAGCAAGGCGCTCGACGCTGACACCAAAGGACCGCTGCGAGAGATCCACCGGCGCGTCGGCACCGCGATCCTCTTCGAGTCGTCGGGCGGGCAGACCGACAAGGTCGCGCACCTTCCCGAGCTGCGCTTTGCCCTCGGCGAGCCCGAGCTCGACACAACATCCATCGATAATGCCGCCCTCGCACTGGAGGGCCGGTCTTATTTCATCCGCAAGGCAGGCTCGGACGGCTTCCGCATGGGCTACCAGCCCACGATGAAGAAGGTGGTGAGCGACCGGCGCGCGTCGCTCGACGAGGAGACCGAAGTCAAGCCCACCCTACGCAAGCTCGTCGAGGACGAGTTCCGGCGCGGGGCGAGCATCCCCGTCGTGCCCTTCCCGCACGATGGGGCCGAGATCCCGGACACGCCGAGACTCACGCTGGTGGTGGCCGATCCCGAGGTGGAGTGGTCCGGCGGCGGCTCGCAGCGCGCGCAGATCGCCGAGTGGACCCGCCAGCGTGGCAAGTCCCCGCGGCTCTACCCGGGCGCGCTCGTCTGGTGCCTAAAGAAGCCGGGCCGCGACCTGCGCGAGAAAGTCGAGATCTGTCTTGCATGGAGGCGGGTGGCGCGGGAGGTCGCCGAGGGGACGCTCGGCGGTGAGTTCGACAAGAGCGATCGGGCAGAGCTCCAGTCCAGGGTGAAGGAGTCCGAGGAGGCCGCCAAAGATGGAGTCTGGGGCGATTATCGCTACGCAGTCCTCGCGGACGGTCACGAGGATGAGGGACTAAAAGTGATCGACCTTGGCGCAGGCCACTCTTCAAGCGGTGAAACCCTATGTGGTCGTGTCATTCTCGCCCTTAAGTCTGGAGCGCTCCTCAATGAGTCCGTCGGCGCCAGCTACATCGAGCGCAACTGGCCGCCTGCCTTGAAGGATTCCGGGGCGTGGCCACTCGCGAGCCTGCGGCAGAGCTTCCTCAATGGCTCGCTCACGAGGCTGGTCGATCCGGATGCGGTCCTAAAAACCAAGGTCGTCGAGTTCGTCATCCGGGGTGACTTCGGACTCGCGTCGGGTCCGAAACCCACCGGGACTTACGAGAGGATGTGGTTCCAGGAGATGGTATCGCCCGACGAGGTTGCCTTCGAGTCCGACGTATACTTGCTGAGAAAGGCCTCGGCGGAGGCGCTCGTATCGGGTGCTCCACCCCAGCCCGTGTCAGGACCGAGTCCCCAGCCTGGTCCCGAACCGATTCCCGTGCCCCTGCGCGGCCCGACGACGGGACCAGACACAGGGCCCGTCGTGCAGACCAGGACACTTCGACTTGTGGGCACCGTTCCTTCAGAGATATGGAACCGCCTCGGAACGAAGATCCTCCCGAAACTGCGCTCCGGGTCAGATCTCAAGATCGGTTTGGACTTTTCAGTGACAGTGAAGGCAGACGGAGCAGGGAGCCTCGCAGCAGAGCTCCGGCAGATACTTCAGGAACTCGGGCTTTCTGAAGTCGTACGGGTAGAATGAAGCCCAACTATAAGCCGGATAGCCAGGAGGTGCGTTTTCTATGAGTCTTGTACCAACATTCGGCGAGCACACCATTAACGAGCTTACCCTAATGTTTCGGAGCCGCCAGATCAACCTGGAGCCAGGTTTCCAGCGTCGATCCGTCTGGACGCTGACCGATAGAAGACGACTGATCGAATCGATCGTCGGCGGTTACCCAGTGCCGAGCGTTTTCCTTTATCGTCGCGACCGCAACGGAGGTCCCGTTTACGACGTGATTGACGGGAAGCAACGGCTCGAGACCATATTCATGTTTACCAAAGTCGGACGGTTCAAACGCGACTGGTTCGAGGTGAAACTCGATCTCGGGAACGGACGTGACTGGTACGACTGGTCCACACTCAAGCGATCGTTCAGCGAACAACAAGCTGCCTTGGTGTCCTACAAGCTCCAGACGGTCGAAGTCACGGGCGAGCTAAACCAAATCATCGACCTTTTCGTTAAGATCAACTCCACGGGGAAGCGATTGACGTCCGGAGAGAGGCGACACGCCAAGTATTACACGAGTCCCTTTCTTCGGGAGGCTGATCGATTGGTAATACGCTTCCGCCGTTACTTAGAGGACACCCGAATTCTTTCAGCAGCCCAGATCGACCGAATGAAGGGAACCGAGCTCTTTGCCGAGCTCCTCATGTCGATCAACAACGGCGGCCCAATCAACAAGAAGACGTCGCTTGACCGCGCAATTGGTAACGACACCGTTAATGCCCATACGCTAGGGAAGCTGTCCAGAGAATTCACGCGCAGCATGAACCTCGTTCGGCGGATGTTCCCAAACCTCAAGCAAGTCCGCTTCAGGAACAGCGCTGAATTCTACTCGCTTATCCTTCTTATTTGGGAGATGGAGCAAGCCGGTTTTATCTTGACAGAACGTCGGCGCAATCGTATTGCCTTCGAGTTGCTCAAGCGACTCTCAACAGGAGTGGACGAGCTGCGCGATCAACTTCGAAGGGCCAAGCCGGCCCGCACCGGCCAGCGGATTTTTTCCGACTATCTCCTTACCGTCCAAGGCGACACGGACAGCAGTGCCAATCGCGAACGGCGAAGGGAAATTCTTAAGGGCCTTCTTTGGACTCTCTTCGAGCGCAAAGACGCCAACAGGACTTTCTCTCCCGAGCAACGGCGCATTATCTGGCACAACGACGAGAAGAAGAAGTGTGTTCGATGCGGCAAGTACCTGACATGGCGTGAGTTCACCGTAGACCACGTCAAGGCGTGGGCCAGGGGTGGGCAGACCAGTCTAAGGAACGCAAATCCCATGCACCGCGGGTGCAATAGCAGCAAGGGTGCCAGAGCAGCGTAGTCGGTTCGCGCCGATCCGGGCGGAGCGCCATGGGGACGAGGCGGTGGCCATCGGCGCTTCGCAGGACTTCGACCCGGTCGGTGGGATCTCGCGCGGCGTCTACTGGGTGATCCGCTCGCACGACGGCGGCCGGACGTGGGGCACGCCGATCTACACGGGGCTGCGCATCCAGTCCCCCTACGTGGTAAGGCGTCTGTCGAACGCTCCCCTCCTGGCCGACGACCATCTTCAAGTCGAGGTGAAGGTCGAGGAGCTGGACGCGTCCTCCATCACCTTCCCGCCCATCGGCCTGCGTGCGAAGCGCGTGCAGGACGGGCTGCTGCTGCAGATTCCCTTCGCGGAGCTCGAGCGCGACAGCGACGCCGACGGCCTGACCGACCTCGCCGAAGAGAGGCTCGTCACCGACCCGCTGAATCCCGACACCGACGCGGACGGCCTGCTCGACGGGAACGATTCGCTCCCTCAAGTGATCTGGACCGCGGTGATGGACGACCGCGCCAGGGCGCTCGGCGCCGTCCTCAACCGGATCTCCGGCATGAAGTCGATGGCCATCATCCACGAGATCCCGGCGCCCGGAGACACGCTGGACGACCTCATGGCCCGCGCGCGGCGGGCCACGCTGACCGACGAGCGGACGACCTTCCTGGTCGCCGACCGGCGGGACTTCCGCTCGCTCGTCACCTCGATGCGCGCGGTCGTCCTGATCGCCGACGAGCTCGCCCTGGCCGAGAAGAAGTTCGGCCCGATCTTCGCCTGCCGCCTTCCCCTGTTCGTCCTCGACCACGAGCAGCGCCGCGGCTTCGTCGTCTGGGACGCCTCCTGGGTCGGCGGCTCGCTGCGGCTGCGCCGCACGGGCTCGGAGTGGGAGCTCGAGACGGTGGGCGACTGGATCACCTAGAGACAGCCGCCCTCATTCGCGGCGCTGCGCCAGGTGAGTCGATTCCGCTCCTTGAGCGACCGTCGTGTGGAGTAAGCCATCGCTTCGAGGTGCCCGGCCGCACGGGCGTCGCGAAGCGGCCAAGTCTAGTTCCTTTCACTCCCTCTGTTCCTTTCACTCCCTCTTGACCTCGTGACCAGATGTGACTATCTTGTGGTCATGAAGAAGGTCAAGATTGCCGCCCTCAAGGCGCGCCTGAGCGAGCACTTGCGCCAAGTCCGGCGCGGCGAGACCTACACGGTAATGGATCGCGAGACTCCCGTCGCGCGACTGCTGCCCTACGGCGCCGAGTCCGAGCCGCTGAGGGTCCGCAAGCCCTTGCGGCATGTTCCCACGCTTCAGGACGTCCGGCTGCCTCCCCCGCTGAAGCTCGACGTCGACGCCGTTGCTCTCCTCCTCGAGGAAAGACAGGTCGATCGTTGATCGCCTACCTCGACTCGTCCGTGCTCCTGCGGGTCGTGCTGGGGCAGAAGGGCAAGTTCAAGGAATGGCGTGGCATCCGCGAAGGTGTCGCCAGCGCCCTCGTGGAGGTCGAGTGTCTGCGGACTCTCGATCGTCTCCGTCTGCGCGGTGCGATCTCCGACCACGAGCTGTCGAGGCGTCGCGAGGCGGTGTACCGGCTGCTCGAGGAGATCGAGGTCGTCGAGGCCACGCGCCCCATCCTGGCGCGGGCTTCATTACCCCTCCCCACGCCGATCGGGACGCTCGACGCCATCCACCTCGCCACGGCGATGCTGTGGCGTGAATCCTCCACCTCCGACCTGACGTTCGCAACGCATGACTCCGCGCTCGGCATCGCGGCGCGCGCCAGCGTCTTCAGAGTCGTGGGCACCTGAACGGAGCCCGCGCGACCGTGAGAGCAGGAATCCCTCTACTCAAGGGCGTCGCGACGTTCGTTCTGATGCTGTTCCTGGCGTACGGGACGGCCGAGCCGACGTGGATCGAGCAGGCGCAGGACGAGATGACGTGCACGATCGTTGCCACGGATGCGGAGCGTGCCGAGTTGGGGGCCGCGCTCATCCCGCGCCGGGCCGCGAGTGCTGTGGTGGCCTCCTACTTCCGCAACCCTCCAAAGGACGCGCACCAGGCGAAACTCCGGTACCTGACTTCGCTTGCGGCTCTGGCCTGGTCCGCCGACCGGACGAACGACCAGGCCCTTCGCACCCAGCTCTACCTGACGATCGGCATCTCGGCGCAGTCCGACCCGGATGCGCAGGGGCGTCTCCTCAGGCAGATCAGTCTGTGCGCGCGCACGTGGCTCATCAGCTCGGCGATCGAGAGCGGTGACCCGGCGGATGCCGTTCGTCTTGCCGATGACCTCGCTGCTCGTTATCGCGCCTCGCCAGCCGAAGCGTCGGTGGAAGACTGGCCTGTTATTCTTGCGATGCGCGAGCTGTCTCACGGTCCAGACACGGCTGCGGGGATCGACCATCTCATCGCCGTCGTCGCCGAGCGGGCGAAGGCGCTGGAGCCGGTCGACGGCGATCGGGCCAGCCGGCTCTACAGCGCGGCGGCCCGGGGGCTCCTCGTGCTCGGTAAGCCGGACCAGGCGAACGGTGCCGGAGCGCTTTCCATAAAGATCGCCGGCCCCGACGCAAAGCGTGAGGCGGCGTGGCGGGTCTATCCGGCCCTGTACGACGGTCTGGAGAAGCTGAGCGGTCGATCCGAGGCGGCCTCTCTGACCAAGGCCTTCCTCGAGCTCTACCCCCTGCCCTCGACGTTCATCGATACCGAAAACGAGTTTGCGGTGCGGCTGAGGCTCGCCTTTCGCGCGACGGGCGAGGGCCATCACGACGAGGCGACGCGACAATCGATCGCCGCGCGGGCTGCGGCGCTCGACGAGAAGCCGGTCCGGCACTCTATCCCGTTTCTGCGCCAGGCACTGGTGGAGTTCGACCGGCAGGATGACGATATCCCGGATCCGGTGAGTGGAAAGACGGGGACGCAGAGCTTCGATATCGTCGTTGCGAAGAGCCCCGCTATCGCGAAACGCTGGTACACGGGCACCTACCGCGGGCTCTACGACGAGGTGCTCGCGCAGGCGCAGAACATGTTCGTGTCCGACGCGCGTGAGCAGATCGTCGCGGCCGACAAGATCGACGGGCTGCTGGCCAATTACGCGCGTCTCTACCAGGCACTGCCCGAGTTCCGAGGCGAGATCCAGGATCGCAGCTTCCGGTTGACGCAGCTGCGGTCATACGGTCGCCTGACCCTGGCGACCGTCTCGGCCGCGCTGCAGACGGCGGCGATCGATCCCAAGCAACGCTTCGACGTGGAGAGGTTCTTCACGATGTCGACGCAGAACTCGGTCTGGCTCCGAAACATCTGGAACCAGCATCTGGCGGTGGCGCCCGGATCTCTGCCCAAGAACGAGGATATCTGGCACGCCTTCTTTGCCATGGATGTGTTCTTCAACGAGACGACTCAGGCCTTCGGTCAGTACGTGGCCTTCGTGCGTCGCGAAGCGCCCGCGCTCGACCTGTTGATCACCCCGCGGCCCATGGCGCTTCGAGAGTTTCAACAGCTGCTGCGTCCAGGAGAGGCGCTGATCGCGACATTGGTGGCGAAGGATGGTCTCTACGTCTGGGGACTGACTCGGAACACGTCGGCGATGAAGCGACAGCCGATCCGACCCGCCGAGGTGCGGCACCTCGTTCACGATCTGCGCCAGAGTCTCGTCGGGCAAGGCTCAGGCGGTCAGATCAAGGTCCCTCCGTTCGACGCCGCGGCCGCTTACGAGCTGTACAGGCTCACCTTCGGGTCGATGCCGGAGGTCCTCAAAGGCGCCACCCACGTCCTGTGGTACGGTCATGACTCGCTCGCCTCCGTCCCGCCGGCCATACTCGTGACGGAGAAGCCGAGTCTCGCGCGCATGACGACCGCCCGCCAATTCACCCAGACGCGATTTGTCGCGGATCTCTTCCCTGTCTCAGTTCTCGCGGACTTGTCCCTCTTGCGTCTGCATCGGCAAGCGCGGCCGCAGGGAATTCAATCGAAGGCATTCCTCGGGCTGGGGGCCCCGATGTTGTCGAAGGACGAGGAGCGGGAGGCCGCCGGCGGGCGCGTGTTCGATTTCTCCGGAGGGAATAACGGTAAGTCGCTGGCCGATCTGTCGACTCTCCCGGATGCGGCCGATGAGCTGCGCTCTCTGGCCACGACGCTGGGGGAAAGCCGCTCCACGATCTGGCTCGGGGCGGAGGCCAGCTTTCAGCATCTGAGGGACGCACGACCCTCGGACTACCAGATCATCGCGTTCGCGACGCACGGGTTCACCTCGACCGAGGTCCAGGGTGTCGACGAACCGACCCTGTTGCTCGCCCCACCGCCCGGGGCGAAGGACCCGCGCGAGGGACTCTTGACATCGCGACAGATCGCGGCCATGAAGCTCGACGCGGACCTCGTCATCCTGTCGGCGTGCAATTCGGCGACCAGCGACGGCCGCCCGAGCGCCGAGGCGTTCACGGGTCTCTCGCAGGCCTTCTTCACCGCCGGAGCGCGTGCGCTGATGGTGAGTCACTGGCCAGTGGCAACCGGCGCGGCCGCGGACCTGAGCGTAGGCCTGGCCCAGGGCCTCAAGCAGGATCGTCTTCCGCTCGCCCTGAGTCTGCAACGGGCCATCGCGAAGGTGAGGCAGCAGGGGCAGGACGACGATCTGCAGGCGCACCCGTTCTACTGGGGCCCCTTCGTCATCGTTGGCGACGGCGCTGTCGGTGTGTCGCTGCTCGACAACAAATAATCGGCGAGCCGGGCGGCGATTTTGTCCTTCCTGGCGAAGAGCGGGCGCAGGGTTTTTACGCTCTCGAGCCGCCACGCGCCCCCCTCTAGTTCCGACAGCCACACCGACCGGGCGATCACGTCCGCCGAGGTCCGGTCGGCCGCCAGCTCGCCCGGCACGGTCGGGCCGGCGGCGACGACCTCGAGGGCGTATGTCGCGCTGGTCCCGAAGCCATCCTGGATGCGCAGCGTGTAGGCGCCCGGCTCGAGGTTCAGCTCCCTGAACGTCTGCTGCCGTTTCGTCAAGCCTTCGGCGTGGCCGGCGACCGCCGCCCCGGACGAAAGCGAAACGGAGTAGGGGGGACACCCACCGAACCAACCGATCGCCAGAGTCTGGGTCCCTGCGCTGACTCGCGAATGCTCCCGCAGGATCGGAACCCGGATCGGTGCGCTCGCCTGCTTTGAATCGCAGTCTTCCGGCCCCCGCGAGACGGCGCTCGCCGCGATGTCGGCCTGTTTTCCGAGCAGTCCCGCGAGGCTGTGCAGGTAGAGCACTATGGCCCCCGGTCGTTGGCCCTCCGGCACGCGCCACTCCCCCGGCCCTTCGATTTCCTTTTGCGTCCCGTCCCACAGCTGAATCGTCACATGGCCGGCGACGCGCAGCTTCAGGAGGTCGTTCGCCTGCACGACCGTGCCCAGCCGGATCGGCGTCTCCGTGGTCGAACCCCGGTGGATGATCACGTGCGACGCGCGCGATGGCGCGTAGTCGACCACCAGACCGGCATCGGATCCTGCCGGGGCGGCGGCGGTCGAGGTCGGGACGCTGCAGACGATCGCCGCGGTGACGATGGACGAGAAGATGCTCTGGATGACGTTCATCGGCCCCGTTCCATTGCCTTCTTGCAGCACGCGCGCAGATGATCCGACAGAAATATCACGCATGACCAGTGTTTCCCCTCATCGTCACCGGCGGCGCACAGGACGCGCGTGATGACGATCACCGGCTCGTACATGACGAACAGCCAGATCGCGGACTCGATCGATCCGAACACCTCGTATCGGCCATATCCGCCGACCATGATCAGGATCCATCCAACGATCGTGAGCAAGGCCAGCAGGAAGGCCCAGAAAGAACGGAAGGTGTGGAATAGGAGCACGAATCCCCAGAACACCAGGAACACAAAAAGGCGGTGCACCCATTCGCCCGTCTCCGCCTGGGTCAACAGTATCGGCGCGAACCGCGCAGTATGCGCGAGGAGCTCCATGCCAGGCAGGTATCCCAGGGCTGTCCGCCAATAGTCGCCCGATCCGGAATGTGAGGCGCCGATTATGACGACTTGACCCTCGAGCGCGAAATATCCCCCTCCCTCCACGGCGTAGGAGGAGTTGAGAATTTGTCGAGCCGGGATGACCCGCGGCGTGCCGGTATCGGATATCACGCGCGCCTGGCCGATGATTCTTGGGCCGAGCACGACGAGGTGTTCAGGGGAGGATTGCGTCTCCAGCCCGCAGTCGCCACGGTGCGCAAGCAACCGAGGCCGTTGGGCTGCGCCGGGAGTTTGTGGCAGCATCGCGAGAATCCGCAAGGGTACGGCGGGGATCGTCACCGTGCCGGAGCCTGTGCACGCCTCCCACGATTCCCGCCAGCGGCGCACGGTACCGTCCTCGTCCGTCAGGTAGAGCGCGTGCCCCCACGAAATGCGCGGGTTGGCCGCGACGGCATCGTCGTACGGCGTGGGATCCATCTTGACCCGCAAGCGGACGGCATCGCCGGGGTCGGGTTCGACGTGCATCCCACGGACCAGGATGAGCGGCGCCGTCCCGCGATAGCTCTTGAGATACGCCTCGAGGCCCCGGTCGCTGCCCATACAGCTCAGGTCGATGTCGACGACGATGGCGGCGGGATGGCGTGCGGCGACGGACTGCACCAGGTCTCGGAGACGATCGCGCGGTGTGATGCAGGGCCGCCCCCAGGACGCGTAAAGAGCCTCGTCGATGTCAACGAGGGTCAGCGGCACGTCGCCGCCGTGACGCGGTATGATCCGGAGCGCGCTGCTGCCGCTCGCAAGTACCGCGTCCAGCGACACCGGCACCTCCGCCCGCAGTAATTCAAGGACACGCCGCAGGACGAGGAAGGAGTCCCCAAAGATAATGTAAAGGATCGAAAACACCGCGGCGATCAGGAGGGGCCTGTTGAGCGTCTTCGCGAGCGCCGACAATCGCCCCTTCCAAGTCCGGTGGAATGCTTGGCCCGCCCCGCTCATCGGTCTGGCAGCCTACTCTCCAACCGGAACATCCCGGAACACGAAGTTGAGCTGCCGCCCCCGGTAGCCTTGATCGGCAACAAGGTTCACCGTGCCGTGGTTGACCACCTTCGGCACTTTAGTAAACACGATCTGCCATTCCAGAGGAGAGCCCGGGCGGATATCCATGTTGCTCGCCGAACTCAGGGCTTTCGCCCCATGAGTCACGGCCGTGTACTGAGCGCCGGCAGAATCCGAAAACGACGACACCCGTCCGCCCCGGGAATACAGCGGATTCATCAAGATCGGTTCCACCGCACCGGTGCGGTTTTCCACGCGAAGCGCGCACTCGATCGGGCCTTCACCCGAGCGAAGACACTTTTTCAGCACGATGTGGAACGGCCCATCCTCAGCCACGAGGCGCAACGCGGTTTCCGACCCATCCAATTCACGCGTCTCGACCTGGTTGACCGCAGGCTCGGTTTGGCCCTCGAGAAAATGTGCGGCGATGGGCTCGTTGGCTGCAATCGGTGGCGGCGACGGCGCACGGCCGCTCTGAGGTCGGACGTCATGACCTCGGGCGGCTCGAGACAAGAGCTCTTTCACCAATTCTCGATCAACCGGCCGTAGAGCCTCCTCCATCTGTGGGTGAAATCCCGGTCTGTCGAAGAAGTCGATGTCGCCGTTCGGCCATCGGTAGTACCACACCCGGGGCAGGCTGTTGCGCGGATCGAAGAATGTGTAATGCAGCGGATCCTTGATCCGGATCAGGTGCGGCACCGCGATCCTCGACCTGGACGACTGAATCCAGAGAACTTGTTCACGGCTGCACTTCGTGGCCTTCGTTCCGTAGGTCGGATCGACCATGGGTTCGTCGAAGACTTTGATCCCTTCCGGCGTGTTCACACAGTACTTGTCCGTCAAGTTATAGCGAGACGCCCACTCCATCACACCAAAGTACGCAGCGACAGAAAGGACGATCGTTATCCCGGGCCAGCGCTTGTACAGGCCCAATGTCGGATAGAGGCCGCCGCGTAGCCAGAATTCCCATCCGAGACGGCCGACCGCCCAGAAAAATGGGATGGACCCGACGATGATGAGGGATGTTACGAGGTTTCGGCTCCACCCTGAGGCGTGAACGATATTGTCGACCACCTGCGTGATCGTGCTCACCACAAATCTCTCGCTCATGTGAGCTCGCCACGCCACGAACAAGACGATGGCCACAACGCACGCCGCAACGAGATAGGCTATCGATCTTTTCATTGTTCCCTCCCCCCCCACGCGGGAACGGCCGAGCTTGGAAACCTGCTGTGCTCACAGCGCTCTTCTTCGCCACCACGCATGCCGCGAGAATGCGCGCTGGGAGACGTCCGCCACTGTGTTTCCTGACAGGTGAAGAAGTGGCTGCATTCTACCAGGGACCGCGGACTCGCACAAGACTCGAGGAACGCCGAGGCGGCGTGGTTCACCTGCACCGCGCGGCCACCAGCGTAATGTCGTCCTCCTGCTCGCCGGCGCTGAATTTCCGGACCGCCTCGAGGATCGCCGTCACGAGCGCCGGCGCCTCCGCCTGGCGATGGCTGCGCAGCGTCTCCAGGATGCGCGCCTCGCCGAACTCGACGTCCTGGTCGCTCCGCGCCTCGGTGATGCCGTCGCTGTACAGCAGCAACGCGTCCCCGGGCGCCAGTATTGTCTCCGCCACCGCGCAGTCCCACGCGTCGAACGCTCCCAGGATGGTGGCCGTGGCCGCCAGGCGCTCCACGCCGCCGTCGGCGCGCATCAGAATGGGCGGATTGTGCCCGCAGTTCGTGTAGCGCAGTCGGCGCGTTGCGTCGTCGTAGCAGCCGAAGAAGAGCGTGGCGTAGCGGCTGTCGGCGATCGAGTCGCACATCGCCTGGTTCAGCCTGCACATCATCCCCCGCAGGTCCTCGCGCGCCAGCCCGGACTGGCTGCGCAGGTTCGCCTGCAGGTTGGCCATCATCAGCGCCCCGGCGATCCCCTTCCCCGCGATGTCGGCCAGCACCAGACCGACCTGTCCGCCGCCCAGCTCGAGGAAGTCGTAGTAGTCGCCCCCGACGGCGCGTGCCTGCAGGCAGTGGCCGGCGCAGTCGAGTGTCTGCAGCCGCGGGACGCGGCGTGGCAGGAGTTTCAACTGCACCTCCTTCGCCAGCTCCAGCTCGACCGTGGCGCGTCGCTCGGCTTCCAGGCGCACGGCGATCTGCCCGGCGAGTCGGATGTTCTCCAGCGCCAGCGCCGCCTGGCTCGCCACCGACGACAGCAGGCGCCAGTCCTCCTTCGAGTACGGCTCCTCGGAGAGACGCTCTCCCAGGAGGATGACGCCGGCCTGGCGCCCGTCCCGTCCGAACAGCGGTACGCGGCGTCCGCCCTCCGTCACACGGTCCTGCGACGAACCTGTGGGCACGATCCGCTCCGGGCTCCCCGCCGGCGCGCCCTGCACCGCCACGAGCGAGCCGCTGCCGTCTTCCAGGTAGATCGCCAGCGAGCTGGGATGAAGCGCCTGCCGGATGTGGCCGGCCAGGAACGCCCCCAGCTCCTCGCGGGTGGTGGCGGCGGAGGTCTTCTCGGCCAGCGCCTGCATGATCTGCCGGGCGTCGTAGGCGCTGCGGAAGAAGGCGCGATCGATCCTCTGCGTCACGCTCGTCCGCAACAGCGTCCCCGTCCACACCAGAGCGATGCCGAATCCGGCGCCGAGGGTGGTGCCGGCGGCCGCGCCGAGATCCAGGCGGGCCTGCAGGACTCCCGCGGACCAGCGGGCGAAGAGAACCGTCACGGCGGAGCCCGCGACGATGAGCAGCAGCGTGAATCCGCGCTGCACCAGCAGGTAGCGCGCCCCCCGCTTCAGAAGCAGCGGGATCTCCAGGACCCGGTGCTTGATGATGGCGTAGGCGAACGACAGCGGGAGCAGCAGGACCGCCAGCACGGTCGGTGCCCACACCCAGAACGGGTAGCCGTAAGGGGACCGCTTGGCGGCGACCGCCACCATGTTCAGCACCATGAACGGCAGGACCCCCACCACCGTCCCCCAGACGATCACCCGGGTCCGCCGTCGCGCCTCTGAAGTCGGCGCGCGCAGTCCGTTCCACACCAGCGACGCGAGGGAGAGCGCCGTGGCTCCGAAGTAGTAAATCGAAAGAGTCGCGCCGGTGACCGTCGGGCCGACACGATCGGCCACGCGCATGACGGGGGCGAAGCCGCCGGCCACGTACGCCGCGATCCCCAGCGGCACGACCAGGGCCGCGGCCGCCGCCATGAGCGACGTCTTCAACCAGGGCAGTCGCCTGTCGATCGGAGAAGGGACAGGGAAAACGGCGCAGAAGTAATAGGAGAAGGCCCCGAACAGCCCCTGGAAGATGACTTTGTAGCCGGCGGCGAAGCCGCGCAGAGGCGGGAGGATGAGCCCCTCCAGCGCCTGGATCGGCGCGACGGCGATGAAGCTCGTGAACAGAAGCGCCAGCAGCCAGGCGTTGCGATCCTGGAGGCGCATGAACAGGACGAAGAACCCGACGACGAGGAACATCACCGGGAAGGAGCCGACGGCCTGGGTGGCGATGGCCCGCGCCGGCGTCCGCTCGCCGCCCTCGCCGGCAGGCGGGCCGAGCACCACCGGCACGACCAGGGGAATCGGCTCGCCGGTCCGCTCGATCGTCAGGCGCACCACGTCCCCCGGCTGGCCGCGGGTCACCGTATCCGGAAGGGGGACGTAGGCCTCGAGGGGCCGGCCGTCGACCGCGCTGATGAGGTCTCCCGGCCGCAGTCCGGCCGCCTCGGCGCCGCTGCCTGCGATGACGCGGGTCACTCTCAGGGAGTCCTGGCCGCGCGGATTGTCGTACTCGATGCCGATCACCACCCGCGGCTGCACGCGGATGTAGTACATCCACAGGCCGCTGTAGAGGACGGTCGCCGCGGCGAGCAGGATCGCCGCAAGCCTCAGAACAGGCCGGGGCAGAGACGTGAGTCCGCTCATGTGTGGGCGGATTATATCCTCAGCGAGGTGTCTCCCCTCGCGGCTCCCTCTTTCGGACGCGCCCCCCCGGCGGGCTGACAAACCGTTTGACATACACATCATAGGTGTGTACCATCAGTTCCGTGCATCGACGCATCAACATCACCTTGCCGGAAGAGACGATTCGGCTGATTGACCGGGTCGCGAAGAAGGGAGACCGGAGCTTCCTCATCTCCGAGGCCGTGCATCGCTACGTGGCGTCGGTCGGGAAGGCAAGACTCCGCCGCCTTCTCAAGGAGGGGGCGCTCCGCCATGCCGAGCGCGACCTGAAGCTCGCGGAAGAATGGTGCAGCCTGGACGAGTCCGCGTGGCACGACGAGCAGGAGTAGCCCCTCCCAGGAGAGGCGAGGTCTACCTGGTCTCATTCGATCCCACCGTGGGCGCCGAGATCAAGAAGACCCGACCCGCGCTGATCATCCAGAATGACCTGGGCAATCGCTGGAGCCCGGTCACCATCGTGGCGGCGATCACTTCGCGATCCGACACGCCTGCCTATCCCGTTGATGTGCGCGTCGATCCGCCGGAGGGCAACCTGAACGTTCCCTCCGTGGTCCTCCTGAACCAGGTCCGGACCATCGATAGACGGCGCCTGGTGAAGCGACTCGGCAGGCTGCGTCCCGACACCATGAAGCTCGTGGATCGGGCGCTCCAGATCAGCCTGGGCCTCGTGGGACTATGAGGCGACAACAGGATCTCAAGACCCTCGTCGTCCTGGCCCTCGCGATCCTGGCCAACGGGGCGGGAAATCTCAGTCTGAGCTACGGAATGAAGTCGGTGGGCCCCCCTGGAGCCTGGACGCTGCCCGGTCTCTGGGCCGTTGTCGGCACCGCGCTGTCAAGCCTGCCGGTCATCGCGGGAGGGCTTCTGCTCCTGATTTTCTTCGCGCTGTTCCTGGCGCTCCTCTCGTGGGCCGATCTCAGCTACGTCCTGCCGATGATCTCGTCCTGCTTCGTCGTGAGCGCACTCCTGGGGCACTTCGTGCTCGGCGAACAGATCTCTCTCGTCCGCTGGGCGGGCATAGCACTCGTGTCGATCGGTGTGCTGCTCGTCGGCCGGACCGGCCCTTCGAGCCACGCTTCGAGGGCGCCGGCCTCGTGATCACGGTTCTGCTGGTCGGCGTCATCGTCCTCTGCTTCTCGTTCGGGGACATCGCGCTCACGCGCGGGATGAAGCAGGCGGGCGAGGTGTCCTCCCTCCGCCTGGCCGTCCTCAACGAGGTCGGCGGCCGCGCCATCCGATCCCCCCTCGTCCTGCTCGGCGGAGCGCTGCAGATCGTGGCCTTCGTCACGTATCTCGTGGCCCTGTCGCAGCGCGACTTGAGCTACGTGTTCCCCCTGACCGCCACGAGCGACATCGTCACGACGCTCGCCGCCCGTTACCTGCTGCACGAGCGGGTGTCGCCCACGCGCTGGGCCGGGGTCGTTATCGTCTCCGTCGGCATCGCCCTGATCTCCGCCTCCTGACACATCCTTGACAGCCGGAAGCGCCCGAGGGTATACACGGCTCACTGACATCCTCGATCCGCTGACCCGGCCGCCGACAGGAGGCGACCATCGTCAAAGGTGGCCCGCGCACCGTGCCCGCATTCGTCCCGTTCGCCCTGGCCGCCATGGCCATCCTGGGCGTCGCGGGAGACTTCGCCGAAGCCGCGTCGACCCTCGCCGACTGCTCCCTTCCCGACGATACGTGCAACGGGATCGACGACGACTGCAACGGTGTGGTCGACGACGACGGAGTCGGCTACGACCTGGACGACGACGGTGTTCCGAACGCCTGCGACAATTGCCGCTACACCGTGAATCCTCTCCAGCAGGACCTGGACGGGGACGGCGAGGGGGACGACTGCGACCTCGACGACGACCTGATCCTCGTCACCCTCCCCGACCAGAACCTCGTCTTCTGGCAGCAGGAGCGGCCGTTCACCCGGTTCAACCTCTACCGCGGCAACCTTTCGGCGCTCGCCGACGCCGACGGGAACGGTGCGGCCGACGACTACGGCCCCTGTCTCGACCCGGACGATGCGAGCGGCGGATTCTTCGATTCCAACAATCCTCCGCCCGGTGAAGGATTCCTCTATCTGGTCACCGGCATCGATTCCACCGGGGAGAGCTCGATGGGCCAGGCGAGCAGCGGGGCCGTGCGCCCCAACCTGCACCCGTGCGAGCCGCGCATCTTCGGCCACCCGCCGGTGATCCAGAGCGTCACGTTCCTGGTGAATCAGCAGGAGTTCGTCCAGTGCGATTTCACGACCGTCCTGGAGGACTGGTTCTGCGTGAACGGGATACCCGGGACTCACGCCGACCCCGGGATCTTCCTCGAGGGGATCTACAACCGGCTGCAGTTCCAGGTGCGCGCGACCGACCCCGACTCGACGCCCGAGCAGGAGAACATCCTGCTGGTGAGCGCCAGTTTCCCCGATCCGAACGGCCTCGGGGAGATCTCGCTCGTGCTGTTCGACGATGCCTCCCAGAATCTCTTTCGGGTCAATCAGGTTGCCAACTTTCCCGAGGAGTGCTCGGAGGACCCCGTCTCCGGATCCTGCGAGTGTCACGGGGCGACCTACGCTCTGAGCTCCGGAGATCTCGTCACACACGACACCGTCTACACGCGGAATCTCGGCGTCACGAGCGCGTACGCAGATCCCCTGCTCATCGATTGCATCCGTCGCGCGACGGGCCAGACGACCTTCCAGGCGCCGGCCGGCACGAACTTCGTCTTCAAGATCGAAGTGGTGGATCGCCAGGGCAACCTGACCGCCTGGCCGCTGTCCCCTTCTGCGACGACGGGCCAGGAGTCGTTGCAGTGCTCCGGCGACCCCTGCGGCTGCTGCATGCTCTTGCCCCAGCCGCCCGCCGGCTGCGGCGGCCTGCCGGGGATGACCTCGCCAGCCTATCCCGACGGCTACTGCCTCTCCCTTCCCTGACCGACCCGGCCGATGGTCGCCGTGGGTTACCATAGGGTCGCGATCGGAGTCCCCTTGAGAATCCTGGCTCTCATCATGCTGTCGGCGTCTCTTTCCGGAGGACAGGCGTTCCTCTTCGACGCCGCTGCCGCCGGCGCTCCATCGTCCCGGGATCCCGACGCGGCGGTCGCCGCCGCGATCAACCGGCTGCGCGGCGTCCACCTCGAGGGGATGTCCGCGGCCGACAAGGACGCCCTGGGAGCGCGCCTCGACCGGGCCTGGGACGTCCTCTACGACCATCCCGAAGAGGCGGAGAAGGCGATCGTCGAGGTGCTCGCGACCGAGAAGGACGACAATTTCCTTCTCGTCGACCTGGCCCACATGCTGACAGTCCTCGACCCGGACCACCCGGAGCCGGCCGCCGCCGCCCTGCTCAAGGCGAAGGTGACGGCCGACCCGCCGGGGACCTTCCACGCCGCGGCGAACATGGCGGCGGCGCACTGCGCCGCCTGCCTCCCCGCGGTCCTGAGGATTCTGGAGATCAAGAACGCAGACACGCTGATCGTCGAGCACGCCCTGCCGATCGACCCGGAGCTGATGCTCGTCTTCACGCTCGGCCAGTACGGCGACGACGCGATCGCACCGGTCAGCTCGAAACTCTCGTCCGACAACTGTGTCGTGAGGGGGAACGCGGCGCTGGCGCTGGGTGTCCTGCAGCCGCCGACCATCCCGGAGGCTGTGCGCACGATCGCCGCCGGCGACGCCTGCGAAGACGCGCGCGGCAGGGCCTGGGCCGCGCTCGGGCTCCTCGACGACCCGCAGCTGGTCGGCGCCGTGACGAAGCGGCTCGCCGGCGCGCCTCCGGCGCCGAAGATCGAGCGTCTCGGCATCGTGCACGGGCTGGCCGCGGCGTTCTCGCCGGCGGCGAAGGCTCCGCTCAAGAAGCTGACGAAGGACTCCGACTCCGAGGTCGCGTCCGCGGCGCGGCGCGCCCTGCTCGGACTCGACGAGCTTCAGAAGCGCATGGATCAGATCAAGAAGGACCGCGCCGGGGTCTCTCCGAGAAAGCGGGCGAAGATGATCCGGAAGCTCGAGAAGGCGGTCCGTGCCGGGCGCATCGATCTCGGAATCGAGCCGGACGATCTGCTGACGACCCTGACCCCTTCCGACATCCCGCTCCTCAACCGCGCGCGCGCGGCCGTGCTCTCCCGGCTCTCCGACGAGTGTCTCGACGAGTACTACCCGATGACGCACGCCGTCCGAGCGCTGCGCGGCTCCCTCGCCTCCCCGGGCGTGGCGCCGCGCGACTGAGATCGTCCGCGACTCTGCTCCCTGCCGGCCGCAGGAACCGGCCGGCGCGGCTGCTCAGGGCAGATTCGGTGGTCTTCGGATCGGTGCCGAGGTCGTGCCTCCCTGGTTCATTTCCATCATGGCGTCGTTCAGCTCTCTCTGATCGCGGTCCAGGCTCTGCTGACCCAGTCGGCCCCAGTTGATGGCCCGCACCAGGTCGTTGAGCGCGCGGATCCGCGACGGCGTAGCGGGCGCCTGCCGCCCCAGCACCGCTCGGGCCGCCTGTTCGCGCACGGAGGCCTCGCTCAGCTCCTCCAGGACATGCTGCGTCATGCTCCTGGCTCCTGCAAGGTTGCGAATCACGAACTGGTCGAGCGTGACGCCGATGATGACGTTGATTGTTTTCTGCGCCTCGACGCTGACACCGTTCTCGCTGTACGTGGCGTGGATCGTGACCGGCTGTACGGGTGTGAACAGCTCGGTGGTTGTGAGGACCCCGTTCGTGTCAAGACTGGCGGACGGGGCAGAGTCGATCGACCACTGGGCGACCAGTGTCCGGTTGCGCACCCGGCCGTCGTCGTAGTAGGCCATCGCCGAGAACTGGGCGGTCGAGTTCTCCTGGACCTGCGAGGGTCCGGCAATCTCGAGCTTCACCAGCGTGGCCGGCGAGAACCCGGGCATCGAAATGGCGGTCAGGACTCCGTTCGCCGACGCGATGTAGAGCATGTCGTCTCCAAGCGCGAGGTTTCCTCCGACTGGATAGCTCCAGACGAGATCGCGTTCGAGCAGGTCGACCGCGAAAGTGCTGGTGCCCGTGGTCGCGATCACGTGCGACTCGGTCACGATCAGCGTGTTCGTGAGCGCGCCGCCGAGGGACTGCCAGGACCAGACCTCCGCTCCGGTGTCCTCATCGAGCACGGCCAGCCCGCCGTATCTGATCGCGTAAATCGCTCCGTGGGCGACCGACGGCTGTCCCGTGAACCCGCCCGCGATCTCGAAGCGGATCGACCGGGACTGGGTGTCGAAGCTGATCAGGCGACCGTTGTGGATGGCCAGGACGTCGTGAGAGGCGCCGAGGACCGGCGCCAGATTCATGCTCCAGCCATTCCACTCGAAGTTCCGGTCCTGGATCATGAAGACCGGCACGCCGGTGAGTCGGTTGAAGACGTAGAGGCCTGGACTGTAGGAGCCCACGTACGCGTAGGCGTAGGAGTCGTCCACCGCCGGCGTCCACTGGTCGTACTGCTGCAGTCCGACGAACCAGCGCTGCTGGCCTGAGAATGCGTCGAAGGCGTACATCCCGCCGTAGTAGCCGCCGTCGACGTACACCGTGCCGTTGAAGATGGTCGGTGCGTAGTAGCGCTCCCACTGGGCCGCGTGAGGCACCTTGAAGACTCGATCGCCCGTCTCGGCGTCGAACGCGTACAGCCAGGTGTCGCTGGCATGGTCGCCGGTCTGGATGTAGACATTGCCATATGCGTAGGCCGGCGGATTGACCGAGAAGACCCTGCCGAAATCCTTCGACCAGAGCGTCTCGCCGTCCCGGGAGTCGAGGGCGAAGAACGCGGGGCCGCTGCCGAAGTAGGTCAGGAGGGACACGAAGACCCGCCCTCCCGCCTCGGTCACCGGGTTGAGCGGCTTACCGGCCGCCACCGTCCGCTGCCAGCGAACGGCGAACGACTGCGGCTCCAGGATGACGGGCAGCCAGCCGCTGTGGCTGCTGTCGGCCTGGTACATCTCCCACGACTCGGCCAGCGCCGCCGATCCACCCGCGACCAGGAGGACGACCTTGTCGGCCTGCACCTCGATCCCGCCCTCCGTGTAGGTGGCGTGGAGGGTGAGCGGGGCCGGCGAGGGGTCCGGCGTGCCGGTGGAGAGGAGCCCGTGGTCGACGCTGGCGAGGGCGGCCGGCTCGACCGCCCAGGTGGCCGCGTCGGTGACGTTCTTCTGCACGCCGTTCTCGTACAGCACGGTCGCGAAGAATTGGGCCGTGGACTGCGCCGGCACCTGCGTCGAGCCGGCGATCGCGAGGCCTGTGACCTTCGGGACCGAGATCGGGTGCGCGAAGTCCACCACCCCGGAATAGGAGTAGTAAAAGGATGTCGAGAACGTGTCCTGGGTCCAGGTCGCGTTGTACAGCGTGTAGGTCACCTCGAACGGCACGATCGCCCCGACGGGAGCGCTGAAGTAATTGAACCGGTCGCCATAATACGTCGGGTCGTTCGACAGGATTTCGGCCCGGCCGCGCAGCACCGCGGTGGTCGCGCCCGCCACCGTCTCGATCACGAGCGCCCCCGACGCGCCCAGCGATCCCTGCGACGAGTGGTCACCGGAGTCGAAGTCCGTCTGGTCGTACAGCAGGCCGTTTGGCGGCGGGCCGAGGACGTAGCGGATCGTCTGACCCGAGACCTCCACGTGATCAACCATTGGCTCGAAGAGCCGGTACGTGCCTGCGCCGCTCTGCCAGCTCGACCCGTTATTGAGGTAATAGGTCACAGCACTTCCCAGCACGCCGACGGCCGCGCCCGGCTGGAAGGTCTGGTAGTAGCCTCCGGACGTCGTCATCCGATCGATCGTCGGGGGGCTTGTCAACTGCGGGGCCGGCTGCCCGGTGGCCTGATCCAGAGCGGCCTCTCCGGACGCGGGGTCAAGCAGCTCGACGTGGCCGTCCGGCCCGATCCGGATGCCCCGGTCCGGGTCGTCATGCGTCACCCGGCGGATCGCCGGATCGATCGGGGCGCCCGTATACGCTCCCGTTCCCGTCCAGTCCGCGCCGGCAACGCTCGCGAGCAGCGACTGGACGTACGGAACGAGCCGCAGCGGCTTGCCGTCCGGACGCTGGACGGCGTAGGCGTTTCCGCTCTCGTCCATGACGCCAATCAGCTCGCCCGCAGTGTTTCTGACGCCCAGCGAGGGCGTTTGCGAGCCCGTCAGCGCACCGCTTCCCACAATACCAAGCACCATGATCGACAGCAGGCACAGCAGAGCTCCGCGCTTCATGGTCGAGCTCCTTTTTGTGGGGATCCGCCCATCAGGCGGATCTCTCTGTTCAGCTTCCCGGGTCGTTTCACGAGTGAGCAAAAGATGGCCGGAGCATAGGCCCCACCCGAGGGAATTGTCAATTGGCCGCTGGCG
>Ga0137397_10000051_pt1 | contig 69651 bp, 63 predicted proteins | sample czorhiz116metaG_FD_106658 | JGI IMG/M metagenome (GOLD analysis project Ga0137397, IMG submission 106658) | Vadose zone soil microbial communities from Angelo Coast Range Reserve, California, USA - czorhiz1.16 metaG | ecosystem: Environmental > Terrestrial > Soil > Vadose zone | place: USA... | reverse complement strand
CCCAGTCCCATCCCGCCGAAGATTTCGCGGAGACCTTCGCCGTCTGGCTCAAACCCGGAGCGCGCTGGCGCCGGCAATACCTGGGATGGGGCGCCATGCGCAAGCTCGAGTATGTCGATGACCTGATGGAGGAACTGGAAACGAAAACTCCGTCGCTCAAGTCGCGCCGCGAGGTCGACGCATTGCCGACGCTAACCAGGACGTTGCGCGAACATTATCGAAAGAAGCGCGCCTACTACACGGTCCATTGGCCGGCGTCCTATGAGCGTAATCTTTACCGGCTCTTTTCCGCCGAACCCCGCCATCATTCAATGCCCAGTGCGGCCCAGTTTCTAAGAAGCATCCGGCGCGAGGTCTGCGACGTCGTGGCCCGGGGCACAGGCGTGCATCACTACACCATCAACCACATAGTGCGACATATGATCGTTCGGTGCCGGGAGTTGAATCTTCGTATGACCCTGCCGGAAGATGAAGTAAGACAACTTAGTATCGTGACATTGACGATGCAGGTCATGCAGGTCCTGCGAACCGGCTATCACCGGATCCCATTGTGAGATTTAAACCCAAATCGAAGCTGCGAATTCTCGTGCTCCTCAGTCAGGAGCTGATGCCCCCGGAAACTCTCGAAGAAGGAGTGGACAAGGAAAAGCAGCCCTGGAGAACCGAATACGACGTCATCACGACACTCAAATCAATGGGCCACGAAGTCCATCCGTGCGGCCTGCTCAGCGATCTTGCCGTCATCGAGAAAGCCCGCGAAGAACACAAGCCGCAGGTCGCATTCAATCTCCTCGAAGATTTTGAGGGGCACGCGCTTTTCGATCAGCACGTGGTGAGTTATCTCGAGCTGCTGAGGCAGCCCTACACGGGATGTAACCCACGCGGTTTGACCCTGGCCAAAGATAAGGCGCTCACGAAAAAAATTCTCTCGTTTCATCGCATTCCTGTGCCGGGATTTGCGGTATTTCCCATGGGACAAAAAGTGGTCCGGCAGAAACGGCTCAACTTTCCACTCATGGTCAAGTCGGTTGTCGAGGAAGGTTCGATTGGAATTGCGCAGGCCTCCGTCGTGAACGACGATGAGAAGCTCGGTGAGCGCGTGGAGTTCATCCATCGTACAACCAGCAGCCACGCGATCGCGGAACAGTACATCGAAGGCAGGGAAATTTACGTCAGCGTCATCGGAAATCGGAGACTGCGAACGTACACGCCGTGGGAGCTGATCATCAAGAACTTGCCCGAAGGTTCGCTGAACATCGCCACCGGCCGGCTCAAATGGAACCCGGACTATCAAAAGAGAGTTGGACTCGTGACTCAACCTGCCGATCTCACGCCGGAGTTACAAAGAAAGCTCGAACACCTGTCGAAGCGCATCTACCGCCACCTGAACCTGAGCGGTTACGCGCGCATGGACTATCGCATGACGAGTGACGGCGAATTTTATCTGCTGGAGGCCAATCCGAACCCGCAGATCGCCGAGCACGAAGATTTCGCGGACTCCGCCGCCCATTTCGGACTCAGCTACGGCCAGCTTCTCCAGAAGATCATCAACCTGGGCCTCAGTTACAACTCCATGGAGCATCTGATGGTATGACGCGGATCGCCGGAACCATGCTGTTGCTCCTTACTGTGGCGGCAAACGCGGACTGCCAGTCGAGTCCGGTGGAGCTGGGCGTTCAGGTGACGGGCGCTCACCTTCATAAGATCGATATAACACCCGTGGGCATTGGCGCACGGCTGTTTCTTAACTTCACGGATAGAGCCTCACTCGACGCGGAGGTGACTCACTACTTCGGGGAGACCAGTGCGATGGCTGGATTGAAGAGCGGGTTCCGCTGGAACCGATTCGGCGCGTTTGGAAAGGCGCGAACGGGCGTTTGGCATATTGCTCGAAATCACTTCGCAATCGATTTTGGCGGAATATTCGAGTTCTATCCGTCGCGGCGAACGGCTATTCGCATCGATGCCGGCGATGCGATCCTCTTTTATGGAACGGGACCGCTGGGTACGGTGCACAACTTTCAGCCGGGCCTGGGAGTGAGTTATCGGTTTTGACGAGTCTTACCGTTATAATACCGGCATGAGCTTGGTCCTCAACACACGCAAGGTAAATGGTCACATCGTCGTGGAAGCTTCCGGGCGCCTGGAGTACGGCGACGCTTCCCTGGAGCTACGCGAGCTGGCTCAAAAACTCACGTCGGATGGCGGCCGGTTTTTCGTCCTGGATCTCAGCGGCGTTACGCATATCGATAGCCTGGGTCTGGGAGTGCTGCTTTCAATTTACGCTACGATTCGAAATCAGGGCGGTGATCTGAAGCTCCTCAACGTCAGCGCGCGCGTCCGTGAGCTTCTGAAAGTCACGAAACTGAATCAGGTTTTCGACATTTTCGAAGACGAGACCGCCGCTATCGCAGGCAAGGCTTCCGGCGCACCATCAGCGTAGGCATCTCCGCGCCTTAAATTACGAACACTTGAGCAGTCACAAACGAAATTGCAATACTGAGCCCGTTTCGAAACTGCCGCTGCCATTCTTCCAGTATCAACACACGCCATAGAACCTGGTGGTGATCGGCTTGACCGCTGAAATGCTGACCCAGGAGACGCTGGAGAAAGTTTGAATTGAAGTAACCATTCTTCGTCGACCGCGTATCCTCCACTGCTTCCTCCAGACGCGGCCGCAAAGCGCCCCTGAACATATTGGCAAGTGGAACGGGAAAACCCATCTTCGGGCGCCGAAGAATTTCTTTGGGGACAAGATCACGGAACGTCCTCCTCAAAATGTACTTGGTCTGACCGAGCCGCAGTTTGAAGTTGGACGGAACTGAGGCCGCGTACTCGGCGAGACGGTAGTCGAGAAAAGGACTCCGGAGTTCGATGGACGCGGCCATGCTCATCCGGTCGGCCTTCGCGAGAATGTCATTGGGCAGCCACGTCTTGATGTCCAGGTACATCAAACGGCTCAGCAGGTCCCATCCCTCGGTCCGGCGATAGTTGTCCTGCACCACGTCCACAGGATCAAAGTCGGCGAGGCTGCGGCGAAAATCCGGACGGTAGATGTCTTCCCGCAACCGCACATCGTAAAGATTGACGTTCAGATAGCGCCGCTGGATTGGCAGGCCCGACAGGTAAACATATTTGTCCATCTTTTTGGATCCCCACATTCCCACGATGAGCCGATTGAAGAGGATCTTCCGCAAGCGGTCCGGGATTCTGCGGTACTGTTCGATCAGATTCATGTAATGGTAGATCGGGTATCCGGCAAACAATTCGTCGGATCCCTCTCCACCAAGAACAACTTTTACATGACGCGACGCGAACATGGACAGACAGTACAATGGGATGGCAGCTGCATCGGTGACCGGCTCTTCCATGTGGCTTACAAAAAGAGGAAACAACTCGAGAAAATCCTTCTGGGTCAAAACCACTTCATGATGATCGGTTCCGAATTTTTTCGCGGCCACCCTCGCATAAGCGAGTTCATTAAACTCTTTCCCTGTATCGAAACCGATCGAGAATGTCTTCAGGTTTCCCGCATTCCGCGCGGCCAGTCCCACAACGACAGTCGAATCGATGCCCCCACTGAGAAAAAGGCCTGAGGGTACATCGCTGCGCAACCGCAGACGCACCGAATCCTGCAGCAGATCTGCGACCCGCTCCGCATGCTGCTCTTCTGAAAACTGTTTCACGGGGCGAAAATCCAAATCCCAGTAACCGCGCATCACCATTTTTCCCGACCGCCACGTGAGAGTATGTCCTTCAGGGAGTTTGTAAATGTTGGAGAAGAGAGTGTCCGGCGTGTGGACGTAGCCGTAGGTAATGAATTGGTCAATGCCCTTCGGATTGACAGCAACCGAGACGTTTGGATGGGACAGAACGGATTTGATTTCCGATCCGAAAATAAACGAGTTGTTCTGTACCGTGTAATAGAGGGGCTTGATGCCGAAACGGTCACGCGCCAGGAACAATTTACGCTTGTTGCGATCCCATATGGCGAACGCGAACATGCCGTTCAGGTAATGGACGCAATCCTCCCCGAACAATTCATAAAGGTGAAGGATGACCTCGGTATCCGAATCCGTGGAAAAACGAAAGCGGCTGGCAAGGTAGTCACGTCGCAGTTCAAGGTAGTTGTATATCTCCCCGTTGAAAACGATCCAGATCGACCCATCTTCGTTCGCTATCGGCTGATGCCCGCCGGGGAGATCAATGATCGACAGACGTCGCGAACCGAGACCCACTGCTCCGTCAATATGGAGACCGGCATCGTCCGGACCCCGGTGAGTCAGCGTGTCACGCATGCGTTCAAGCACACCGCGATCGACAAGCTTCTCGTTGTCCGAATAGGCTACACCGCAGATTCCGCACACACTGCACCTCCTGCGCCAGTGTGCTTCCTGCAGATGCCTGGCTTCTTGCCGTACGACTTATTCCGGCCGGGTGAAAATACTACTCATGTTGGGATCTTCTGTCCAGCCAACTCTCTGTTACAGAGTCGCCACAATTCAATGGAATCCCGAACGTTGCGCTTCGAACCCTGTAGCGCTATATTGCGTGGTCTATGTGGAAACGAATGTTCTTTATGGCTTGCTGTTTAGCGTCTCTTGGCATTGGTGTGTCCGGAGTCGCGCAGGAAGGACATCCATTGACGGGTACCTGGTCCGGTGATTGGGGTCCGACTATAACCCAGCGGAATCACCTGACGTTTGTAATGAACTGGGACGGTAAGAACGTCACAGGAACCATCAATCCAGGTCCGGATTCCATTCCGCTCGATCGCGTTTTGCTGGATGTGAACAACTGGACTGTTCGTATCGAAGCGGATACGAAGGATCAGTCCGGAAAAGCGGTCCGCATCGCAGCCGAAGGCAAGCTGGAAGACATCGCTTCCTGGCACCGCAAGATCACAGGAACATGGGTCCAGGGTACAACCAAAGGTGACTTCAGACTTACACGGGATTAGTCAATGAGAGACGTTGCTTTGGCCGTTTTGACACTGGTTTTGGGAATAATGCTGGTCGCACCCTCGTCGGCGCAGAAATCATTCTCGGCAACCTACGACAGCGAGAGGCAAGTGAAGCTCGAAGGAATTGTTACGAGGATTGATTGGGTCAATCCCAGCGCCTACTTCTTCATAGACGTTAAAGACGCCGGCGGCGCGGCAACGAATTGGGCTGTGGAATTCGGTAACCCGCTGGACCTGGAGAGGGACGGTTGGAAACAGAGTTCACTGCGCATCGGCGACATCGTTAACGTTGAAGGTACCCCTGCCCGCGGCGAAAGCAGACAAGCATTCGCGAAGTCCGTTGTGTTGAAAAGTACCGGCAAGAGATTGTTTGTAGCGCCGGCCCGGCGAGCGTCGGCGGCGTCGGCGCCGGCTCCACGCTGGCCCGATGGCCGCGTCAGACTGGGACCCCCGCCTGGGAAGAAAGGATATTGGGGGGCGGCCAGCGTGAGAGCGTTGGTGGAAACCACGGCCGCAAAGATCCCCATGAACGACGACGGCCTTTTGCTCAATTTGGCGGACGCGGATCGCGTGGCGCCCTTTCAGCCCTGGGCGAAAGCCTTGTACTTGCGTCGTCAACGCATGCTTTTGAAAGACGATCCTCTTGCGCGCTGTCTTCCGCCTGGCGGCCCTCGGCAGTTTCATAGTCCCAATGGATTTCAATTCATCGAGCAGCGCGAGCTCGGCCGCATTTTGGTCCTGTTAGGGGGCGGGGATCGCAACTGGCGAGTGATATATACGGACGGGCGTCCCGTGGGTCAGACTGCCGAATCGGTTCTCAGCTATTACGGCACTTCAGTCGGCCGTTGGGAGAAGGATACACTGGTCGTTGACTCGGTCGGGTTCAACGAGAGATTCTGGATGACGAGCGGCGGGCTTCCCCATACCGAAGCGCTTCATCTTACCGAACGCTTCTCGAGACCGGATCTCAACACGTTGAAGTACGAAGTGACTGTGGACGACCCGCGGACGTACACAAGAAACTGGACCGGTGCCTGGACCGTCCAGTGGGTTCCGGACAAAGAGATCGAGGAATACTTCTGCGAAGAAAATGCGGAATCAACATTTGTCCGCTAGGAGAATGATGATGAGAGTTAGCACATTCATTGCAATCAATCTGCTGCTTCTAACTGTGGTACCGGCCTTCGCGCACCACTCTTTTGATGCAGAGTACGATTCGAACAAGCCGACGACGATCACCGGAGTCGTCACGAAGCTCGATTGGATTAATCCACACGCCTATGTGTTCATCGACACGAAAGATGAAAATGGCGCTGTCAGAAGTTTCAGGGTTGAAATGGGCCCTCCGTACGCCCTCGTCAGAGGCGGTTGGAAGCGGGATACCGTCAAGGTCGGGGACAAGGTGACCGTTAGCGGAGCTGCTCTCGCCAAAGACGGCAGCAACGCTGCAGGATCGATGCAAACAACGTCAATGACCCTCACTACCGGCCAGAAACTAGTCATGAGGTGATTGTCTTGTTCAAGTCTCTTCTGAAAGTAGCGGCGGCATCGGCTCTCTTGTTCTTCGTGACGCTTCCTTCATCGGCGCAGGCATTGGCGCAGGCGAGGGGCCAGGCACCCGCCACGGACAGTCAGTCTCTGGAGCCGGCTCCACGCTGGCCCGATGGAAGAGTGAACCTCGGGTCAACTTCCGACAAAAAAGGATATTGGGAAGTGAGGCCCGGCCTCGGTGGTTTTCCGCGTGCGGCTGATGTGCCCCTCCAACCCTGGGCGAGGGCGCTCTATCAGTATCGAAACTCGAGGACTGATTTATACCCCCCGCTGGTAGGCTGCAAGCCGGGCGGTGGACCGGCGTTCTTTAATGCACCGGGGTTTGAGATTGTAGATGTGCCGGAGCTGAAGAGTGTCTTCATACTCAACATCGCCGGACCGCATTCCTGGCGGGTCATTCACATGGACGGACGCCCGCACCCAACCGGTGATGATCTGCGCCCGACCTATCTGGGTCACTCCACCGGCAAGTGGGAAGGTGACACGCTGGTGATCGACTCCGTAGGTTTCAACGAGAAACAGTGGCTGAATGGGGCATATCCGAGCACGAACCAGTTGCACCTTATCGAGCGCATTTCCCGCCCGAACCTCAAAACACTCGCGTACGAGGTGACCGTCGACGACCCGGGAGCGTACACCACATCGTGGTCCGGCCGCTGGACCATTACAGAGAAGACAGCCTCGTCGTGGATGGCCGGCGGCGAAATCTTCGAGTACATCTGCCAGGATGACGGGAAGTGAAGCCTTCTTCCTAAAGATCTGACCAATGCTCAATTCCCAATTCTTATCGGGTGGGAATTGGGAATTGAGCATTGGTCAGATCTTTAGGCGTCTGTCCCCGAACAAGGTCTATAGTCGCCTTGAGGAAACAGCTCATGAAAAGGCTCGTATTGCTCGCCTTCGTTGGATTCTTTTTAGCCCTGGTTGTATTTCTCCAGAGATCCTCGTCCGATGCGCCGCGGCAGGACTCGGAGTTCGTTTACGCGCGGATCCGGTATCACATGACGTCCGATGCGTGGAGAGTGCGTGAGGTTCCCTGGCATCACGATTACCCGTACGGCGATAGAACATTTCCCACCGTGCTTGGAGAGGTAACGAACATTAAAACCAGTCCCACGTCATACCGGATCGTGGATATCGATAGCCCGGAATTGTTTGAGTATCCATTCGCTTATCTTTGCGAACCGGGTTACCTGGAGTTGAACGAGAAGGACACCAGGAATCTGCGTGAATATCTTGATCGTGGCGGGTTCATCATGGTCGATGATTTTCGCACTGCCGATTTTTCTCCTCAGGCCGGAGGGTCAGAGGACGATATCGCCAGTTTTCGCAGACAAATGAAGAAGGTCTACCCGGATCGGGACTTCGTTCGCCTCGATGTGTCGGATCCCATCTTTAATTCGTTTTACAAAATCACCTCGCTAGACATGGAGCCTCCCTATGTTTTTCCCGGCCAGCGTCCCGTGGAGTTCCTCGGCCTACGGGACACTCACGGAAATCTCGAAATGGTTCTGAATAACAACAACGACATCAGCGAATTCTGGGAATGGCTGGACGAAGGGGAGAAATCGATGCGCGATGCCGCCACCGCGTTCCATTTCGGTATCAATGACGTCATGTATGCGATGACGCACTAAGGGATGGAAACGCGCACAGCGGTCAGCCACCTGGAGTGCAGCCGAACGGGTGAGAGGTTCGAGGCTGGAGAAGTTCACAACGTCAGCACGGCCGGATGGCCCCTGCTGGTCCGGTACGACATCGACGCGCTCAAGCAATGGTGGGATCGCGAATCACTGGCGACCGCGCCATCATCCATGTGGAGATACGCTCCGCTGCTGCCGGTTCGTCTAACAGAACACATCGTCTCTCTGCAGGAAGGCCTCACTCCTTTACACAGGCTCGCGCGACTCGGCGACCGGCTCGAGTGCGAGGACCTCTGGCTCAAAGACGAGGGCGTTAATCCGACAGGCACCTTCAAAGCCCGAGGCATTGCCTGCGCGATCTCGATGTGTCGCGAGCTGGGTATCGGGAAAGTGGCGATTCCCACTGCCGGGAATGCGGGTGGAGCCCTTGCGGCTTATGCCGCCGCCGCAGGCATTGATGCCTACGTGTTCATGCCTCGGGATGTCCCTCAAGCCAATTTCCTTGAAGCCAAATCATTCGGCGCCAAAGTCACCCTGGTCGATGGTCTGATCAGCGATTGTGCCAAACGCGTGGCGGATGGCAAGACAACGGAGAACTGGTTCGACATGTCGACTTTGAAGGAGCCGTACCGCATCGAGGGCAAGAAGACCATGGGCCTCGAGGCTGCGGAGCAGTTCGATTGGAAATTGCCCGACGCCATCTTCTATCCGACTGGGGGCGGAGTTGGAATGATCGGAATGTGGAAGGCGTTTGCCGAGCTCCAACAACTTGGATGGATCGGAGCCAAACGTCCGAAGATGATCGCTGTGCAGGCCGAGGGCTGTCCGCCGATCGTGCGCGCCTTTGAGCGCAATGCGGAATTCAGCGAATTCTGGCACGGAGCGGCCACGCTTGCCAGCGGTCTGCGCGTCCCGAAGGCGTTGGGCGACTTTCTGGTGCTTCGGGCAGTACGGGAAAGCGGCGGCACTGCAGTGACAGTGTCGGATCTCGAAATGATGAACGCCGCCGAAGAACTCGCCAACAATGAAGGTCTGTTTGTGGCTCCCGAAGGTGGTGCCTGCATGGCAGCGCTGAAGATGCTAAGACAGTCTGGATTCCTCAGCAGGCGCGACCGCATTCTCATCTACAACACCGGCTCCGGGTACAAGTATCTCGAGACGTGGGCCAGGCATTACGGCTCGTCATCCGGCAACTGACTAAACGCGCGTCTCCTGTCGCCGCTTGCCGACAAAGAAGCGCAACGAGTAGAACCGCTGCCGGCACTCCCGACATCGATGGGGAGCGAACAATAGCAGCAGCGGCCAATCTAATAGCCTGCGCTGGGACGAACGGACACGTCGTGAGCCGCACTTAGGACACGAAAAAGCTATATGCATTTTTTCTTCATGCAGCCACTGTGATCGCTTGATTCCGGAACATCTGTCCCGATTAGGGGGTACAGCAATCGGGGTTCAAGGATCGTGGCTGTAAGCCTCCTGCTTGAAGCACCGAGAGACGAAACTACATCGTTGCCGGCCTCAGGCCCTTATGGCCGTCAGCCTTGGTCAGGCAGTGCAATCATCAACCTGTTCATATCTTCCATATATATGAATTTCACACAATGCTTATTTTTGCAGCTTTTGGTAAACGACGGCCGCTGAACGGCTGAAGTCGATCGATACCATAAAACGGCTGAAACCCAGGCCAGTCCTGAAGTCCAGCGCGATCATAACCTTACGCGTAGGGGTGTTTTTAGTGCGCTTGTTGGACCAAAGAGCTGGGGCAAAGGGCAACACAAATAACCACCGGAACCGGATACACGGCTCGGAGAACCGCAATCCTGCCCTTGATCGGAACATGCAGCGCAAGCATGGAAATAGGTTTACAGTTGGCGGCGCCCCGGGTATGTTTAGGTCACTCTCTCGTCCGCATTAATGCGTTTTCAAAGGAAGGGAACCATGTCGCGAACAATAAACCGGATGGCGCCGGCGGCAGCGTTGCTCGTCGTCGGTTTCCTGTGGATGACAGCGCGTGTCTCGGGCCAGTCTGCGGGCCAACCCAGCACAAAGAACGGCGAATGGCCGTACTACACCGCCGACCTCAAAGGTACGAGATACTCGCCGCTGGATCAGATCAACGGCTCAAACTTTAACAAGCTTGAGGTGGCCTGGCGCTTCAAGACCGACAACCTGGGTCCGTTTCCCGAATACAAATTGGAGGGAACGCCGCTCATGGTCAAGGGTGTCTTGTACACCACCGGCGGCACGCGGCGATCGGTTATTGCGCTCGATGGGAAAACCGGTGAGCTGATCTGGGCGCACAGCCTCCGCGAAGGCAAGCGAGCCGCGAACGCCCCGCGGCAACTCTCGGGACGTGGCGTGGCGTACTGGACCGACGGAAGAGGTGACGAGCGTGTGCTGTACGTCACCACCGGTTATCGACTGGTTTCTCTCAATGCCAGGACGGGCGCCGTGATCAACTCGTTCGGCAAGGATGGAATTGTTGACCTGAAGGTTGGCGTAGTGAAAGGCGTCAATGAGCCCATCGATTTGGAAACCGGCGAAATCGGTGTCCATTCAACTCCGATCGTGGTGAAAGACGTCGTGATTATCGGCTCTGCCATGAAAGAGGGGGCCACCGTAAAGACCCACAACAACACCAAGGGTCTGGTGCGTGCCTTCGACGTGCGGACGGGCAAACAGCTTTGGAGATTCAATACGATTCCCGGACCCGGCGAGTTCGGCAACGACACGTGGGAGAACGGCTCGTGGGCCACCAATGGCAACGTTGGTGTCTGGACGCAGATCACCGTCGACGAAGACCTCGGATTGGTCTATCTGCCGGTGGAGACGCCGAGCTCCGACTACTACGGCGGGCATCGGCCGGGCAGTGATCTTTTTGCCGAGAGCCTCGTTTGTGTCGATCTCAAAACCGGCCAACGCAAATGGCATTACCAGCTCGTTCATCATCCCATCTGGAACTTTGACAACTCTTCTGCGCCGATTCTCGCGGATATCAATGTCGACGGCCGGATGATCAAAGCCGTGGCACTGCCGCACAAAATAGGTTGGCTTTACGTCTTCGATCGCGTCACGGGCCAGCCCGTGTGGCCGATCGACGAGCGGGCGGTGCCGCAGTCCGACGTGCCGGGTGAAAAGACCTCGCCGACGCAACCACACCCAACCAAGCCGCCCGCCTATTCCCGGCAATTTCTCAAGCCGGAAGACATTATCGACTTCACTCCCGCACTCCGGGAGCAGGCCCTCCAGGTTCTCGAGAAGTACAAGGTCGGGACGTCACCGTTCACGCCGCCGATTTTGGGAAACATCAACGGCTTGCTTGGTGCGATCGGCGCGGGAACCGCAACGAACTGGCCCGGATCAGCGTACGACCCCGAGACACACACCGTGTTTGCGCAGGCGGCGAACGTTGTGGGCGCGAGGTCACTTGTCGCTCCACCCCAGACATTTTCCGATATCCGGTACGTGGAGGGACTCGGCGGTGTACCGTTTCAGGTTGTATTGGGACCGGGTGACTGCTGCGCTGCTGATGCCGGCCGCAGCCAAAGGCCCGAAAACGCACCCCCACCGCCCCCAACCGCCGCCGCTCCGGCGGCCGCTCCCGCGGCGGGAACTCGTGCCGCCACTGGCCTGAATGTCCAGGGATTGCCCGTCGTCAAGCCGCCATACGGCATCCTTTCGGCAATCAATCTCGACCGGGGTGAGATCATGTGGCAGGTTCCGCATGGCGACACGCCGGATGCGATCCGCAACCACCCCGCTCTGAGGGGAATGAATATTCCGAAAACCGGCCAGCCCGGCACGTCAGGCGTTGGACTCATGGTCACAAAGACGCTGGCTGTCATGGGGGATCCGCAAATTACTGCCCCGCCCGGAAGACCGCGTGGCGCGATGCTTCGGGCGTACGACAAAAAGACAGGGCAGGAAGTCGGAGCCTTGTTGATGCCGGCCCCACAGAGCGGCTCGCCAATGACATATATGCTGGACGGCAAGCAGTACATCGTCGTGGCCATCAGCGGCGGGCCTTATTCGGGCGAATACGTTGCGTATAGTTTGCCGGAGTAGGCTGTAGCGGCCGGTCATAGACCGCCGCTACAGACATCGGCTAGAATTAGGCATCTTTTTGCGGGCCCGACAAATGAGCAGGCTGAATAGGAGGTTTCCGTTGAACCACCGACTTCTCGCTTCCATATGTGCTCTTGTGGTGGTGATTCTGGTAGTTCTACCCGCTGCCGGTCAGAAGACCTGGACTCCGCCCCGCACCGCTGACGGTAAGCCCGACCTTCAAGGAATATGGTCGAATGCCACGGTGACGCCTCTGGAAAGGCCCAATGAGTTCGCCGGAAAACAGTTCCTGACAGAAAAGGAAGCGGCTGAATTCGAAAAGAAAGCGGTTTACGACGCTAATGGAGATCGCCGCGACGGACCCGCTGATGCCGACGTCGGCCGTGCCTACAACGAATTTTGGCGGGATCGGGGAAGAGTCGTCTCCACAATGCGGACCTCACTGATCGTGGATCCGCCGGACGGAAAAGTTCCTCCGGTAACACCGGAAGGTCAGAAGAGAAACGCCGAACGCGCAGAGGCTAGAAGAAAATTGGGCGGCGCCTTTGATGGTCCGGAGAATCGATCCTTGCAGGAGCGCTGCCTCCTGACACCACAGTCTGGACCGCCAATGCTGCCCGCGAATTACAACAGCAACTACCAGATTGTCCAGAACCCCGACTATGTGGTGATTGTGACCGAGATGATTCACGACGCTCGGGTCATCCCGCTGAACAGCAGCCCGCACCTTCCCAAAAACGTTGGCCAGTGGCTGGGAGACTCGCGCGGGCATTGGGAGGGCAATACCCTGGTCGTGGAGACAACCAATTTCACCGATAAAACAAACTTCAGGGGATCGAGCGAGAAGCTTCGTATCATCGAACGCTTCACGCGGACCGACGCGGACACACTTCTCTACAAATTTACAATCGAAGATGAGACGACCTGGGCCAAACCCTGGACCGCGGAAATTCCCATGAAGAAAGCTTTGGGACAGCTATTTGAATACGCTTGTCACGAAGGAAATTACGGCATGGTGGGCGTCCTTGCCGGGGCGCGTGCCGAAGAGAAAGCCGCTGCGAAGAAATGAGCGGCTGCGAATGCAAGCCCGACGCGAAGCGCAAGCGCGAAAGCGCGCAGCCATCAAGAAAAATGGAGCGAAATAACATGAGATTCGTTTTGAGTTCGATTGTCACGTTTGCAGTGATGGTGACGGCAGCTCAGGCGCAGGTCACATTCACGAAGGATGTAGCGCCCATCCTGCAGAACCATTGTCAGGTCTGTCATCGGCCCGGTACGTTTGCGCCGATGTCATTGCTCACATATGAGGACGTGCGGCCATGGGCCAGATCGATCAAAGAGAAAACCGTCCTTCGCGAGATGCCGCCCTGGTACATCGACAGGAACGTGGGCGTGCGCCATTTCACAAACGATGCATCGCTTTCTGACGAAGAGATTGCGACGATTTCCAAATGGGTGGACGGCGGCGCGCTCAAGGGTGAGGCGGCGGATATGCCGAAGCCCCGCCAGTTCGAGGACCTCGATAAATGGCACATCGCTCCGCCGGACCTCGTCGTGGAACTGCCGAAGGATCTCATCGTGCCGGCCAAGGCGCCTGACCGGTGGGTGGACATCGTTGTGGATCCCGGCCTGAAGGAGGATCGATATCTCCAGGCGATCGAGACGAAACCGACAAAGGGCTTCAGAGTGGTCCACCACGCCGTAACGTCGATGAAGAACGACGAGGATGGTGATGTCGCGCCCGATGGCGGCAGCAACGATCAGGGAAACTTCCTCAATGAGTACGCCCTCGGCAAGAACGGTGACGTGTTCGCGGACGGCGCGGCACGCTTGATCAAGGCGGGGACCAAGTTCAGCTTCAACGTCCATCTTCATTCGATCGGCCAGGAGATGGCGGCGAATGTCGCCCTGGCTCTCAAGTTCTATCCGAAGGGGTACGTCCCGAAGTATGTCCAGCTGACTGATCGAATCGGCCGCAATAACGATCTCGACATTCCTCCGAACACGGACAATGTGCGGACCGATGGCTACACCACGCTCACGAAACCAACCCGGATTCTGTCATTCCAGCCTCACATGCATAACCGCGGGAAGGCGCAATGCATGGAGGCCATCTACCCGGGCGGCCAGAAAGTCGAGATGCTGAGCTGCGTCAGCCGATATCAGTTCGCGTGGCACCTCGTGTATCTCTACAACGAGGACGAGCAACCGCTGCTGCCGGCCGGAACGGTTCTCCATGTCACGTCGTGGCACAACAACACGGCCGCGAACAAGTTCAATCCTGATCCGGACGCTCTGGTCACATACGGACAGCGGACCATCGATGAAATGGGCTTTTCCTGGGTCAGCTATTACTATCTGACCGATGAAGAGTTCAAACAGCAAACCGAAGCTCGAAAGGCAAAACTGAAGAGGCAAGTCGAATGACAGGGCGTCGGAATTGGTTCGTCTGTATCGCCTGTTGTTTCCTTCTGGGTGTGGCCGTCGTTTGTTTCGGCGGCCAGATCCGGTTTGCGACAGGCCAGGATGTCGCTCCCGTATTTGAAGGATGGGAACAGAATCCGGACGGAACCTACAGCATGGTTTTCGGATACCTCAACCGAAACTACGAGGCGGAGGTCGAGATCCCCGTCGGACCGAACAACATGATCGAGCCCGGGGGTGATCGAGGACAGCCAACACATTTCTATCCGAGACGACAGCGCTTCGTTTTCAAGGTTGTCGTGCCGAAGGACTGGGACAAACAGCAGAGACTGGTGTGGACAGTAACTTCGCAGGGGAAGACCAATCAGGCAAAAGGATGGCTTCAGCCCGAATGGGAACTCAACGATGAGGTCATCGCTGAGAACAACGGAGGGGGCGTTATCGCTGCGGGCAATGAACCTCCCTCGATCAGGGGAAGCGCAGCGCAAACTGTCACCTTGCCGAATACGTTGACTTTGACTGCCACGGCCACAGATGACGGACTCCCGAAACGGTCCTTACGTCCGGGGGCTTCCAGCGCGAGTTCAGATCCCAACCTCGTCTCGAACCAGACTACTGCCCGCCGCGAGTCGGGCGTGCAGATCAAATGGATCGTGTATCGGGGGCCGGGCAAGGTTCAATTTAGTCCGGAAACCAGCGGCGTGGTGTACGGCCAACCGGTAACACTCACGTCGAAAGTGAGGTTCGGCGCCCCCGGCATGTATGTGCTCCGGGCGGTCGCCAATGACGGACAGCTGTCCTCGACGCACGATGTGACCGTGACTGCCAGGTAGAGGAATTAAACAAAGATCTGATCAATGCTCAATTCCCAATTCTCAGCCGATCAATTCGAGGGACAGACTCCGAATTCCCCGAATTGATCGGCTGAGAATTGGGAATTGAGCATTGATCAGATCTTTGTGTTTAATTCCTCTACCTGGCAACCCACTTCAGCACGCGGGCGCCGAACGACTCGCCCAAGTAGATGTTCCCCTTCGAATCGCTTGCGATGCTATGAACGTGGAAGAACTGCCCGGCGCCGTGTCCCCCGTAGCCGCCAAAGAATCCGACGACTTCGAGCGAATCGCGATTCAGGATTTGCACCTTCTTGTTGCTTCCGTCCGGAACGTAGATGAACTGTTGCTGCTTGTCGGGTGAAAACGCGATATCGAACGCCGTGCCTTCATTCGAAGACGTCTTCCGTTCGATGTATCCTTCCTTCACGAAAGTTCCCTCGGGTTTGAAGACCTGAATCCGGCTGTTCACGCGGTCTGCAACGTAGACCAGACCGTCGTTCGAAATTCGAATACCGTGCAGAAGGTTGAACTGCGGTGAGCCGGGTCCCTCGTATACGCGCGTGCGTGGAGCGTTATCATCGGGCTTGTTTCCATACGCTCCCCACATCCGTTTGAAGGCGCCGGTGTCCGCGTCGAAAACGATCACGCGGCGGTTGTTGTATCCATCCGCAACGAAAACCTCATTCGTTTTCGGGTAGACGACAATGCCCGCAGGCCTGTTCAGGTTTTCGGTGTCATTATTGCCGCCGGATTTTCCGTGATGGCCGATCTGCAGCAGAAACTTCCCGTTCCTGGTGAACTTCAGGACATTCGTGTCTTTGCCGCCGTTGCCGGTGAGCCAGACGTTGTCCTTGTAATCGACAAAAATGCCGTGCTCGGTGTCGGGCCATTCGTATCCCGGACCTGGGCCGCCCCATCCTTGAACGACATTTCCTGCCTGATCGAACTCGAGGATCGGCGGCGGCGCGATGCAGCAATCGGCTTTGTTGGCGGTGGCGTATTTATCGTGGTCGTCGAGGCTGCGCGGCCGCGTGGTTACCCAGAGATGGTCGCGTGAATCGACATAGGTTCCGCCAACCTGCCCCATCATCCATTTGTTCGGCAGAGGTTTCGGCCAGAACGGATCGGGCTCAAACTTCGGCACGCCGCGCTGCGCAGTGGCGGCGACCGTCAACATCAGGAAGGCCATCGCAGCCAGCATCCTGGGCTTCATAAGTGACCTCGTCAGAACCTCGCGATGGGATTTACCGGTGAACCCGTGCCCCTGGGTATCGGCAATGGCGCGATGGTCAGCATGAATTCCCATCGATTGCGGGCTGCGGCGGCTTCGCTGATCGCGTCGAAATCGGCGCGGTCGATTAGATGGATTCCCAGCATCGTCAGGGCGAAGTTGTGCAGAGAGGATGGAGGAAGATCACCGGCCGGGTGCGGCGCGTAATCGGGCGTTTCCCAGCCGAGTATTGCAATGTCGCGTTTATTCAGCCACGGGATGACCGAATTGTCGAGCCCTGCCATCGCTTCGTTGACCGGCCATGGCCCAAGCTTGGCCCGCCGCGTCCAGCGTCCCCAGCGGAGGAGGAGCGCATCACCTGCCCCCACTTTCACGCCCGCTTTCTTTTCCCACGCCTCCAGGTCTTCGGGGAAGATTCGCGTTCCCGGTTCGAGATAGTCCACGCCCTTGAGTTTCGGGATGTCATACAGAACACCCCGCGTAACGATTCCGCTCTTCATCGTCAGGATGGAGTTCTTTCCTGCTCCGCGCTCCGTCGTAACCAGGCCGGTCACAGGATAGCCGTTCCACATTTTTCCGTCGAAGAAGACGTGGGCGAATGAATCCAGGTGTGTCGTGCCTGCGCCGTGGATACACGGGTACGCAATCCGATCCATGGCGGATGACTGCGTCGCTATCAGCATTGCCCATTCAACCGGGCATGGGACATCGACGCCTTTTTCCGTGGCCGCATTTGAGGCGAGAGAGACCGAGACCCCATCCTTCACCAGCGCGGCCGCCTGTTTGCGCTTGGCAGGCGTGATGAGGTTGAGCGTTCCCATTTCATCGTCTTTTCCCCAGCGTCCCCAGTTTGTGAGTTCCACCTGCCATCGCTCGTACTCCGCCTTCGTGATCAGGGGATGAGCTACGCTCCCTTGCGGGGCGGCCGCTCCGGAAAGTACTGCCGCCACCCAGATCGTGACAACCAGAATCAGAGCCGAAATGCCAATTGCCAGCGTTCTCATTGGTCCTCCTTACTCAGTGAAGCCACTACAATGCAGCCTTTCTTTGGGCCTTTGTGTCTTTGTGATTCCCATACTCGTTGAGGATGGCTCTACCTCGATCAGTGAGAATCACGTCGAGTTCATGGAGTGTGCCTTCGATTTGGATGAGACCTTCCGCGAGCGCGTCTTCCCACACCGTATGCCTCGGACATGTGCTGCGCCACGCTTCCATGGTTTCGGCATGTGTTCGGCGACGGCTCGACACCCAGGTGAGAAACTCGAGCATCAACAAGTTCACCGACTCGGGCATTTTTATTTCCCCTGCAGGGCGCCATACCGTTTGAGAATTTCTACGGTGCGCTCGATCGGGAGAGCTTCGCTACGATGTCCGTCAATTCCCGTGACAGTGGTGGCACGGAAGAGTGAGTTATAGATGGCCTCTTCCGTAGCTTCCACGACGGCCAGAAAAAGAGGCGACATCATCTCGTTGCCGAGCGTCGCGGCCTGCTGGATCGTCCCGCTCGAGCGAATCCGATTTCCTGCCGCGGTGCTGAAGGCAATCACATAGTCCCCGCTCCCGTTTGTCGAAGGCGATCCCGTGCGTGCGAGCCCCAGCATCGCTCGCGACGCAAGCCGTTCGAGATTGCGTGAGTCGAGCGGAGCGTCGGTGGCCACGACCATAATGATGGAACCATCCGCCCGGTCGGTTACTGCCGTATCGCGCTGCGCGCCTTGTCGAGGCTCCAGTTGTTCCTTCAAATAGTACTGACCTAGTTCGCGTCCCACGGGAGCGCCGTTGATCGAGAGCACACCGCCAAAGTTTGTCTGAACCAGCACACCGACGGTATATCCGCCCGCGCTCCGTGGCACAACACGCGAAGCAGTGCCGATGCCGCCCTTGAAACCGAACGCGGTGGTTCCCGTCCCTGCGCCGACCGATCCTTCTTCCACCGGGCCGTTGTGAGCAGATCTGAGAGCCTGGAACACCTCGGGTTGCCCCACATGCCGACCACGAATGTCGTTCAGGTAGCCGTCGTTCGTCTCCGCAACGATTGGATTTACGGACCTTACTTCTTCATTGGCGGGTAATGCCAGCATCCACTCGAGCAGCGCGTCGGCCACGCGGGGAACATTCAAAGTGCTCGTCAGCAAAATTGGCGTTTCGATCTCCCCGAGTTCATGTACCTGGGTCGAGCCCATCAATTTTCCAAAGCCGTTGCCCACGAAGATTGCGGCCGGCACTTTTTCCTGAAACAGGTTGCCGGGATGCGGCACAATCGCGGTGACCCCGGTTCGCACGCTGTCGGTTTTAATCACAGTCGTGTGCCCAACGCGTACACCCGCCACATCCGTGATCGCGTTCAGACTGCCCGGCGGGAGCACGCCGACCACAATGCCGAGGTCGCGGGCGCGAGGACGAGCCTGTTGTGAGCTGGTTTGACTGGCCTGAAGACTCATCACACCGAGAAGAAACAGGGCCGCGGGATATGTCTTGATGGTGAAAAGCATAAGAGCCAGGAATGCAACGATAAGGCGTCCCCTACTTTGCGCGCCCATCAGGTCCTTCTGACAGCATCTCCACGCGATACAACGACTCGAGCGCGGTCATGTACAGGGTGTGCCGGCGGGGTCCGCCGAACGCGACGTTTCGCACGACCGACGGGACACGAATGGTGCCGAGATATTCACCGCGCGGGTCGATCACCTGAATTCCGGAAGCGGTGGCCACGTAGAGGCGGCCTTTCGAATCCAGCGCCATTCCATCGGCGCGGCTCCGCGGGCCCAGCGAGCCTTTCTCCGGCTCGCGAAGTTTTGCAAACTGCCGCTTGTTTTTCACGCTGCCGTCCGGCTGCACATCGAATGCATATACGTACTCGCCTTCCGTATCGTCGACGTAGAGAGTCTTCTCGTCGATGCTCAGCGTGATTCCGTTCGGCCGCTGGATCTGGTCGTCGAGGAGCACCACCTCTCCGTTGGGGCGGATGTAGTGGACGTTACCCCGCTCCTTTGGCGCAAGGTCCGGCGCGGGCCGTGGCGCGGGATCGGTGAAGTAGATGCCGCCACTCTTGTTCATGATGAGATCGTTGGGTGATCGCAATGACTTGCCGCCGAATCCCGTGGCAAGCGGTGTGACCCGACCGTCCGCCGTCACTGCAACGATTCGAGAACCGCCCCCTTCGGCGCCCAACAGGCGGCCGTCCTTCGACAGAAACAGTCCATTCGTGCCCTTCGTGTTTTCACGCCAGACTGAAATATTGCCGTTCTTATCGAGCCGGTAAGTCCGGTTCGCCGTAATGTCGCTGAAGTACATCCCGCCATCGGGCATGGCTACTGGTCCCTCAACACCTTTAAAGCCTCCGCGGACAAGCTCCACTTTCGCGCCCGCTGCTATCACGCCGCTGATGGCCGTCTGCGGCGCAGGCGGATTTTGAGCCCAACCGATGAACGAGAACGTACCAGTGAAAAGACAGGTAACCAGGGTCCAACCGATGATTGATCTGCCTGAAATTGTCATACCTTTCTCCTCTCACGTCCGATTCTTGTGAGCATGATAGGCAAACGTGGCCGTCATGGCGCTAAACAAAAGCACCGACAAGACTGAAAGAATCGCCACCCCGAAGCAGGCGATTTTCCCCATGTCGATAGCACTGCCAATCTCTGGCAGAACGCTCAGGTCCGGCCACAGAAATCTGAGAAGCCTTGATTCACGTTTAGGTGTGCTGCCGGGGGATAGTCCCAACTGTTGCATGATTAATCTCTGGGAATCTCGACGACTTCGGTCGCAGCTTCGGCTATGGCTCTCTTTTAACTTGAGTGGATTCTCGCAGAAAACATCACCGTAGTCACGGTTTGCCGCCCAATCCACCAGTCAACATGGCCAGCTTCAAGTCGGCCATCGACAGCTACACAGCCTCAATCGCCGACGCTCTCGATGGAAGCAAGAAAGCCATCGTCGAGAGAAATAGTCAGCGCGAAGCCATGGTCAAAGTCTTGCATGCGGATTTGCGGATGGGGGGAACCGGATTATCGACGCGTTCCGGAAACATACGATGTGCTCGCTTCCGGAAACACTCCAATTCGTTCCACTGCATGATCAAGTTCGCCGATGAATGCTTCCGCCGCAGCGGCATTTCGGGCTGCGTACCAGTCGTAAGCTGCCTGTGCCTCAGCCAATGCTTCTTCGTGGAACTTAACTTCTTTGGAAGGCATCTAGCGCGAGAGGATCAGCCGGCGCGCTTTGGACCACGGAATTGTTTTTGCCTTTCCGGAGTCCAAATCCGCAATGCGCTGAGCGATTTCATCAGCCCAGGCCGCCTCCACATTTTCATCCACGGAATCATCGAGACTCTCTATCAGGGAACCTGCTAGTGCGGCTCGGGCCTCTACAGGAAGCTTGAGGGCTTCCTCCAAAATTTTGGCTGCGTCGCGTTTCATACCTGCAATCTTATCAAATGGACCTCGCAAGATGCCGCCCATCAATCCAGCTAACGGCTCAACGATCAGCCGCAAGCTGCGCGGGCTCCACCTTCCGCCTCAAGCAATCGATGCGCGCCGCTTGTCGGCTGCATCATAGTGTTAGCCAGCGTTCGGGGATGAGGCCGCCGTGCCGATCAGTATCGAACGGCAGACATCCTTCCTGCATGAGCTTCAAAAAGAAGCCGGTAACCAGCACCATTTCCATAGCAGCTTTCAGGTGTCGTTCGACGGCATAGCAGTTCTTTGTGACCGTATCCGCAAGCAGCAGCATCCACTGGTCAGGATTGCGTGCGACTACGCGATCATATTCATCGAAACGCCGCATATATAGAACCCGGATTTGCTCGGATTCGACCTCCTTCACGCCCTGGATTACGAAACTCGCTCGATATATTTCGACCATTTCTTTGATAATGGCAACCAGCAGCTCTTCCGATTCTACAAATTTGCGCAATGCCATAACCGCAGTGTACATGGCAAAGTTTTCGAATTCATGCTGACTTGATGCCAAATCCTCGTCAGGAAGATGAGATCGAAGCTCTGAAAGAAACTCAGACTGTTCAAGCGGGTCCTTCTTGCTCAAAACACGCCGCACGGAGACGGCGATTTCTCGACCTACTTCCAAAGCGTTTCGATCAGAACGCTGTACGAGGCGGCTTCCACACTTCTGACAGAAGTTGCCCGTACTTTCGTAGACCTTAGAGCATGGCATACAAACGGAAAGTGAAGGGTTCGCCTCCTTCATACATCGCGGACAGAAAATTTCTTCGTCTGTGGGTTCGAAACGACAGTCGCAGCGCTTACACGATAGTATTCCGTTGGTGAAATCGAAGTTTTCCTCGAAATACGCTTGTTCTTGAAAGGGGCCGAAGAAGCCGCAAGAGAAACGGGATCGTATGGAAGCTCAGTGCCCGCCTCGATCAGTTTCTTGAACTCTTCCAACGTTTCACGGCCAAAACTGTGATCACTAAGTGTCATAGCTCTCGCTTTGTCCAAGACCGTCACAGGCAGGTGGGAACAGCGTTCGCATCGGACAAGAGCGCCGAATTTGTAATGGCCGCATGCGGTGCATATTGCGTGTGTCACTCTCAAATCCTGAGACAGTTGACGACCCTGTGGTAGTCCGCGTCGCAGACCAATGTTTTGCCAGTCGCTCCGGTTTCCAATTGAATCAGTTTAAACGCCTTCCAAAAATTCGTTTATCCCTTCCAGGAATCGGTTGACTCTTCCAGGATTGAGGTAGCCGGTTCCAGGAATCACTCGCCGCTCTCATGAGCTGCAGAACACCCCGGATTTCAGAGCTAATGGCGTAGGGATTTTGGCGAGGAAGAGCATCCGAGAACATGCGCCAGGAAGCGGCGCATGTTCTCAGATGCCTTCTAAGCGGAAAAGCGACGATCGTCAGACCGAATTTAGGGAAGCAGCGCGGTGATATTTCGCTTTGGTACTTGTCCAACCGGGATGCGCGTCACCTCTTTGAGCGTCTTCAGGTCGATGACGGACACGTTGTTGGACTGGGCATTTGCTACGTAGGCCGCTTTGCCGTCGGGGGTGAGCGTGACCCAATCCGGCGACCTGCCCACATCAACCGATCCCATCAACTTCAAATCGGGAAGCGAATACATGTAGACGGCGCTGTTCAGCCTGCTGTTGACCACAAGCATCTTTCCGTCCGACGTTACCGCCATTCCGTGCGACGCATTGCCGCCTCCCATTACTGGAGCCTTCCCGGCCGCTATCTTGGGCAGCTCGATTCGATTGACTTCCTTGCGCGTCGCGAAATCGACAACCGCAAACCCGTTCAATTCGGAAAGCTGGGCGAAGATGCGCTTGGTCGAGCCATCGGCATTCCTTTCGAAGGCCAGCGGACGCACTCCCAAATCGAAGTCCAACACCCAGCTGGGTTCTTCGGTTTGCGCGTCGATGACGGTGATGCTCTTCCCTGCTACTGAGCCTGCGACCACGAATTTTCCGTCGGGTGTAACGTAGGTATTGTGCACATTTCCCTTGATGGGAATACTCTTGACTCGCTTCAATGTGGCGGTATCGATGACGTCCACGGCGCCTGGCGCCTGCGCGATCGATACGTAAACTCGCCGTCCATCTCGGCCGGCTGCGATGTTATTGGGATGGCCGCTGAGCGGGATCTTGTTCGTCACTCTCAGCGTCTTTCCGTCCACCACGTCCAGCGTGCTTTCGGATTCATTACTGATGTAGATTTTGCTTCCCGCGACCGCCGCGCCATGGCCCACTTCGATTCCCGTAATCTCACCCACGACTTTGTTTGTTTCAGGGTCGATGATGGTGACGTTATCGCCGGCGGCGTTGGTCTGAATGACGCGAACCCTGCCGGTGGGCGTAGCCGGAGCGCTGTCGAGCTTTGCGCCGCGCACCCATGCAGCCAGCGTCTGCCACTCGGGATCGTCCTGGGACTTCCAGTGTTTCCCTCCATCGTGGATCTGGTCGCCGCCTGCAGCCTCGGCCAGCGGATGCAGCAACAGCCGGCTCTTCGTCGGCTCGCCCGCCATGATTCTTGGCCGGACCACGTCAAAGTTCTTGCGTGATTCTTCGTCACTCCAGGTGGCGGCCCCGGGCGAAAGCGGCTGCAGTCGCATCGGAGTGCCGGTCGAATGACAGGAAATGCACCGCGCATTACCCGCGCGCTTGGCGGTGAAGATAGGTTGTACGCGCGCCTTAAAGTATTCAAAGTCGAGGTTAGATGGCGCCGCGGCCGGTTGCTGAAACAACAATGCAGCCACGATCGGAAGCAAAGCCATGATAGGCATAGACGTGATTCCCCCTTTTCAAGTCTCCAGGAGCATTTTGCGACACTAGCTTGCCATCTTCTGCTCCGCAGGACAAGTAATCCCTATTCGTGCCGCAGCACGGCCATCGGATCAATCCGGGTCGCATGCCGGACCGGGATGTAAATGGCGGACAGGGCTACCACAATGAACAGCAGCGCGATTCCGGCGAAGGTTCTCGGATCCGTCGCACTGACCTCAAATAAAAAGCTGTTCAACACGCGTGTCAACCCGAAGGCACCTGCTAATCCAAGCACGACACCAGACATCGTCATGAAGAGGCCCTGCCGTACCAGCAACCGAAGAATGTCTTGTGGATGCGCACCCAATGCCATCCGCACGCCGATCTCGGGCGTTCTCTGTGCGACCGAATACGCGATGACGCCGTACATGCCCACCATGGCCAGCATCAGCGCAACGCCGGCGAACAATCCCAAAAGCCTCATGACCAGCCTTCGTTGACCCAGGGTCGCTTCGACCATGTCCTCCATCGTTCGGACCTCTGATATGGGTTGATCCGGATCAATGGCCAGGACCTGATTGCGAACGGAACTGACAAAGCGCATGGGATCGCCATCGGTTCGCACAGCAAATGAGACCGCCGGCTGAGGGCTCTGCGGATAGGCGCGATAGAGTGCCGGCCTCAATTCGGAATCCAGGCCCTGGCGCACGTCGGCGACTATTCCGACGATCTCCGCCGGTTGCGGATTGACTCCCATCAGGATGCGCTGTCCGATGGGGTCCTGGCCATTCGGATACTCCGGCCAGAAGCGCCGCGCCATGGTTTCATTGATGATCAGGACCGGGGGCGCGCTGAGCGTGTCGCGTGCGGTGAACTCGCGTCCCCGCACAAGCCGGATCTGCAGCGTCCGAAAATATTCCGGGTTGATGCTCTGTTCTATCGCGATCGGCCGCTCGTTCAACATTACTGGCGGACGATCCGCGAGCTGTACGGGCCGCCCGGCCCAACCCATCATCGGAAGCGTCCACGTCACAGCAGCGTTGCGGACGCCGGGCAGCGACTGCACGCGCTGTATGAGTTCGTCAAAGAAAGCCGCTTTCTTCTGATCCGTGTCGTAGCGCAACGGCGACAGTGAGAGCCGCATCGTGAGGAGATTTGTCGGATTGAATCCCGGATCGACGCGCTGCACGCGAGCGAGGCTTTCCATCAGGAGCGTTGCGCCGATCAGCAAGACAATAGACAGCGCCACCTGTGCTGTCACCAGCAAACCACGGACGCCAAACCATCGCATACGGCGGTTCGAGCCTCCCGAAGATGCTGAGCCGGCCGTCCTCAGCACATCGGCAAGGTCGGGCCTGGACGCGCCGAGTGAAGGAACGAGACCAAACAGCACGCCGGTGGCGATCGAGATCAACGTGGCGAATCCAAGTACCATGCCATCCAGCCGAATCTCTCCAGTCCGCGGGAGATTAAAAGTCGTCATACCTTTGACGGCGTTCAAACTCCATCCGGCCAGCAGCACTCCCAGGCCCCCTCCGAAAAACGCCAGCAGCACACTTTCCGCCAGCAGCTGGCGGATAAGGCGCGCGCGGCCGGCCCCGATTGCGGCGCGTACGGCGAATTCCCGCGAACGAGATGTGGAGCGCGCCAGCAGCAGGCTTGCGACGTTGGCGCACCCGATCAGCAACACGAAGCCGACGGCGCCGAAAAGCATCCAGAGCATCGAGCGCACGTTCGCCACGAGTTGATCCTTGAGTGGCGTCACTTGCTCCGTTGAGCTCCGCCTGGCATCGAGCATTCCAGGATTAGCGAGGCTGTATTGCTGATTGAGTACGGCCAGTTCGGCCGTTGCCTGCGGGATGTCCACGTCCGCCCTCAACCGGCCATATATGGTCAGGATCGGGCTTAAAAGGCGGGATTGGGTCGGCATGCCTATTACTTCCAGCGGTTGCGTCAGCCAAACGTCGATTGCGGGAAATGGAAACTTAAACCCCGGCGGCAGCACGCCGATGATCGTTTGCGGCGCCCCCGCCATTGCCATCGTCTTGCCGACAATCAGCGGATCGCTGCCGAACCGGCGCTGCCAGAACTCCGCGCTGATCATCGCCACCGGAGGACCGCCAGGTGAATCTTCCTCCGATTGAAAGCTCCGACCCAGCATCGGCTCGACACCCAGAATCCGCAGAAAATTGGCCGATACCCGAGCCGCCCTCAGCACCTCCGGGCCGGCGTCTCCTGAAAGCGTGGGATTCCCAACCCCGATCATGAACACACCCATCTCACTATAAGAACGGGCCGCCGACTTGATCGCCTCATATCGCCCGATCGTCGAGCCGCCCGATATCTGTACCAGCCGGTCCGGATCCTGGTATTCGAGCGGCTTCAGCAACACCGAGTGGATGATCGTAAACATTGCCGTGCTGCCGCCGATTCCAAGACTCAGAGTAAGCACTGCCGTCAGAGCAAAAAGGGGATTCCGCCGCATGGTTCTCAGCGCATACAGCATGTCCCGCCAGGCAGTTTCCAGAAATCCGATGCTGTTCATAGTTGTCGATAATATATCGGTACGGCCTAATTCGGGGACAGACGCATAAATCACCTAATTGCGAATCAACGGCGATTTACCGTAATTAGGTGATTTATGCGTCTGTCCCCGAATTAGGCCGCAGCCCGCGTAATCCGCGGCTCATCACAAAAATTGCTTACAGCGACCTTCTGGAACTAAAATGACGCCACATCGATCGTCTCATCCGGAGGGACACTCCCATGCTTCGCAAACTGAAGTGGCTCACGGCTGCACTGGCCGTCACGGCTTTTGCAGCGGCGAATCCGATTCCCGGCCAGTCTCAGGGGGCCGGACCTGCCCAGTGGCAGAACGACCTCACGCCGATCTCGCCGGCCGACTGGAACTACGATCTGGCGGCCCATCTGTTGGAGCGTGCGGGCTTCAGCGGGACGCCTGAGGAGATCAGCGCGCTGGCTAAATTGACCCCCGCGGAAGCAGTCCGGCGGCTGGTCCATTTTCAGAACGTCGATAACAGCCGGTTGCTGCCTTTCGACGAATCTGGTGTCCACGATCCGGGCCTGGAACCATTCCCTCCAAGCCGGCCGGCCGTTACCGATCTCGCCAAGGCAAAGGGCGAGGCTCTGGGTGTCAAGGTCAAACCCACCGGCAATCGTCGTCTTCAGCCTGTCGTGAACAAGTTCTTCTACTGGCTCCGCGCCAGCGTGCTCGAGACCAACCGGGTTGGCTACTGGTGGGCCAACCGCATGGTCGGGACAAACCGTCCGCTCGAGGAGAAGATGGCGCTCTTCTGGCACGGTCATTTCGCCGTCAATGAAGCCAAGGTTCGGGATTACCGGAAGCTCCTGAAAGAGCTCCAGATTTTCCAGGCGCAGGGGACGGGCAACTTCCGGGACCTGATGATCGCCGTAGCCCGCGACCCGGCCATGCTCACCTTCCTGGACGCCGGCGTTAACGTCAAGGGAGCCCCCAACGAAAACTTCGCAAGAGAGATCATGGAGCTCTTCACGATGGGTGTCGGCAACTACACCGAGAAGGACATTCGTGAAGCTGCTCGCGCATTCACAGGATGGAATTATGTCGATCTCGACTTCGTTGTTAACACGGCGCAGCACGACACCGGCCAGAAAACCTTCCTCGGCCGCACCGGCAATTTCGATGGAGTCGATGTCATCAAGATCATCATGGACCAGCCCGTAACGGCGAAGTTCATCGCTGGAAAGATCTACCGCTTCCTTGTGCGGGAAGACCTCTCGCCGGAATTGCAGGAAAAGCTGGGAGCCGTCCTGCGCAATTCCAACTACGAGATTGCGCCGCTGCTGGACACGATTTTTCTCTCGAAGGATTTTTACAGCGCCGCATCGGTGGGAACGCAGATCAAGGGCCCCATACAACTAGTGGTTTCCACTTATCGGAAGCTCGGGCTTACGGAGGTTCCAGGCGTGCCGGACTTCAATTCAGCCACGAACGCGCTGGGACAATTGCTATTCCGTCCTCCGACTGTCGCAGGATGGGCGCAGGGCCGGAGTTGGGTAACGCCCGGCCTGCTGCTGGAGCGCGGCAACTTCGCGCGCGACGTGCTGTTCCCTGACGTCAACTTCATCCCGCCCGACCGCTATAACGGCAGTGAAGAAATCCGGAGCGTGGCGGATCGCATCCGCCAGGGTCTCGATATTACGTCGTCGACCACTCCGTCTCGCGCCGGCGAGGGCGCCATCATCGCGGAATCCAACATGGCGGCCGACCGCGACGAAGACTTCAACACACGTTATGGTTCGTTCCGCGGATGGCAGATGGCGATCGAAAAGGTCAAACCGATTCCGCGTCACGCCGCCCGGATCGATCTCAGCAAGATGGTGCTGGATGCCAGGCTCAAGAATACGACCGAGGTGGTCGACTATTTCATTCACCGGTTCATGCGCGTAGCGCCGAGCGATGACGCTCACCGAATGCTGGTGCATTTCCTGGACGAGGATTTGGGCACACCCAACATTGCCGTCGCCCAAACCTATATGGAAGATTCCCTGCGGCTGTTGCTGCATCTGATCATGAGCCAACCGGAATATCAGCTCGACTAAGGAGAATTACAATGAGAAAGCACTCTATCTCCATGAATGGTCTGACACGCCGTGATTTGCTGCGGGGAGGATTGTGCGGCCTGGGCATCGGCGCGATGGGAATGTATCGCGCGCCGTCGATATTCGGCCGCGCGGCGGAAGCCCTGGCAGCGCAGGCCGCCGACAACGGACGAATCCTGGTCGTTCTGGAACTGTCCGGCGGAAACGACGGTTTGAACACAGTAGCGCCTTACGGCGACGATGCCTACTACCGCCTTCGCCCGAAAATTGGCCTCAAGGCAGCCGGGCTGCGCAAGATCGATGATCACTTCGGTCTCAACCGGGGCATGGTGGGTTTCGAGCGTCTTTTCAAGGATGGCAAGCTCGCTATCGTTCACGGCTGCGGGTACGATAACCCTTCGTTCTCGCACTTCACGTCGATGGCTTACTGGCAAACGGCGGCGCCGAACAGCGGCGAACAGTACGGCTGGGTCGGACGCGTCGCCGATGCGATCAGGCCCGATGCGCCGTCGAACTTCCTCGTGAATATCGACGCGCGGCAGTCTCTCGCTGTCCGGAGCCGCAGTCATGTTCCTGTGGTTTTTGACGACCCGAACAAGTTCATGCGGGAAGCGTTTTCCGAGGAGCGCGACGTTCTCGGCCAGGTGGGCGACAGTGGTCGGGTGGAGAATCCGTCGCGCAGATATCTGCTCGACATCGCCCGAAGCGCAAACGACGCTTCCGCGCTGGTCCAGCAGGCATGGGCGAAGTACAAGTCGCCCATCGATTACGGAATTGCCGGCCTCGACCTGCCAAAGGTCGCGGCCCTCATTGACGCTGGAATGCCGACGCGTCTGTACTACGTGGCGTATCGGAACAATGCCTTCGATACGCACGTGTTTCAGAACGATCTGCACCAGCGCCTGCTCACCTATATGTCGGATGCGGTGTCTGCCTTCATGCAGGACCTCAAACGCATCGGGCGCGACAAGGACGTTACTTTGATGATTTTCTCGGAATTCGGCAGACGCGTTCCGGAAAACACAAGCCTGGGCACGGACCATGGCGCCGCAAACCTGATGTTTGCTGTGGGCAGTCATGTAAAAGGCGGCAACTACGGCAAGATCCCGAGCCTCACGACTCTCGACCCTGGCGACAACCTGGTGTACACGACGGATTTCCGCCGCGTGTACGCCACGATGATCGAAGGGTGGCTCGGCTATAAGAATACCCAGGATCTCCTCAAAGGCAGCTTTGAGGCTTTCGACATGTTTGCGTAAAAGTGAGAAACACAAAGACACAAAGGCACAAAGAAAAGCCGCATCAAAGAATCTTATTTGCGGCCTTTCTTTGTGCTTTTGTGTCTTTGTGTTTTACATCGATAGTGCTTTCAACCCAGGCACAGAACGCGCCTGGGGACCCGGTGCGCACTGCCGTCGGCCGGCTTGATCTCGCTCGATACAAGACGCACATCAAAGGACTGACGCAGTTCGGAGACCGAATGCAGGGAACCGAGCGCAATCGCAATGCGATCGACTGGCTCGAGAAACAACTCCAGAGTTTCGGCTACACGAACGTCGAGCGACATCGGTTCATGTCCGGCAGCGGGCCTCTTGAAAACATCTACGCGACAAAGATCGGGACAACCCGGCCCGGAGAGATGTACATCGTGTCGGCGCACATGGACGGCCGCGGCGGAGGCGAGGCCGCGGACGACGACGGCTCCGGCTGCGCAATCGTACTCGAACTGGCCCGCGTTCTGGGAATGCCCGACGTCCGGACGGATCGTTCCGTGAGATTTATTTTCTGGAACAACGAGGAATTCGGGATGGACGGCAGCGGTACCTATGCGCTCGAGCGCGCGCCTCTGCAGGGAACCCAGGCCGAACCGAAATGGCTTGGCGTCATTCAGCACGACATGATGATGTTCGACCACGGCATGCCTCCCGGGCCGAAGCAAAGCCCGGCCGCGGACATCGACATTGAGTACCAGAAGGACTCCCGGATGGCTGCCGACTCCGCAAAACTGGCGGCGACTCTTCACGCCGCCAACCGGACGCACGCCCGGGACTATCGAGCAACCATCGGCACGGATATGGCAGGCACGGATTCGATACGGTTTGAGGATCTCGTGGCTTCCGTCAGCGTTCGTGAAAACGAAAGAGTCATCGAGATTGTGCGGGGCTCAAACCCCAATCATCATCAACCCACGGATAAATACGAGAGTTACGCAGAAGAGGACTTTCGTTTCGGTTTCAATTCCGCGCAGACCACGCTTGGCGCCCTCGGGCAACTCGCCGGCATCACTCTGGCCCGCTCTCGGTAAGTCGATCAGCGCTGGTCGCTATACAACCTGCGCAGGACCTCCGTATCGCCGGCCGAGAGACCGGAATACTTTGCGATATCGGCGCGTGACTGCAGCTTGCTTCGATACCGCATGAAGTAATCGACGATATCGCCGCCGAATCCGAAGAAATACATAATGTCCGGGAAATTGCGCGTATGCTGCATGCCGACGGCATGACCCAGTTCGTGGACGCAAGTGAGGTAAACGATCGTGTCGCGGAGAAGGACGTCCGCAACAGCGCGAGTAGCCAGCGGATCGCCGAGCTGAGCCACCTGGGGCATGACGTAAACATTCGCTCCGGCCTTGCCCTTCACGAAAATGCGCTGCGTTTCTCCGAATAGTCCCTGATTCGGAGAAACCCACCGGATAACCACGAGAGCGGTGTCGCGTTCTTTGGCTTCGGCGAATTTCAACTTGCCCGCACTTTCGCGCGACCATGCGTCGAGCGCCATCTTCGCCAGCTCGCGATCCGAATCCCGATACCCGGGTACGCCTTTACCATCCTCTATGAAAAAGGCGATCGTTTCACGAGAGTCGAGCTGTTGCAGGAACGTGGTTGCCAGGAACATAGTAAACATCGCGAGATTAAGCATCTTTCAAAAGCTCCTTTGCGGTGAAAAGAGCGTAAAACGGATATTTCTTCGCGATAACCTCCGTGCCGCCTTCTTCGCGATCGACCACGCAGAATGCCGCCGCCACCTGATAGCCGGCCTGCTCCGCTCTTTCCGCTGCCCTGAGGATGGAATCGCCGGTCGTGCAGACATCATCGACGACGATCACACGCGAACCTGCCTTGCCGTCAAAGCCTTCGATGAATTTCTGCGTCCCGTGACTCCTGGTTTCTTTTCGCACGATGAACGCCGGCACCGGCCGCCCGTCGAGGCCGCTGACCACCGCCACGGCGGTTGCAATGGGATCCGCGCCCATGGTGAGTCCGCCGATAGCGTCGGCTTGAATGTTGTGCTTCTGAAGATTCTGAAGAATCAGCCGCGCGATAAGGAGCGCGCCACGAGGATCCAGTGTTGTGGTTCTGCAATCGAGGTAATAGGAACTCTTCTTTCCGGACGTTAGCGTGAAGTCGCCAAGTCGGAGCGATTTCTTGCGAATAATGTCTCGCAGTTCCCGGAGTTGCTCATCCATGCCGGGGATTCTATCAGAAGCTGCCGCTGGCTCCCCCACCTCCCGACCGCCCACCACCCAACTCGGGCTTCGTTGGACCGGCGGCGGCCGCTGGAATGTCCGGCTGAACAACGGCCGAAGCTGCGCTCATGAGCGCCAGAGCACGACGGTCTGAGGAGACCAGACGTAGCGGCGTAAAACCGCTGCGCTGGCCGTCGGGTCCTTTCGAGAGCCAGCGCCGAAGCGAGAGAGCCGCTGCCATTAGAAAAACGCCAAACAGGATCGGATCCCAGGGCCGGCGAGGCAAATCCAGATATGACTTGTTCGTCGCGATGGTAGCCAGCGCCATCGCGAGGTTGACATCCAACAGTAGACGATCTCGATCACGCAGAGCCATACGCAGACCGATGACGGGAAGAATCCAGATCAGTACATAGGTGGACCAATAGAACCAGGATGTCTCCAGCCGGCTGAAAGAAAGCGGGAGATTCAAATTGAAATAGAGGCCGGCCCACGCGGCGGCCTGAATCATTCCGTATTCGTCGCCGGGAAACTCGTCGCCGTGAAGGAGATGTTTTGCGCGGGCCGTCGCGAAAATGAGTACGAGGATCCCGGCGGCTGCAGCCCGTTGCATCTCCGGCGACAGAGACGTCTGAAAGGGAACCAGCGCGGCGCAAGCGAACGAAGCCAGCGCCGCGTAGACATAGCCAAAACGCCGATAGACCCCAAAAGCGCATAAGGCGGCGACCACCAAAGCGACAAGATCCGAGAAGCGGCTATAGCTTTCGTGAAGCGTGGATGCGATGCCCGCCAAAACGACTGCCGCTGCGGCAAAGCCCTCTTCCACTCCAAAGCGATACAAACGAAAACGTGAAATCAGATATTCGGCGAGCACAAAACAGACCAGCGCCGCGATAGCGCTTATGGCGCCGCGGGCGTCAATATTATCTATAAGCAGCAGGAGCGATGCCGCAACGATGAGCAATGTGAAGGCGAAAAGGACCAGGCGAAGAAACAGGTTCGTCCGGCGCAGGTTCACTCGCAGGTCTTCTTCGAGCGGCCCGGTTTGCACAGGATTCAGCAGACCGGAGCGAGTCCATTCGCGGACGAGCGCCTGCGACCGGATTCGTTCTTCGTCGGCGGGCTCGTAGCGTCTCATTCTTCGCGACCAAATCGCCGTGCCAGCAGAACCATGGCAAGAACGACCAGGGATCCGGAAACCACGAAGTAGCCCAGGGCAAGGGTCTTTTCATCGACATGGCGAAGAACTTCGCTGCTGACTCCGACATAGCTGTAGATCGTTCCGTAAACGACAAACGCAAACCGACTAAGACGCACGCCTTCAATTATGGTGGCGGCTCCCAGTCCTAAAACACCGGCCAAATACGGCCATCTCCTGTCACCACCGATGACTCCCGAAAGCAGCGCAATGAAGAGGACATTGGCGGCCAGATGAAAATAAGTTTCCGTGAAATGCCTTTTGATGTCGCGCGTGTGGAACCAGGTTCCCGCGCCTGCAACCAGAAACCCGTAGGCGATAGCGTAGGGTCTTAGTGAGGCGCCGTATACGAAGCCCATACGAGAGATTCGGAGACCGAACCAGCCTGCCAGGCTCGAGAGCCCCAGCGAGAGCACGAAGCGGTTGTCGAAGCGATAAGCGAGAACGAAAAAGAGGACGGAGGAAAAAAGCAAATAGAAGTCCCAGTACTCTTCGAGCAGGTGGAATCGCGTTTCCATGTATCCGAGTTCGACTCCGAAAACGAGGCAGCCCAGGTAGAGCACGTAGTCGAATGCGAGATTTGGAGATTCCACTTCACCGGAGGAGTATGGAAGCGCTTTTGAGAAGCAGTAGTAAAAGGAGACACCGAGAACGAGAGTCAACGCGGACAGAATCACGGCATCGCCCAGCGTGGCGAAATAGGATTGTGCGACCCAGGCCAATCCGGCGACGAATGAAAGAACGCCGAGGTAGAGAAGTGCGTTCAGTTCAATGAAGACGGAGAACCGATCTTTGCGAACCAGCGGGGCGATGGTGTTGTGCTGCAGTTCCGTGATTAGACCTGCGGCCCTCCAACGATCGAGACGGCCAAGGATGGTCATTGGGCGGATGATACAGGAATGACATTGGTAAACACAAAGGCACGAAGGCACAAAGAAAGGCCGCAATCAAAGGATCATTTGAAGCGGCCTTTCTTTGTGCCTTCGTGCCTTTGTGTTTAATATTCCTGGGGAGGGGACATTCCAATCGGTGCGCCTCGACGCTCAGGATTCTCTTCCACCGTACCCTCGGGCCGGGGCGCCGGCGGTTCCGCTCTCTTCCCTTCCGATCTTTCTCTCTCCTTCCTTTCCCTCTCTTCCTTCTTTTTCGCTTCCCTCTCGGCCTGCTCGGCTTCGGCGCGCTTGCGTTCTTCCTGCTCCCGCTTGTAAGCGAAGTAATCTCCGAGCGCTCTGGTCGCGGAAACGCCGATTATTCCGAAAGTGTTCCGGATGGTCTGAGAGCGGGCAGTTCGATGGTACCGGTCCGCCATGGCAAGCTTGGTTGGAAGTTGCGGATTGTCGCGGTCGAGATGCTGTGCGCGCTGATAGCGATCGAGCGCTTCCTTGTACTGCTCCTCGCGAAAGAGATCATCTCCGGTCGCGATCAGCTGCGCTGCCTGCTTGCGGTGATCCTCGATCTCCATCCTGAACTGCTCGCATGCCGTTTGATCCAATCCGAGCCGTTGGGCGTTGTCCAGCGCCGTCTCTGCCGCAACAAGCTGGCCCGACTCCGTCAACGACCGAAACTGTTTCTGAAGCCTGTCCAGTTCCGCGATACGGCGATTCTCCGTCTCGATGGCGGCTTTCACCTGGTAATACAGCATGCCCGGATCGTCGGCAGCGCCTGCTTCTTCAAGCACCTCGAGGGCTGCCTTGAGAAGCGAAAGCCGCTCCATGCCGCTTGCATCCTGGTAGAGCTTTTGAGCTTGCTCTAACTTCTGGGCGCGCCACTGGACAAACTGCTGCCAGCCGCCTTCGATATCCTCTTCCGTCGTTCCAACCAGGACCCACACGAACCCGTCCTCAACTCCGGTATCCATGAAGCTCGGCTGCAGCATGCGAGAGGCACGCAGCCGGAAGGTCGATTCCATGGTTCGGCTTGCGGATTTCGCGTCCGGAACCGTCGTGTGATCCTGAACGGTCTTGGAGACGACGACCGGCCCGCGAGTGAGCAGGTCATCCATCGCTTTCAGATAAGCCGACTGGCGGCTGCGGTCCGGATCGTTGTGGATTTTTTCGACACCGTAGCCCCAGATCAGTCCCGAAGGAACCGGCGTTGGCGGCCTGAGTTGAACCGACCGAACGCCGGTGCACGAGGAGACGAGTAGAGCAGTAACAATGAGTCCAGCTCTGACCGACATACTTCCTCCGGGGAGTTCGATGCGGTTAACGTCTCTTTCTCGCCACGTCGTTTTGTGCCTGTGCTTTGGTTATTTGCTGTTCGTGGAAGAGCGCCAGAGATTGCACGTCGGCGTTGACCGCCCCGGCGCCGGCAATTTGTTTGGTCAGTGATTCACGAATGGGTTTGTCGATCAGGTTCCGGCTAAGCTCGATCAGCTTGCTCATCATGTATTCGTCAACTTCGCTCTTCGCCATGTAGACGCGGCAGTAGACGGTTCCGGTGTTCTCCCCCACACGATATTCGATGAATTTCTTTCCGACGAGCGGCAGGGTGGTTGAAAGGTTCCGTGCCGCCGTCAACAGTGAAGATTGAGCGTTGCGGCTGTTCACAACTTCGGTCACACGTGTGGAAACCGTATCGAAAATATTCGAGCCCAGATCGGACATGGCCTGCGTACGGGCCATCTCCTGAGCGATACGAAGATCTGCATGCTTGGCCAGACCCATTCCTTCGTAAGAAGCAACGGGAATCGGTTCGAACGGATATAGAACCGCAGTGGGTTCCAGTGCGGGATTGTTGACGGCTACTTTCTTACCGCATCCCAGCAACACGACAGCGAATAAAACGCTGATCGAAACGACGCGCGATCTCATACAGCGCCTCCAGATTTGTTGTTTCTAATGTTTTTACGTACTGGTGCTAATTCGACGCAGGGGTGTGGAAAAAGTGAGACATTGTAGCGGCCACTTAATTCGCAGACAGACGGAAAAGATCTGACCAATGCTCAATTCCCAATTCTCAGCCGATTAATTCGGGGTAATTCGAGGGACAGACTCCGAATTAATCCGCTGAGAATTGGGAATTGAGCATTGGTCAGATCTTTTTCTGTCCCCGAATTGTATCGCCGCTACAGATGCGGATGCCGGGCGTACCAGTCACTCGCCTGTTCATACGCATGAGCGAGCCGAAGAAGGCCCGCTTCATCGAAAGCGGAGCCGATGAACTGGAGACCTAGTGGCAGGTTACTACTCGTGAATCCACAGGGGACGGAGATAGCAGGCAAACCTGAGATATTGCCGAATGCGCTGCTGCCGCCTTTGCTGCTGATCGAACCCAGGCTGCTGAGGGTGTTCATGAGAGGCGAATCCGCGGGACCTGCCGGAGCGTTCTGGCTCGGTGCGACAAGGGCAGCATAGCGCCCGAGCAATCCCCTGGCGTATTCGCAGATCTCGACGCGGATACGTTGCATCTTCAAGTAATCCATCGCCGGCAGCAGGCGCGCCGCGGTAAAGTCCGCGGCCCGCTGTTTGTTGATCAACAGGTCGATCTTGCCGGACTTCCAGAGGGGCTCGAAAACACAGGCCGCTTCGACATTCATCGTGAAGCGGGCAATATCCTGGTACGGATATTCCTCGAGATCCATTTCCTCCAGAATCAGGCCCTGCGATTCGAGCACGCGCAGCGCGTTTCTGAAGATCATCGACACTTCGGGATCGTTCACCGAACTGAATTCTTCACGAAGGATGCCGATCTTCTTTCCCTTGATCTGGGCTTGAGTGGAAAAACGGAAGGGCGCCTCGACCGTCGTGAGATCCAGTGGATCAGTGCCGGCGATGTGGTCGAATACCGTGGCGCAGTCTTCGACGGTGCGGCACATCGGCCCTATTTTGTCCATGGTCCAGCTCAACGCCATTGTGCCGTATCGGCTGACTCGCCCGTAGGTCGGACGCAACCCAACAACTCCATTGGCCGAGGACGGAGAAATGATGGAACCCAGCGTTTCGGTTCCAATGGAAAAACCGACCATGCCGGCAGCCGTCGCTGAGCCGGGGCCCGCAGACGAGCCGCTGCTCGACTTTGTCGGGTCCCAGGCGCACCGCGTCGTGCCGCCAAACCAGCGGGCGCCGCTGGCCAACTCGCCCACAGCCAGCTTCGCCATCAAGACGCTCCCGGCTTCCTGAAGTCTTCGCACAACGGTCGCATCGTACCCAAAGACCTGGCCCTCATACGCCGGACAACCCCATTGGGTCGGAATACCCTTCGTCGCGAGTACATCCTTCGCTCCCCAGGGGATGCCGTGAAGCGGGCCTCGAAACTTGCCCTTCATCATTTCCGCTTCCGCCGCGCGCGCCTGTGACATCGCAAGCTCTTCTGTGAGGGTCACCACGGCGAACAGCGTGGGGTCGAGTTTCTGAGCTCTGGCGATGTAGTCGCGAGCAAGCTCCACGGGCGAGATCTGCCTTGCTCTGAGCATTCGGCCCAAGTCCGCGACCGATCTATATAGAATCCCCTCGTTCATGCGCGGGAAAAGTTAACCCAAGCCAAATAAAAGGTAAAGTTATGAAATAATTCTGTGGTAGAAATACTGCTTCATCCGGACTGAGAGGTATGCATGATAAACACGCAGATCGACGACTCTCCGGTAGATGAAGTCTCTGGAAAAATCAAGAACAAGAGACTAGCGCAATGGGTTGAGGAAGTTACAGCCACTTGCCAGCCGGACCGGGTCTATTTGTGTAATGGCTCCCCCGAGGAATACCAGGCGATGCAGCGGCTCATGCTTCACGCCGGAACCGCCATTTTGCTCAACCCCGAGAAGCGCCCCAACAGCATCCTGGTTCGGTCCACCACCCTGGACGTCGCTCGCGTCGAAGACCAGACCTACATTTGTTCCGCCACAAAGGAAGAAGCCGGCCCCAATAACAATTGGGAAGAGCCTGCAAAGATGAGGGAGAAGCTCACAAAGCTTTTTACCGGATCGATGAAGGGCCGGACGATGTACGTGATTCCGTATTGCATGGGACCCCTGGGTTCACCGATTTCAAAGATCGGAGTCGAGATCAGCGACTCGCCGTATGTCGTCGTCAACATGCACATCATGGCTCGGGTCGGCGCGAGAGTCCTCGAAGCGCTCGGCACGGATGGAGAGTTTGTCAAAGGGCTGCACTCCGTAGGGGCTCCGCTGGAACCCAACGAGCAAGACGCGGCCTGGCCCTGTAACTCCAAGTACAAGTACATTTGCCATTTTCCGGAGACGCGCGAGATTTCCTCGTTCGGTTCCGGCTACGGCGGAAATGCACTCCTTGGAAAGAAGTGCCACGCCTTGCGCATCGCGTCCGTGCAGGCTCGCGACGAAGGCTGGCTCGCCGAGCACATGCTCATCCTCAAGTTGATCAGCCCCAAGGGCCAGGTCAAATACATCACCGGAGCGTTTCCTTCCGCGTGCGGCAAAACAAACCTGGCGATGCTGATTTCCACAGTGCCGGGCTGGAAGGTGGAAACGATTGGTGACGACATCGCCTGGATGAAATTCGGGCCGGATGGCAGGCTGTATGCCATCAATCCAGAGGCCGGTTTCTTCGGTGTGGCGCCGGGAACCGGGATGAAGTCCAATCCAAACGCCATGCTCACCATCACGAAGAATTCCATTTTCACCAACTGCGCGATGACACCTGAAGGCGATGTCTGGTGGGAAGGAATGACCGAGGAAAAGCCGGAAGAGTTGACCGATTGGCTCCGGCGGCCATGGACACCGGCATCGCGCCGTGCCGCCGCCCATCCGAACGCGCGCTTCACAACACCGGCCAGCCAGTGCCCCGTCATTGCCAAAGAATGGGAAGATCCCAAAGGTGTGCCGATCGACGCCATCCTCTTCGGTGGACGGCGCGCAAGCGTGGTGCCGCTCGTTACCGAGTCCTTCGACTGGCAACATGGAACCTTCCTGGCCGCCACAACCAGCAGTGAAACAACAGCCGCCGCTACAGCCAAAGTCGGCCAGCTACGGCGCGACCCGATGGCCATGCTTCCATTCTGCGGCTACAACATGGGCGACTATTTCGCCCACTGGCTCAGGATCGGTGCTTCCAGGGGAGCGAAGCTGCCCGGGATTTACTACGTGAACTGGTTCAGGCGCGACGATAAGGGCAAGTTCCTCTGGCCGGGCTACGGCGAAAACAGCCGCGTCCTGAAGTGGATCTTTGAACGCTGTAACGGCACAGCGCAGGCCGTCGAGACGCCGATCGGCCGGCTGCCCGCTCCGGGCGCACTGGATACCGAGGGCCTCGATATCTCGGAGGAAAGCCTCGCCAGGCTGTTGGAAGTAGACGTGAACGGATGGCTCGCCGAAGTACCCAAGATTAAAGAGTTCTTCGCAGGCTTCGGGAGCCGCATGCCGGAGGAACTCCAGGACGAAGTCAATAAGCTCGAGGAACGTTTAAAGAAGTAACCCAAAGATCTGACCAATGCTCAATTCCCAATTCTCGGCCGATTAATTCGGGGAATTCGGAGTCTGTCCTTCGAATTAATCGGCCGAGAATCGGGAATTGAGCATTGGTCAGATCTTTTGTCTTTGTGTTTACTGTTTTAAAACAGGTCGTTTTTGTCCGGCGGCTTTGGCGGCTCGTTCGTTCTCGCCGTGATGTACGGGCCGGTGACGATGTCCTTGTACCCCAACCCGGGGCCGATCATCGGAAACACGCACGCATCCGGATCGATCATCACTTCCAGGAACGCGGGCCCATCGAAGTGCACGAATTCCTGTAAGACGCTTTCAACCCGATTCTTTTCGCTCAGGCGCTGAGCGAATTCAAAGCCATCCGCCTTCGCGGCATTTACGAAATCCTTCCGGTGCAGAAATTTCTCGGTTCCGCAGAACCGTTCCGAAAAGTACATCTTCTGCCACTGCCGCACCATGCCGTCTCCCTGGTTGTTGAAGAGAAGCGTCTTCACTTTCAGGTTGTAATTCGTTACGGTCTCCATCTCTCCGATGTTCATCCGCAGGCTTCCATCACCATCGACATTGATGACAAGCTTGTCCGGACACGCAAACTGCGCGCCGATGGACGCGGGCAGGCCAAAGCCCATGGTACCCATCGAACCCGATGTCAGAAACGATCGCGCGTTTTTGTAATCGAGGTACTGCGCCGCCCACATCTGGTGCTGGCCGACCCCGGTACAGATAATAGCTTCGCCCCGCGTGATCTTGTTCAGGCATTCCAGGACGTAGTGGGGCTGGATGAAATCGCATCCGCGATCGTAGTTGAGCGGATGATTCTTCTTGAGCTCCGCCACATGGCTCAACCACGGTGAAAAGTCCTTTTGGAAACCACGGCCCGCCGCAATGAGCTGTTGAAGGCCGCTGCGCGAATCGGCCACGTGCGACCATGTGACCTGCTTCACTTTTCCGATTTCGGCGGCGTCGATATCGATGTGCGCAATGTTCCTGGCGTTGGGAGCGAACTGCTTCACATTGCCGGCCACACGGTCATCGAACCGGGCGCCGACGGCGATCAGAAAATCACAATCTTCGACCGCGTAGTTGGCAAATGCGGTTCCGTGCATGCCCAGCATGTGAAGCGAAAGGGGATGAGTCGTATCGAAGGACCCGATTCCCTGGAGCGTGGTAACGACGGGAATCTGGAAGGTCGTCGCAAACCGTTTGAGTTCGCGTCCCGCATCACTTTTGATCACGCCGCCGCCGACATACAGCAGCGGGCGTTCGCTCTTGCGCAGCATATCGAAGAATGCCGCGCTCTTGGTTTCGGGCATTTCCGAGCCGTACAGCGCCTGCAGCCTCTCGCGGTATCCGCGCAATTCCAGCAGACCTTCGCCGCGGAAGACTCCTGTCCAGTTCTGCACGTCTTTCGGTACGTCGAGGACGACCGGCCCCGGCCGATCGCTGCGCGCGATGTCAAACGCGGTTCGAACGGTCGCTTCGAGTTCTTCGGGATCCAGGACGAGGAATGTCCGCTTGGCACAGGCGCTCATGATGTTGAAAACCGGCGCCTCCTGGAATGCATCTGTGCCGATCGCGTGGCGTGGAACCTGCCCGCAGATCAGAACAATGGGAACCGAGTCGGCCATGCAGTCACGGATAGGTGTGACGCTGTTGGTCGCTCCAGGTCCGGACGTCACCATGGAGACACCAACCTTGCCGCTGGCCCGCGCATATCCCGCAGCCATAAAGCCTGCGCCTTGCTCGTTGGCGGGTACCACCAGCTCGATCGGCTTCTTGCGATTCGATTCCTGTTCAATGTTGAAGCGGGCAAGCGCATCCCAGGTTGGGAGAATCGCGCCGCCGCTGTAACCGAACATCACCTCCACGCCCTGGTCCGCAAGCACCTGAATGATCATGTCCGCGCCGGTCATGGTCTGGCCGGCGAGCGGGTGCCTGGAGGGTGATTTCAGTTCCGTTTGCAGACTCATCGATCCTCCCGAGCTCCAACAGTCGCAGGGGCAGGAGTCTGTTTCTGTTTCGGCTTTTGCAGGAACGTCATCATCTCGCGAAGCTGTTTGCCGACCGCCTCGATCGGATGATTTGCCTCATCTTCACGCATACGCTTGAAGTTCGGACGGCCGGCTTCGTTTTCGGCGATCCACTGCTTGGCAAATGTTCCGTTCTGAACTTCGGCCAGGATCTTCTGCATGGTCTCCCGGACATGCGCGTCGATGACTCTTGGCCCGCGAGTGTAATCGCCGTATTCGGCTGTGTCGCTCACGGAGTAGCGCATATAGCCGAGGCCGCCCTGATAAAAGAGATCCACAATGAGCTTCAGCTCGTGCATACACTCGAAGTACGCGATCTCCGGCTGATATCCGGCGTTGACGAGCGTTTCAAATGCCGTCTTAACCAGCGCGCTGACGCCGCCGCACAACACGGACTGCTCGCCGAACAGGTCGCTCTCCGTTTCTTCTTTGAATGTGGTTTCAATGACGCCTGCCTTGAGGTTGCCCGTGGCCCATGAATAGGAAAGAGCATTTTCTTTCGCTTTGCCGCTGGCATCCTGATGAATGGCAAGAAGGGCCGGAACGCCCACACCTTCGACAAACAGCTCACGCATGCGATGCCCCGGGCTCTTCGGCGCAATCATCGAGACATCCACGAACGGAGGCGGCACGACCTGGCCGAAATGAATATTGAACCCATGAGCGAACATCAGCGTCTGACCCGAGCGAAGATTCGGCTCAATGGAAGCCTTGTAGACCTTCTTCTGAGTCTCGTCCGGAATCAGAATCATGACGACGTCTGAATTCTGCGTTGCCTGTTCCACAGTGCTGACGGGAAGTCCGTCCTGTTTGGCGCGCTCAGCGGATGGGCTGCCGGCATAGGTCGCAACCGTGACATTGACGCCGCTGTCCCGCATGTTAAGGGAATGTGCGTGCCCCTGGCTTCCATAGCCAATGACAGCGACGCGCTGGGATTTGATCAGGCTTGGATTTCCGTGTTTTTCGTAATAGACGTTGGCCATGGATTCTCCTTGTCCGTCACCTCCACCGAGATGACATCGACTTGCTTGTTGAGCTGTTTGACCATTTGATCGGCGAGCGCCGGACCGCAGTGAGCGACCATTGTAATGCGCGACAATCCGGGTTCAGTGTCCGGAACGACCATCAACCTCTCGATGTTAAAGCCGCGAGCACTGAACAGCGCCGTAATGTTGAATAAGACCCCGAAGCGGTTCTCCACCAGGATCGAGAATGTAAATGTAGGAAGTTCTTCCATCCCTGATATCTCTAATAAAATGTTTGGTTTGAGGTGTAGACCACCTACCTACCGACCGATCGGTAGGTCATTGTAGCATGGATGAATCCCAGGGAGGTAAAGGCTTTTTGCCCTTTATTTCAACAACATCTCGAGCTCCGGTCCCGATTGGGAGAAGAAGCGGATTGAGCCTGAGCCCGTCCCTCCGAACAAATCTTATTGCACAGAGTTGTGTTAATGTAACCGGCTTATGTCACAGCTTCTGGAAGGCAAGACCGGACTTATCATGGGCGTGGCCAACAGGCGTAGCATTGCCTGGGGCATCGCCAACGCTGCAAATAGCGCGGGCGCGCGGCTGATTCTGACGTACCAGAGCGAACGGCTTGGTGAAAATGTGCGGGAGCTGGCGCCCCAGTTGAACAATCCGATCCTCCTGCCTTGCGATGTTACAAGCGATGAGCAGATTCAGTCGCTGATGAGCCGCATCAGCGAGGAAGTAGGCCATCTCGATTTCCTGGTCCATGTGCTGGCTTACGCTCCGGGAGACGCGCTCGAAGGCATGTACGTGAACACGAAGCGCGATGATTTCCGAGTCGCGCTCGATATCAGCGCGTATTCGCTCGTGGCCGTTTCACGTGCCGCGTTACCGCTGATGAAGGATCGCAACTCGGCCATCGTGACGCTCACGTATCTGGGCAGCGAGCGCGTCATCCAGAATTACAACGTGATGGGTGTTGCAAAAGCCGCCTTGGAAGCTTCGGTCCGCTACCTTGCAAATGATCTCGGTCCGCTGGGAGTTCGTGTGAATGCGATTTCCGCCGGTCCCATCAAGACGCTGGCTTCTTCCGCGGTCGGTGGAATTTCCAACATGATCAAGCTTCACACCGAACGCGCGCCTCTGCGCAAAAAGGTCGACACCGATGAAGTAGGCGATGCCGCAGTCTTCCTGCTCAGCTCCCTCTCCCGCGGAATTACAGGCGAAATCATTTACGTCGATGGGGGCTACAACATCCTCGGCGTGTGAAGATGGCACACGGATACCACCATTCAATTCAGCGGGGAAAAACAGTGCGCCCGAGGTTCCACGTGGGGACAAATGGTCCCCTGAAGAAGTCGGCCGGCGAAGTCAGAGCAGACCTTACGCTGCGCTTTCGTCGCTGTACAACAACTCGGTGATACCCGATTCCCGAAAGATTCTCTTGACGGCTTCCCGCTGGTCGAAAGTTCTGGTTTCGACTGAAATCAAAATACTTTCGCCGTGTGCCTCTTCCTCATACTGCTCGTAGAGGCCAGCATCCCTCAATCGTTCTGTGATCTGGCGAAGCTGTCCCTCGCTCGCCGGAAAACAAGAAATGGTCATAGGTAAGCATTCCACCTCGGAAAGTCTTTACGAAGGATCATTTGCAATCGGAAATCCAACTCAAAGGGAGGCGGAACTTCCGGCTTCTTCGGGTTCCCGCTGAGGGTCCCTCCAGTGATCGATTACAGAGACTTTCTGGACGCAGCCCACGGTGCAGGCCGGAGCGCACGGTTTCTTCGTGAAATATTCGCGCTCCATGTCCGCGAATGTGTATTGATCGAGTGGAATTCCCGGATAGCCACGCTGTTGCGAACAATAGTGAACCAGGCCGTTCTCGCAGATGTAAAGGTAACGGGCGCCGGCTCGGCAGGACCAGTCATTCGTTTTCCCCTTGGCGAGGTTCTCCTGGAACCAGTTCAGCCGGCTGTAGCTGTGCTTTCCGTAGTCCTTGAGTTCCCGGTAGACGCGTTCCTCGCGGCGGTTCAGGGGCTTTACGGCGCCGGTTCCGTCATGGATGATGCCCAGCGAACTGGAGAATCCCAGCTGCACTGCTCGCTTTGTAATAACTTCCGCATCTTCGGGATTTCGGATACCACCGCCGATAACCGAGTTGATGTTGACTGCAAATTCAGCGAAGTCCGCCAGGTACTCCAGCTTCTTGTCGAGGACCTTCAGGCTTTTCACCGAAACACTGTCGGGCTGAATGTTATCGATGCTGATCTGAAGGTGCTCGAGACCGGCTTCGTTCAGCGCGAGGATCTTCTTGGGCGTCAGCAGGTATCCGTTAGTGATAATGCCGGCAATCATTCCGTGATACCGGATACGCGCGATGATCTTTTCGATATCCGGATGCAGCAGGGGCTCGCCGCCGCTGATCGTGACGATGGAAGTCTTGAGATATGCCAGCCGATCGATACGGCGGATCATCTCGTCGGTAGGAATGGGTGGAGAAAAATCGTCGTACTCGTTGCAATAGCCGCAGGCAAGGTTGCACCTGCGCGTGGGAATAATATGGGCGAGCAGTACGTGCTTGGTGGACGCCAATCCCCGGGCTATCATTTGAACTTCTCGCCACCACAGCTTGAGCTGGTTCGAGCGCTTCATGAAGCTGAGTACGATAACACATTCGAATTGCTAAATTCGAATCAGGAATTTATAGTCCCGTACCCGATGTCAGGTGATACAAACCTCGCTGAAATTCTTTCCAGGATCGCCGATGGTCTGTGCGTTTTCGACGGAGTAGGCCGGCTGACATTTGCGAATGAAAGAGCATCGCAGCTCCTGGCTGAAGCCGATGACGTGTTCCACGCGCGGATATCGCGTCTGCGCAAGGATCGTTCCAGCAGTCGTTTCGAACACTTTCACGCCGCGAACAACCGGTGGTTCGAACACCAGACCCATCCTGATGCCGACGGAGGCATGACGATTTTTTCGCGGGACGTGACGTCGCGTCACAGGCTGGAAGAAGCGTTACGTTCAAGCGAAGAACGGTTCCGGCGAGTCGCCGAAGCCAGCAAGATCCTTGCCTCGTCGCTGGAGTGCGAAAAGACGCTGCCCGAGCTGGCCGAATTCATTGTTGCGAGACTTGCCGACTGCTGCCTGATCTTCGTCAAGGAAGACGGGGAGCTTCGCCGACTGGGGGCCGCATACTCGAGTGCAGGATCAATGAAGCCCGAGCCCGATTTGGACGTGGACGGGGTGATGAACATCGGAGAATCGGAAATCACAGTGACGCCGGTATCCCGAGTACTCATACCGATCGTCGCGCGCGATGAGGTCGTCGGCGTCCTTGCCGTAACCTCCGAGAAGGAGAGCGCATTCAGTGTCGATGATATCCAGTTCTTTGAAGAACTTGCGCGGCGGGCCGGGTTGGCGCTCGAAAGCGCCCGCTTATATCAGGAGACCCAGAGGGCCAATCGGCTGAAAGACGAATTCGTCGCCATCGTATCGCATGAATTGCGCACGCCGCTGACTCCGATTCTCGGTGGTGTCTACATGCTGCGCAGTGAACCGCGCGATGAAAGAATTTTCGCCAAGGCATTGGACCTGATCGAACGAAATGCCAAGACCCAGGTCAAGCTCGTGGATGACCTCCTCGACATCTCGCGAATCATCAGCGGCAAGCTACGTCTCAACATCGAGTCCGTGGACCTGGCAGCGGTCATCCAGTCCGCAGTCGACATCATTCGCCCGGCCGGCGATGCCAAAGACATCCAGATCGATGTTCGTTTTAACCCATTGAACGCGCCTATTTCGGGGGATGCGGATCGCATTCAGCAAATCCTCTGGAACCTGCTGGCGAACGCCGTCAAGTTCACGCCCCAGGGCGGCCGCATCACCATCGAGCTGTTCGAGACGGCTACGCACGCGGAGATCCGAGTGTCCGACACGGGTATTGGGATTGAAGCCGACTTTCTTCCCTATGTCTTCGAAAGGTTCCGGCAAGCCGACTCCACGCGCACGCGCGTGCATGGCGGCCTGGGGCTGGGGCTGGCAATTGTCCGGCACCTTGTCGAGTCGCACGGCGGCACCGTCCATGCGGAAAGTTCAGGCGGGGAACAAGGGTCGACCTTCATTGTGCGCTTTCCGTTACGAAGCGTTGCCCGGGTTTCAGGAAAAAGTGGATCGTAAACCACAAAAGATCTGACCAATGCTCAATTCCCAATGCTCAGCCGATTAATTCGGAGTCTGTTCCCCGAATTAATCGGCTGAGCATTGGGAATTGAGCATTGGTCAGATCTTTTTCTTAGGGTTTGAATTCCATCACCACCCGGATCTTTGCGGATGTGGCTTCGAATTTCCATTGACGAATGGCCGTGGTGGCGAGACTGCTGAAGATTTCGGGATTTGCGGACACGAGCCAGAGGCCGGCGACGTTTCCCTCATCGGTGACCTGGACGTCAACCACAACTTCACCGGTCAATTTCTGCTCGAGTAGTTCTTCCGGATAATACGGCGCAACGAACGTTTCGACGAGAGGCCCGCTCGCCGACTCGGAAAGAAGGTGGTAATTCACATTTTTGTCTCCACCATCGGCGTAGCCTAGCCGTGCCGGCTCGGGAACCGGCGTCTGGATTGGCGGCGGCGATGGAATAGCCGGCGCCGAGCCACGCTGGGCAAGCCGAACCGTTTCCTCGATCCGCTGGACATCGTCCAGGTAGATCTCGGACAAAGCCCAGTACACATCCGAGTTTCGAGTGCCTGATCGAGCCGCCTGCTCCAGTAGAGTTCGAACCGAGGGAATGTGGAGCTCCCCCCTGTTCACCAGCTGTACGGCCGCCCGGGGGCCGAGATGCGGATCCAGCAACGCGTCGACAAACAGGTCTCGCGCGGCCGCATCGCCGGCAATGGCTGCCAGCACGCCCCGATAATAGATTGCCCGCGAAAACTCCGGATCCCGAGCCGCCACAGCTTCAAGGTAGCGCCGCGCGTCCTGAAGTTTTCCATTCGCAAGAAAGATTTCAGCGATCGAAATCTGGGCTTCCGTGTCCGGGATGGACTCCACCTTCATTTGCCATGGTTCACCAGCCACCTTGACGTGAGTCCGAGTCGCGCGCTGGATGAACACTTTCAAATAGTTCAGAAAATGAAGCTCCAGGTCACGCTCATTCAGCTTCAGATAGTCGAGAAGATTGGCGTCGCCCCTGGTCAACGCCTCGAGATATCGCTTGAAGCGATCGGCATATTCGCCATGCATCATGAAGTGGACGAACGCCCAGGACTCCGCGTAGAACATGTTCGCCTTCGAAGTCTCGTTGTAGTAGGGCGAATTCGTATCCACGGCGAACAAGACTTTCAGCGGAAGCGGCTGATTGTTCTTGAGCAGCTGCAGCCGGTCCGCCGACAGGCCGCCGAGCGAGATTTCCTCGTCGCGAACCTCTGCGGTCGCGAAGTACTCGGCCAGACCTTCACCGAGCCAGGCCGGCCGGTAAACGAGGGAGCGGCCGAGGAAGTAATGCGTCAGCTCGTGGTAGACCACGCTGGTCAGCGTTTCCGGAAAGACGCGTCCTGAGAGAACAATGAAGTCCCGAACCTGCCCGCGCTGGTAGTAGCCTGCAACAGCCACCTTCCTGCCGTTGTACTCCGGGGCCAGTTCTTTCATCGTCTGGTCGTCACCGATCAGCATGACTTCGATCGGAAGTTCGGGAAGTTCGGTGGCCCGAAAGACCAGCATGCCGACAAGCTGATGAAACCCCTCGAGTTCCTTGAGAACCCGCCTGGCCCGCTCCTCCCCCGCCGACGACTTCACGACGTAGGTATCCGAGCTCACCTGAACCCAGGAGAGCATGAGAGAAAGCGCCAACGCGGGGATCATACGGGGCAGAGTTTACCACTCGGACCGGTTTCGTGTATAACGGGGCATCCCAGCAGACGGAATTAAACGCAAAGGCACGAAGGCACAAAGAAAGGCCGCTTCAAATGATCCTTTGATTGGGGCCTTTCTTTGTGCCTTCGTGCCTTTGCGTTTAATTCCGTCTGTCCGTTAATTCCCGACTTTCTTTCCTTCCGTATCGAACACTTCAATCGGGCCGTACTTTTCCAGTACCGGTTTGATCTTGCTCACATCCCCGACGGCCACGATTTGCATATTCTCCGGATTGAGGTACTTCCGTGTAACCCGCTGAATATCCTCCGCCGTTACGGCCATGATCTTTGCCGGATAGGTATCCCAGTAATCTGGCGGGAATCCATAGACCTTCCGGATAATGGCGTACCCCAGCAACTCGCTCGGGTTTTCCAGCGACAACGCAAACGACGCGACTTGCGACCGCTTGGCGTCTTCCAGTTCGCCGGCTGGTACGCGCTCATCCCGAATGCGCTGGAACTCCCTGAAAAACTCCGTCATCGCGCCTGCGGTGACGTCGGTGCGCACGTCGCCGTAAGCGCGCCACGGGCCCGGATACTTCACTGCCGTGACGGAGCTGTACACTCCGTACGTGTATCCCTTTTCCTCGCGAAGGTTCAGAAACAGCCGCGCTGCGCTGCTTCCGCCGAGGATGTGGTTTGCGATGCTTAACGGAATGTAATCCGGATCGCGCCGATCGATGGAGATGTTGCCCATCGCGATGCTGGTTTGAACCGAATTCGGCCGATCGACCAGAAATACTCTTTTCGAAGCGGCTACTTTCGGATTCGGCGGCAGAACTTCTTTCAGATCGGTCTTTTTCCAGACCGCGAGCATCTTTTCCAGCTTCGGCACGATCTCCGAGGCCTTGACGTCGCCGGTGATGCCCAGGATTGCGTTCTGCGGCGTGTAGCGTTCCTGATGCCATTTTGCCAGGAGTTCCGGCGTGATGGCGTCAATGGACGCATTCGTCGCCGAGACTACGGCTGCGGGATGATTTCCATATACCGCGCGGCTGAAAGCCTCATTGGACAGAAAACTCGGATTCGCTCGCTGTTGACGCAATTGAGCTTTCAGCCGTTGTTTCAGGCGAACGAGTTCATCAGCCGGGAAACTCGGGTTCAACAGGATGTCGTTCGTGAGCGCAAACCACTGATCGAAGTTCTCGCTCAGACCGGAGGCGTTGATTACTGCTGAGGACGAACCAAAACCTGAAGCCGCCGAAACCGACGCCCCGAGGCGCGCGATGTCTTCCGCAATCTGGACGCTCGTTTTCGTCTTTGTGCCTTCTCGAAGCATCTGGGCCGTAACGCCGGCCAGGCCGGGTGTGCCGGCAGGCTCGAAGATCGGTCCGGCTGCGCTGATGTTGTACTGAATCGAGATGAGCGGCAGCCTGCGGTTTTCCATGATCAGGACCGTCAGGCCGTTGGAAAGCGTTGCCTCGGTCGCTTTCGGCAGAGTCACGCGAAGAAGGTCTTTTGAGACGGGAGCGCGATTCTTCCGCTCGATTTTGCTGATCGATTCGTCGTGCGATTCCTGTTGAACTGCGGCGCCGACGAACCCGGACGCCAGCGTCAGGACCAGAACCGTAATCAAGGCTTGGCGTTTCATTGGGCACCTCCGGCTCTGGGTTTTGGAACTGTGGTGATCACGGTGCGATTGGTCTCCGTTAAATATGTTCTAGCGGCCTTCTGGATCTGCTCTTTGGTGACGCTCAGAGCTTTTTCGTTAGACGTATTGATCACATTCGGATCGTTGTAGAACACCGCGTCCTTGCCAAGCTCGCTGGCTCGATACAGCGTTCCCTCGAGTTGCTCGACTTCACCGCGCTTGATTGCCATTCGAACCTTCGCGATCTCCGCGTCGGTCACAGGCTCATTCTTCACTCGCTCTATTTCTTCATAAAACAGCTTCTCTACCTCGCCCGGCTCTTTGCCGGGCGCCACCATGAGAAGCCCGATAAAAAGATCCGGCCCGCGACGCTCAAATTGGCCGGCTTGTGCCTGCAGGACAACCTGTTTTTCTCGTACGAGCTTTTGATAAAGCCGGGAGGACTGTCCGGTTGACAGGATTTCGCCGAGCACATACAGCGCATACCAATCCGGCGTGTTCGCGGGTGGGATCTTGTAAGCGATATCGAGGCGTGTGATCTGGGCGAGCGGATCGTCGAGTGTTTTGCGCCGTTCGGCAGTTTGTTTCGGCTCCGTCATGTCGGGCGCGGGCGGCGCAGGCTGAGACGGAATGTTTCCGAAATATTTTTCAATCTTTGCCAAAACTTCGTTGGTTTTGAAGTCGCCGACCATGCTCAGAACGGCGTTGTTCGGCGCGTAGTATGTCTTGAAGAATTGGGCAACATCCTGCACGGTAGCGGCATTAAGGTCCTCCATCGAGCCGATGGTCGAGTGCTTGTAGGCGAAATTGTCGTAGGCCGTGTCGAACAGTGTATCGAAAGTGCGGCCATAAGCCTGGTTGTCATAGCGCAGCCGCTTCTCTTCCTGAACGGTCGCACGCTGGTTGTCGAGGTTTGCCTGATTGATGACCAGCGAACGCATTCGATCGGATTCGAGAAACAGCCCGAGGTCGATCTGGTTGGCCGGCAGGGTCTCGTGATACTCCGTGCGGTCGGCGCTGGTCGAGCCATTCATCCCGCCCCCGTTGTTCTCGATGATGATGAAGTGCTCACCCTTCCCCACGTTTTCGGAGCCCTGAAACATCATGTGCTCGAACAGATGAGCAAACCCCGTTCTTCCCATCCGTTCGTCTCGAGAGCCGGCGTTATACGTGACGGAAATCGAATACGTAGGCGCACTGTGGTCTTCCGACAGGATGATGCGGAGTCCGTTCTTCAGCTTGTGTTCCGTGAATTTGACCGACTCGGCAATACCGGCCGGTGCGATAAGCAACGCGATGAGCGCTGCAGCAAGAATCGGTTTGGTTGTTTTCATAGATTTGTTATCGAGCTGTCCTGAATGGGAAGTAGCCGCCAATTCGCGTCATTGGCGGCTACTTCCCCATTTTCAGGACACGCCCTCCATCCATTGGACGCACTCGATCAGCTTCCGATGCATAACATCCGAAGGTTGATAGGTGCGACGGCCGTGGCCGGGCAGCACCCATTCGAAGCGATAGTCCAGAAGACGTTTCATTGATTGTGTTTGTTCCCGCCAGGAGTACCATGCCACACTCCGGAAAGCGACCAGTCCGCGGCGCCCATCCGACCATGCGAGATGATCTCCAGTGAATAGATATTTGTCTCGGTACAAGAGGACAACGTGGCCTCGTGTGTGCCCCGGGACTGGAATAGCCACCAGATCCTGGTCCAATGGGACCGTTTCCTGTCCTTCCAAAAGCTGCTCCGTCTCGATTCCTCGGGCATCCGCCTTGTGAATGATGCGACGGCAGCCGAAGTGGCCGTGGAACTTCTCGTGGTCCGCCACGTCGTCCCGATGAGTCATAAACATTACCGATACGCCCCCGAGCTCCTCAATGCGGCGTACGAGACTCCTTGCAAACCGCGGCGAGTCGATCAGGATGTTTCCCTCGGGCCGCAAAATAAGATAAGACGAGGCTCCGTAGGAATTGGGTGACGCGAACCCGCAAAAATAGACATTGTCGTCAACGAGTTCCGGGTAGGCCGCGACCGCCTTGCTCAAGTCCCGCTTCTGGCGTGTTCCGATCGACCCTGTCGGGCAGGCCACCAGCGCCATTGCTGCACGGTGCGTTTCAGCCGCAGCCTGAGGCTGCTGGTAAACGACGGAGTGATCGGAGTCTTCTCTGAAGACTGACGGCGCAATTTGCCGGCACATGTCGCAATCGATACACGTGTCATCGACGAAGAACTCCCCGGGCACATTCTCGGTGTAGGCTCGCTTCGTATCGGCCATAGTAATATTGTAATCGTATGGGCCTGGAAATTGGTCAGATCCGTCACATCGCAATGTTTTCCCCGAATTTGGAAGAACACGCCCGGTTTTACTCGGATGTATGGGGGTTGGAGCGGGTCGAGGAAAGATCCGATGCCGTGTTTTTCCGAGGCGCCTCCGCGGAGCACTTTCTCCTTAGCCTGCACAAAAGCAATGCCCCCGGTTTGCACCATGTTGCGTACTCCATGTCCAGCGAGGACGAAGTTCGACGGGCAGCGGCAGAGTTGAAGGAAGCCGGCGTTCGGCTGGTCGAGGAACCGCATCTTCTCGATGAGCCCGGCGGAGGGTTTGGACTGCGGTTCGTCGATCCCGATGGCCGGTGCATCGAGCTGTCTTCCAGTAGCAGCGGCCATCGCCTGAAGAAAATGGCGCCCCATTCCATCTGCCATGTTGTGCTCAACACGCCGGACCTCGATCGAATCACGACGTTTTACACGAGCGTACTCGGTTTTCGTGTATCCGACTGGAGCGAGCGGCAAATGGTATTCCTGCGAACGGAGTCCAAGCATCACAACATCTCGTTCAATGTGGCGCCGCACGCGTCTGTAAATCACGTCGCGTACCTGGTTTCAGGCGTCGATGAGCTGATGAAAGCGGTGTCGGATATGCGAAAGCATGGCTTTGAGCCCGGATGGGGCCCGGGCCGTCACGGGCCCGGCAACAACATCTTTTCTTATTTCAAAGACCCGTTTGGCTACGTGGCCGAGTACACCAGCGACATCGATTACATCGCCGACGAAGCCAAGCACGAGCCGAAAACATGGCCAAGGAGCCCGGAGTCCATGGATCGATGGGGGGGCGGACCGCCCAGTCCGGAGCTGCGCGAGGCCATGACCGGTCAGCCGGACAAAGGATGGGCATAGTTATGGAAACACCCAGCATTGACCTGATCGATAAGTACGTTGCGCGTCTCCAGGACCGGCGACTCGACTGGGATGTCCTCGATTTCCAGGCCAGGGTCGATCCGAAATACCGCCGTGCACAGATGCGGTATGTCGGCGGCGGCGGAACCGGCCGGCACGACGATCCCAACGTGATCACGGCCGGACATTTTACGCTCAGTACGATGGTGCTCCCTCCCGGCCACGAAGGTCCGCTTCACCTGCATACGGACGTCGAGGAGTTATTCTTTGTGCTCGAAGGAACGCTCACCTGCATCTGGGGAGATGGTAAGCGCGAGATAGAACGAACGCTTGGCCCCCGCGACCTCGTGTGGATTCCCGCCGGCATCTGGCGCGGTGTGCGCAATGATGGCGAGAAAGACGTGGCCTTTCTGACGATGCTCGGAGCGCAAAAACCCGAGTTGCCGTCCTATCCCGAGGGCAGTCCTCTCACCGAGGCCCGATCCACTAAATGAAGAAGCATCAGGATAAGGTCATCGTGGTCACCGGCGCCGGCCGTGGTCTGGGGCTGGCCTGCGCCCGGCGGCTTTCTTCCGAAGGCGCCCGCGTTGCCGTCGCGGAGATCGATGCGGCTGCCGGAGCCGGCGCAGCGGAAGAGCTTCGCAGGGGCGGCGCGGATTCGATGTTCATCGAGACCGATGTTTCTTCAAAGGAAGCGACCGAAGCGATGGCTGTTCGTGTCCTCGAGAAATGGGGCCATATCGATGGACTCGTCGCGAATGCCGGACTGGCCAACTCCGTGGGTGGCCGGACGTACAACGAAATTACGGTTGCCCAGTGGGATCGCATCATGGAGGTTAACGTCCGCGGTACGTGGTTGACTTGCCGTGCTGTCGCACCCTATATGCAGAAACGAAAAAATGGCAGCATCGTTACTGTCAGCTCAGACACCGCCGCGTGGGGAAGTCCGAAACTGCTGCACTATGTTACGTCGAAGGGTGCTGTCGAAGCATTCACGCGGGCAATGGCGCGCGAACTTGGGCCCGACGGCGTCCGCATCAACTGCGTTGCCCCGGGATTGCTCAACAACGAGGCAACTTCCGGCGTGCCCGAAGCGAAGCGCGAATGGAATATCCGGAATCGCGCGATCCAGCGGGAGGGAACGCCGGACGACATCGTGGGCCTGGTTTCATTCCTCCTTTCGGATGAGGCATCATTTATAACGGGCCAGTTGATTGTTGCGAACGGAGGGCTGGTGTTTCATTGAGGAAAAATGGGGTTGTAACCACAAAGGCACAAAGGGCACAAAGGCAGGCCGCATCACAGTTGCGGGTTTTAGCGGTGTGTGGATCCGGCCTGCCTTTGTGCCCTTTGTGCCTTTGTGGTTACAACCCCGTTTTTGTCCCAAACCAATGAGCGCATCGAAACAAATCGAGTTTGAGCCTGAACTGAAATTGGGTATCCGGAACATGTGGTATCCGATTTGCCGGTCGGAGCAGGTCAAGGAACGACCGCTCGGGTTCCAGCGCCTCGGACACGACATCGTCGTCTGGCGTGACGCAAACGGCAGGATTCGGGTTCACGACGACCGTTGTCTTCATCGCGGCGCGAAGCTCAGTGTGGGCAGTATCGTTGACGGAGTGCTGCGCTGCGCATACCACGGCTGGTGCTACGACACGTCCGGCCAGTGCGTCTCCATTCCCACAAGCAAGATTGCTCAGTCCAAGCTAGCTCCCAGGCTTCAGCTCGAATCCTTCGAGGCGCAGGAACGCGCAGGCCTCGTCTGGGTGTACTTTCCCGAAGACCGGAGTGTTCCAGCCCCGCCGCTCGTGATTCCCGAGGAGCTCGAAGACCCGGCCTACAGCGGCTTCATTTGCGAAGCCGAGTGGGGCGCGAACTGGATTCTGATCATGGAAAATCTAGCGGATCCCATGCATGGTCCATTCCTTCACGGCCAGTCCCTGACGCTGTCGCGAGGCGCACTCGAAGATGATATGCGCACGACGCGGCGCCCCGATGGCTTTCTCGTCGAGCGTGAAGGACAGAGGGGCGTGAACTTCGATTGGTCCGAGTTCTATTGCCGCGATTCCATGTGGGTTCGGCTGGATATTCCACTTCCATTCGGACCGAAGGGAATCCTCCGCATCCTTTGCTTCGCGACGCCGGTCAACGAGGACCGCTCGCTGGTATATTTCCTGCGGTACCGCAAGCTGAGCGGCTTGAAGCGCGCGTACTGGAGGTTTCTGTACAAGACGTTCTGGGTCAACCAGCATCAGAAGGTCATCGAGCAGGATCGAGTCATTCTTGAATCCCTGCGCGGAGCGCAGTCGCGCGCCGCCGAACACCTGGCCAACTCCGACCGCGGAGTCACCGAGCTCCGAAAATTCCTTCGGGAGAAGATTGCGTGCCGCTCGCCTCAGTAGACGGCGGGACCATCTACTACGAAACCGCGGGCCAGGGTTTTCCGCTCGTTTTGCTTCACGGTATAGGTTCGAATTCGCGCTCCTGGCGCAGACAACTTGCCGGACTGTCCTCCGATTTCAATGTCATTGCGTGGGATGCGCCGGGCTACGGCCGGTCGTCGGATCCTTTAGGAAAACCTTCAATGCGCTACTATGCCGATTGTTTGCGGGGCCTGCTGGACGAGCTGCGTCTATCGCGCGTTTTCCTGCTTGGTCATTCGATGGGCGGCGCCGTAGCCCAGGAGTTTTGTCGCGCACATTCATCCGTCGTCCGGAAATTGATTCTGGCGGACACATCGAAGCAGGGCTCGAAAGGCAAATTGGAAGAGCGGCTCCAAATGATTCGCACAATGAGCGCGGCTCAACTTGCAAAAGAGCGGGGACCAAAGCTTCTCTCGCCGTCTGCGCCCGAAAGCCTGGTCCGCGAAGTCGTATCGATCATGTCGGAGGTTCGGCGCCCGGGCTATGAGTTCGCCGCCACTGCGCTCGCGGAATCCGATACGCGAGATGTATTACGTGACCTGCGTGTCCCAACGCTATTGATCTGGGGCGCCGATGATGAGATAACCCCGTTGTGGGATGAGGTGCCTGCCGGTGCGCGCCTGGAGGTGATTCCGAACTCCGGGCATTTGTGTTACGCGGAGCAGCCGGAGAAATTTAACGACATCGTTCGGGATTTTCTTTTGCCAGGAAAAGAAACTTCGTATGAAGCCTGAAATTCAACGCGGGCTAAAGCCCGCGACTACATTGGGATCAATGTTCGGTCTGAATGTAGTCGCGGGCTTTAGCCCGCGTTCAATTTTTCAGGCTTCATCCGAACTTCAGGAAGAGTTTTCAGAATGACTGAGAAGATCACAGTAGCGGATGCCCTGCTGAAGGAACTGGAGCGGATCGGTGTCGACACGCTTTTTGGAATCATCAGCATTCACAACATTCCTTTTTACGATTCGCTTCAGCGGCATGGCGGTTTCCGCCTGGTAACGGGCCGGCACGAAGGCGCGGTCGTCAACATGGCCGATGCGTACTCGCGTGTTTCCGGAAAGCTTGGTGTCGCGCTTACCAGCACGGGAACAGGTGCAGGCAATGCGGCGGGCGCTATTATCGAATCCTGGAATGGCGGCGCTCCGCTTCTGCACATTACGGGACAGGTGGCTTCAGCTTTCATCGAGACCGGCCGCGGATATATCCACGATTGCAAAGATCAACTGAGCATGTTGAAAAGCGTCAGTAAGGAAGCTCACCGGGTACGCCGTGCAGAAGAGGCGCCTGCGATCTTTCAGCGGGCGATCGGGGAGGCGTTGAAGCCGCCCGCCGGGCCCGTCAGCGTCGAAGTGCCTATCGATTTTCAGGCCAGCCTGATAACTCCCTCACCTGTTGCCCCTTCCGACCCTCCACCCCTGGTTCCGCCTGACGCCGAGCTGGCGGCTGTAGTCGAGAAAATGCTGCGCGCCAAGCGACCCGTGATCTGGGCCGGAAGCGGCGCCATGTTTTCGGACTCGGGTGCCGAAGTGACCCGGCTCATGGAAGTTCTGGATGCAGCGGTGATCACAACTCAATCCGGACGAGGTATTGTTCCGGAGTCGGATTCGCGGTGTCTTGGACACTTCGCTACATTTCAGGCCGTGAAAGATTTTGTCGCGAAGGCCGACCTCCTGGTCAGCATAGGCGTCCGTTTCCGGGGTAATGAGACCTCGAACTGGAGCATCAAAACGCCCCCGGAGCATGTCGGAATCGATGCGGACCCGTCCGCAATCAATCGCAATTTCCCGCACTCCCTTGCGATCGTGGGTGACGCGAAGTCGATCCTGCCGCCGCTTGTCCGGCTCCTTCGCGCGAAGCAACCGGCGCCGAAGCTGGACTATCGCGAAGAGGTTGCCGAGCTCCACCGCGCGCTGCGAAAAGAAGTCCGCGACACGATGGGTCCGTGGGAAGGTATTCTCGACGCGATTCAGGAATTCATGCCGGACGATGCCGTCCTCGTCCGCGATGTGACCGTGCCTGCGACCACGTGGGGCAGCCGCCTGATTATTCGGCGGTACCCGCGCACAACATTGCATGCTTCGGCAGGCGGCATCGGGCAGGGTTTGCCGATGGCTATTGGTGCGCAAATCGCTGCGCAATCGAAAAAAGTTGTGCTCCTCGCAGGCGATGGAGGGTTGCTGGTGAACATCGGCGAACTGGCGGCGGCACGGCAGGAAAACACGCCGATCGTTATGATCCTGTTCGACGATGCCGGCTATGGCGTGTTGCGGAATATCCAGAATGCGCATTACGAAGGAAAAAGGATTGGCGTCGATCTTCAAAGCCCCGATTTCGTGGCCGTAGCTCGCGCTTTCGGATTCGGCTCGGAGCGTGTGCGCTCGGTGCCGGAATTTCGGAACACATTTGCGCGAGCTGTGAAATCGAGCGACCCCTGGATGGTTGTTGTGGATTCCAATGCGATCGGTCCGATGAAGACGATCTTCGCCGGCCCGGACGGCGGCGCGGCCTTGTACAAGCCCCATTAACCGATGAACGTCACCAATCCAGCGCGATGTTCGGAAGTGGTTGGCCAGGTCCCGCTTTGTTCCGAAGCGGACGTCGAACAGGTGATCGAGGCGGCCCACGCGGCATTCAAGACGTGGTCCCGAACCACAGCCGAAGACCGGGCATCACGGCTGTCTGAAGCTGCACGCTCTCTTCGAAGCGCGCTTCCGGAGCTCACGACTCTATTCGTAAGAGAAAACGGCAAGCCACTGCGGGAGGCCGAGCGCGATATTCAGCGCTCCATCGAATTGATGGAGATCATTGCGGCGGATTTGCCGGAGTGGTCCAGGCCGGCTCTCTTCGACAAACACCAACCCGTCTGGGCCCGCAAGCGCCCGCGAGGAGTGACAGCGGTCATATCGCCATGGAATTCGCCGGTCCTGCTGAGCTTCAAACGATTGGTTCCGGCGATCGCCACGGGCAACACGGTTGTCGTCAAGCCCGCCTCATATTGTCCGCTCAGCATGATGGAATGCGCCCGAATCATCACGCCCCATTTCCCGGCCGGTGTGCTGAATGTCGTCACCGGGCACGGCTCAGTCGTTGGTGAAACGCTCGCAAAGGACGAGCGGGTTCGAGCCATCGCATTTACCGGCAGCACGGAGACCGGGCGCCGAATCCTGGAACTTGCCGCAGGCAGCGTGAAGAAAGTTTTCATGGAGCTCGGAGGCAACGATCCCGCGCTCGTTCTGGCGGACGCGGTCCTTGACGAACAGGCCGTTAACCGAATGACGAATTCGATACTGCGCGCCTCCGGCCAGGTTTGTATCGCCATCAAACGCATCTACGTCCACGAATCGAGAATTCAGGAGCTCGTCGAAAAACTCGATCGCTCGTTCGACCGCATCGTAGTCGGTGACGGTCTTATGCCTGAGACGACGATGGGCCCTCTCAATAACAAGTCCCAGTTCGACTTCGTAACCGGATTGATCGAACAATGCCGGCGGAAAGGTTTGACCGTTACTGCCGGGGGACAGAAGCTCGCCCCCGAAACCTGGGACCAGGGTCTCTTCGTGTTACCTTCGATTGTTCTCGGCGCCGGCGATCAGGACGACATCGTTCGCTGCGAACAGTTCGGCCCGCTTGTCCCGATCCTGCCGTTCCAGGAAGAACACGAAGCCATAGCGCGGGCGAACGATAGCGAGTACGGTCTTCGCGCATCGGTATGGACCGCCAGAACCGAACGCGCGCTGGAACTGGCGGATCGGCTCGAAGCAGGAGCCGTGTTTCACAACAATCACGGTATATTTCAGGATCTGCACATCGAGTTTCCCGGCATCAAGCAGAGTGGTCTCAGCCGCGAATCGCGATGGGGAGCGCTGGATCACTATGCCGACATCTACGGGTTCGCGGGATAGGAAATCCAGGGATTACCGGGTCATCCGGCTGCAGTCATGGGAGCAGTATCTTTCAGTCATCACCGATTCGCGCTATCGGAACTGGGCGTTCCGCGGGCAGCGCAATGCGTCAATGCCGCTATATAGCGCCATCTCGCGTTATCTGATGGCGTTTCGCGTCGATCCGCGAGCGTGGCCCGAGCAGGAGGAGCGAGTCCTCCGAATCTTCAAGCGCAAGGCGATACATTTTCTGGACCACGTTCCGGACCGCGACGATGACTTCCAGTGGCTTGCTTTGATGCAGGATCATGGCGCTCCAACCCGGCTTCTCGATTTCACGTGGTCGCCATATGTTGCCGCGTTCTTCGCGCTGCACAATACGACGGATGAAGGCGTCATCTGGGCATGCAATCCCGCCGAGATCGCAAAGACAAAGCAAGTGAATATGGAGAAGCCGGGCAGCTTTCGGAGGCACCTCCTTTCGGGTTCGGGTCCGTTCGTCTGGATGGGCGAGCCCTATGCCATGAATCGGCGGTTGATAGCGCAATCCGGGACGTTCGTGGTTCCGGGAGTTTTGGACCAGTCGATCGAATCGATCCTGAAGGACTATCCGGATCCAAGGAACACGTTGATCAAATTCATCCTGCCGGCGAAGAAGATTCGTGACAACGGCATGCGCGAACTGTACCGAATGAACATCACCCAGGCCTCGTTGTTCCCGGATCTCGACGGGCTCGCACGTTCCCTCGCATACGAGCTTGAATTTCACTGGGCCTACGATCCGCGCACCATGAAACCGATTAGAAAATGAAGCTTTTCAATGACATAGACCCTATGGAGAGACCCGGGGCCGGACAAAAAAGGTTAACTCCATGAACGCAATTATGTGACCATTGAAGGGGAGGGTCTCATGAAAGCGATTTGGAACGATGCGACGCTGGCAGAAAGCGATGCAACGGTGGTTGTGGAAGGCAATCATTACTTCCCGTTGAAGTCTATGAGAAAGGAGTTCTTTCGCGCGAGCGACACTCACACCACCTGTCCCTGGAAGGGTCTTGCCAGCTACTACGATGTTGTAGTTAACGGCAAGGTGAACAAGGACGCGGCCTGGTACTATCCGGAGCCCAGTGACGCAGCAACGGAAATCAAAGACCACGTAGCCTTTTGGAAAGGTGTGCAGGTCATCCCCTAGTGAATATGATGGAAAAAGACGATCAGGAAATGACGCGACGCGCTTTTGTGGGAACAGCCGCATTGGGCTCAATGGCGGTGTCCGGCTTACCTGGCAGGCTGCAGACCGGAGCGTGGACACTTCAGGAGAAGGCAAACGTTCAGGTCGTCAACGACTTTTGCGCCGCCTGGTCCAGCCGCGATATGGCAAAGCCGCTGTCGTTTCTTGCGAGTGATTCCACTTATCGGATGACCGAAACTACGCCGCCGGTAAAAGGACATGCGGGTGTCATCGATAAATTGAAAACTTATGTGGACGCCAGCAACAGTGTCGAATTCAAGGTCCTGGAAACGTTTGCCAAAGGACCCGTTGTGATGAATCACCGCATCGACAGCTTTCTTTCAAAGGCGCGGCCGCTGATCTGGGAAGGTGTCGGCGTTTTTCTCGTTCAGGACGGGAAAATCAAAGAGTGGTCCGACTACACAATTAGTGTGAAACGGTAGGTTTTCGGGCTGAACCCATCCTACTCCAACCCCGACTTGCATTTCCGCAGACCCGACCTGTCTTACTGCAGCCCCGAAACGAACGCGGGCTAAAGCCCGCGACTACATTTCAGACCCAACGCGGACCAACGCGGACCCAACCCGGACCAACGCAGACCCAACTTGATCCCAAATGTAGTCGCGGGCTTTAGCCCCCGTTAATCTGCCGGCGTCGTGCTACATCCTGAAAGATTCGAGCTAAGATAGTCCGATGGTACCGGCGTCACAACTCGAAGAATGGGTTATCGATGCTCGTGCGCGAACGCTGGACCTGGTGCGGGATTTGTCCGATGAGCAGTTTCGTGTGCCGCTGATACGGACCATCAATCCGTTCCTTTGGGAGATCGGGCACGCGGCGTATTTTCAGGAGTACTGGGTCCTGCGTCATGCGGCGGGGCGCCCGCCGATGCGTGCGGATGCCGATGCCTTGTACGATTCGGCGAAAGTCGCCCACGATACGCGGTGGAGCCTGCCTTTGCCCTCTCGTGAGGCCACGATGGATTATCTCGAAGCCGTTCGAGACCAGGTTCTGGACCGCATCGCAAGCCCCGGCATGAGTTCCCAGAATGAGTATTTCATTCTGCTGTCCATTTTTCATGAGGACATGCACGATGAGGCTTTCACCGTCACTCGCCAGACACTCGGACTTCCGGCTCCCACGTTCTCTGTAAATCCAATCGTGAGCCATGCCGATTGTTCGGACGGGCCTCTTGCGGGAGACGTTACCGTCCCCGGCGGGAACTATCTGGTCGGATCGACCGCCAACGATGGATTTATCTTCGACAACGAGAAGTGGTCTCACGCTGTGGACGTGCCTGCCTTTCGAATCGCGCGAGCCGCGGTGACGCAGGCCGAGTTCCAGGCCTTCGTCGAAGAAAATGGATACGCGCGCCGCGAACTATGGACTACGGAGGGCTGGGCGTGGCGTGAGAGCGTGCAAGCCGAGCATCCCGTTTACTGGAAACGCGATCCCGAACTCGGCTGGCAGCGTCGGGACTTCGATCGATGGGTTCGGCTGGAACCATACCGTCCCGTTGCAAACGTGTGCTGGTTTGAGGCGGAAGCGTATTGCCGGTGCATGGGCAGGCGGCTGCCTGCAGAATATGAATGGGAAGTTGCCGCGCGCAGCGCTGATGCGCATTCTTCGGCCCATCTCGACTGGACGGCAAACGGCTGCTGCGATGTGAACAGCCATCCGGCCGGCGATTCGATGTATGGCTGCCGCCAGATGATCGGCAATGTGTGGGAGTGGACCTCGAGTGATTTCCTGCCGTATCCGGGCTTTTCCGAGGATCCTTACAAGGAGTACTCCAGCCCCTGGTTCGGCTCGCACAAGACGCTGCGTGGCGGCGCATGGTCCACCCGCTCCCGGCTGATCCGCACTGCGTACCGGAACTTCTACACTCCGGACCGCCGAGACATTTGGGCGGGATTTCGCACTTGCGCATTGGAATTGTGAAAACGCTCATCGTTTCGCCGGAGGCGCCCGATACGACGCTGGGCAACAGCGTTACGGCAAACCGCTGGGCCGGCCTGCTCCGAAGACTTGGACATGATGTTCAAATAGCGACGGAGTGGACTGGAGAAAATTGCGACCTGCTCATTGCCCTGCACGCCCGGCGCAGTCACGGGGGCGTCAAGCGGTTCCGCGAAGAGTACCCTCAGCGTCCTCTCATCGTTGCGCTCACCGGAACGGATTTGTATGGAGATCTTCGTATTGTTTCCGAAGCCCGCGAATCGCTCGTGCTTGCCACCCGCATCGTGGCTTTGCAGGAAGCTGCGCTGGACGAACTGGACGCCGATTCGCGCGCGAAGACACGCGTCATCTACCAATCCGCAACACCGCCGGTCCGCCGCGAGCAACCGAGGGAGGATCGCTTCGAAATCTGCGTGTTGAGTCATATGCGAGACGTAAAGGATCCGCTTCGCGCGGCTTTCGCGGCGCGGCGCCTGCCGGCCGTGTCGCAGGCATGCGTGATCCATGCCGGCCGAGCGCTCGAATCGAAATGGGAAGACATTGCCCGCGCGGAAGAGGTTGCCAACCCGCGGTATCGGTGGATCGGCGAACAGGATCATGAAGCCGCGATGCAATTGCTGGCTCGCTCTCGCTTGCTCGTGGTGTCTTCGGCAATGGAAGGCGGAGCTAACGCCATTGCAGAGGCCGTCGTGTGCGGAGTTCCCGTCCTGTGCTCGGACATTCCCGGCAACATCGGCATGCTCGGTCCCGGCTACGCGGGATATTTCCGTCCTGGAGACACCGAACAGCTCGCTCATTTCCTCGAACGTGCCGAGAAGGACCGGGACTTCCTCGGCGGCATGAAGGAATTCATCCGTCAGCTTCAGCCCCGCTTCGCTCCGGAGAAAGAACTGGCATCCTGGGATCAGCTGCTTCGAGAACTCGGCTGTTCCAGATGGGGGGGTAATTAAACACAAAGGCACGAAGGCACAAAGAGAGGCCGCTTCAAATGATCCTTTGATCGCGGCCTTTCTTTGTGCCTTCGTGCCTTTGTGTTTAATTACCCCCTACGGCAAACTGACGGAACGATTGATCCAAAGAATATTGTCCCAGCTCAACACTTTTTCCGTGCCATCGAACAGCTTGGAATAGCTGCCGCCGCCGGCCTTGAAGGAGAACTCCTTCACGCGATCCGGAGGAGTGGTCGTTACGTTCTTCAAGATGTCCAGGACCTGCTCCTGACGCGAGATCTGATAAAAGGCCGGGTTCTTCGCGGAGTAGAACTTGACCTCCGCGGGATTGCCCTTGTTGGCGACACCGCGCTCGTACTTGATGTGCATCTCCAGGCGTTCACCTGTCGCTGCTGCAAATACCCAGTCCTGCGAATCGAGCAGCGGGCCCGCGTCACCGGAAGTGGAGCGTTGCATCTTGTGAGTGGTTGCCCGCAGATAGTTGCCGAAGGGGCCGGGAGCATCGGCAGGATCTTCGGTCAGGCCGCCAATGACGAGCTGCACGTTTGCGCCTGTGGGGTCCTTTACCGGAGCAACAAGGTAGACCAAACGGTTTGATCCTTTCCCAACAGGCTTGCCGTCCGGTGCGTTGATTGTGACCCGGTCGATGAAAACCGCGCGCAGATTCGCGTCCTTTGCAGCACCTTGAGTGGCAATGTTGGGCATCCATCCCGGCGGCAGAAAGCTGTTGAGTACCGCATCGGGAACACGGAGATCCAGTTGGAACCGAGCCTCCGAACTGTATTCGACCGGCGTCTGGGCATTGGCCCCACCGGTAAGCAAAAGCAAGAAAGCTGCGACAAGAATACCTCGTGACATGTTGTTCTCCTGTTGAGTAAGAACTGTCGGAGGAATGTATCATCAGTGGGGGGTAATTAAACACAAAGGCACGAAGGCACAAAAGAAGAATCTGACCAATGCTCAATTCCCAATCCTCAGCCGATTAATTCGGGGACAGACTCCGAATTAATCGGCTGAGAATTGGGAATTGAGCATTGGTCAGATTCTTCTTTTGTGCCTTTGTGTTTAATTACCCCGCCGAGTTTTCGCCTAAAATGGAACACGATGAGGAAACCCGCTCTCGTGTTGGCATCGCAGTCCCCCCGCCGCAAGGAACTACTGGCAATTCTGGGTATTCCTTTTTCCGTTGTGCCGTCGTCGATTGATGAAACACCGCTGGCAGGAGAGAACCCGGAAGAGTTCGCGGGCAGAGTAGCGCGTGAGAAGGGAATGGAGGTTGCTTCAAGAGTTTCGCAATCGGTGGTGCTTTCCGCCGATACCATCGTTACCATTGATGGTGAGATTCTCGGCAAGCCCGTGGATGAGAACGACGCCGTACGGATGTTGAAGCAGCTCTCGGGGCGCGATCACTGGGTATACACCGGCGTCACCATTGTGAACCAGGTCAAGAACGAAACCCTTGAAGGAACGGATCGCACGCGGGTCTGGTTCAATCGGCTGGACGATGAACAGATCCTCGACTACGTCCGCCGTGAAAACGTGCTCGATAAGGCTGGAGCGTATGCCATCCAGGGTTATGCAGGAATCTACATCCCGAAGATCGAAGGAAACTATTTCAACGTGATGGGGCTGCCGCTTCCTCTCGTTTACGAACTGTTATGCCGCACATTATCGTAGGAACCGCGGGACACATCGATCACGGCAAAACCGCTCTCGTGAAGGCGCTGACCGGCATCGATGCCGACCGGCTCAAGGAAGAGAAGGAGCGCGGCATCACAATCGACATCGGATTCGCCAATCTCACCCTCGATGCTCAAACGACCATCGGCTTCATCGACGTGCCGGGCCACGAGCGATTCATCAAGAACATGCTTGCCGGCGTGGGTGGCATCGACATGGTGGTGCTGGTTATTGCAGCCGACGAATCCGTCATGCCGCAAACCCGCGAGCATCTCGATATCTGCTCGCTGCTTCACATCAAGCAGGGACTGACTGTCCTCACCAAGATCGACAATGTCGAGCGCGATATGGTGGATCTCGTCGAAGTTGAAGTCCGCGAATTCCTCAAGGGCTCGTTTCTCGAGCGTTCGCCCATTCTGCGGGTCAGTTCCCTGACCGGCGAAGGCATTCCGGAGCTCATCGAAACGCTGCGCCAGGCAATCGGAAAGGTTGCTCCGAAGGACGACACCGAGATCTTCCGGCTTCCCGTCGATCGCTGTTTCACGATGAAAGGTTTCGGCACCGTCGTTACCGGGACTCTCATTGCCGGCCAGGTCCACAAGGAGGATGAGGTCGAAATCTTTCCCTCGCAAAGAACCACGCGCATCAGGGGCATCCAGGTTCACGGCCGCGCCTCGAACGAAGCGCGCGCAGGTCAGCGCACAGCACTTAATCTGCAGGGAATGGAGGTCGCGGAAATCGAGCGCGGCATGGTTCTAACTATCCCTCGCGTTTTCAAGCCGACATCGATGTTCGACTGCCACCTCGAATTGCTTCGGTCGGCTCCGGGACCTATCGAGATGCGCAAGCGCGTCCGGTTTCACATCGGGACGGCAGAACTGATGGGTTATGTGGTGCTGCTCGGACAGGAGCGCATGAATCCAGGCGAATCCGCATTGGTGCAGATCCGCCTCGAGCAGCAGGCATTCGCCCTGCCCGGCGACCGCTTTATCATCCGGCAATACTCGCCGATGATCACCATCGGTGGAGGCCGGATCCTCGACGCATTTCCCGAAAAACACAGGCGCACGGACAAAGCTGTGCTGGAAAGACTCAGGATCTTCAAAGATGGATCCGTTGAAGACCGGCTCATGGCGATCATCGAAGAAGCGGGCTTGCAGACGGTCGAACTCTCGCAGTTGGTTGCCGGCGTCGGCCTGACGCCGCAGCATGCCCGTGAGGCACTCGTTTCGCTGACAAAGAACGGCCGGATCCGGAGGTTGAGCGAGGTTCCCCTGACAGTGGTGTCGGCAATGGCTTTCAAAAGCGCTGAGGAGCGCGCGGCGGCTGAGGTCCGGCGATTCCATCAGACGAATCCATTGGTTCAGGGAATTGGGCGCGAGGAGTTGCGTGGCCGTTTCGACGGCATGACCGGCCTGCTTTTTCAGGCAGTGCTCGACAAGCTTGCGGCCGACAGGAAAATCGTCGTCGCCCAGGATGTCATTCACGAATTCGGGCGCACAGTGACTTTGAAAGCCGACGAAGAACAGATCCGCCAAAAGCTCGCAGAGAGGTTTCGGTCGCTCGGTCTGCACGCGCCGGCGCCCGACGAATTGATCGACGGGCTCAAACTCAACCGGATGACCGCGCGCAAGATCATTCAGCTCATGGTGAAGGAAAACGCGCTCGTCAAGATCGGTGACGACATGTTCGTCGATCGCATGACGATGGACAAATTGATCAGCGATATCAAAACACTCAAGTCCAAAAACCCGAAGCTCGGCGTCGGTGAATTTAAGGATTTAACCGGTGTCTCTAGGAAATACGCTATCCCGCTGCTTGAATACCTGGATCGGCAGCGGGTTACGAGGAGAGTCGGAGACGAGCGGACTATCTTATGATGCCAGGTATATTCTAGTTATCCTCGCCGCCCTTGATCGATTTCTTGAAGTTCTTAATACCTTCGCCAATGCCTTTGCCCATCTCGGGTAAACGCTTCGCTCCGAATAAGAAGAAAACGATAATCAGAACGAGAACGAGCTCCATGGGGCCTAACCTAAACATTGAGTCCTCCTAATGCAAACGCCAGGGTCAGTATAGCCAATGGCCCCTAGTTCGTCCATGTGTAATCCCAGAGATACCGGTGACGCCGGCTCATCGGACTGTCCGGAATGACGATGCGGAAACGGCCATACATGTCGGTTGCGACCAGGGCGTAAACCCGTCCATCTGGTTCACGATAAACCAGATAGTAATAGTCGCGACTCTTTCCCTCGCGAATGCGCTGGTCGAGGATTCGGCCCCTTTGGAAGTGCTCAGCCATGAGCATTCGCAGCTCATGTTCGGTGGGTTCCCGAAGGTTTCCATCGTCGATATCGCTGCTGACGATCACGTCCTGCTTCAGAGCTTCCAGATTTCCGGCTTCCATGTCGTCCATGAAGCGGGCGGCAGCCTTCAGGGGCGGGCTGTAAACGTAATAATAATAATAGCCAAGAGCCGTCGAGCCGACGGCAAAGACTCCGATAAAAAACAGAACCGACACTCGAATTGGAAGTTTCATCTTATTTATGACTTGCGTTCGCAGCGCTTTGGATCAACGCGGGCTAAAGCCCGCGACTACATTTGGGATCAACGTTCGGTCTGAATGTAGTCGCGGGCTTTAGCCCGCGTTGATCCAAACTGAGTCACTACCTTCGCAGCCGCTCACCTCACTACTGCGCGTCCCCGTTTCCTGATTTCCTCAATCTTGCGGTTATAGTCCTCAAAGCCTGGCCGGCCCATCATGGCGAACGTAAGCTTTTTACCATATTCCACGCCGGGCTGGTCGAACGCGTTTATATCGTAAAACTCGCCGGCATACGCAGTGAAGTATTGAGAAAACATGATCAGACTGCCGAGCGATTCTTCGCTGATCCGGTCCACCGATACCGTAGCATTCGGCCGGCCGGTTTCGGTCAAGGCAATCTCGGTGGCCTGCTTTTCGGCTCGGAACAGGTTCCCCAGGCTTTTGTTCGCGAGATAGCCCATCGAATCGAAGTTCGAAAACGAGTGAACGATGGGTAACGTATCGCGAAAACTCTTCACTTCCCAAAAGAGAAATGATTTGTCGTGCGGTCCCTCGATGAACAACTGAAGCTGCGAGTGCTGGTCCGTCACGCCCAGCGCCGCGGTCGGCGTCTGGCCATAGTAGACTTCGCGTCCGCGGCGGTCCAGTTTCTTGCCGAGGCTCTCTCCCCAGAGCTGCTTGAACCAGAATGAAAACTTCCACAGCGCCTGGGAGTAAGGGAACAGGACGAGGATTTTCTTGGCCCGCTCCCGTTCGAGCACGAATTGAATGAAAGCCGCCACGAGCGCAGGGTTATGGAAAAAATCGTTACGCGCCTGAGCGGCAGCCTGCCGCGCGCCTTCCATTAGGGCTTCCAGGTTGAGCCCCAGAAGCGCTGCCGGCAGTGTCCCCACAGGAGTGAGCACGCTGAAACGGCCGCCAACGTTTGGCGGAATTGTGAAGACGCGATATTTCTCCTGACGCGCGATTGCCAGGAGATCGCCTTTTTCCGGGTCCGTCGTGGCAACGAATCGCTCGCGGGCGGCGGCTTCGCCGAGAGCGTCGATCATCCAGTTGCGGACGATCGCGAAAGTCGCCATGGTCTCTGCAGTGACGCCGGATTTGGCGATGATATTCACCATCGTGTCCTGCGGGGAGATCGAGTCCAGCGAATCGCGAATGAAATCGGGGTCGATGTTGTCCAGCACCACCAGGCGCTTGCCGGAATTTGGGCGCGCGAGAGCTGACTCGAGGGCTGCGGGGCCCAGCGCCGAGCCGCCGATCCCCAATATCAGGATGGTGGGATAAGGATGTGACCGCGCAAAGTCCGTTACAGCCTTGATCGCTTTTTCGTCCGACGGCAAATTGCCGAAGGCCAGCGTTCCGGACGCGTGTGCGCGCTGTATGTCGTCGACGATGTGTTTGGAAGACTCCGCGGCTTTATCAAACGCGACCTTTGGTATGCCGTGGGCGTTGCCCACAGCGCTGTCCAGCACATTTGTGTAATCGAGTTCGAGCAAAATTATCTCCCTGGAAAGAGGGTGGTTCTACTGTAGCGGCGCTCTATTGAGCGCCGGTTTGTCGGCGGTCATCGCCCAGATCCGTCCGAATACAGCCGCGTAGCGGCGACAGAATGTAGCCCCACGCGCCAGCGTGGGGACCGGGTAGACCTCGATTTTACAAGCTCCGTAGGAGCGAAAGATGGTTCTGAAGAATCTTCCGCCCCT